>OFGP01002737.1_pt1 | contig 9806 bp, 9 predicted proteins | sample 1521781 | NCBI WGS metagenome assembly OFGP01 (sample SAMEA3504113, study PRJEB24116) | mouse gut metagenome | biome: mouse gut; feature: mouse-associated habitat; material: faeces | place: Denmark | collected 2011 | reverse complement strand
GCAATGGCGGGAGTCGGCCGGCGAAGCGGGTGCCCGCACATTCGAGGCCGAGTTCACTGTGCCGTTTTCGTGGGTCGAGCGCCAGACCTTTCTACGCATCGAGGGCGCAGGCGCACCTTACGAGGTAATAGTCAACGGACGCTTTGCTGGATATGCGCAAAACGGCTTCGCACCCTCTGAATTTAATGTGACCAAACTCTCTCGCGAGGACAAGAACAAGATCGAGATACGCTTCGCCGATACCGCGCCGCTGGCCGCCGTCGAGTGCTTCGGGGCGCGAACCCCTCGGCTGCGGGCAATGGTCATATCGCAGCCCCGTATACGCGTGCGGGACGTGTTGGTGCGCACCCGCACGGGCATAGGCACGACGGCCAACGTCGATGTCGGCATAGTCGTACATAACCAGACGCTCAACCCGAAGCGTGCTCGCATATATTACGACCTCTATACGCCCGATTCGGTAAGCGTGGCTGCCGGCTATAAGGATGTCGAGCTTGGCATGTACGGAGTGGATACCGTGCGCCTTGCGGCCAATATAGATGCTTCGACGCTGTGGAGCGACGAGCGGCCGACGATGTACCGCCTGGAAATACGCAACCGTATCGCAGGCCGCGACGCCGAGTTCTTCACGCTGCCGGTAGGCTTCCGGTCGGAGGAGTACTCCGGCGGCGAGTTCCGCATCAACGGAGTCGCCCGCACCTTGCGGTGGGCGGATGTCGCTGCCGATGTCTCGCACGAGAGGATATGCGAGCTGCATGCCGGCGGTTGCAACGCCCTGCGTTTCTCGGCGGGATATGTCACGGACGATACGTTGTCGCTGTGCGATTCGCTGGGTGTGTATGTATCTCTCGGTGCTGCGATCGACTCCTCCTTGTCGGGCGAGTCGCGCCGTCGTGGCGGCAATCCCTCCAACGATCCGGCATGGCGCGAAACGTACCTCGATCGGGCGAGAATGGTCGTCGAAACCACAAAACGACATCCCTCGGTAATAGTATACCGTCCGGCCGACCGCTCGGCTAATGGCATATGTCTGTACGATAGTTATTTGGCTATGCGGAGTATTGCGGGCGAACGTCCCGTATTCTATCCCGACGGCGGTGGCGAGTGGAACGACGACTCAAAAAAATAACGTTTCGATGAAATTTTTTTGAAAAAAGTTTTGGAGTAAACAAAATTTGTATTACCTTTGCTCCCGCAATCGAAAGGTTGAATGCCTCTTTAGCTCAGTTGGTAGAGCACGACACTCTTAATGTTGGGGTCCAGGGTTCGAGCCCCTGAGGGGGTACGGAAGCGGAAGACGAAAGTCTCCCGCTTTTTGTTTTTGCCCCTCCGCTGCGGGCGAGAACCCTGTTTTCTCCTCCCTCTCAGGGAGGTCGGGAGGGTGTCGATATCGAACACACGATTGCCTGCTGTGAATCTGAAATAATATGGTCGGCCAGCTGCGGGGAGGACGATGCCGGTGCTTTTAGATCATCTGTTTTAACGTCGGACAAAGAAAAACGGATCCCCGTCCGTTATTATTATCGGGCGGGGTATCCAGTGTATCGACGCGGCTTGACGGTTCGGCGGCTGACGGGTAATCGCATGCCGTCGGGTGGGATGCTTATTGCTGCGGCGCGTAGTTGGTCGAGAGATAGTCGCGGATCGAGAAGCGCGTTTTGCAGCCTTTGCAGTCGATCTTCTCGACGTCGGTGCGTATGCGCAGGCGACGACCCTGGTCGATGTAGTCGCGTATGAATTGCAGTATCAGGTCGAGCTTATCTTCGAGCGGCGTAACGGCCAGCGAGTGGTCGACGCACTGCGCCGAGTAGAAATAATAGGGCGATCCGAGCTTGTCCAACTGTCGTGTGATGATCTGCGGTCCGTAGTAGCCGATGCCCATAAGCGATGCCTTTTTATATGGTACGTTGCTGTCGGCGTCGCCGTGGAAAAACATGATCGGTGCGGGTGCCTTGTCCCAGTGCGGTTTGCCGTCGGTAGAGAATATGGCTCCTGCGCAGGCGATCACGCCCGCATAACGGAATCCTGCGGGGAGCACGGCCGCTGCCGGCAGGGAGTTGCAGAGCCCGTTCTCGGCCTGCAATACGGTTATGGCGCCGGCGCTCGAACCGCTTATGATGATGCGGCGCGGGTCGATCTGCCAATGCTCGGCGTGTTCGAGCACATACGACGTTGCGAGATAAAGGTCGTCCACGGCCATGTCTACGGCATTCTTCATCGTCGAGATCATGCCCCTTATGTTCGTCGCCTTCTCGGGGTCGATATTTTCGAGTCCGAGGCGATAGTCTATCGCCACAACGTCTATGCCGTGGCCGGCCAGAAACTCGTAATAGGGTATGTATATCTCAGCATTGCGCTCGCCTGAGGTAAAGCCGCCGCCGAAGACGAATATCATGCAGGGGCGTATGCCCTCTGTCGCGGGCGAGGTGTAGCGGTCGAGCATCAGGTGTTTGCCGTCGCGCTCGCCGAAGAGGTGGGTCGTGACTTGGGTCTCGAATCGCGGCTGTGCCGCAGCGCATGCGGCCAGCAGGATCGATACGGTCGTAAGGATAGATCGTTTCATTATGTCGTCTGTTTTGTTGCAGGTTAATGTCATGCTCGTCGGTGGCTACAAGCAATCTTTGCGCCGCGGCCACTCGCCGATCTCCATATTTTTGATCTGGCCGCCGTCGATATCGAACCTGACGGCCGTTCTTAACTTGTGGAAGCCGTATTCTCCCGCAGCGCCGGGGTTGATATGCAGCAGCCCGTATACCGGATCGTACATCACGCGCAGTATGTGGGAGTGGCCTGCGACGAATATTCCGGGTCGGGAGGCCTGTATACGCTGTACTATGCCGGGCGCATAGTGTCGCGGCCAGCCTCCGATATGCGTCATCAGTACGTCGACACCTTCGGCGTTGAAAAATGCGAAGCGGTCGTATACGCGGTGCATCGCGCCCGGGTCGATGTTGCCCCATACTGCGCGCAGCGGCTTGAATGCGGCCAAGCGGTCGGCAAGCTCCAACGACCCTATGTCGCCCGCATGCCAGATCTCGTCGACTGGTTGCAGGAACTCCTGCAACACACTATCGAATGTTCCGTGCGTATCCGATATGACTCCGATTTTCATAATTGCATCGTTCGTTTGCCCAGGAACAAATATACGAATAAGCCGAGAGAAAAAAGCAAGCTCGCTTGCATTTTTTCCGAGGCGGAGTATATTCGGCGGAGCCAAATTACGAAAAGACGAGCGCAAAAGCAAACGTAGTTTGATTTTTCCGAGGCGGAGTATATGAGGCGGGATTTTTCCGGCATAGGCCTTATCTCTCCGGTAAAAAAATGCGGCGCACCTTCCCCGGCGGGAGAGTGCGTCGCAAAACGGGTCGAAGCGGCGGGCTGTCACTCGTCGTCGACGGGCAGGAATGCGTCCTTGTAAAGTCCGCAGATGGGGCAAGTCCAGTCCTCGGGAATATCCTCGAAGGGCGTACCCGGGGCGATGCCGGTTTCGGGGTCGCCCTTTTCGGGATCGTAAACGTAGTCGCAGGCTGTGCAATAGTACTTTTTCATGATCATATCAATTATAAATCCAGATGTAAATGTTGAGATACGTCGCAAGTGCGAGCCAGAGCGCATACGGCACGAAGAAGAGCGAGGCCATAAGGCTGCGCGGCAGCGTGACGACGATATATACGGCGGCGAGCAGATCCAGCACCACGATATCGAGGGCGCCCAGAAGCGGCGACTGCAACGTGAAGAAGAGTATGCTCCACACCAGATTCAACACGAGCTGCGCTCCCCAGAGCCACGTTATGCGGCGGTATCCCAGCGAGAGCAGGCGTCCGAGCGAGATGCCCATACATATATATATGATGCCCCAAGCTATCGGAAACGCTATGTCGGGAGGGGTCAGCGACGGTTTGTCGAGCAGCGGATACCACTCCTCGATCGACGGGTGTTGCAGTATGGCCGACAATGCGCCGACGGCCAGACAGATCAATACTGGAACGATGTAATATACTACCTTTCTCATGCTTTGTATTTTTGTTTTTCATCTCCCGGTATCGCAATTATCGTTCCGAACGGCGCGTGAGGATGATGCCCGGGAACAGCTGTGCGGACAGGATGAACGTGTCGGCAGTGCTGCCGCGGAAAAAGAGAGAGTATGAAAAAGAGACGGCATGCGGTGCCGTCTCTTGCGAATCTGCTCAGTGCCTTATCGGCGCTGTCCCGTCGCGAAGGTGTCGCTGTGTGTGAGCTTTCCCTCCTTGTCGAATATATCGCACTCGATTCTGCCTGCCGTCGCCTCGACATCCATGCGCGTGCGGTTGGGATTGCACAGCACGGGGAATGCGCAGCCGGTCGACTTGTGGCCGGCGGGGTAGAGCTTGTAGCCGTGAATATGCGCCGAGAGCATCAGGTCGATGCCGGCCTGGTTGAGTATCGGCACGAACAACCGGCTTATCTCGGCGCCCCCGTGCCAACCTTTCGGCGAGGGCGGCATGTGCAGGAATACTATCCTTACGGGCGCCGAGCGGAACTCTTCGCTGCTTACCACGCCGCGCAGCCACTCGGCCTCCTGCTCGCGATAGGGGTCCGATATCATCAGATCGAGGTTGCGTATGTCGCTGTCGGGCTTGTCTTCGCCGCCGTCGAGCACGATGCAGAATGCCGGTCCGCTGCGGAAGGTATAGTAAGGCGTGCCGCTCGACGTGGGGAAGTAATCCATGTAATGCGTGCCCCACTGGCCGCGGTTCTCGTGGTTGCCGCGTGCCATGAACAGAGGCATGTCGGCGGCGAAAGCGTCGACCGAGGGGGTTATGACGTTCTGCAACAGATACTCCTCCGAATCGATGCTCGTTACCATGTCGCCGTTGTAGAGGACGAAATCATAGTTGTCGGCGTTGACCGTTTCGCGGTCGAAGAGCTTGCGCAGCAGATCGGGGGCCTCGTGGAAGTCGTTGCCCACGGCGAAGCGCGTGGTCTGGGCAGCAGCGTCGAGCGTGCGGACGCAATATGGCTTATGGCTCAGGATGTCGCTGCCGTAGGGCGCGCTGTACAGTACGCGTACGCGTCCCTGATTCGACAGCACGGCGCGCTGGAATATGCGGTAGCGGTATTTGGTGCCGGGTTCGAGCCCCGTGACCGTTACGCAGTGCAGGCGTCCTATGGGGCGGCGTCCGTGTATCGTCTGGTAGTACTTGGGACGTTCGATGTTGTAGAAGTGAGTGCCGTCGTCGGGGGCTATCTCGACCCACGATACGGCGTCGACATCGGTCTGCCATACGACGGTAAATTCGTTTTGTCCGCAGGCCTGTATGTACGGCCCTTGCGCGATGACGGCCTCTTTCTGCGCGCGGAGCATGGCCGGCAGCGAGATCGTCAGGATCAACAGTAGCAGTCTTTTCATGGTATTGAGTCTTTATAAAATAGTATAATTCGTTTTGCGATGATAAAGGTATAAAAAGAAAATGAAACGAAAATATCTTCGTTTCATTTTCTTTTGCAAAAAAAGTTATCCTGCAAACCATCCGCGCCGGGCGGCGTTTACATGGTCTTGTGCAGATAGTAGACCTTGAAATCCTCCCAGCGGTAGAACGGATGACGCTCCGAGGGCAGCGGCAGACGGCATTCGCGCTCGCAGTGGAGTACCTTTACGAGCACTTCGCCTGCGCCGTTGCGGAAGAATATAAGCTGTATGTTGGTCGCCATGGGCGATATGCGGTAGTCGGCCCACTGCTCGCATACCTCGTCGTAGTCGTCCGAGCGGAATGTCGTACCCTCCAATTCGAGCAGCGCGGCCAGCGGTATGACATTTATGTCGTGGCCGAAGCGCAGTGTGGCTGCATATCCCAGTCCGCCCGCTGCGGCCATGTCGGCCTTTTCGATGATGTCGGCCAGCAGCGGCTTGGCATCGGCCACTATCGGATCGCCCCACTCCTTCGAGGGGCCGTAGTTCAGATAGCGGCGTATGTTGTAGCCGCGCCAGAGATTGTACAGCTCGTCGGCCGAGAAGAGCGACAGCATATCTATGTCGATATCGACGCATTGCAGGTCGATCGCCACCGAGAAGATGTTGTCGTAGAGCTTGTGCTTGTCCTTTATGTTGCGGTCGGCATAGTCGGGATCGACGAACAGCCTGTCGAGCAGATCGTCGGGATGCGTTATCGAGTGGCGGTAACGGTCCGACGCCTCGGTGGTTGCCTTTTTCGATCCGTTCATGCCTTCGACGCTGAACATGTAGCGGCTGTCGGCGGCCGAGGCGTCGCGGTGGAACCGTATATCGGGGTTGCGGCGATGAAGCCCGTCGGTAAACGATATCATGCTGATTATGCAGCGCGTGGCCAGCGTCGCGTGACAGTCGACCTCGCAACTGCCGGCGAATACCTCGGGGTAGTTGTCGTACATGCGGCATGCTATGGCCTCGTGCTCGCGGCGTCCGCGCGGCGACAGGTCGCCGTAACGGTTCCGTGCATGGGCTGCGACAATCTCCATATCGGCGAGCAGCTGCCGTCCCGCCGGTGTGAGCTGTCCCTCGCCGTCGGCCTTGCGCAACACTTCGAGCGGCTGCACGTAGGGCTTGGCCGATGTGCACCAGCGGCTGCCGTGACGGCCGTAGTGGCTGATGTAGAACGGCTCGAAGCCCTCGGGCGCCGGCGTCGGAGTGCCGGCCTCGTAGTGGTAGGTGTAGTATATGCCGCCGGCGCGCTCGGGGCATGCGGCTATCTCATCGCGCGTCGACTGCGCGGGTGCTTGCAGCGCCGTGATGGCGAGCAGCAGCGCCGCTCCGCAGCGGCGCATTGTGGCGGTTATGCGGAATGCTCTCATGATGCGGCGGTCAGCACTTGGATGTCATTATCTTCAATATCATGGCGTCGGTCTCGTTCATGGCGTCGCGGCCGATCGTCGTCAGGTTGGCTATCGAGCGGTCTACATCGTCGTCGATGATGCCCTCGACCGACGTTACGCAACGTCCGTCCATAGCCATCATCGCCGACAGCACGGCCGTCGACACGCCGCTCGTGAGCTTCATCGCGCACGAGGGCTTGGCGCCGTCGCAGATCATGCCCGTAAGGTTGGCTATCATGTTCTTCACGGCTGCGGCCACCTGCTCGTATCCGCCGCCCATAAGATATGTTATGCCGCAGCTCGAACCCGTCGAGGCCACCACGCAGCCGCACAGCGCCGACAGTCGTCCGAGGCTCTGCTTGATATATATCACTGTAAGGTGGCTCAGTATCAGCGCGCGCAGCATCTGCTCGCGAGTTGCCGAGATATGCTCTGCATATACCACCACCGGTATGGTCGACGTAATGCCCTGGTTGCCGCTGCCCGAGTTACTCATTACCGGCACCATGGCGCCGGCCATGCGCGCGTCGCAGGCGGCAGACGTGTAGGAGAGTATGCGCGTGAAGAGACTGTCGCCCATTATCAGCCGCTCGGCGTCGTTTTGCAGCAGCCGGCCGAGCGAGTGGCCGTAGTTGCCTTTGAACGATACCTCCGAGGCGGCCATATTGAGGCGGCGCGCCTGGTCGATGAACTCCAACTCGTCGAGGGGTGATGTCATGGAGAAATCCCATATCGTGCGCATCGAGAGCTCGACCGGCTTTTCGGCGGCCGATTCGCTGGTCGCCGAGCTGCGGTTGTCGAGCAGCACGCGGTCGCCGTGAGCGACGTATACGAAATTGGTGTGGTCGCCCGAGATGATAGCTACGGCCTTCTGGCCGCGGGCTGCGACCTCGATTTCGATATATAGCTTCTCGGAGATCCCCTCTTTCAGGTCGACGCATACCTCGCGTCTGTCGACCATTGCGGCGGCATCGGCTACGGCCTTGTCGTCGACGTCGCGCAGCACTTCCAGACCGTATTCCGACCGGCCTACGGTGGCGCCGAGCGCCATGGCTATGGGCAGGCCTGTGCGTCCGGTGCCGGGTATGCCTACGCCCATTGCGTTTTTGAGTATGTTGGCGCTCAGGTGCGCCGCGATCTTCTCGGGACGATGTCCGAGTGCTTCGGCCGCGCGTGCGCAACAGAGCGCAACGGCTATCGGCTCGGTACAGCCTATTGCCGGGATGATCTCGCGTTTCATCAGCGAGAGTATTTCGCTGCGGCGCTGTTCGGGTATTATGCTTTTCATCAGGTTATGTGTTTTAGATTCTGCCGAGTGTTAGTTTTCGGATTATTTCAGTCTACTAAGATATACAGATATTTTCATACGGCAAAACCTTGCCATCGGTTTTTTGATGTCGCGATAAACTTTCGTGAGAAAGATTTCGCAATCTCGAAATTATCGTTATCTTTGCAAAGCGAGGGTATAACCCTTGCATGAAAAGTATTGAAAACGATAAAATTTTTGATATGGCAGACAAGACACCTACTCCTCATATCGGAGCCAAATTCGGCGAGATAGCCGACAAGGTAATCATGGCCGGCGACCCGCTGCGCGCCAAACTCATGGCCGAGCGTTTTCTGGAAAATCCCGTTCAGTACAACAACGTGCGCGGCATGTTGGGCTTTACGGGCACCTACAAGGGCAAGCGCGTGTCGGTGCAGGGACACGGCATGGGTATTCCCTCGATCGGCATCTACTCTTACGAGCTTTATAATTTCTACGGCGTCAAGAGCATCATCCGCACCGGTTCGGCCGGAGCATACGACCCTGCGCTCAAACTCGGCGACATAGTCCTCGGCATGGGTTCGTGCACCGACTCCAACTACGGCGCTCAGTACGGCCTGCCGGGCACGTTCTGCCCGATAGCCGATTTCTATCTGCTGCGTCGTGCCGCCGAGAAGGCCGATTCTATGGGCATCGACTACAAGGTCGGCAACCTGCTGGCCAGCGACGTGTTCTACGGCGACAGCGCCGACGGCTGGAAGGCATGGCAGAAGATGGGCGTGCTGGCTGTCGAAATGGAGGCTACGGCACTCTACATGAATGCTGCGCGCTCGGGCAACAAGGCTCTGTGCATATGCACGATCTCCGATTCGCTGGTACACGGCACGGCCTGTACGGCCGAGGAGCGCCAGAACAGCTTTACCAACATGATGGAGATTGCATTCTCGGTAATCTAAATCTTCTACGGCAGACCCCGCTGCGGTCTCTGCACTATACGCTCCGCCCCGGCCGCATCGAGTGCCCCGGGATCGGCGATCCACAGCGCCGCGATCTTCAGCTCGCGCACATCCTGCGCGAAAAGGTAGCCGGCGAACGCAGGATCGGTGCCCTCGGCCCGGGCCAGCGCCCGCACCGCAGGCAGGCTCACGCCGTAGTTGAGGCCGTAGCGGACCCCGTAATAACGCATCGACGCCGCTGCGTCGCCGTTTCTTTCGCGGCGCAGGGCGTCGAGCAACCGGATCATTCTCGGTGTGTGTTCCATCCTATCGTCTGCGGGGAACGGCGATTTCGACGGTGCGGCCGAACTCGTAGAGCGGAAGCACGGCACGCGCCAGCACGCTGCTGCCATAGGCTACGGTGCACTCCGACGGATCGGCGATGCGGAAAGCCGCCGTCTGCGATTCGCGTCGCGTGGCCTCGAACGGACACGCCGTATCGCCCGAAGGTTCGATCTGCAACGACACCATTTCGCCCGAGAGGTCGTTGGCCGGCACCACGCCCGCCTCAGGGCTGAAGCGGCAGACGATGTACTGTTTCTTGCCCTCCTGCGGATTCACCAGGCAGCGCACCGTGCGCACCGCGACCGTACGCTTGCCCAGGAAGAGCTCCAGGTACTCCTGTTCGAGCCGCTCGATCTCGGCCAGCGCGGCACCGAGGCCCGCACCGAACACCTGCTCGCCGGCCTCGCCCGTGATGAGCTCCAGGCGATGGC
>OFGP01002736.1_pt1 | contig 9817 bp, 14 predicted proteins | sample 1521781 | NCBI WGS metagenome assembly OFGP01 (sample SAMEA3504113, study PRJEB24116) | mouse gut metagenome | biome: mouse gut; feature: mouse-associated habitat; material: faeces | place: Denmark | collected 2011 | reverse complement strand
ATCCTATTTCGCCGTTTTTCTGCTGATTCTTAATTATTAATTTCGCTGCATCACATATTGTGACCAGGACGCCAAAACGAAATGCCTGCCTTTTAACCGCTGCCTGCATGGCATGAACTATTACGGCCCCATCCTGATTAACGGGATGCACGAAGAAGATCGTTCCTTGACCGATTTGGAAATAGCCAACCTGCTTCAATGCCTGGATGCCCCTTCCGCTTTCCAGGAGAAACGCATTGTATCGGAAATCAACAAGGATACCTTCTGGACGCTGATCAACCAGGGGCGGGAACAGTGCGGCCAGGATGTCCATGCGCTTGCTCAATGGCTGGAGGACCGGCTGATGGAATTGGGACCGGAGCAGGCCCTTAATTTCGATTATATTGCCCACGCATACCGGGCTGCGGCCTACAAATACGGTCTCTGGAGCGCGGCCTCAATCCTGTGTGACGGCTGCACCGATGACGGCTTTACCGACTTCCGGGGCTGGCTCATCGCCCAAGGCAGAGATGTGTACATGGCGGCGCTGAAGGACCCGGATTCTTTGGCGGATGTTCCCACTGATAGAGACTGCTGCTGTGAAACTCTTTGCTATGTGGGCAGCTACGCCTACGAGGAACTCACCGGGCGGGACATCAATCAGGATTTTGATCCTGACATATCCCGTGCGCTGACAGAGCAGATCAAACCGGATATTGTGTATGGCGAGGGTATTGGGTATCCCTATACATGGAGTGAAACAGCGGCCTATCTCCCAAAATTGTGCGCCAAATACATGGAGCCGGAGGAATTGGCATGGCGGATCGGACAGCATAACGATACCTGGAATGTGACCAGCCTGGAAATTCAGGAGGCAAGAAAGACCGCTCAGAAAAGCAAAAAAGTTCAGAAGCGAGGTGACGCCAGATGAGCGGGGAGAAAAATCGTCTGAAGTGGTACACCACCGTTCGTGTGGATGTTGTGGATATGCGCCCCGATGCAGGGCCGCCCATGCAGCTTCCCGACCCGGACGTATTCATGGATGAAGCGGCGCGAAAGCGCTTCTCCGAATACCACAGCGCGGTCCAGACGGCGATTGCGGAAACCCCTGTCACGAAAGACCTGACCAGCCTGTTCAAAGACGATATTAAGAATGTGAAGGATGCGGAAGCGTTTCAGACGCTGACGGATACCGTTTGTTCTTTAACCTTCGATGTGGAGGATGTGGAAGGGAAACTTTTTGCCACATTTGTGTGCGGACTAAAGGGAGAATTGGACGACCTTGACGAGGTAACGCTGCAGGAATACTGCCGGTGCCTGTGTGACGATATGCTCAAGGATGGAAGCGCCTTTCCTCCTCTTGTTCGTGAACATGGAACGGTCTCCATACGCATCTGGCGGGACAGAAGCCGTTTCCTGCTCACGGAGCAGCAGATGGAACGCGCCCCATGGCGCAAGCCCAAATCAAAGCAGAAAGCGAAAGGAGGCGAAGCCAGATGAGCGATGCTATCACTATCGGGGTGGACCATGGCTACGCAGCCATGAAAACCACCCACTGTGCCTTCCCCACCGGACTGGTGGAGTATGAGCATGAACCCTACACCCAGCAGGATGTGCTGGAAACCAGTGGTAAATTCTATGTGGTGGGCAGCGGGCGGCAGCCGCTCCAAAAGGACAAAACCGCCACGGAGGATTACTACCTCCTGACCCTCGCCGCCATTGCCAGGGAGCTGGCCCACCGGGGCGCGGAACCCACCGCCGCCATCCATCTGGCGGCTGGCCTGCCCCTCACCAGCTTCGGGCGGGACAAGAAGAAGTTCCGGGCCTACCTGCTCCGGGACGGCCAGCCGGTGTCCTTCCGCTACGAGGGCATCGCCTACACCGTCACCATCGCGGAGGTGTCCCTGTTCCCCCAGGGGTACGCCGCCGTGCTGACCCAGCAGGAACTGCTGGACGAACCCTCCGTCATCGTGGCGGACATCGGGGGCTGGACGGTAGACCTGATGCGGCTGGACAACCGCATCCCCAACGCCGCCACCTGCCGGAGCCTGGAGCTGGGTATGATCCGCTGTCTGGACGAGATCGCGGAGCAGATCCGCCGCACCCTGGGCCTGTCCATGACGGCGGCGCAGATCGAGAGCTGTCTCCGGGGTGAGTCCGGCAGTATAGGCGAACAGGCCAGGGAGATCATCCACCGGGAGGCCGGGGCCTATACCCGCCGCCTGCTGTCCGCCATCACCGAGAGCGGCCTGGACGCCCGTGCCATGCCCGCCGTCTTCCTGGGTGGCGGGGCGGCGCTCCTAAAACGCCATGTTTCGGCCACAGACGGCCTTTGCCGGCCTCTTATCCTGGATGACGTATGTCTGAACGCCAAGGGCTATGAACGCCTTGTTGGGCAGTTGTCGCGGGCTGCTCACACCGCAGGTGGGGGGTGATTTTGGTGGAGCTGCACTATGAAGCAATGGCTGGCCTGTTGGCCGATCCCCGCCTATACTCCACAATTCGCGTTGGGAAAGTGGACCCGGAAACGGATGAAACTGTGGAGGCGCTGTATGACGAAGCAGGCCAATACTGCGAGGCCATTGCCCAGCGTCTGGACACCTTTCATACAGATGAGTACCCGGCAAATGACCTGATGCGGTACCTTCACTGGCCGGACGATCCGAAGATGGAGACGGCGATCAGGGACAAGGTGCGTTCCGCCCATATCACGGTAGAAGCCAGCGGGACCACTCTCTATGCCAAGCTGGAACTGGATATGACAGCGGACCTCACCATATCAGAGTTTGAGGCGTTCACCAGGCAGGTGGAATGTCAATATCAGGATGGATGGGGTGCGGAATTTGAGCTGATCACCATTCAAACATCGGATGAACCTGTCTATTTGAGGCTGTGGCACGATGAAATCACTTTCTTTACCGGCGCGGTAAAAGACAGTTTCCTGGAGCAGCGCCGCCAGGAACGGGCCAGATTTCAAGCTGAGATCAGAAGCAGGACGGCTCCGGCAGCAAAACCCGCCACGAAAACAAAAAGATGGACGGAGCGATGAGGAAGCAAACAGAGCAGAAGCGGGCGCGGCTGAACCTCTCCCTGAACCTGTCCGCACCGCACCAGCGGGAGGCGTGGAATATCCTCCGCACCATTCCCCCAGGCCAGCGGACGGACGCTGTTTGCCGGATGATCTGCAAAGGCTATCAGCGGGAGGACCTGCTGGATGGCATCCGAAGGGTAATCCGGGAGGACCTGCTGGATGGCATCCGAAGGGTAATCCGGGAGGAACTGCACAGCGTGGAACTTGTCTCTGCAAAAGAAAAAACCGAGCAGCCGCAGGCCGGGGACGTGGATGACAGCGTCCTCGGCTTTCTGCTTGGACTACAACGGGAAGGAGATGACGAACTATCTGATTCGCTATTTTGATATGTTCGCGGGCATCGGCGGCTTCCGGGCCGGTTTGGACCGGGCCGGGGGCTTCCAGTGTGTCGGCCACTGTGAGATCGACAAGTACGCCGACGCCAGCTACCGCGCCATCCACGACATCGGAGAGGAGGAAGTGTACTATCCAGACGCCAGAGAAATTGACCCCGGCGGAATGCCGGACTTCGAGCTGCTTTGCGGCGGATTTCCTTGCCAATCTTGGTCAGCGGCGGGAAATCGACTTGGCTTTGCTGACCCCAGAGGAACTCTCTTCTTTGAGATTGCCCGGCTGGCTGAAGCCCGAAAGCCTGCGTATCTGCTGCTTGAAAATGTTCCCCGGATTTTACAGCATGACCAGGGCCAGGCGTTTGCGACCATCCTCGCCACGCTTCATGAGCTGGGGTATGGTCTCGAATGGAATGTGTGCAACAGCGCAGACCACGGGACTCCTCAATCGCGGAAAAGGCTGTTCCTTGTCGGATATCTTGATCCCCGATGCACCGGCAAAATATTTCCTCTCCCCGGAAATGACGGCAAGGCTCTTATACAGCTCATCGGAGGGGCGCAGGGATACCGGGTCTACGACATCGGAGGAGTAGCCTGCACCCAGACCGCCGGGTCCGGTGGTACCGGAGCCAAGACCGGGCTGTACCTGATACCGCCCAATGAAGCCTTTGTAGATCTGTCTGTGGGGGAACCCAGGCGGACGGATACCGCCCGGTGTCTCACCGCCCGGTACGGGCAGACCACCCTCTCCAACCACCGTGCGGAGCGTTCCGGGGTGCTGATGATCCGTGATCCCTCCAAGAAGAGATATGCGGAGGCTGTCCCCGGCGACAGTGTGGACCTGGGGTATCCCGGCAGCAAGACCAGAGGAGGCTGGGTGAGCAAGCTGGCTCACGATGCCGCCAGTGTCCAGGGCATCGTGGAGCGCGGCGGGCGTATCCGCCGCCTGATGCCCAGGGAGTGCCTTCGGCTCCAGGGCTTTGAGGAGGACCAGATCGACCGCCTGCTGGCCATCACCTCGGACGCCCAGGCGTATAAACAGGCCGGGAATAGCGTCACCGTCAATGTGATCGAGGCCATTGGGCGGCGAATCCAGGCGGTGGATGAGCAGCTCCGAAAGGAGGACGCCGCATGAGCGAGATTGGCATCAAGGATCAGTGCTTCGGTGTGGAGGTAGAGATGACAGGCATCACCCGCAGGCAGGCCGCCGAGGCGCTGGCTGAATATTTTGGCACATCAGTCCACTACTGCGGCACCTACTACGACACCTGGGGCGTGACCGACCCGGAGGGCAAAGAGTGGAAGCTGATGAGCGATGGCAGCATCAGGGCGGAGCGGAAAACTGCAGGCGGATATGAATCGGTGGGCAGAGGGGAATATCAGGTGGAGATGGTCACGCCCAAGCTGACCTACGCCGAGCTGCCCAAACTCCAGGAATGTGTGCGCCGGGTGCGCAAGGCCGGGGCCAAGGCCAATTCCTCCTGCGGCATCCATGTCCATGTGGACGCATCCAATCACAACCGCCAGAGCCTGAAGAACCTGATCGGTATCATGTATTCCAAGGAGGACATCCTCTTTAAAGCCTTACAGGTAAACGAGTCCAGGGCGGAACGCTGGTGCAAAAAGGTGCGGGAACCCATGCTGCTGCAGGCCCGGACGCTGTCCTCGGACGAAACCACTGATCTCACCCAACTGGAGCGAATCTGGTATGAAGGTAATGTGGAAAACACGGAACATTACAACTGGACGCGCTACCATGCCTTAAATCTGCATTCTGTTTTTTACCGCGGCACCGTTGAATGGCGGTGCTTTAATTCTACCCTCCACGCCGGGAAGGTGGCCGCATACGTCAACCTGTGCCTCGCCATCTCCGCCCAGGCCATCGCCCAGCGCAGCACCGTCATGCGCAAGACCCACAGCGAGAACGAGCTGTTCACCTTCCGGGTCTGGCTGGTGCGGCTGGGTCTCAACGGGGACGAGTTCAAGCACACCCGTGACCACCTTCTCGCCCACCTGGAGGGGGATAGGGCGTGGCGCCACGACAAGGACAGCTACGAGGTCAACAGAAGGAAGAAACGCAATCGAGAAGCAGAGAGGTGACACATCATGAAAATTCTTATTGACGAGCGCACCTATGAGGGCAGCGCCACGGAGATCATGGAGCAGCTCCGCCAGCAGACCTTTGACCCGACCGAATACCCGGATACGGAGAGTTACATCTACCAGCTCCGCAGCAACTTCATCCGGGCCACGGATCTGGACTGCCCTCTGCCGGACTCTGGCGTGGAGGGGCAGGCGCGGGCCATGTTCTCCCATCTGGCCAAGGCCGGGGCGCTGACGATTCTGGAGGAATGACAATGGAAAATACACTATATTTCGCCTACGGCAGCAACATCAACCTGGGGCAGATGGAGTACCGCTGCCCGGATGCCTCGGTGGTAGGGCCGGTGGTGCTGGATGGGTATGAGCTGCTGTTCCGCAGGGGCGGATTCGCCACCATCGCCCCCAAGGAGGGGGAACAGGTTCAGGGCCTGCTGTGGAGCATCACGCAGTCGTGTGAGCGGTCGTTAGACAGGTATGAGGGGTACCCTCGGTTTTACGACAAGCGGATGGTGACCGTCCGGGACGCCGAGGGCCGCTCCCTGTCCGTCATGGCTTACATCATGGACGAGCGGTTTCGGGAGCCGATGCTGCCCACCGACACCTATTACAACGGCATCCTGGAGGGCTACCGGCAGAACGGCCTGCCGGTGGCCGCTTTGAAAAAGGCGTGGGAACACGCCGTCCAGGAGGTGCATCAGGAGACAGAGCGCACCAACGCCAGCTTCACAAACTACACCAGACCGCCCAAGCGGCGGGGCAGCTATGACCGCTGACACCATGATACGGCAGGAGGAGCGGTATGTCCAGTAAAACGATCTCACTGGCCGGTGAGGTGCATATCAGCACCGGCAGCATTTACACCACTGTGGACGCTCTGGAGGCTATGAAGTGCATTGGACTCGCCTATGGCCTCTACAGCCACGCCGAGGAGTTCCGGGACCAGCGCGTCATGCTGGATGAGGGCGGGGATCACCCCGCCCTCGTTGTGCAGGAGGACGTCAGCCGCCATGGGACTCCCCTGTGGGAAACGGTCCGCACCTTGACCAATGACCCCCGGCAGATCCAGCGGTATCTGGCCTTCCGGGACACGCTGAAGATGATGCGGGAGATGGACCTGGAACGGGAGCGTCAGCCCGTACCGAAGCAGCCGTCTGGCAGTCATTCCGCGCCGGGTGACAAGAAAAAGAGGACGGCCCATGAGCGATGAAAAATATCCGTTTTTTGATGTGCCGGAGGGAGATGTTTCCCCGTTGTTCACGACCAAATTCCAGGAGGCCGCCCGTGTGGGCTGTCTGCGGGGCGTATTTGACGGCGGTGGGATAACAACAAATTGGCTTAAAGGGAATGAACTGCTGCAATCGCCGGCCTTTGATGCGGAACTGCGGGATCTGGTTGAAACGCTGCAATGCAGCGGGCCGCTAGAAAATTTCCAGTCTATGCGGCAATTCTGTCTGGAGCATCCCCAGGCGCGGATGTCCGACAGGCAGACCTTCTACGCCTTCCGCATCGATACCCAGCGGTACCGCTATCATTTGCGGCTTTTCCCGCAAAAGAGGAAATTCCACATCTTCTGCTACCAGGCGGATCAGATAAGGAAGGACCTGCCAAAGCCGGATTTTAACTATGCCTTTCGCAAAAGGGCAAAAAAGAAGAAAAATCGAGGTGAACGAACATGAAAGTTTTAGTCGTGGAGCCGATGAAGCCCTGCGAGGCGCGGGAGATCCCCGACACCCTGGAGGCTATGCAAGCCATTGTGGGCGGGTACATCCAGGCCGTGTATCCCTTTCAGGAGGAGGTGGCCGTGGTCTGTAATGAGGAGGGCCGAAACCTGGATCTGCCCTTTAACCGTCCGCTGATAGATGAAAGCGGCCTGCCCTATGACATTGTGTGCGGGACATTTTTCATGGCCGGTTTCAGCGGGGAACATTTTGTCTCTTTGACAGAGGAACAGATCCAGAAGTATAAGGTGCTTTATGACAATGTAGTTGTTCTCACAGCGGAGCGACCTGAGAACCAGGCAGAGATCGCGCCAGAGGCCGCCATGCCGGACTTCGCCGTAGCCTGCCAGATATCGTTCCGCTTTACCCATGAGGATCAGGAGAATCCCGGCTCACATGATGCGTTTATCAGCCACGTCACCGGGATATTTAACCAGGATCAGACCTTGGCGGAACGAACGGTAGGTGGTTTGGATGTTGCTTTCCAGGGCTGCTGCGCTGAAGTGCGGTACACGTTCGCCCGACAGGACAAGGACGCGGCCAGCGCCGAACTGTTCTCCAAGCAGTGTGTGCTGGATGTGCGGGATCAACTGGAAGGGTACGGCTGCAAAATAGAAAAAATCGAGTGCTTCGCGGAGGAGCTGGAACCGGACTATGGGAGAGATCAGGCCAAAAGCCGCGGGACACAGGGAAAAAAGAGGAAGGGAGACCGCCATGACCGATAGCGCCGTGAGATGGGAGGCCGCATATGCCCGCCTATGACCTGTCCAGCCCCGGCGCGGTCTCCGCCTCCGCAGAGCAGGCCCGAATCCGCGCCGGCCAGGAGCCGGACCAGAACAGCTACAACGCCGCATGGCTCCACGGCTACGCCAGCGCGCTGGCCAATGTGGCTGACGCTCTGGAAACCCGGCAGGAGCTTGTGGACGCCATCATCGGCTTTATGGGAGAGCAGTACCCCAGCGCCGAACTGTACGGCATTCTCCATGACACCCTGGCAATGTCCAACCAGGACATCCTGTCCCTGGGCTTCGACCTGCCCCAGTGCCGGGAACCGCCCCGCGCCCATCAGGGCATAAAATCTGCAAAAAAGAAGGGAATTCACTATGAGAGATAAATACATCCTGACCGCCGAGTCGGTCACCGAGGGCCACCCGGACAAGCTGTGCGACACCATCGCGGACAGCGTCCTGGACGCCTGCCTGAGCAGCGACCCCGCCGCCCGTGTGGCCTGCGAGGTCATGGCCACTGCCGGGAAGATCATCGTGGCCGGGGAGATCACCGCCAGGGACCTGCCGGACATCCCCGCCATCGTCTGCCGGACTGTGCGGGAGACGGGCTACGGAGGCAGCGACTATGAGGTGGAGACCGTCACCCACGACCAGAGCGACGATATCGCCGGCGCTGTGGGCAGTGATACCCAGATGGGCGCCGGCGACCAGGGCATCGTGTACGGCTTCGCCTGTTCGGAGACCCCCCAGCTCCTGCCCCTGCCCGTGGTGATGGCCCACCGGCTGACGCTGCTGCTCACCAACGCCCGCAGGACGGGGATCATCCGGGGCCTGGGGCCGGACGGAAAGGCCCAGGTGTCCGTGGAGTACCAGGGAGGCGCTTCCTACCGAATCGCCGCCGTGGTGGTCTCCTGCCAGCACGATGCGGACAAGGATATGGACGAGCTGCGCCGGGAGATCATCCGGCACGTCATCGTCCCCGCCCTGCGGGACCTGTACCCCGATCCGAAAACGGAGGTGTTCATCAACCCCTCCGGGCGGTTTGTGCTGGGAGGCTTTGAGGCGGACACCGGCCTGACGGGCCGGAAGCTGATGGCGGACACATACGGCGGGCTGGCCCCCCATGGCGGCGGGGCGCTGTCCGGCAAGGACGGGAGCAAGGTGGACCGCAGCGGGGCCTACATGGCCCGGTACATCGCCAAGAACATCGTGGCCGCTGGGCTGGCGGAAGAATGCACCGTCAGCCTCACCTACGCCATCGGCAGGGCCGAGCCGGTGGCGGTGGACATCGACGCCCACCAGACCGGGAAGTACCCGGAGGCTGTGCTGGAGCAGGCCGTCCGGGCTGTGTTCGACCTGACCCCCTCCGGGATGATCTCCGCCCTGGGGCTGGACCGGCCCATCTTCGCGCAGTTCTGCAACTACGGCCATTTCACCCACCAGGATGCCCCCTGGGAGCAGACAGATCGGGCCGCCGCCCTGGCGGATGCCTGCGGAGGTGACCGCTCACATGGATGACGGAATGGATTATGATGTTCAGACCAAAGTGCGCTTTCGGCTCGACTTTGACGGCTCCGGCGAATTTAATACGCTGCTGCTCCCGGATGTTCAGAAGCAGTTTGTGCAACACGTCAAAGAGGTCTACCAGCGGGACGATACCCTGGGCAACGGCTACATCTCCAGTGATCTGAATTTCCAGTTTGATGGCCGCACAGTAAGATTGGAATACACCTTTACCTGCCATGACGAAAACAAGGCGGAGGCGGAGAGTTTTTCCGCCTACTGTGTGCGCTGCGTCCAGAAGGAGCTGGAGGAGTTTGGCTGTAAAGTCCAGAAGATCGACTGCAAGGCCGAGGAGGCGGATATGGC
>OFGP01002734.1_pt1 | contig 9833 bp, 10 predicted proteins | sample 1521781 | NCBI WGS metagenome assembly OFGP01 (sample SAMEA3504113, study PRJEB24116) | mouse gut metagenome | biome: mouse gut; feature: mouse-associated habitat; material: faeces | place: Denmark | collected 2011 | reverse complement strand
TTCCCCAGCCACTCCGCCGTGGCCCGGCGGTCCACGGTGTCCAGTACGGCGGTTTTCTCGTCCAGGATGACGTATGAGTTGTAGGATACCCCGTGGGGCACGGGGTACTGGCTCTCAAAGAGGTCGATGGAGGTATCGTCCGCGCCCACGTAGCGGACGGCGGGGGAGACATGGAGGTTATTCATGGAAGGAAAGTCCTTTCTTGTGCATTTTCTCCCACATTATAATGAGAAGAAGAGATTTTGTCAACCGGAAACGGGCCCGCTTCCGCCGGAATTTCATGGGCGGTCCGGATCAGAGGTTCTCTGCCGCGCGCCGCTGTGCGCCCCGCCTTTCCGTAAGGACGCCCCTACCGGGTCAGCCGCCGGCCCATGAATCTGGGGTTGATATACAAAATGTACACAAGGAGCGCGAGAATCGCAAGGCCCAGCCCCGCCAGGCCCATGCCGAAGTACACGGTCAGCAGGCCGATCAGCGCCTGGACCGCGCAGTAGGCCAGCTCGATCTTTGTATTCTTCCGCCTCCGGGCCATGTCCGGTTCGTAACGGTGGTTCGCCGCCATCCAGGCGGAGCACAGGGCCAGCAGTACGAGGGAGAAGAGGAGCGTCCCCCGATAGACCCCGTCGTCCGGATGTGTGCGGAGCATGTACGCCGCCTGCGTGCAGCTGTGCAGGAAGGCCGCCTGCAATATGATCGCCCACCGGGTCAGGTTTGTCCGCAGGATCAGGTTGGGGCCCTTTTCAGGGCTCGCCTCCCCCTCGGACAGCAGCTCCTCGGCGGAGGTTTGATAGAGCTCCGCCAACGCCTGCAGATTGCGGGCGTTGGGCCGGGACTGCCCCGCCTCCCATTTGGTCACCGCCTGGCGGCTCACGCCCAGCCGCTCGGCCACCAGCTCCTGTGACAGGCCCATGCGGCTGCGGGACGCTTTCAGACGTTCGTGCAAAGCCATGACGCGCCCTCCTTTCTCCTCCATTATAGGGGAAACAGGGCTTTAACGCAAGCAACTATCCGGCAACCGCCGGCTACAGGGCGGGAAATCCGCGCTTTTTCAACTGCGCCGACTAGATCAGCAGGGGCCGCCCGGCGGGCGGCCCCTGTTCTTGGAAAACGTTACTGCGGCCCGTTCGCCGCCTTCTCCGACAGCTTTTTCACCAGCTCTTCGGAGGGCGTCACGTAGGCCGTCTGATAGGGATCGTACACCACCATCCCCGGCCGTGCGCCGTTGGGCTTTTTCACGTTGCGGACCTGAGTGTAGTCCACCGCCACCTGGCCTCCCTCCCGCCCCTGGGAGAACCAGGCCGCCAGCGCGGCCGCCTCGGTCATGGACTGCTGGTCCGGCGTCTGTCCCTCGGTGCAGAGGATGACGTGGGACCCATGAATCCGCTGGGTGTGGAACCAGTAGTCCGATTTAAACGCCTCCCGGACCAGTTGGTCGTTCTGGGTGTTGCTCCGCCCCACCAGAATCCGGAACCCGCCGCTGGAGCGGAAGGCCCTTGGACGGCTGGGCCCCCGGCGGGGGGCCTTCTTCCCCGGCGCGGCCCCCTTCAGGTACCCCGCCTCCTGGAGCTCCCGGCGGATGTCCAGGAAGTCCTGCTCCGTCTCCGCCCTGGTCAGCTCGTCCAGGACGCTCTCCAGCCAGTCCCGCTCCCGCCGGGCGATGGACATCTGCTCCCGCAGGCAGGTTTCCGCCGTCTTGGCCTTGTTGTACTGCTTGAAATATTTTGCCGCGTTCTGCTGGGGGGTCAGCAGGGGGTCCAGGGGGATGTCGATCTCCCCGCCCGCCGGATCGTAATAGTTCTGGGCCCGGAGGAGGGACTGGCCCCGCTCCATGCGGTAGAGGTTGGCGGTGATCAGCTCGCCGCAAATCCGCAGGCGGTCCCGGTCCTGGGTCTGGGCGTACTCCTTCTCCTGGAGGGCCAGCTTCCGCTTGGCGCGGTCCCGGGCGTTGGCGGCGGCCCGGTGGAGGTCCTGCCCCCGCTGGCGGACCCGCTCCAGCTGCTCCCGGGTTTCATAGAAGGCGTCCAGCATGGGGGAGAACGCCTCCCACATCTGGAGCTCCATAGCGCCGCCGTACTGGCGGATAGGGAGGTAGGAGTAGTCCGACGGCTTCCCCTCCTTCGAGAGCATACAGGGCTGAAACGCCCCGGCCTTCACCTGCTCCTGCCAGGCGAAGAACGCCTCCCGGAGGGCGCCGGAGCGGTCCCCCGCGGGGCCGTCCCCGCCGGCCCGGTCCGCCAGCTCCCGGCACACCAGGGGCGACAGGCCGAAAAAGCTGTCCAGCAGGAACCCGCTGGCTTCCCGGTCCGGGTTGGCCTGGTCCAGCATCCGGGCGAACTCCTCCGGCTCCACGGCCAGGGGGTCCGCCTTCTCCTGGGCGGGGGGCAGATGGTAGAAGAGCCCCGGCAGCACCTGCCGCCGCTCGCTCATTTCCATATCCACCCGCCTGAGGCAGTCGATGATCCGGTCCTCCCCATCCAGGAGGATCAGATTGGAATACCGGCCCATGCACTCCGCTACCAGCTTCCGCTGTCCCGGTTCCCCCAGCTCGTCCACAATATCCAGGGTGAGGATCACCGCCCGCTCCAGAGCGGGCTGGTCGATGGCGGCGAGCCGCCCGCCGGGGAGGTGCTTGCGCAGCAGCATGCAGAACATGGGGGGCGAGGCCGGGTTCTCCCGGACGGCGGAGGTGAGGTGGACCCGGGCCTGGCTGGCCCCGGCGCAGAGGAGCAGTTTTTTGTTCCCCCGCAGGGTAAGGACCACCTGGTCCCGGGCGGGCTGCTGGACCTTCTCCACCCGCAGGCCCAGAAGGCTCTCCCGCAGCTCCTTCACTACGCCCGATAAACATACGGCGTCAAGCGGCATCTCCATCCTCCTCCATCATCACGGCGAACAGCCGGTTGATCCGATCCTTCTCCCCCCGCAGGTACAGCCACCCCAGCAGGCACTCCAGGGCGGTGGCCTTCAGATAGTCCGCCCGGCTGGCGTTGTGGGGGATGGTGTGGACGTGGGCGTTGCGGCCCCGTTTGTATACCGCCAGCTCCTCCTCCGTCAGCAGGGGGAGGATTTTTTCCGCCCGCTGGGCCTGGGCAGGGGCCTTTACCAGCTCCACCGCCGCCCGGTGGAGCCCCTTCCCGGTGGCCCTGCCGTGGGCGCAGAGCCAGGAGCGGACCAGCAGCTCATACACCGCGTCCCCCAGATGGGCCAGGCCGATGCTGCTGATGGACTGGAGCTGGCTGCCGTCCAGGGAGATATTGAAATAATCCTTCATTTAGGTTCACCTGATTGCTTTGTTTTAGAACCTGTATTCATAGACGGGGAATGCTGGATGGGCGAGGGATTTTGCCGCCCTGCAAGGCAGAAAATCGCGGGAATACTGGACATATTTCAAGATTTTTTAACGCGGCAGGGTGGTAAAAGACCCGGCCAGACGGCGCTTAGCGTCTGTGAGTACAGGTTCTTGGATACCTATCATCATATAGGCGGAAGGGCGTTCTGTCAATCTCTTTTCTGATTTCAAAACGTTTGATTTGCAGGGAATCCTGCGGGCGCTGCATCTGAATGAAACACGTTCTTTCAGATGCTTTTGAACTCGTGGGGAAGGTGGCTTGGTTCACGCAAACGGCAATGGCTGCGGAAGCCCGTGTAGTTCTCCGTAACATCCAGCACCCGGTATACGTCCAGGTAGGGCTGAATGTCCGGCTCGTTTTCGCATATCAGACGGCCCAGGGCCTGCCAGGCCGCCAGGCCCTCCCCCGCCTTCCCTTCGGCCAGCAGCTCCAGCGCCCGGGCGAGCCCCAGGGCATACGCCTTGTGCCAGGCCAGCAGCCGCCAGTACAGCCCGTCCTCCCGGCGGGCGTCCAAAACGGGGGCAAAGTCCCGGCAGAGGGTCTGGGCCTCCCTCATCCGGCGGGCAATGTCCGGGTTAGTCCGGCTCCCTTTGCCGTTGAGGTAGTCGCAGCTGCTCAGGCGGGACAGCTCCGACAGGTAGGCGAGAACCCGCTCCCACTCCTCGCCGTAGGCGGCCTGGAAGTACTCCCGAATCAGCGTCTCCGCGTCCGCGCCCTCATCCAGCAGGGTATACCCCATCACGTAGTTGGGCAGGGCGTTGGGCAGGGACGCGCGGAGCTCCTGACAGCTGATATAGCCGTCCAGCCCCATCCGCCGCAGCTTCCTGACGTCGCTGCCAATAACCCGGGCGATGTGGACATAGCCCAGGTCCCCATAATGGGCCCGGCCCAGGGGGTAGTCGTAGACGAAGCTGTCCCCGTCGAAGATCCTCTGCCAGCCCCGAAGGAAGGCCAGGTTCTCCCGCAGGCCCGTGGGCAGGGCGATCCGGTTGCGGACATAAACCGGAATGGACGCCTCCGGGCCGTCCAGGTCGTAAGACGCCTCAAAGGTCCGGCTGATGGGGGCGAACATCAGCGCGAACCGCCCCGGATTCTTCAGTCGCTCCCGTACCGGAGGCCACAGCAGCTCCTGGTACAGCAGGAATACGATCCGGGTATCCAGCCCCGCCGCCGTCAGACGGCGGTCAATTTCGTTGAGGGCGGCAACGTACTGGTCGGACAGGGTTGTCTTTTGACAGTCTTCACATTCACACACATTATTAAACGCATCCGCCAGCCAGACGTGGACATAATCCGCGGCGGGATTTTTTCGCGCGTACTCCTCTACCAAGGAGGCCAGGGCATCCGCCGACCGGGAATTGGAAAAGCACAGGTTTGTGTTGGCGGGCGCCCCTCGCCACAGCCCCCGCGTGCCGCCGGTCTGGGCGGCCAGAGGCCGTTTCTCCTCCGCCAGAGGCGTGGCGTCCGCGTCCCAGGACAGGGCCTCGTACCCCAGGGCCTCCCCGGTCCAGCCGTGGCCCGCCTTATGGAGCAGCAGGCCCCGCTTCCGGACCGCCGCCTCAAAAAGCGCCATATCCCGCTCCGCGTCCAGGGAGGTATAGGGCTCCGGCCGCCGCAGGGGATTGCGCTCATGATGGTACCAGCGCTTCAAGAAGGCGTATGGATTCTTGAATTGCAGGAAAAAGCTGTTGTATCCCGCCTTGGGCAGCCAGTCGATGAAGTCCAGCACGTTCTCACGGCTGTCGGCCCCTTCGATACACACGCCCCGGTGGCGGAAGGCGGCACACTTCCCATACGCCGCCGCCAGCTGTGCCCGCCCAATAGCGGGCACGATCTCGCACTGCTGTCCCGGTCCTAAAAACCGGCAGCCCAGACGGCGCAGATAGTCGTACACACCCAGCAGCGCCCCCCGGGGACAGCTGCCGGTAATAGACCCGCCGCTCTCCGTCATGGCGACGGAGAAGGACTCCCGTCCCTCCGCAGCGTCCCCCGCGCGGAGCGTCGCCGTCAGGTCCGCGCCCTCCGCCGGCAGCATCCGGGTCAGATACGCCTCCAGCTCTTCAGCGGCAAAAGCCAGCGTCTCTTCGCCGGGCCCGCTCCAGTTTATCTCAATTTTCATTTGCTCTCCTCAAAAAACGGGCCCGATGGAACGTCGTTCCACCTGGCCCATCCCATTCCTTTTTCACGGGAACGGGGTATTATTTTACTTCAGAGCCTCTTCGAACGTGATTTGCTTGCCCTTCACCATATCGTTCCGCATGCCCTCGCAGCAGCCCTTGAAGCCTGCAAAGCCTATTCAAAAAAGAGCAGAGCATCTTTTCTGGCACACGGCGCGGCTCCTTCCCATCGCTACCGATACTCCTCCAAAAGGAACATGGGCTTAATGCAAACCACCTCGTCATACTCCTCCTGCTCCACTTGGACGGAGGAATTGAGGGCCTTCAGATCCGCCTTCAATACCTCCAGAGCCTCCCCGCAGGTCTGGGCCCGCCCCTCCCGGAGAATACGGATCATCCGCTCCAGGACGATGGGATGAGCGTACCAGTAGGGCACTGGAAATTCCTTCCCCTCGCCCACGTACTCCCGCAGCGCGTCCCTGGCCGCCTCCCACTCCCGGGTCACGGCCTTTTTGTTGTTCCTGGCGGTAGGCAGCACATTGGCCCCGGAAAAGAAGAAGATCGCCGCCATGCCGAACAGCAGGAAGTAGACCCCGCCGCCGTTCTTATGGAGCCAGGCCCACACGCCGTAGGCCAGCGCCGCCGCCCCCAGGACCACGATGGTCAGGGCCGCCCACTTGTAGGCCGGGCTGCTCTGGTCGCTGGTCCGCTTGGCTCGGGCGGCCCGGGCCAGCCGGCTGGAGGGGCCCGGGTTCTCCTCCAGCCGCGCCCTGGCCTTCTCCAGCTCCTCCCGCGCCCGCTGGGCCTGGGGGGACAGCTCCTTGAGATAGCGCGCCGCCTCCCGCCGTGCCTTCTCCGCCATGCGCCGCTCCCCCTCCTCGCTGAGCCGGGGGATATCCGGACGGACCCTGGCGAAATACTCCAGCAGGCGGTCCACGTCCTCCTCCCGCTTGAAGTTGCACTGCTTCCGCCGCCCGCCGTCGTACTCCACCACCAGATAGGGGATGGAGGCGAACACGCCCCGGCCGGTAAAGCCGCCCCGGCTCATGGCCACCCGCTTGAAGACCCGGCGGACGGAGGACAGCGTCACATAGAAGCAGCGGTCGATATAAAAGCTGTTGAGATACAGGGCCCTCTCGCCTACGCCGCAGGGGCCGAAGCGCCTGCATTTCCTCTTATCCTCCGCCAGGGCCCCGGGCTCCAGGCCCTCCCGGCTGAGCTGTTTTGGTTTGAAGATCATGGATGCCTCCTGCGTAAAAAGAGCGGAGGGACGGGAAATCCGCCCCTCCGCCGCCGTTTGTATGGATGATGTTACTTTTTCAGGGTATCATACTGAGGACGGACGTTCCGCTTCTTGATGGAGTAGAGGAAGACGCCCAGGAACAGGGCCGCTACCGCGATGCCGATGGGATAGGCAACCATGGTGTTGTAGGCTACCAGCGCGCCCTCGGCGTCATAGGTGTTCACCAGCTTGCCCAGGCACTCGGGCGCCAGGACGAAGTATGTAGCGGATACGGCGCTCATGAAGGTGGCGGGGACGGCGGTGAGCCAGTAGTTCTTCTTGTCATAGAAGAGGTACATGGACGCGGCCCACAGCACGATCATAGCCAGGGTCTGGTTGGTCCAGCTGAAGTAGCGCCAGATAATGGTGTAGTCGATAAAGCCCAGCGCGTTGCCGATGCCCAGCACCGCGCCGACGCCCAGCACGGGGATGCAGAGGATCAGGCGGTTCATATACTTGCCCTGGTCCATCTTCATCCAGTCGGCCAGCACCAGCCGGGCGGAGCGGAAGGCGGTGTCGCCGGAGGTGATGGGGCAGGCGATGACGCCCAGCATAGCCAGGGCGATGCCGATGCCGCCCATGGTCTTGGCGCACACGTCGTAGATGGCGGCGGACTGGCCTCCGGCCAGGACGGCCTGGAGCCCGGTGTTGAGCCCGCCGGTGACCTCATACAAAGAGCAGCCGGCGGCGGCCCAGATCAAGGCGATGACGCCCTCGCAGACCATAGCGCCGTAGAACACGAAGCGGCCCTGGCGCTCGCTCTTCATGCAGCGGGCCATCAGGGGGGACTGGGTGGCGTGGAAGCCGGAGATCGCGCCGCAGGCCACGGTGATGAACATGAACGACCACACCGGCGTCTGCACGGCGGCGGGGTGCATGCTGCGGAAGCTGCCCCAGATCTCGGGGATGGTGTAATCGGGATTGACAAAGATGCCAATAGCCACGCCCACGGCCATGACGATCAGGCAGATGCCGAACACGGGATACACCTTGCCGATGATCTTGTCAATGGAGAGGAACGTCGCGATGAAATAGTACGCCAGAATGATGATCAGCCAGAACAGGGTGGTCGCCAGGACGCCCGTAGCGCCGTTCTCCTGGCACAGCTTGACGATCAGGCCCGCGGGGCCCACGGCGAACACGGTGCCCACCATGATCAGCAGCACCACGCTGAACACCCGCATGACGTTCTTCATCACGCCGCCCAGGTAGATGCCGGCAATCTCGGAGATAGACTCGCCGTTGTTGCGCTCGCTCATCATACCGGAGAAGAAGTCGTGGACGCCGCCGGCCAGCAGGGTGCCGAAGGTGATCCACAAAAAGACGATGGGCCCCCACAGGGCGCCCTGCAGCGCGCCGAAGATGGGCCCCAGGCCCGCGATGTTCAGCAGCTGCACCAAAAACAGCTTCCACTGGGGAAGCACCACGTAGTCCACGCCGTCGTTGATCTTGACGGCGGGCGTCTCACGGTCGTCAGGCGCGAAGGTGTTCTCCACCACCTTGCCGTAGACGAAGTATCCTCCGATCAAAAGCGCGAGACAGATGATGAAACTGATCACAAAAAAACCTCCTCACACAAATAGCCGGTTACTTTCGGCACAATTCATAAAAACTATGCCGCCAGCGCCCCAGCCGATTGGTGCTATTATACCACTCCCTCTCTGATCTGTCCAGACCTTTTCATGACGCCCTCCGCAAACTGTCCAAATTCACAAAAGTCACAAAAATTTTTCGTCAAATATTCTGTTTCTACTCCTTGCAAATGGAGCCGATTTGGAGTATAGTGTATTTAGTTAAAATTATGTCAATATGATAGGGAGGTCCAACATCATGGGACATTTTGATCACGAGCATCCCCACTCCCACGGGGAGCACGTCCATGAGCACACCCACACCGACGAGAACGGTCAGACCTATGTCCATTCCCACGCCCACGGCCACCAGGGGGACCACTGCCACGGCCACGGCGGCGCCCAGATCCTCGCGGTGCTCCAGTACATGCTGGACCACAACATCCATCACGCCAAGGAGCTGGGCGACATGGCCTCGGAGCTGGACGGCGAGGCCCGGCACCAGCTGCTCCACGCGGTGGAGTCCTTCGACCAGGCCAACGGCTATCTGTCCGCCGCCCTGGAGGAGCTGAAAAAGAAGGAGTGATTCCCATGTGCCTTTCCACCATTTACAGAAATGAGAAGCAGGAGGACAATATCCTCTGCAAGTTCGTAGCCAGCATCAACGTCGACGGCGACAAGCTGACCTTCGAGGACGTGATGGGCGTAAAGACCACCATCACCGGCCGCCTGGTCAGCGCGGATCTGACGGCGGGCAGCGTCATTGTGGCGGCGGAGTGAGCGTATGAGAGAGTACGAGCTCTGCTGTGAGATTTTCAATCAGTGCAGCAACAACCAGATGCGGGACGTGGATTTCCAGGAGGTGTCCGTGGAGGACACGGACGCCTATATCCGCGCCCTGGAGCCCCGGGCGGAGATCCAGCGGGAGGACCTGGCCGACGGTACGGTGGTGTATCATACGGACACCGCCGGACTGCTGAAACGGTACAGTTTTACGCCAGTCTGAGAAAAAGAAGACGGAGAACCAAGTGGCGATTGATAAAATCCTTGATCCGTTGAAGCGGTAACATCTTTTTAGAGTTGCGAAAGGACGTGACAGTAATGGGAATGACTGATTTGCAGTTCAAGAGTTATTTGAAGCAGTTGATCCGCGCACTTGAAGCAGCGGAAAGTAAAGACACAAAAGAAGCTGTCCTGGCAGAAATAGCGAAGCTGAGACAAGATCTGGAAGAAGACTTAAAAGGATAGCGGTAAACAATGTATCCCATGCGGCGGAGCCGCTAAAAAATATATTTCACATACGGAGGACGATTATATTATGAGCGTAGCCGACATTTTTGAAGAGAGAGCAGCATTTTCCTTTGAGGTGTTCCCCCCCAAGACGGACGTTGGCATGGAGAAGCTGTGCGGCGCCGGCGGCGTGCTGGAGCAGCTGTACACCCTGAATCCCGACTATATCTCCTGCACCTACGGCGCGGGCGGGACCAACGTGGGCAAGAACCTGGAAGTGCTGGAC
>OFGP01002706.1_pt1 | contig 9895 bp, 10 predicted proteins | sample 1521781 | NCBI WGS metagenome assembly OFGP01 (sample SAMEA3504113, study PRJEB24116) | mouse gut metagenome | biome: mouse gut; feature: mouse-associated habitat; material: faeces | place: Denmark | collected 2011 | reverse complement strand
TTCTTATCTTTGTCTTGTTTTTGTTTTTTGTGTTTAAAAGAAGCAGCCTCTCAGAGATTTTGGAGTGTTTGACTTATATTGTCATGGACACAGAGCGGAAAAAATCTTTTGCGGAAAAGCTTTTAAAATATTTTATTCGGATTCATCGCTATTACAAATCGGAAGTTTACTTGACCGGATGTCTGATCGCAGTCTGGATTGCAGACCGGAAGAAAAAGATTCCGCCTTCTTTGTATCTGCTTTTGTCCGCTTTGACTGCTGTTCCGTATATGGTCTACTATGGATTTTTCTGGGACATGGTGGGTATCAATTATGTGTTGATTCCGCTGGCTTTTCCTGGTTTTACAGCTTATCTGGTGTCAGAGAGAAAAGATCGTCTCCTGTTTTTTGGATGGTATTTGCCTGGACTCTTTTATACATTGCTGGCACACTTTGCTACCAATACAGGAATACTCACGGTGTCTGCTTCCTGTATGATTTCATCGGCTGCATCCATGCTTCTTCTGCTGGAAGCTGTGAAAGAGCAGGGAAAGATCCGATGGCTGTCCTGTCTTACTGGAGTTCTCTTGGCGGTTCAGTTTGCGGCGTGTATCTATCAAAGGATTTTTTTCGTGTGGGGAGATGAGTCTTTGTCGGATTTGACGCAGGAACTGACAAAGGGGCCGTTAAAAGGCATCCATACTTGTGAAGAAAACAAAGTACTTTATGAGGAAGTGCTTTTGGATCTGGAAGAACTAGAACTTACAAAAGAAGACAAGCTTTTTGTAACGGGGATTGCTCCATGGATCTATCTGTCTACGGAGGCAGAATGTGCGGCTTATTCTACCTGGGAAACCATGGAGACAGATCCTTTGATTCCTATCTATTATGAACTACGTCCCGAGAAACTTCCTACCATAATCTATTGTTATGAGAAGGAAGAGGAGATTCTGGATACCGAATTTGCAGAGTCCTTTCTTCAGATGGGATATGAACCCCTGCTCATGAGGCGGGGAACTGCGCTTTTGCGCCATTAGAAAAGAGGAATAAGAATGATTGATTTTAATGTGCCGCCCTATGTGGGGACAGAGATTCGATACGTGGAAGAGGCAGTGGCAAAAAATCATAAAATCTGCGGAGATGGTCCTTTTACCCACCAGTGCAATGAATGGCTGGAGAAAAGGCTTCATGCACCAAAGGCGCTTCTTACGACTTCCTGTACCCATGCAACGGAGCTGGCAGCGCTTCTTTCGGATATCAAAGAGGGAGATGAAGTGATCATGCCTTCTTTTACGTTTGTGTCCACTGCAGACGCATTTGTGCTGCGGGGAGCGGTTCCGGTATTTGTTGACATCCGGCCGGATACTATGAATCTGGACGAGACGAAGATCGAAGCGGCGATCACAGAGCGGACGAAAGCGATTGTTCCGGTGCATTATGCAGGGGTATCCTGTGAGATGGATGCCATTATGGATCTGGCAAGAAAATATCATCTTCTGGTGATCGAAGATGCAGCACAGGGAATTTTAAGTACTTATAAAGGCAAATTTCTTGGAACCATCGGAGATTACGGCTGCCTGTCCTTTCACGAGACAAAAAATTACAGTATGGGAGAAGGAGGAGCTCTCCTGATCCAGGATGAAAAAAATGTGGAACGTGCAGAGATTATAAGAGAAAAGGGGACAAACCGGGCCAAATTTTTCCGGGGTCAGATTGATAAATATACCTGGGTAGATGCAGGCTCTTCCTATCTTCCCGGGGATATGAATGCCGCCTATCTGATGGCACAGTTTGATGCTGCCGATGAAATCTTTCAGGACCGCATGAAAAGCTGGAATCTGTATTATGAATTATTGAAACCGCTGGAGGAAAAAGGGAAGCTTTTGCTCCCCTGCATTCCAGACAATTGTGAACATAACGCACATATGTTCTATATAAAAGCAAAAGATCTGAAAGAACGCACTGCTTTGATTCAATATCTAAAGGAACAGGGGATCCAGTCGGTCTTTCACTATATCCCTCTTCACAGCGCACCTGCAGGAAAGCGTTTTGGAAGATTCCATGGTGAGGATGTCTATACTACAAAAGAAAGTGAACGTTTGGCAAGGCTTCCCATGTTTTATGGTCTTTTGGAAGAACAAGTACGTTATATCGCAGAGAAGGTTACAGAATTTTACAGATAAATCATGAAAGGAACGCCATGAAAAAGATCGTCATTATCGGAGCAAATGATTTTCAGAATCAGTTAATCCTGAAAGCGAAAAAGATGGGATTTGAAACCCATGTGTTTGCATGGAAAGATGGAGCGACAGGGGAAAAGAATGCGGATTATTTTTATCCCATCAGTATTGTTGAGACTGACCAGATTCTGGAAAAATGCCGGGAGATCAGGCCGGATGCGGTTGCGTCCATCGCTTCTGATCTGGCCAACATTACGGTAAGCAAAGTGGCTGCAGGACTTGGACTTCCCGGGAACAGTCCGGAGTGTGTCCGGCTTTCCACCAACAAATATGCGATGCGGGAGGCATTTACAAAGGCTGGAGTCGCCACGCCCAAATTCTATCGGGTAGACCGTATGGAAGTGTATCTGTTTGGTATGCGGCTGCCTTTGGTGGTAAAACCTACGGACCGTTCAGGCAGCCGGGCCATCACAAAAGTCATGGACTTTTCTCAGCTGGAAGAAGCGATTCAAAAGGCAGTGGATCAATCCTTTGAAAAGCAGGCGATCGTGGAGGAGTATATAGAAGGGGAAGAGTACAGCTATGAGACGATTTCCTATGGCGGAAAGCATAGGAATCTGGCAGTAACCAAAAAGTATACAACAGGAGAGCCGCATTTTATAGAAACCGGCCATGTGGAGCCGTGCAATCTGTCTGAGGATATGATGTATAAAATTCATTATGTGATGCGCAGAGCACTGGATGCACTGAAGATTACCAATGGCGCTTCCCATGCAGAATTTAAAATCACACCGGAGGGACATGTACGGGTGATTGAGATCGGCTCCAGAATGGGAGGAGATTGCATCGGTTCTGATCTGGTTCCCCTTTCCACCGGTTATGACTATATGGAGATGGTGATTGATACTGCCTGCGGCATGGAACCTAAGCTGGCGGTCAAAACAGAACCCAAAAAGGCAGAGGTCCGTTTTCTCTTTACCCTGGAAGATGTGGAAAAGATGCGGATTCTGGAAAAAGAACATCCGGAGAAAATCTATCGGATCAGTGAACTGGATTTGTCCCATGCAGGGAAAGTGTCTGACAGTTCCAACCGGATCGGATACTATATTATGACGGAGGAGATCTAAACGAAAGGATTGTATGAATATGGAGAAAGAGAAAAAATCCAGTCGGCTGAAGATCTTGATCCTTTTGTCCCTTTCTTTGGTGATCCAGAGTCTCAGCTCGGTGTTCATCAAATATGCGGGAATGTATGAGACGTTGTCAAAGGAATTTATCTTTTTCTATCTGATGGCCATCGGATGTCTTGGCGTATTTGCTATCATGTGGCAGTTCCTTTTAGAATTGATTCCTCTGACCACCGCTTATCTGCGGAAAGGAATTCTATACATTTTGATTTTGTTCTGGTCTGTGATTTTATTTAAAGAGCAGGTGACCGTGAACAACATCATAGGAAGTGTGATTATCATAGCGGGGATCTTGATTCATGGAATGGATGAACATTAGTTATGTGCTGGCTTTTTCGGAAGTGTTTGTGGCGTCATTGTCTCAGATTCTTCTGAAACAGTCTGCAGAAACAGAACATAAGAATATCATATATAAATTTTTAAACTGGAGAGTGATCCTTGGGTATACACTCTTACTGGGTACGACGGTGATCAATGTGTTTGCTTACCGGGGAATTGAACTAAAACTGATGCCCATGATTGAATCCACCGGTATTATCTGGGTGACGATTCTGGCGGTGTTTTTTCTGGGAGAAAAGCCCACAAAGCGTACGATTCTGTCCATTGGAGTCACGGTGGTGGGGATCCTTGTATTTTCCATGTAAATATGAGTGAATTATATGAAAGCTTAAGGAAATATGCGGATTCTGACTGTCTTCCCATGCATATGCCTGGTCATAAGCGACGTATGGGAGAGATGGGGAATCCGTATTCTGTTGATATAACAGAAATTGACGGATTTGATGATTTGCATCATGCAGAAGGACTGCTTTTGCAGGCTCAAAAACGGGCAGCCGGTCTGTACCGCTCGGAGGAGACACATTATCTGATCAATGGAAGTACGGCAGGTATTCTTTCCGCCGTATCCGGATGCACAACTTTTGGCGGAACCATTCTGATGGCAAGAAATAGTCACAAATCTGCCTATCATGCTGCACTTCTCCGGGGGCTTCATGTCTCTTATGTTTATCCACGGTCCGTGGGACTTTTGGGGATAAACGGCATGATTTTTCCGGAAGATGTGGATAAAGCTTTCGAAAAAGAGCCGGAGATTCAGGCGGTGCTGATTACTTCTCCCACTTATGACGGGGTGGTTTCCAGGGTGGAGGAAATCGCTGAAATCGTTCATCGCCATGGAGTTCCTCTGATTGTGGACGAGGCCCATGGAGCGCATCTTCCTTTTCTGGAAGAATTTCCACGGGATTCGGTAAGTGCCGGAGCGGATGTGGTGATCCACAGCCTGCACAAGACACTGCCTGCCCTGACCCAGACGGCATTGATTCATCTAAACGGTCCTTTGATCTGTCGGGAAAAGATCCGCAAGTATCTGGGGATCTATCAGACCAGCAGCCCTTCCTATGTGCTGATGGCAGGACTGGATCAGTGTGTGGAGTGGGTACGGGAGCACAGAGATTGTTTTATTTCCTTTTACAAAGAACTTATACGATTAAGGAAAAAGCTTTCCGGCATGGAAAGACTCAGGCTTCTTAAAATTCCGGGCATGGATCCCGGGAAAATTCTGGTGTCTGTCCAGGGGACTGGTTATTCCGGAAAGGAGCTTTCGGATCTTCTCAGGAGTGAATACCGAATCGAGCTGGAGATGGCCTGCAGCTCTTATGTCTGCGGAATTACCACAGTGGCAGATACGAAAAAAAGTCTTGAACGCCTGGGAGATGCATTTTTGGAAACAGATCAAAAGATCAGAAATACATATGCGAACAAAAACCAGGAAGACTTGATTTTATCGGATGAGGTGCTGCCGGCAGAACGTGTCTGCACGTTTCTGGAAGCAGAGGAAAGTGAAAAAGAACTGGTAACGCTTACGGACTGTGCCGGAAGAATCGGAGGGGATTTTGTGAGTCTGTATCCGCCGGGCATCCCGGTTATCGCTCCGGGAGAACGGATCACTCAGGAAATACTAGAACGGATTCTGTTATACTGCAGGCAGGGACTGAACCTGTATGGCATCGACGGCCGGAAAATATGGGTGCTGAAAGGAACGAGGAGACGGGATGGGGAAAATATTTTGCCTGATGGGAAAAAGTTCGTCGGGGAAGGATACAATCTATAAGGCTCTGACCGAGGACAATGAGCTTGACCTAAAACAGATGATTTCTTACACAACCCGCCCGATCCGTTCGGGGGAGACAGAAGGGCTTCAATATCACTTTGTGACAGAGGAGCAGCTTTCTTATCTGGAGGAAGAAGGAAGAATCGTGGAGCTTCGGTCTTACAATACGGTACATGGCGTATGGAAATATTTTACAGTCTGTGAGGAAGGGATGGATCTGGAAGCGGATTCTTATTTGGTCATCGGAACTTTGAATTCCTGGCACAGCATGTGCGCGTATTACGGAAGAACCCGTATGGTGCCTGTCTACATAGAAGTAGAAGACGGTGTCCGTCTGGAGCGGGCACTTCTTAGAGAGCGGTCCCAGAGATGCCCGGATTACAAGGAGATGTGCCGCAGATATCTGGCGGACTGTGAGGATTTTACAGAGGAAAAACTGGAGGCGGAAGGAATCATAAAACGCTTTCACAATACAGACATTGGAAGTTGTTTTGAGGAGATAAAACTTTTCATTCAGAAAGAAATGCGGTATAATTAGTTAACGGGAGGTGAAGTGTTATGGCTGGATTTTCGGGTGTACTTGGACATGAACAGACAATTCTGCATATGAAGCATGCGATTTCCATGGATAAGGTGTCTCATGCCTATATCATCAGCGGAGAAAAAGGATCAGGAAAAAAGTTGCTCGCAGGGCTTTTTGCCCAGACACTGCAGTGTCAGAAAAAGGGGACGGATCCTTGTATGGAATGTCAGTCCTGCAGACAGGCAGAGAACAATAATCAACCGGATATCATCCGTGTCACACATGAAAAACCAAATACCATCAGTGTGGAAGAGATCCGGACGCAGGTCAACGGGGATATTATGGTGAGGCCATACAGCAGTCCCTATAAGATTTATATTATAGATGAAGCAGAAAAATTAAGCGCCCAGGCGCAGAATGCTCTTTTAAAAACCATCGAGGAGCCTCCCGTCTATGCTGTGATTTTTCTATTGACGACCAACAAAGGGATGCTTCTTCCGACGATCCAGTCCAGATGTGTGACGCTGGAGCTGAAGCCGGTTGCAGACGAATCCGTCAGACACTTCTTGATGGAGCAGCTTCAGATCCCGGAGTACCGGGCGGATATCTGTGTGGCTTTCGCCCAGGGAAATGTGGGAAAAGCAAAGCGTCTGGCGTTGTCTGAGAGCTTTTCAGAGATGCTGGAGCATGCCATTCATCTGGTAAAATACATCCCGGATATGGAAGTTACAGATCTTCTTTCGGATTTAAAAAAGATTGGTACCTATAAGATGGAGATCAATGATTATCTGGATATTCTTGCAGTATGGTACCGGGATGTGCTTTTGTTTAAGGCCACCAGAGATGCAGACAGCATCGTCTTTAAAGACGAGCTGATCTCGATCCGGGAAAAAGCAAGGCACAGTTCCTATGAGGGGTTGGAGTGCATTATCAAAGCGTTGGAAAAGGCAAAGATCCGGCTGAGCGCCAATGTAAATTTTGACATGGCTCTGGAGCTTCTGCTTTTGACCATGAAGGAGAATTAGAATGACGAAAGTGATCGGAGTGCGGTTTCGCCGGGCCGGAAAGGTCTATTATTTTTCACCGGGAAAACTAGAGATTGAAAAAGACGATCGGGTGATTGTGGAGACTGCAAGAGGGGTGGAATACGGCCATGTGGTGATCGGCACCAGGGAGGTGGAGGATGACAAGGTGGTACAGCCGTTGAAATCCGTCATCCGTCTTGCCACGGCTCAGGACCAGGAGCAGGAAAATAAAAATCGGGAGAAGGAAAAAGACGCCTTCCGGATCTGCCAGGAAAAGATCCGCAAACATAAGCTGGAGATGAAGCTGATCGATGCGGAATATACATTTGACAACAATAAAGTACTTTTTTACTTTACCGCAGATGGAAGGATTGATTTTAGGGAGCTGGTCAAGGATCTGGCCTCGGTCTTCAAGACCCGCATTGAGCTCAGACAGATCGGCGTGAGAGACGAGACAAAGATCCTCGGCGGAATCGGTATCTGCGGCAGATCCCTCTGCTGCCATACGCATCAGTCAGAATTTCTTCCGGTATCCATCAAGATGGCAAAAGAACAGAATCTTTCGCTGAATCCTACGAAGATCTCCGGGGTATGCGGACGCCTGATGTGCTGTTTGAAGCACGAAGAGGAGACTTATGAGGAATTGAACAGCCGGCTGCCCAATCCGGGGGACCGGGTAACCGCCAAAGACGGCAGCAGAGGAGAAGTAAGTTCCGTCAATGTGCTTCGCCAGCTTGTGAAAGTGATCGTAACGCTGGACAACGAAGAAAAAGAGATCCGGGAGTATAAAGTAGAAGATTTAAAATTCAAACCCCGCCGGAAGAAGGAAAAGAAAAACCAGAATCATCCGGAAGACAAGGAGCTGAAGGCTTTGGAAGCTCTGGAGCGCAGGGAAGGGAAATCAAAGTTAAATGAAAACTGAAGCAGGCGTGCTTTATCTGTGCGCGACCCCCATCGGAAATCTGGAGGATATGACGTATCGGGCAGTCCGTATCCTGAAAGAGGCAGATTTGATCGCAGCGGAGGATACCAGGAACAGTATCCGGCTTTTGAATCACTTTGATATCCATACACCCATGACCAGTTATCATGAGTACAACAAGATCGAAAAAGGACATCTTCTGGTCAAAAAACTTCTGGAAGGAAGTCACATTGCTCTGATCACCGACGCCGGTACTCCAGGGATCTCAGATCCCGGAGAAGAGCTGGTGCGCATGTGTCAGGAAGCAGGCGTTTTGGTCACTTCGATACCCGGGGCCTGTGCCTGTGTGACGGCCCTGTCCATGTCCGGGATGCCCACAAGAAGATTTTGCTTTGAAGCCTTCCTTCCCATGGATAAAAAAGAGCGCAGGGAGGTGCTTCAGGGGCTTACAGAGGAGACCAGGACCATTGTCCTGTATGAAGCACCCCACCGGCTGAAAAAGACCTTACAGGAGCTTTTAGAGGCATTGGGAGACCGGCAGATATCCATTCTGCGGGAACTGACCAAACGGTATGAGTCGGTGTTTCGCACAACGCTTGCGGAAGCCTTAAGGTATTATGAGGTACAGGACCCAAGAGGAGAGTATGTTCTGGTCATAGAAGGCAGGTCAAGAGCAGAACTGGAAGAAAAGCGGCAGAAGAGTTTTTTGAAAATGTCCGTAAAAGACCATGTAGGACTTTATGAAGGGCAGGGAATGGACCGGAAAGCCGCCATGAAACAGGCAGCAAAAGATCGGGGGATCAGTAAGCGGGAGATCTATCAGGCGCTGCTTTCAGAAGAAGAGGGATAGGCCATGGAGGCAGTATTAAAAGAGGGAGAGCGGCTGGATGAGCTGCAGCGAAACAGCTATCGGATCATCCAGGATCCCAGGCGGTTCTGTTTTGGAATGGATGCGGTACTGCTGGCCGGTTTTGCAAGAGTAAAGCCAAAAGAACAGGTGCTGGATCTGGGAACGGGAACGGGAGTTCTGCCTAGAAATATGTACCGTTATGGCGCAAAATGGACGGGTACAGATATCTCGGAAAATCAAATTAAACAGGCAAAGGCTCTGTCAGAGGGAATGGATATTGATTACCATATACAGCCGGCGGAAGCGGTTGATTTTCCGGATAAGACTTTTGATATTATTACTGCCTGCCAATGCTTCTGGTATTTTGATCATGAGCAGATTATGCCGGAATTATACCGTATGCTTAAGCCGGGTGGGTGTATCCTTGTGCTATATATGGCATGGCTGCCTTATGAGGATCGGATTGCGGGAGCAAGTGAAAAGCTTGTGCTCAAATACAGCCCTAAGTGGAGTGGAGCAGGAGAAGTCATGCATCAAATCGCAATACCAGATTGTTATCATGACAGATTTAAATTGGTTTATCATGAGGAATATCCTTTAAACGTGCATTTTACCCGTGAAAGCTGGAATGGAAGGATGAAAGCCTGCCGGGGGATCGGCGCTTCCCTTACAGAAGAAGGAATCCTTGCGTGGGAAGAGGAGCACAGAAAACTCCTTGCAGAAACTGCTCCGGCAGAGTTTGACATTCTGCACTATGGAGCGCTTGCGGAGCTTAGAAAGAGATAACAGCGGAAAACAGCAGTGAGCGGTAAAATACTGTTAGTAAATGATGAAATGGTATCGTAGATCTGTATAGAAGAAGCGCTGCATCAGGACAGGTGCCAAGATATGCAAAAAGCATACTATTTTCTCAAAAGGAGGGGTTATGAAACTTAAAAATATACTAATTACAGTAACGGACATTCAAAAATCCATCGAATTTTACAAAGACCTCTTTGGTCTGGAAGTAATTCTGGATCAGGACGGCAATGTCATCCTGACCGAAGGACTGGTCCTGCAGGATGCAAAGATATGGGAACGCTTTCTTGAGAAAGAGATTATTCCCAGGAACCATGCCAG
>OFGP01002682.1_pt1 | contig 9976 bp, 8 predicted proteins | sample 1521781 | NCBI WGS metagenome assembly OFGP01 (sample SAMEA3504113, study PRJEB24116) | mouse gut metagenome | biome: mouse gut; feature: mouse-associated habitat; material: faeces | place: Denmark | collected 2011 | reverse complement strand
GCCAGACGGTTGTATTCCAGATCGAACAGCCAGTTCAGATAGGCCCACCGCTCCTCCTCCGGCAGCTTGGGGGCCTGATGAACGGCGTTGGAGGTGGTGTAGCGGTCGGCCAGGATCAGCGTCCCACCCTCGTAGTCCTCCCGCCACTCCTGCTGGTAGGAGGCGTAGCGGTCCACGGCGTACAGGGTGGAGGCGGCATAGGCGCTCACATCCCCGGGCCTTGTCCCCAGATCCCCCTGCAGATACCGCTCCACCGGCGCGGCGAAGGGACTGCCGTACCGGGGAAACTTTACCTGCCGGAAGGGGACGCCCTCCCGTTCCAGGCGCTGGGCCATGAGGCGGACCTGGGTGGTCTTGCCCGTGCCGTCGCCGCCCTCCAGAACGATCAGCTTTCCGCTCATGGCTTCTTCCCCTTTTCTCCCGCCACGTGGACCAGGAACAGGGGCAGCTTCATCATCCGCCCGATGCGGCTGGGGTTTTTCGCCAGCCGGTGGAGCCACTCCAGGCCCAGCCTCTGGAATGCCTCCGGGGCCCGCTGGACCTCGCCGGAGAATACGTCCAGGCATCCCCCCAGGCCCACCAGGAGGCGCGCGCCGGTCGCCGCGCCGTTTTTCCGCATCCACTTCTCCTGCTTGGGGGCCCCCAGGCAGACAAAGGCGGCGTCCGCTCCGCTGGAGCGGATGGCCTCGACCACCGGGCCGTCCTCCTGGAAATAGCCGTCATGGACGCCGGCGATCTTCAGGCCGGGGTACTGGCGTTGGAGGTTCTCCGCCGCCTTTTCCGCCACGCCGGGCTTGGCCCCCAGGAGGAACAGGGATTTCCCGCTCTCCGCCATCCGGGCCATGAGCCCCTGGGCGAAGCCGATGCCGGTAACCCGGCCCTTCAAGGGCGTTTTCAGCATCTTCGCGCCGTAGATGACCCCGATGCCGTCGGCCAGCACCAGGTCCGCGCCGTTGACGGCCTCCCGGGCCTCGGGGTCCTCCCGGCAGATCTCCACGATCTCCGGATTGGGGGTCGCCACGTAGTGGGGCCCCTTGGTGGACATCAGGCGGATGCCCTCGGCCACCGCCTGGTCCATGGTAATATTGTCAAAGCCTACGCCCAGCACGTTGATCCGCATAGGCGCCTCCTTTCCGATCCGCACAATTTCTATGATGTGGAACAGTATAGCATATATTTCCCGGCTTGTCCATGAAAACAAACGGAGCTTCCCCGCAGGCATCCGGCGGCACACCGCTGAACCTGTCAAAAAAAGGGAAAATTTCCTCTTGCAAACCAGGAGCGAAGATGGTAGCATAGGAAGGTAACCGCCGGACGGGACGAGAAACGGGAGAGGAGCGCGCAGATGCATACAAAAGATCTCCAGGCATTGGCGGCGGTGGCCCTTTTCTACATTGTCATTGAGTCTTTGGGCGTGACATGCCCCATCCTGTTTCTCACCGGGATTTCCTGCGCCGGCTGCGGAATGAGCCGGGCCTGGCTGTCCCTGCTGCGGCTGGATTTGACGGGAGCGTTCGCCTTCCACCCACTGTTCTGGCTGCCGGTTCCGGCGGCGGCGCTGCTGCTCCTGCGGAGGAAACTGCCGGAGCGGCTCTTCCGCTGGGGCGTCAGTCTTGTTTGCGTGTTATTTTTCAGCGTATATCTGATCCGTCTTTTTTCGCCCGGGAATGAGATTGTAGTCTTTCAGCCTGCCGAGGGTTTGATTGGCCGGCTGGTTTCCGGCGCCTTAACGGCGGACAGATCATAAATGAAGGGAGAAAAAGTATGAAATGTTGGAAATGCGGCGCGGACGTTGCGCCGGGAGCGGCCTTCTGCGCCTCCTGCGGCGCAAGGCAGGAGCAGGATGCGCCCAATTCACCCGTGACGCCGCCGCCGGTCGGCGGCGACGCCGGGAACGGCATTGTCCTGACCGTCTTTGCCGCCATCTGTATGGCCGTGTGTGGCGGATTGGCGCTTCGCTCGCTGTTTGCCGCGCTGGGCGGGTTCCTCCATATCGGCTGGGCCGGCGTATTCAGCATCATCCTCACGGGGCTCGACGGGCTGGAAGCGGTCATGCTGGCCCTGATGGCGATTGTCTGCGCGCTGACCGCCTTTAAGCGGACCAGCCGGAACTCCGACGGCCTGCTGGTGTGCCTGGCGATTTCCGGCGTAGGCTATCTGGCGGTCCGGCTGCTGGGCATGATTGTGAGCATCGTCATCTACCCCCACGGCATCGTCTCCTATTTCGGCAGCTTTGTGCTGGCGATCCTGGGCGTGGCCGTGACTCTGGGCGGCATTTACGCCATCGAGCGTTTTCTGCTGGGCGAGTTCCCCATCATTGGCAAGAGCATGGAGGACCTGCAGGCGGACGTCCGGGAGGCGATGAACTCCTTCCGGGAAACTGCCGGCGAGGTGGGAGCCCAGGCGTCCCAGGCCGCGCAGAACGCCAAGGCCGAGCGGGAAGCCCGCGCCGCCCAACAGGCCCAATACAATCAGTATAACCAGTATAACCAATATCAGCAGCCCGGCCCCGGCGGCCCCCAGTATCAGCAGACGCCTCCGCCTCCTCCGGGCTACGCCCCCTTCCGTCTGAAGGCGGACCGCAGCCTCATCGCGTACATCCTGCTGAACTTCCTTACCTGCGGCATTTACAGCTGGTATTTCATCTACGCCCTGGCCCGCGATGTCAACGCGGCCTGCGCCGGGGACGGCAGGTCCACGGCGGGCCTCCTGAAGCTGATCCTGCTGAGCTTCATCACCTGCGGCTTCTACAGCCTCTATTGGTACTACGCCCTGGGCAACCGGCTGGCGGCCAACGCCCCCCGGTACGGCCTGGCCTTCCAGGAGAACGGGACCACCGTCCTGCTGTGGCAGTTCATCGGCGTGCTGCTGTGCGGCATCGGACCCTTTGTGGCCATGCACATCATCATCAAGAACACCAACTCCCTGTGCGGCGCGTACAACTACCAGCACGGCATCTAAGAAGCTGTATTCAAAGGCGGCTGACCGGAAAACCGGCCGGCCGCCTTTTTCATGCCCGCATCCTTACCGCTTTTCAAGGACTATAGCAGAAAACCGGGGCGGATTCATCAAGATTTCATGAATTTTTCCGCAAAAAGGAAAACTTCGTCTCGCTGCAGACCACCGCCACGAAAATCAGCGCAAATCCCGCCAGCATCCGGCCGCTTACCTGATCTCCGGCAAACAGCACCGAGCACAGTACGCCGAATACCGATTCCAGCGACAGAATCACCGACGCCGACGCCGGGTCGGACCACACCTGGCCCACGTTCTGGAACAGCAGCGCCACCGTGGTGGCCATCACCGCCAGATAGGCCAGGGGCAGCAGGACCTCCGGCTTCGTCAGCGCCTGGGCGGGGAAGGACTCCGTCAGGGCCCCGCCGATCCAGGCGTACAGCCCCGCGAAGGCGAACTGGAACACTGTCAGCAGGTAAATGTCCTTCCCCGGCGACACTTTGGCTACCGACACGATGTGCATGGCGTAAAAAATTGCGCACAGCAGGGTCAGGCCGTCCCCGGGATTCACCGTCAGATCGCCGGTGAGGCTGACCAGGCCCACCCCCGTCACGCACAGCAGCGCCGCCAGCACGTTGTACCGGTCCGGCTTGACGCGGGCGAAGGCCCAGTACAGAAACGGCACCAAAACGCAGTATACCGCCGTCAGGAAGGCGTTCTTGGACGGCGTGGTCAGCGCCAGGCCGTAGGTCTGGATGGCGTAGGCCGTATACAGCATCCCGCCGATGACCGCCCCCCGCCAGAGGTAGTCCGGCGTGAACGTCCGCCATTTCTTCCAGCAGAGGAGCCCCAGCAGCGCCGCGCCGGCGGTAAACCGGATGGCCAGCAGGTACTGCACCGGCAGCTGGTCCAGGGCGTCCTTCATAATAAAGAAGGAGCTGCCCCAGATAAACGCCGCCAGAAACAGCATCGGCTTGGCTAATTTTCTCATCGTCTTTTCACCCATGGTGTTTCACCTCGTTCTTGCAATCGTGTGCAGATGTATGGTACAATGGACGCCAAGGGCCTGTTTCGCATCTCAACGTGCGCGGGGAGGCGGGAAACAGGCTCTAAGACGCTATAGTACCAAAGAGGTGGGCAAATGGCAAGACTTAACCGGGAATTTTTTCTCCAGGACACCGTGGCGGCGGCACAGGCGCTGCTGGGCCGCTATCTGGTCCGGGTGGACGGCGGCGAAACTATCGTATGCCGGATCACGGAGACGGAGGCATACGTCGGCGCGATTGACAAGGCATGCCACGCATACGGCGGCCGGCGCACCAAGCGCACCGAAACCCTCTACGCCGCCCCCGGCACGGCCTATGTCTACCTGATCTACGGCATGTACAGCTGCCTCAACTTCGTCACCGGCCCCGAGGGGGAGGCTTCCGCTATCCTGGTCCGGGGCTGCGCGCCGGTATACGGCGCGGACGCCGCCGCCCGGCGGCGGTTCGGCATAACGGCGGCGGAGATGAACGCCAGCCAGCGGAAAAATTTCATGAACGGCCCCGGGAAGCTGTGCCGGGGCCTGTCCATCGACCGGAGCCTCAACGGCCTGCCCCTGGAAAACCAGGCCCTCTATCTGGCCCACGACCTGCCGGAGCTGGGTCTGGCGCGCCGGCCGGAGGAGCTCTCCTTCCACACCGGCAAGCGGATCGGCATCGACTACGCCCAGGAGGCGGTGGATTTTCCCTGGCGGTTCTGGCTGGATGAATAAGGAGGACACCTATGCTGCTTTTTGACCTGGACGGCACCCTCATTGACTCCAACGGCGTGTGGCTGGAGGTGGACAAGACCTTCCTCGCCCGCCACGGCTTCGCCTACAGCCAGGAGTACCACGACGGCGTGGCCCACTCCATCCTGCAGAACTGCGCGATTTTCACCAAGAACTATTTCCAGATGGAGGAATCCTGCGAGGAGATTATCGCGGAGTGGATGGACTTGGCGAAGGGCGTTTACGACGCCGTGCCCCTCAAGCCCCATGTCCGGGCGTATCTGGACCGCTGCAAGGCGGCGGGACACCGGATGGCGGTCTTTACCGCCTGCGTGCCGGAGCACTGCCAGACGGCGGTGCGGAACCATGGACTGGATGTCTATTTCGAAAAAATCATCTACGCCCAGGAGCTGGGCGAGGACAAGCGGTCCCCGGCCGTCTTCCGGCGGGCGGCGGAGCTCCTGGGCGTGAAGCCCCGGGAGTGCGTGTTCTTTGACGACTCCCTCGCCGCCTGCAAGGGGGCCAAGGCCGCCGGCATGACGGTGGTAGGCGTCCGGGACGGCTGCTTTCACGGAGCCGAGGCGGACATGCGGGAGCTGTGCGACCGATACATTGCGGATTTTGGAGAGCTTTTATAACAGAATGTACAGCAGGAGGGACGGGCTCCCGATAAAAGCCCGTCCCTCTTCAGATTGTCAAAAAGCCCTCCGCAGGAGTTCACGCCGAAGGCGGGAATAAAATTTAATCACTTTTTCGACGGCGTGTACGTCGAAAAAGTACTTTGCGGGCCGAACTCGGCCCGATCCCCTTTCTCAAAAAAGTGGACCAGCCACTTTTTTGACACACAGCAGGAGGGACGGGCTCCCGATAAAAGCCCGTCCCTCTTATTATGCCGGTATCAGTTGCTGAAGGACTCCGTAAACAGGTCCGCCATGGCCTGGGCCGCGTCCGGATAGACGAACATGCCCACCACGTTGGAGGTGGAGGTGGTGACGGCCTGCTCCCAGGTTTCGCAGGACATGGGGTACCATGCGCCGCCGTTGGCCTGGGTGTCGATCCGATTCTGGAAAACTGCCTGTACGGCGAGGATGTCTTCCGCCGTGGCGCTGTCGGACAGCTTCACCAGACCGACGGCTACGTTGGCCATGGTGATCATCGTCTCCTGGATATAGATCTCCTCCACGGCGGCAATGCTGCTGAGGCCGGGGTAATAGTTCTCCAGCAGATCCCCCTCGATCACCGCCATGGCGTCCAGGGAGTCGTACTTGCCCTGGAGGGTGGTGAAGAACTCCTGGAGGGACGGCAGCTCCGCCCCGCCGGAGACGGGCTGGCTGGGTTCCTCCGTATTCTCCGTCTTCTCCTCCCAACGGCACCGGACGATGCACTCGAAATCGAGCTGCCCCTTCTCATACTCGATGTGCATGGTGATCGTGGTGGAGCCGGGGGCTGCGGCGGTTACAAGGCCCGTGGTTTCGTCCACCGACGCCACGGAGGGGTCGGCGGAGGTGAAGGAGCTGGCGTAAACGCCCGGAACGCCCTTGGCGGACAGGGTAAAGGTTTCGCCCTTCTTCTTCAAAGTGACGTCCGTATGGCTGGCGGAAATGTCCTCATCCGCCGGCTCGTCCCCGTTCTCCCCCGTGTCGGCGATGCCGTCGTTCCCCTCCGGGTCCGGCAGGGGCTCGTCCGGCTGGCTGTCGGGAATGGCCGGCTCCACAGGCTCCAGGGAGTCCTCCGGCTCGTCGGGCTCCTGGGGCTGGACGGCGGCGGGGGGCTCCGTTCCGCCCTCCGGCGCGTCGGGTTCCTGCTTATCCCGGGAGCAGGCCGCCAGGCTCAGGAGCATGGCCAGAGCCAGCAGCAGCGATAATCCTTTTTTCATCTTGTATAACCTCCGAATATGTGTAGTGTGGCAGGCGCCGTCTATGGTAACGCCGGGTTAGACGTTTGTCAAGGATATTTTGTTCCATCCGCCGTCCGCACATTTTCTGGTAAAACGCATTTCCGTTATTGACATTACCGCTCTTGCCCTTTAGAATAAAATATAGGAAAGACTGTGCGGAGCACGGAGGAAAAGCTTTATGTACCATTGTCTTCTTCAGTTCTATTTGACCGGCCCCTCCAGCGCCCTGTGGGATATCGCCAGGAGCATGCCGGCTTTGGATGGTTTTCAGCATGCGTTCACGGAAAGCCGGGAGCCGCAGGCGGAGCCCGCCTCCCGGGCGGACGTGATCCTGGCGGACCTGCGGGAGCTGGACGCGGCGGCCCTGCGGACCCTGACGGCAGCCAGAAAGCCGGGGAGCGAGCTGGTCCTGCTGGCGGAGCGGGAGCAGCTCCCCCTGCTGGCGGCGGAGCTGGACCAGGTGGACGACGTCTGGACGCTGCCGGTGTCGGAAGAGGAATTCCGCTTCCGCTTCATCCGGCGGCAGCGGCTCTGCAAGGAGCGCAAGGACGCCTGGCAGACCAGCCAGTACCTGGAGGCCGCCATTAACAGCATTCCCAGCCTCATCTGGTATAAAACCAAGGACGGCATCCACGAAAAGGTCAACGACAGCTTCTGCCGGACGGTGAACAAGACCAAGGAGCAGGTCCAGGGCCGGGGCCACGCCTACATCTGGGACGTGGAGCAGGACGATCCCGCCTGCATCGAGTCGGAGCGGATCGTGATGACCGAGAAACGGACCTGCGTGGCCGAGGAGACGGTGCAGACCGGCGAGGGCGTGCGTCTGCTGACCACCTACAAATCGCCCCTCTACGACCTGGACGGCAGCGTCATGGGCACCGTCGGCGTGGGCATCGATATCACCCAGGAGCGGGCCTACGAGCAGGAGATCGTCCAGAAGAACCGCACCCTGGAGGCCCTGTTCACCACTATGGACTGCGGCATTATGTGCCACAGCATGGACGGCTCCCGCATCCTGAGCATCAACCGGGCGGCCCTGGAGATTTTGGGCTATGCGTCCCAGGAGGAAATGTTCGCCGAGGGCTTCCAGATGGTAGCCGCCTCGGTGCTGGACGAGGACAAGGACAAGCTGCGCGCCAGCATCCGCAGCCTGGAACGGGCGGGCGAGAGCGCCGGCGTGGAGTACCGGGTCCAGCATAAGGACGGACGGCTCATCCATGTGATGGGCAACATCAAGGTGGTGGAGGAAAACGGGGAGCTGTTCTACCAGCGCTTCCTTCTGGACTGCACCGCCCAGAAGCAGCGGGAGGAGGTGGAGCGCGAGGAGGCGAAGCGCCGGCAGATGGCGCTGATCCAGGCGCTGAGCCTGGATTACAGCCTGGTCTGCTTCTTTGACCTGGATACGGGCATGGGCTACCCCCTCCGGGTGGCAGACGGTGGCCGGAGGAAGCTGGACGAGATCTTCAGCGGTCCCGTCACTCTGGAAGGCAGTATGGAGCAGTACATAGAGGGCTATGTCTGTCCGGAGGACCAGGAGGACCTGCGGCAGGCCGCCTCCAGGGAGTGGATCACCCGGGAGCTGGAGGAGAAGGGCCTGTGCTACGTCAATTACCGCACGGACTTCGGCGGGAAAATGGAGTACTATCAGATGAAGGTGGTGCCCGCCGGGTCCTGGGAGGAGCAGCGGGGCGTTGTGCTGGGACTGCGCAGCGTGGACGAGGAAACCCGCAGCGAGATGGAGAAGAAGAGCCTGCTGGAGGACGCCCTGCTCCAGGCCAACAGGGCCAGCAAGGCCAAGAGCGTCTTCCTCTCCAACATGTCCCACGACATCCGTACACCCATGAACGCCATCGTGGGTTTCACCGCTCTGGCCATCACCCACATTGAGCAGACCGAGCAGGTCCAGGAGTACCTCAAAAAAATCATGACTTCCGGCAACCACCTGCTCAGCCTCATCAACGATATTCTGGACATGAGCCGCATTGAAAGCGGCAAGATGCACCTGGAGGAGGCCCCGTGCAGTCTGCCGGACATTCTCCACGGCCTGCGCAGCATCATTCAGGCGGACATCCGGGCCAAACAGCTGGAGCTGTATATCGACGCGGTGGACGTGCTGGACGAGGAGATCTGCTGCGACCGCCTGCGGCTGAACCAGCTGCTGCTGAACCTGCTGAGCAACGCGGTAAAGTACACCCCCGCCGGCGGCATCGTCAGCATCCGCATTGTCCAGAAGCCCGGCGCGCCGGCAGGCTTCGCCAACTACGAGTTCCATATCCGCGACACGGGCATCGGCATGAGCCAGGAGTTCGTGGAGCACATCTTTGAGCCCTTCGAGCGGGAGCGGAATTCCACCATCAGCGGCATCCAGGGCACCGGCTTGGGCATGGCCATCACCAAGAATATCGTGGATATGATGAACGGCGCTATCTCCGTCAAGAGCGAGCCGGGGACGGGAACGGAGTTCATCGTGTCCCTGACCTTCCGCCTGGGCGAGGGGGAGAAGGAGCCCCAGACCATCCCGGAGCTGGCCGGCTGCCGGGCCCTGGTGGTGGACGACGACTTCAACACCTGCGACAGCGTGACCTACATGCTCCAGCAGATCGGCCTGCGGGCGGAGTGGACCCTGTCGGGGAAGGAGGCGGTGCTCCGCACCCGCCAGGCGGCTATGCGCAATGACAACTACAGCGTGTACATCCTGGACTGGCTGCTGCCGGACCTCAACGGCGTGGAGGTGGCCCGCCGCATCCGAAAGGAGATGGGGGAGGAGGTGCCCATCATCGTCCTGACCGCCTACGACTGGTCCGACATTGAGGAGGAGGCCCGGGCTGCCGGCGTCACCGCCTTCTGCAGCAAGCCGCTGTTCCTCTCGGAGCTGCGCCGCTGTCTGCGGAGCGTGGTGGCCGCAGAGGAGGAGACGCCGGTAAAGGCCGATCTTGTCCCGGAGCGGCGGCACACCGGCCATATCCTGCTGGCGGAGGACAACGAGCTGAACCGGGAGATCGCCGAGGCCATTCTGGGCGAAGCCGGCTTCACCCTGGACGAGGCGGAAAACGGGCAGATCGCCGTAGACATGCTCTCCCGTTCGGAGCCCGGATATTACCGTCTGGTACTGATGGATATTCAGATGCCGGTAATGGACGGCTACGAGGCGGCCAAAGCTATTCGCAGTCTGGAGGATCAGAAGCTGGCCTCCGTGCCCATCCTGGCCATGACCGCCAACGCCTTCGAGGAGGATAAGCAAGCGGCGCTGCGCTGCGGCATGAACGGGCACATCGCCAAGCCGATTGATATTGAAAAGCTCATGGAAACCCTGGACGAGATCCTGGAGTAATTCCTGCGGGCTGTGGATATGAACTAACGGCGGAAGCCGG
>OFGP01002673.1_pt1 | contig 10003 bp, 10 predicted proteins | sample 1521781 | NCBI WGS metagenome assembly OFGP01 (sample SAMEA3504113, study PRJEB24116) | mouse gut metagenome | biome: mouse gut; feature: mouse-associated habitat; material: faeces | place: Denmark | collected 2011 | reverse complement strand
AAGGCGGCGGAGGGAGGCGATGCGGTGGCATCGTTGACTGACAACAACGCAGCAGATGGAAATTCAGGCAAGTTATTTGGCGAAATGTAAACGCGTCAGTACACTACATGGCTTTATGCTGATTTTCACACAAACGGAGGGCTTTCTACCATGAATATCGGACCAAAGATCAAAGAGCTCCGTGTCATGAAAGGTCTGACGCAGGAAGAGCTGGCGGACCGGAGCGAACTGTCCAAGGGCTTTATCTCCCAGCTGGAACGGGACCTGACTTCTCCGTCCATCGCCACACTGGTAGATATTTTAAACAGTCTTGGAACCAATCTGAAGGAGTTCTTCAGTGATGACAGCGATGAACAGATCGTCTTTCATGATGCAGATTACTGCGAAAAATACGATACGGAATTAAAAAACAAGATCGAATGGATCATTCCCAATGCCCAGAAAAATGCCATGGAACCGATCCGGGTTACATTGGAACCCGGGGGATCCACTTATCCGGATACGCCCCATGAGGGGGAGGAGTTTGGCTATGTACTCCAGGGCACCATCACCATTCATATCGGAGGAAAGCTTTTTAAAGCCAAAAAGGGCGAATCTTTCTATTTTACGCCTTCCGCCAGCCATTATATCACCGCCGGCGAAAAGAGCGGTGCAGTCTTTTTGTGGGTCAGTACCCCGCCTAATTTTTAAGGACGGTTTATGAGCAACAGACTGATTGATCTGCAGCACATCACCAAAATTTATGACGGACACAAAGTATTGGACAATCTGAATCTGTATTTTAATGAAAATAAATTTCTGACCCTGTTAGGCCCCAGCGGTTGTGGCAAAACCACCACACTTCGCATCCTGGGCGGTTTTGAAACCCCGGATGAGGGGTGTGTCATTTTCAACGGAGAAGATATCACTGCGCTCCCGCCAAACAAACGGCAATTGAATACGGTATTTCAAAAATACGCCCTCTTTACCCATATGAACATTGCAGAAAACATTGCTTTTGGTCTGAAAATCAGCGGCAAAAGCAAAAGTTATATTGATGACAAAATCAAATATGCCCTGAAGCTGGTCAACCTGGACGGTTACGAAAAGCGCATGCCGGACTCTTTAAGCGGCGGTCAGCAGCAGCGAATCGCCATCGCCCGGGCCATCGTCAATGAGCCAAAGGTTCTGCTTCTGGATGAACCCTTGGGCGCACTGGATTTGAAGCTTCGCCAGGAGATGCAGTATGAGCTGATCCGCATGAAAAACGAACTTGGCATCACGTTCATCTATGTGACCCATGATCAGGAAGAGGCACTGACCATGTCGGACACCATTGTAGTCATGAACCAGGGTTATATTCAGCAGATCGGATCTCCTGAAGATATCTACAACGAGCCAACCAACGCCTTTGTGGCAGACTTTATCGGAGACAGCAACATCTTTCCGGGCATCATGCTGGAAGACAAAGTGGTGGATCTTTTCGGCATCGTCTTTCCCTGTGTGGACACGGGCTTTGGACGCAACCGTCCGGTGGATGTGGTAATCCGCCCGGAAGATGTGGAACTTGGGGCGCCCGGAGAAGGCACGGTGGACGGCGTCGTCTCTCATCTGATCTTCAAAGGAGTTCACTATGAGATGGAGGTCACCGCCTGCGGACAGGAGTGGCTGGTGCAGAGTACAAAGATGCACCCGGTGGGAGAAACTGTCAGTATCCGGGTGGATCCTTTCAATATACAGATTATGAATAAACCAGAGTCGGAAGATGAGGAGGCGGTGGTACTGGATGTATAAGAAATCACTCTCCTATCCTTATCTTTTGTGGGCTGCTGCCTTTATCGTGATTCCGCTTCTGTTCATTGTCTATTACGGACTGACAGACCGAACAGGATCATTTACCCTTGCAAATCTGGCAGCCATCGCCACAGCGGAACATTCCAAAGCGTTGTTTCTTTCTCTTGGACTGTCCGTTTTAAGCACTGTCATCTGTCTTTTGCTGGCCTATCCGCTGGCATTGATTTTATCCGGCAGCAAAATTGGAAAATCCGGATTTATTATTTTCCTTTTCATCCTGCCCATGTGGATGAATTTTCTGCTCCGGACTCTGGCCTGGGTCGTTCTTCTGGACACCAACGGGGTTCTGGACAGCCTGTTCAAACTTTTAGGTCTGCCCCGTTTTAAGATTATCAACACTCCGGCAGCAATCGTATTTGGCATGGTTTATGATTTCCTGCCTTTTATGATCCTTCCCATCTATAATGTAATCTCCCGGATTGATGTCAATGTGATCAATGCGGCGAGGGATTTGGGTGCCAACAGCTTTCAGACTCTCTACAAGGTCATCTTTCCTTTAAGTCTTCCAGGAGTCATCAGCGGCATCACCATGGTATTTGTTCCGTCCCTGACCACCTTTGTCATCTCCACATTGCTGGGCGGAGGCAAAATCCTTCTGATTGGAAATGTCATCGAACAAGAGTTCATGAAGGGCACCAGCTGGCATGTGGGAAGCGGGCTTTCCTTGGTGCTCATGCTGTTCATCATCGGCAGTATGGTCCTTTCCTCCAAATACGACAATGGGGAGGGCAATGTATTATGATAAAAAAATGGCTGCAGCGCACTTACCTTTTTTTAATTGTGCTTTTTCTCTATGCACCGATCGCAACCCTGATGGTTTTATCCTTTAATGATTCCAGAACATCGGTCAAATGGGGAGGCTTTTCTCTGAAATGGTATCAGCGGCTTCTTGAAAACAAAACGATCCTGGCTGCTCTTGGCAACACCCTTTTGATCGCTGTCTTGTCCGCCACTTTCGCCACGCTGCTTGGTACCTCTGCGGCAATCGCCATCCACCATATGAAAAAGCGCCGCCAGAGTATCTGCATGAGCATTGTAAATATTCCGATGCTGAACGCGGAAATCGTAACCGGTATTGCTTTTATGCTCTTATTTATCACAGCGGGCAACCTGCTTTCCATCGTCGGTATCCACTTTGAGATGGGTTTTGGTACCGTTCTGATTGGGCACATCACGTTCAATCTGCCCTATGTGGTCTTAAGTGTCATGCCGAAATTAAAACAGTTGAATCTGTCTATGTATGAAGCCGCCCTGGACTTGGGCGCCGGAGAACGGCAGGCATTTTTCCGCATTGTACTGCCGGACATCATGCCCGGTGTACTGTCGGGATTTCTTCTGTCCTTTACCATGTCTCTGGATGATTTTGTGATCACCCATTTTGTCAAAGGACTGGGCGCAGACACCCTTTCCACTCTCATCTATTCTGAGCTTCGAAAAGGGATCAAGCCGGAGATGTACGCCCTCTCCACCATCCTGTTTTTAGCCGTCTTTCTTGTGCTGGTATTCGTGAACTTAAGTCCGCGGGAACTGCCCGCCGGTGAAAAAAGACAATAAATTATCTTTGGAGGTATGATTATGAAAAAAAGAATTTTACTGATCTGCGGTTGCCTGCTGGCCGCATCCATACTCCCCGGATGCGGAGGGTCTTCCGCCGGCGAAAACGGAGAACTGAATGTCTACAACTGGGGCGAATATATTGACGAAGATGTCATCGGCCTGTTCGAGGAAGAAACCGGCATCAAAGTCAATTACAAGACCTATGACACCAATGAGGATATGTATCCCATCATCGCCAATGGTGCCGCGGACTGGGATGTGGTGTGTCCTTCCGAGTATATGATCCAGAAGATGCTGGACAACAATCTTCTGCTGGAGCTTAACTATGACAATATCCCGAACATTGCCAATATTGACCCGGATTATATGGAAACCGTCAAATCCTTTGACCCGGATGCGGCCCATGCGGTCCCCTATCTGTGGGGCACGGTAGGAATCCTTTACAACGAGACCATGGTGGATGAACCCATCACCAGCTGGGACTGTCTGTGGGATGAAAAATACGCGGACAATATCGTCATGATGAACAATCCCCGGGATGTCTTTGCCCCGGCGCTGATCTCCTGTGGATATTCTTTGAATTCCACTGATGACGCAGAGCTTCAAAAAGCGGCAGCGCTTCTGACCCAGCAAAAACCTCTGGTGCTGAAATATACCACCGACGAAGTCCGGGACATGATGATCGGTGAAAAGGCTGCCATCGGTGTCATCTACTCCGGAGAAGCAACCATCTGTAAAGATGAAAACGAAAATCTTCAGTACGTTGTGCCGGAGGAAGGCTCCAACGTCTGGCTGGACTGCTGGGTCATCCCCAGCACCTGTAAGAACAAGGAAAACGCAGAGAAGTGGATCGACTTCCTCTGCCGTCCGGATATCGCACTGAAAAATTTTGAATACATCTACTACTCCACTCCCAATAAGGCCATGCTGGATCTGATCGAGGACAAGGAGATTCTGAATAACGAAGCCCTGTTTCCCGGCAATGAGGTTCTTTCCCGCTGTGAGACTTTCCACTATCTTGGAGAAGAAGCAGAAGAAAAGTATAACGATTTGTGGAAACAGGTGCTGTCGGAATAAGCACTGACTTTAAATTCAAATTCCAGTACAGAGTTAGATTTCATCAAATATGATTTGAGAACAGATTTGCAGGAAATTTTCACAGTGAAATTTCCTGCTTTCTGTTATCCTAAATTCAACTGATGAGAGATTATATGTAAACGCTCTATAGGCGTTTACGATTATATTCTGGCCTGACAACAGATAGCAATCTGCTGATCAACGGGAAAGAAACCATCATGAAATCCTCCAGGACTTTCTGACAAAAACTCGGGAAGAAAAATCACATGACTACTGCCCGGCTGTCTGAATATATCTCAATAGATACTCTGATATCCCCCTTCTTCCAGGGAAATCGCTCCAAAATACTGTTCAAAATCCATTCCCAGGTATGTACTCATTTCTTTCATCTCCACCAGCGTCTTTTGATCCACGGCAATCCCTTCGGTTTTCACGCGCTCGTATGCCAGCATTTCCTTTTCCCCATGGGTATAGATGCGTTCTTTGCCCACTGCCCTGGGTGCCTCCCGAAGCTCCTGCAAAAATACAGAAAAATGTCTCTTTAATTCATCCGGATCGCCGAAAATGGCCGGATCGATGGCAATAAAACCATGGCAGGTCCCGCCTTTTTTCCCTGTGTGGGTGTGATTCGAGGTCAACCCCTGTGACAGAATTGAGGTAAACAGTTCGCAGATCATCCCATATCCATACCCCTTATGGCTTCCTGTGATCTCTTCGTTTTCCCCCAGAGGCATGATCCCGCCTCCGGTCTTGCCGACGATATTTCGAAGAACCAGATCTGCATCATTGGACGGATTTCCGTTCTGATCCAGTGCCCAGCCGTCCGGCAGCGGTTTTTCTGCTTTCCGGTACATCTCCAGCTTTCCTCTCGTGACAACTGTGGTGGAAGCATCGAAAAAGAAAGGACAGGGCTCTGCAGGAACCGCAATGGCGATGGGATTGCTTCCCAGCATGGCCTGCTTTGCATTGGTGGGTACCATGATTGCCTCGGAATTGGTAAACGACATCCCGATCAGCCCTCTGTCACATGCCATCTTTGCATAATACCCTGCAATCCCATAATGATTGGAATTGCGCACCGTCACGATGGCCATGCCGCTTTTCTTCGCCTTGTCGATGGCAGTCTCCATGGCCTTATGCCCAATAAGCTGCCCCATGCCGTCATGCCCTTCGATTACTGCAGACACAGGTGTCTCGAACACCACTTCCGGAACTGCATCCACCTTGATCATCCCTGATTCGATCCCCTTGTGATAGCGGGTCAGTCTCTGCATTCCGTGAGATTCGATGCCGTACTGATCCGACATCAGCAGTACATCTGTGATGATCCCGCTTTCTTCCTCTGAAAATCCGAATTTACGGAAAGCATCCCTGCAAAATCTCTCCAGTACCTCAACCTGAAAATATAAATGTGCCATTTTGTCCTCCTTCATATTTGTTTTTCCCGTGAACCTGGAATGCCGCTGCTCTACTCCATTGTTCCACAGGATTGTAATCAGATTATCCTGTATATTGCCGCGTCAAACACAGATTTAATGGTTATGCCAGTCGCAGGAAGTCAGATTTTCATCAAACCTGTCGTATGCACTGCAAAACAGATCTGCTCCCCAGCCATCGGAAAACTGAAATTCCATAAACCTTCCGCTGAAAGTAATCCCTTCCGGAATGATGGACTGATACAGACCATCAAAATTGAACATGGGATACAGGTTTCTGAGTTTACCCTCTACATCCGTTTTTTCAATGGTTCCGTTATTGGGCAGTTTATAGAACTCATTCATCCATTCGTATGCACATTCTTCATTGTCATAAATCGCATCCACATCCACCTCATCCAGACTTCCCGGCAAAATGGCCTCTTCAATTTCCCAAAATGGATATCCGCAGTCTTCCAGATTGTCAAATAAATAACAAAGGATACAGTCGTTGATCTGCTTTACATTTTCCCTGATTTCCTTTTCTTTCTGGTTGTAATAAGCAGCAAGCCCTTTTGCAATGGCATCTTTGTCTCCTTCCTTTCCTTTCAACCAGGGAAATAATGGCTGATAGGAAAAGGATTGTTCTTTCTTTAATTCCTCCTGAATCTCATGCAGCCCGGCACGAATCTCAATATTGCCATCCCCAAATTCCTTATTTTCAAATACACCTGCGATTCCCAATGAAAAGGTTCCTTTTGCAAGAAACCTGCCATCCTTATAAATAATCTCAATCATATATTCCTTCCTCCATCCTACTTTTTATCAAACCATACCTGTTCTATGATGTCTGCTAATATTATACTTTCTTTTTGCGCACCGGACAACAGGCCTTTGATGTCTTTTTCAGAAAAAGATTCAAAACATTCTTGACAATTTTGGTATATTGACGTTAGCATGAAAGAAGTTTAAAATCAAGTATGCACCTTTTTGAAATAAAGTTTCTTTTTTAACCATGTGTGGGAAGGAGCCTTACAGGGAATCGTATTGAGAATTGTTTTCCCGGAAGTCCCTCCGAGGGTTGAATATTCATTAAGCGAAATAGACAATACGCTGAAACCACTTTTTCTAAACCAATGTTAGTATGTCAGGCTGCCAACTGTGCAGCACTTATTAACGGAGGTTGAAAGTAATGAACAATAAGAAAACCAAAAAGAAAACTGCCGGCCTGATTGATGTCATGATCCGGCACGCCGACAAAGGCCCCTCTGGATTCTGGACAGATGATTATGAGGGATGCGGAAACCCAAAAATATTTCCGGAATTTGAGGATGGACTTAAACATGGAAAATATGTCCATAAAGAGCACGCTCTCTGCCCATGGAACACAGCAGTCCTTTATGGCGAAGGACATGGCAACATAAATACTGGTTGTTATCACAGCTGCTCCATCAGAGATGCAAAATACTTAGCTGCAGAAATGTTGGCAGCGGTGCTAACACGTTTTAAGGAGCAACTCCAGTCTGGTAAATATGACAACACAGAAAATATCAATCCTCTCTTGACAGAAGACGAACAGTCCTATATCAGACAACAGAAAATTTTTGAAAGAGAGAATCAAGAGGAACAGTGTAAAAAGGACAGAGAAGAAAAAGCGGTAAAGGCAGCAGTTTTAATCCGGAAATATCAGGACCGTGAGGATATTAGAGCACTCCTGCTTGAACATTATGGTGATGATATTATGGTGATGTCCGGATTCGGAAACATAGATTTCTCCCTTAATGGAAAAGCAGATATAGTCGGTGGTGAAAAACTCTCCTATGATGATTATCTTGATATACAGATTCAGTCTTACGGGAAACAGCGTTCATGGTTTGCAATGTGTTACTATAATCTCCCAAGCAAATTTATGGGATACCTGGAAAAGAAGACAAAGGATAACGTCTGCTTCCAAAAAATCTACGTCAGCGGTATGTACCCTGACGGCGACTGCTTTAAGGGAAAAGAAGACCATGTTTGGATGAATATTCGGGGATTTGAAAATTTAAAAGTCGGTGACTTTGTCTCTTTTTATGCAGAAGTATACCGATATATAAAAACAGGAAATGGGAAAGTTCTGGACTATTCCTTAAGGAATCCTCAAAACATTCAGCAGATAACCTCGTATGAGCTTCCGAGCGACGATGATTTAATCAAACAAAGCATTAACCAAATACTTTGTGAAACATGTTATTTTTCTGAACATTGCAACAAGACTTACTGCCTGCGAAATCAAGAAGAGCTTTAGGCACGAACCGCTGCCGGCTTATCAACAGACAGATGACCGTCGCCGTCATCACCACTCCCAGCAGCTCCGTCACCGGTAAGCCGGGGGACTCCCGGAGAGATCAGCCATCTCTATACCCAGGTCAAAGAAAAAGCGGGTTTCCCCTATTACAAGGAGAAACCCGCCGGACAGTATTTGTATCTCTGCTGTCGGGGACGCTGGGATATTTCTACAGGTTATGCCGCTCTCTGGCACTATATCCGGGAGCAGGGTCTGGAGACCACCGGAGACTTCTACGCCTGTGATCTGGCCGGGTTTATCCTGAACTCAGTGGAAAAAACGCGGCATCCATGATCTCGGTACGGCTGTTGGACTCCTCAGAATAAATCCGTATCTTTGTTGCATGTTTTTTCTCAAATAAAATATATTGCTGGAGGTGCTTAACATACTCACCATTCGCCCTGTGAAAAGCCGGTGTCTGAGCGTAACTTATTGTGAAATCGAAGTATATCCGATGGAACAAGACCGTTACGAGCAGATGTTGCAGAAGTATTCGAAAAAATACGATACAAGGGTAACGATTTTGTAGAAGATTATCAATGAGAACTGATAGACGTTATTTAATATATCCCAATTCTTGCTCTATCGCTTTTAATGTATCGTTATCAACAACTCCCGCATAGTCCATAGCTTCAATAATCTTAAACTGTATTTGTTCCATACTGCCATTCTTGCCATAGAGAGTTTCATATCGGCAGAGGAACTTTGTGTACCAATAATACCTCCCATACAAAATCTCTTCTATTGAGTAGCAGCCTAATGCCAGTATCGATTGCTCCTGTTTCTCCAAAAGCAAAGCATTATTGCACATCTCGTTTAATTCATTGTCTTGGTATCGTGCAGTGGGGAGTCTGTTGAGCAAGGAAAACAATTCTGCCATATGTTTTGGATTTTTCAGTAGCATATGCCTTAACATTTACCTCTGCCTTGCCTCCCTGTTCTGGACTTTTATTAAACCAATCAACTTAAATGGGGATACACTTTTTATCAATCCAATTCAGCTCTGCTGAACAAGTCCAGAATCAAAGACTTGTCCTCACAGGCTCTTTTAAACCGAAGAATAAAATCAGCCAAGGCATCTTTATCCTTAGAGTAGGCGCAAAACATACTGGCTTCTGGATCAAAATCAATTTTATCCTGTAAGTCTGAACACTTTTCTGCCAAAAATACTTGTGCCAGACTTTCCCAATCGTAACCGCTTCCCTCAAAGCCTTCGTCTGCACGAGTATCAAATACTTCCTGCAAATATTCACCAGCATTCAGACAAACAGAAACACTTTTTTCATGTTCCACCCACCCAAACGGGGCAATTTCTTTTTCAAACTGTTCTGTAATGTTCATTTTTGTTCTCCATGATCAAATTTTAATTTATCGGTTTGTACTGGGGAAAACTATACCATACCCCATTACAAAAAACAATCCCCATTCTACACCTGTTCCGACTATCTGTACTGCTGTTGCGGCTGTCGATTGATTTTGCGGTGCTCTGCTCCCTCATCTCCGGCCTCTCCGAACAGAGTGGAATGTTATGCAATAGAGCTTGAAAAGACTTGATTTTTAAGGCGTTGCAGACGCAAAAAACAACTGGAATTCAAATTCTACCTAAACCCTCATGCCCCACATTTGGCACCACCATAAATGAAACTGTGCAGGCGATAGGTTATTGAATTTGTTTTTGCCATTGTCTATACTATAACCAACGGCAAAGATCGTTTTAATTTTGGGCCTGCAGCCCGTTTCCTAAACTGATTTCAGGTACTCTCATTTGCACCACCACCTGTCCAGCCTCTTACGG
>OFGP01002647.1_pt1 | contig 10090 bp, 10 predicted proteins | sample 1521781 | NCBI WGS metagenome assembly OFGP01 (sample SAMEA3504113, study PRJEB24116) | mouse gut metagenome | biome: mouse gut; feature: mouse-associated habitat; material: faeces | place: Denmark | collected 2011 | reverse complement strand
CCCAGGGCAAGCCGGGCGCGGCGGGGGCAACAGGCGCCGCCGGTGCGACGGGCGCGACAGGCCCCGAAGGTCCTGCCGGCCCCGCCGGTGCCACCGGTCCCAGCCTGATTTCCGCCTATGCCGCCAATACCAGGGGTCCCAGGCTCCAGGTGGCGACAGGCGGCACCCCCATTCCCCTGCCCGACGCCCAGCTCCTCTCCCCGGAGATCACCGTCAGCCCGGACAACACGGTGTTTACGGTGAGCAAAAGCGGTATCTATCTGATCACCTACCATGTGAATATCACCGCGGCCCTGAAAATGGGAACCCGGCTGATGTACAACAACGTGCGCATGGAGGACTCCGTCATCGCGCCGGTGGCTTCCCTCTCCAGCTTTGAATGCCGGATCCTGCGTACGCTGCATGCGGGCATCCCCCTTTCCCTTCAGATGTACACCGATACAATCGGCGGCGCCACTCTGATGGGCGACGGAGTGGGCGCGTCCCTGTCCCTCGTTCGACTGAGTGATTAAGGACGGCACGGCCGTTTTTCCAGCAAAAAGGGACTCCCATCGGTTTAACCGGTGGGGGTCCCCCTATATCTGAGCAAAGGAGACTGCTATATGGTGAGCATCAGCCTGTGCATGATTGTAAAAAACGAGGAGGATGTGCTGGCGCGCTGTCTGGACAGCGCGGCGGAGCTGGTGGACGAGATCGTCATTGTGGACACCGGCTCCACCGACCGCACCAGGGAGATCGCCGCCCGCTACACGGACAAAATCTTTGATTTCCCCTGGCAGGACGACTTCGCCGCCGCCCGAAACGAGTCCTTTTCCCATGCGGCCATGGACTACTGCCTGTGGCTGGACGCCGACGACGTACTTCTTGAGGAGGACCAGGAGAAATTCCGGGCCCTAAAGGAGGAACTGGACCCCGGTGTCTCAATGGTCATGGCCCCCTATCACACCGGCTTCGACGAGAGCGGCCGGGTGACTTTCTCCTACTACCGGGAGCGGCTCATCAAAAACCGGGCAGGCATGCGCTGGATCGGGGCCGTCCACGAGGTGGTTCCCTCGGTGGGGACTGTTCTGTACGGAGATTTTGCCGTCACCCATAAAAAGACCCGCCCCTCCGACCCGGACCGAAACCTGCGGATCTATGAGGGCCAGCTGGCCGCGGGGCAGGAGCTGGAGCCCCGTCAGCAATTCTACTACGGCCGGGAGCTCTACTACCACAAACGCTGGGAGGAGGCCCTGGCCGTCTTTGAGGCGTTTTTAGAGGGGGGCCGGGGCTGGATGGAGAACAACATCGACGCCTGCTGCCACTGCGCCTACTGTCACAGGGAGCTGGGCGACGAGCAGGCGGCGCTGGCGGCGCTGCTGCGCACCTTCACCTACGACTGGCCCCGGGCGGAGGTCTGCTGTGAAATCGGCCGCTGGTTTTTCCAAAAGGAGCAGTTCCGGCAGGCCGCCTACTGGTACACCCTGGCCCTGACCTGCACCCGGGATGACCGCCGGGGCAGCTTCGTCTCCCCCGACTGCTACGGCTACCTGCCCTGCATCCAGCTGTGCGTCTGCTACAGCCGCCTGGGCGACGCAAAACGGGCAAATGCCTTCAACGAGCTGGCCGCTCTCTATAAACCCGATTCCCCTGCGGTCCACCACAACCGGGCCATCTTTCAGGCCCTGTCGGAGCAGACCGCGTAAATTGATTGCCCCTGCCCGGCGGGCACAGCTCTGCGCATTCCGGCCTCAGCTTACCGCTTTCCTCGGGCTTCTATAAATTGAAGGGGACAAATGCCCCGCATTTGCCCCCTTGATATCTTCATACCATCGCCCCATCCGGGGCGGATTTTTTATTTACCGCAGGGCGAAGCCGCCCTTTCCGCTGTTTTTAATCTGATACAGGGCCTCGTCGGCCACCACGCTGAGGGCCTCATAGGTCCGGCCGTGGTCGGGGGCGCTGGCCGCTCCCACGCTCACGGTCACCTGAGTGGCGATGCCGTCCACCCGCAGCTGGCGCACCCGCTCCAGCAGCTCCTGGCCCTTCTGCTCCGCCGTCGCCCGGCTGTCGGAGCCGGAGAGGAAGGCCACAAACTCGTCGCCCCCCACCCGGGCCACAATGTCGTCAGTGCGGAAGGTCTCCCGCAGCACGCCGCCAATAGCCATCAGCAGCCGGTCGCCGGCGGCGTGACCGTAGGTGTCGTTCACCGATTTGAAGTCGTCCAGGTCCAGCATAAACAGCACGCCCCGGGATATCTGCTCCAGACGGGCGTTAATCAGCTTCACGCCCGCCCGGTTATACACCCCGGTAAGGGGGTCCTGCTGGGCCTGGTTGCGCAGCTCAATCTCCCGGTCGATCTGAGCGCTGATGTCCGTCAGGGTGCCGATCAGCCGCACCGGCCTGCCCTCCGCCCCGAACACCGCCTTATACTGGCTGCGGTACCAGCTGTAGCTCCCGTCCCGCCGTTTCAGGCGGATGCGGTCGTGCTCAATCTCGTCCGGCTCCATGCCCTCGGTGCCCCACAGGGCCCGGCGCACGTTCTCCATATCCCCCGGATGAAACACGGGGAAGGTGTTCACCATATCGGTGACATGCTCCAGCCGGAGATTGTCCAGGTCCAGCGTCTCCAGGGCGTTGGAGGTAAACTCCATGCTGTCGTCCCGGCAGTCATACTCAAAAATCAGGGTGTCCTTAAACTCGGCCAGGGTGCTGTAGCGCAGCCGCTCCACCGCCAGCTTGGACCGCTGCCACCAGATCCAGGCGGCCAGCCCGGCGCACACCAGCAGGCTCACCAGCATGGCCACCGTCTGGGCTGCGGAGGCGTCCTCCACCCGCAGGTCCGGGGTCTGGGAGAACTGGAGCACCCGCCAGCCGTTGTAGCCCACAGGGGCCCAGGCGGCGTAGATGCGCCCCTCCCGCGCCGCGCACCGGAAGGAGCCGCTCTCCCCCTCATGGTAAGCGGCAATGAACTTCTCCGCCTCCCGCTGGGACAGGCCGCTCTCCAGACACAGCTCGGTCAGCCCCCGTCCCCGGCTTGTGGCCACTTCACCGCAGACCACCCGGCCGTCCTCCCCGGAAATCACCCGGTGGACGCTGTGGAACAGCACCGAGTCGTGTCCCTGCTGAGACAGCAGGCCGGCGCCCACCTCGGCGCGCACCGCTCCCACCATCTCGCCCTTCTGCTCCACGGCCCGGACCACCAGGAAGTAAAAGTCATTCGCCTCCTGGGTGGGGATCACTCCGCCCACCACATTCGTCCCGTCCTGCAGCTGCTGGAACACCCGCAGCTCCTCGCTGCCCGGCTCCGCGGCGCTCATGGCCTCCATGTCCAGATAGTTTACCTTCAGCCGGTGGCCGCCCAGGTTCACCATCTCCAGCATGGGGTCGGCCCAGCCCGCATCCAGAGGCCGCCCGTCCCCCTCCAGAAGCCGCACCGCGTCCCCCAGCAGAATCTGCGTATTCTCAATCAGCTCCCTGGCGCTCTCTCCGCTCTCCAGGGTGTGGGCCGTCAGACTCTCCAAAAAGGCCGCATCCAGCCGCTGCTCCAAGGCCCGGCAGCGCAGAATCAGGCTCCCCACCGCCACGGCCAGCAGCAGCACGCCGCATACGGTAAACAGCAGGGCCAGCCGGGTGATATTTTTTTTATTTTGTGTGGTCACCCAAATTCCCTCCCTCCGCCAACAGAGGTTATTTTTTCTATTTTACCACCCCACCGTATTTCTTGTAAATACAGCTGGGGAAATTTTTAAAAAAATCAACTGAGCCCCACCAGGGCCTCCCCCGCCAGGTAGATATCTCCCGCGCCCACGGTGAGGATCAGATCGCCGGGCTGCGCCATATCCGCCAGCTGAGCGGTCACCCCTTCCAGATGGGGGCAGTAGACCGCCCCCGGGATTTTCCGCACCAGGTCCAGCGAGGAGATGCCCAGGGTATTCTGCTCCCGGGCGGCGTAAATCTCCGCCACAACGGCCGCGTCGGCCAGCTTCAGCACCTCCACAAAATCGTCAAAGAAGGCGGCGGTCCGGGTGTAGGTGTGGGGCTGAAAGGCGCAGATCACCCGCTGGTAGCCCAGGGTCCCGGCCATGGTGAGCAGAGCCCGCAGCTCGTCGGGGTGGTGGGCGTAGTCGTCGTAGACATCGGCCCCGTGGTAGGTCCCCTTCTTCTCAAACCGCCGGCCCGCTCCGGTAAAGGAGGCCAGTCCCTCCTCCACCGCGGTCCCGGGCACCCCCAGCACATAGGCGGCGGAGGCGGCAGCCAGGGCGTTGGAGACGTTATGGATTCCACCCACCCGCAGGGACACACGGGCGTACTTCTCTCCATGGACCACAATGTCAAAGGCGGGCAGCCCCCGCTCCCAGGTGAGGTTTTGGGCGGTACACTCCGCCCCCTCCTCCAGTCCGAAGGTGAAGGCATCCAAACCGCAAGCCACTGACCGGGCCCCGGCGTTGTCGTTGTTGACAATAACGCTGCCGGTAGAAGGCACCAGTTCCGCGAATTTTCGGAATGAGGCCTTAATGTCCTCCAGGTCCTTGAAGAAATCCAGGTGGTCGGCCTCCACATTGAGAATCACCGCCACCGTGGGGGCAAAGGACAGGAAGGAGTTGCAGTACTCGCAGGACTCGGCAATGATGGTGTCCCCGTGTCCCACCCGGTGCCCCGCCCCCAGAATGGGCAGGGTACCGCCGATCATCACCGAGGGGTCCCGGCCGGCGGCCAGAAAGATGTGGGTACACATGGAGGTGGTAGTGGTCTTGCCGTGGGTACCCGCCACGCACAGGGCATTTTTGTAGTGGCCCATGATGGCCCCCCAGGCCTGAGCCCGCTCGAAGACGGGGATGCCGGCCCTTAAAGCGGCGGCGATCTCCGGGTTGTCGTCGTGGACGGCGGCGGTGCGGATCACGCAGCCCGCCCCCTCCACGCTCCCGGGCAGGTGGCCGATGGTCACCGGGATGCCCAGCCCCCGGAGCCGCTCCACCGTCCCGCTCTCCCGCATGTCGGAGCCGGTAATCTCGACCCCTTTCCCCTTCAGCACCTCGGCCAGGGGGGCCATGGACACCCCGCCCACGCCCACCAGATGGGCCCGGGCGCCCGGCTTAATGTAGTCCTCAATATTCCGATTCATGGACAGCACCTCTTTTACATGGTTTCTCTCTCTATTCTATCCATTTTTCAAAAAATGGGTGCAGATTTTTCTCTCTTTTCAAAGGGTTCCGTCATGTAGGGCAAGGGCAAAGCCCTTGCCCTACATCTGTTCTGCGGCATACCAAGCTCGTTATGCTTTCACCACCGCGTCATACAGCTCATTTCGGGACAGCCCCAGCTCCCTGGCGGCCCGTTTCACCGCGTCCCGGAGGGACATCCCCTCCCCCCGCAGCCGGTCCACCAGGGCCAGGCCGTCCTCCAGGCTGGCCTCCCCCTCCGGAAGGGGCTCCGCTCCCCGGACCACCAGCACAAACTCCCCTTTGGGGGCGTTCTCCCCATACCAGGCTGCGGCCTGGCCCAGGGTGGTGCGGCTCACCTCCTCGTGGAGCTTGGTCAGCTCCCGGCAGAGGGTAAGGGGCCGGTCCGCCCCGAAGGTATCCGCCAGATCCCGAAGGGTGGCGGCCAGCTTGTGGGGGGCCTCGTAGAAAATCATGGTCCGCTCCTCCCCCTGGAGACTCTCCAGATGGGCCCGGCGGTTCTTTTTGTTCATAGCCAGAAAGCCCTCAAAGGTAAACCGCCCCGTGGGCTGGCCGGAGACGGCCAGGGCCGTTACCAGAGCGCAGGGGCCGGGTATGGCGCAGACGGGAATCCCCGCCTCCCCGCAGCGGGCCACCAGCTCCTCCCCGGGGTCGGAGATGGCGGGGGTGCCCGCGTCGGTGACCAGGGCGCAGCTCTCCCCGTCCTGGAGCCGGTTCAGGATGGCCCGGCCGCTGGCCTCGGTGCTGTGCCTGTGGTAGGGGACCATGGGCTTTTTAAGCCCCAGGTGGTTGAGCAGCTTCACCGTCACCCGGGTATCCTCGGCGGCGATAAAGTCCGCCTGTTCCAGCGTCTCCGCCATCCGCCGGGAGATATCCCCCAGGTTGCCGATGGGGGTAGGGACCAGATACAGCGTACCGCTCAACCCCGTTCACCTCACAGATCAGAATGATTGTCAGAAGTTATTATAGCACAATACACAGGATTATGGTATCCTTTTCTTAACGACTTCTTAAACAGGCCCCTATGGGGAAAAGGCGGTGTTTTTGTGAAAAAAACCGAACAATTGGGCTCCTACACCCTGTCCTGGGAGGACGGCGTTTTCCCCCTGGGGGGCGACGCCCTGGCCCTGGGGGCCTTTTCCACCGTAAAGCCTGGCTGGCGGGTGTGTGACCTGGGGACAGGCAGCGGAGCGCTCCTCCTGCTTCTGGCCCGCCGGGCGGAGGGTCTGGCCCTCACCGGCATCGACATCGACCCTCTGTCCGCCCGCATTGCCCGGGAAAACCTGGCATCCAACGGTCTGCCCGGGGAAATCCTCACCGGCGACCTGCGGCGGACCCCCCTCCCCGCCGGGGGCTTCGACCTGGTCATCTCCAACCCGCCCTACTTCCCCGTGGGCAGCGGAAAAAGTGCCGGCCCCGCCCGGAGCGAGGAGTTCTGCACCCTTTCGGAGCTGTGCGCCGCCGCCGGACGGCTGGTCAAAAACGGGGGCCGTTTTTCCTTGTGCCACCGCCCGGAGCGGCTGACGGACGTCCTGTGCGCCCTCCGGGCCCACAACCTGGAGCCCAAACGCCTCAAGCTGTCCGCCCACGCTCCGGACCATCCCCCCTCCCTCCTGCTTGTGGAGGCGGTAAAGCAGGGCAGGCCGGGGGTGGTAATCGAGGCATAAAAAGCCCCCCTCTTTGAGGGGGGGGTGGCATGGCAAAGCCGTGACGGAGGGAGTTTTTTTGCAAAAAAGTTGTAAATCCTCGCTGTTTTACTCCCTCAGTCACCGCCTGCGCGGTGACAGCTCCCTCTAAGAGGGAGCCTTTTTCTTACCTCTGATACTCAAACTCCAGGTCGTACAGAGACACAATATCCCCGTCCTTGATCCCCATCTCCTCCAGCTTATCAAACAGCCCGGACTGCCGCAGCTTCTGGTCAAACCAGTTCCGGGACTCGTAGTCCCCAAAGTTGACGTTGGCAATAAGCCGCTGGAGCCAGGGGGCGTCCACCACCCAGGTGCCGTCGAACTCCTGAATATCCACCGCCCCGTCGGTGTCCACCTCGGGGGGGCGCTCCACATAGGTGGGCTCATACACCGCCACCGGGGGCAGCTCCTGGAGCAGCTGGGCGGTGCGCAGCACCAGCTCCCGGGTCCCCTGGTGGGCGGCAGCGGAGATTTCCACAAGCTCCAACCCCAGCCCCTCCACATGGGCCCGCAGGGCGTCCAGCAGGGCGGAGTCCTCCATAATGTCCACCTTGTTGGCGGCCACAATCATCTTCCGCCCGGCCAGCTCGGGGGAATACTGCTTCAGCTCCTCATTGATGGCCTCGAAATCGGCCACCGGGTCCCGCCCTTCAGAGCCGGACACATCCACCACATGGATGAGCAGCCGGCACCGGTCGATGTGCCGCAAAAAGTCGTGGCCCAGGCCGGCCCCCTCGGCCGCCCCCTCGATGATGCCGGGGATATCCGCCATGACGAAGGACACCCCCTCCTCCACATACACCACCCCCAGGTTGGGGAACAGGGTGGTAAAGTGGTAGTTGGCAATCTTGGGCTGGGCCCGGCTCACCACGCTGAGCAGGGTGGACTTGCCCACATTGGGGAAGCCCACCAGACCCACGTCGGCCAGCAGCTTCAGCTCCAGAATAACGTCCCGGCTCTGGCCGGGCAGGCCGGCCTTGGCGAACCGGGGCACCTGACGGGTGGGGGTGGCGAAGTGCTGGTTGCCCCAGCCTCCCCGGCCCCCCCGGCACAGGACAAACCGGTCAGTCTGGGACATATCCTGAATAATCTCCCGGGTCTCGGCGTCCCGGATCACCGTCCCCCGGGGCACCCGGATGATGAGGTCCTCCCCGTCCCGGCCGGTACACCGCTTGCCCGCCCCGTCGGCGCCGTTTCCGGCGGTGTACTTGCGCTTATATCGGAAGTCCATCAGGGTGGACATGTGGTCGTTGACCTCCACCACGATGTCCCCGCCCCGGCCTCCGTCGCCCCCGTCGGGGCCTCCGTTGGCCACGTATTTCTCCCGGTGAAAGGACACCACGCCGTTGCCCCCGTTCCCGGAGCGGACGGTGATCTTCGCCGTATCTACAAAGGGTGCTGCCATCTCGGGCACCTCCTTCTACTCAAAAGCTGTCTTTTCCATTCCTGGACTGTCTATCAGCCTGCGTCCTTTGATAAAAGCATCACATTCCACTGATACACGTCGCACCGGTAATAGCCTCTCTGTATAATCGGGTCGTCATTGGCGATTTTCTGTGCCTCGGCCAGGTCCTTCGCCTCAAAAAGCACCATAGCTCCATCCATGGTCCCCAGCTCCATATTGCCAAACACACCCGCCGCAAGGTAACGCTCCGCCGCAATTTTTTGCAGATACTCCATGGAGTCCATGGCATCCTGCTCTGTCTCCTGTCTGTCTCCGATTTTGTAATCAATCCTGGCGTAAAGCACGCTGCCCTCTTTTAAATTCATAGCCGTCCCCTTTCTTATAGCAGATAGTTGTTTTCCTGATTCGCGGGCTGGAGGGCCTTCAGCTTATAGGTAGCGAAGCCCTCCATCACCAGCGGCTCCTGTTTGCACAGCTCCTCGGCCGCCTCGTAGCTCTCCGCCCGGAGAATATACATCCCCGCCACGCCGGGATACCCCTTGAACACCCCGGCCAGTTCGATGTGCCCGGCCTCGTCCAGAGCTCTCAGGTTGGCCACATGCCGCTCCACGGCGGCCTTGGTCAGCCGGTTGTAGGTCTTAGTCTTCTCAATGAACATCACATACAGCCATTGCTCCATAAATATTTCTCCTTCCCCTTCAGGCTTTAAACTCCAGCAGGTTCAGCCCCAACGTGTCGCTGAGCTTCCGGTCAATCTCCCCGTCCCACACCTGGAGAAACAGCTCCAGGGTGGCGCTGATGGTGCAGGCGGACAGGTGGCCGGCATGGACCTCCCCGGTCGCCGGGTTGCCGATGGTGATGTGCAGGTGGAGGTAGGGCTTCCCCTCCTGCCGGGTCACGTTCCCCACCAGGGCGGAAATTTCAAACTGCCCCTGATAGCGCTTAGAGTAGTATTTCTTCTCCGCCGTGTCATAAATACCGATGGTCACGTCGTTGGCGGCCCCCAGTGCGGACACCGTCCCCAGCCGGACATGCTCCCGGTCCACCAGCCGGGTCAGGCACTCCACCACCTCCTCGCCGGGGTCCAGGCGCAGGGCATAGCCCTGGGGAAATTTTCTGTATTCCATATTCAGCACCTCAATTCTCTGCCGTTTTCATCAGTCCGTCCAAAAACCGGCAGGCGTTTTTCAGGTCGGTCTCGTCCGGGTGGCCCTTGCAGATGCCGCCCACCAGCTTAAAGGGCCCAAAGGTGTCGTAGCCCTTGCAGCCGAAGCTGCCCACAATTTGGGCGTCCCTCTCCCGGACTGCCTCCTCGATGGCCTTTGTCCCGTTGCTGCCCCCGTAGGTGGCCAGAAAAAACACCTTTTTCCCCTGGGGCAGGTTGTTTTTGGCGAACTCCACCACGCTCCGGTGGAATTTCCCGAAGTAAATGCCCGAGGCAAAGCCGATCAGGTCATAACTGCTCAGATCGGCGCTCTTGACCTCCAGGGCGTCCATAAGGGTAACGTCCCGCCCCCGGGCGACGGCCTCCGCCAGCTTCCTGGTGTTGCCATGGTGGGCGGAGTAGTAAATGATGGCAGTTTTCATAGTGCAGAATCCCCCATTTTGAAGAAAAAGCCGCAAACGAAAACCCGTTTGCGGCTTCCTGTTGATGATTACTCCGCGGCGGCTTCCTCCACGATGGAGACCTGCTTGCGGTCCTTGCCCAGGCGCTCGAACTTCACGCGGCCGGTCTTCATGGCGAACAGGGTGTCGTCGCTGCCCTTGCCCACGTTGACGCCGGGGTGGATATGGGTGCCCCGCTGGCGGACCAGGATGTTGCCGGCCAGCACGAA
>OFGP01002645.1_pt1 | contig 10108 bp, 18 predicted proteins | sample 1521781 | NCBI WGS metagenome assembly OFGP01 (sample SAMEA3504113, study PRJEB24116) | mouse gut metagenome | biome: mouse gut; feature: mouse-associated habitat; material: faeces | place: Denmark | collected 2011 | reverse complement strand
ACAAGTGCGTCTACATGGTGTGGTCTATACATGGGATTACACTGTGTAGACAGGAGCCTATACCTATGGCAGAAATTCAATTAGGAACTATAGAGACCCGTTTTGCGGACATCATCCGGGAGAGAGAGCCGGTGACATCCGCCGAACTTACACAACTGGCCTGGAAGCGAACAACAACACACACGGTACTGCACCGGCTCTGCGAAAAGAGCTTGTTTCAAAACAATAACAGGGTGGTGACTTCTCTCCTGTCCCGGTAGGAGTTCTACGCCCACCACAGCAAGAAGTATGTGGACGAAACCTTTGCGGGTTCTCTCCCCACTTTTCTTGCCGCATTTACCAGCGAAAAGAAACTGACAGCCGAGGAGATTACCGAGATTTGTGAACTGATCGACAAGGCAGGTGAATGATATGGAGGATCTATTCCTGCTTGTTTTGCCCTACAAGATATTCAGTAACCAAGGGATCTTTTTGACTAAAATAGGTATGATTTATCCCTTGCACTAATGCTCAGATGTAAAAAAGTACTATCGCATACCTTGTAAGATACAGCAAAATAAACGATGGCTGCATTTCTCCTGTTGACAACCGCATTGTCGATTAGTTCCAACAGTGAGACATTCTTTGGCCTTCTGTTTTCAGTTTTGTCATAAATTATAGAGCGGATTCCAGCAAATTACGGCAAAACAAGGTGTATTGGAAGTGTGTCTGTGCGGAAGCAATTTTATTCAGCGCAAACTTTAACTCCTCAACCGTCATAGGGACATCTCCATCATCGCCAAAAGAATGTATAAATGATATCATCTTTTGAAGGCATTTGAGATTTGCGCGGAAGTTCTGCCCCAAAGCATGTCTTATACAACTTGCCAATCAACGACAACCATTCTTCTATTTCATTATGGTCAATGTCTTTCATTGCCATTGTGGGGTCAACTCTAAAATATGATAATACATTTTCTTTATCCAAATGCGCAAAAAACTTATCCCTAAAAACACGGATTTTGGGAATCATCGGACTGTTGTCGAATTTTTGGCGAATCTCTTTTATAGCGGTTTTGACTTCGCTGTTGTTTTTATAAATTTGTTCAATTTAATTGACGGCTTTGCTCAGCGAATACTCTTTATGATTCGCAAAAATTTTACTTAGTCCAAGAATCACTCGATATACGAGAGATTCATAAAGGACAGTTCTAACTGTTGAATAATCCGGAACATCTTTCTCCTGAACCTTCTTATCCCATTCGGTATCTACCGTTCTGAAAATATATGTTGCAGTATATATGTCCTGCAGCTCAAGAAATAATGTGTTAAGGTGCAAATTTATCTCATCATCTTTACCTATCAGCTCAAGACTAAAATTTTGATTGTACTCCGAAAAATCTTCCATGCGGCCCTACCTCTACTCTACTGATGCGCTTCAATAGCTTCTTTAATCTTCTGTGCGGCCTCTGACAGGTTATTCATATTTTTCAAAAGCCCTTTATAGAATCGACTTACGTCAGCGTCACCCAAAATGTAAAGGATCTGGCTGTTGCGTAATGCGATTTCACAAAGATCATTCTTCTGGTCATTTGTCCAACTACTGATTTCTAACAGTTTACTGATAACTGAATGCGTTCCGGCAAAACTGCTGCTGTTTTCCAGTTCAATAATCAAGTCGGTCTTTTCACGTTCTTCGTGGCTGCTTGCCTGGTCTGCATTGATCCGTTCTTTTTTGCACCGGTAATGGATGGACTCCAGCGCTTCATTTGCCGCAGTGCGGTCAATAATGGCTTTAACCAGTGCGTCCAATTCAGTTCCTTCCGAATAATCTGCGGGAGCAAAGTACTTGATGCGACCATCGCGCATCATCTTATAGACTTTTGCTTTGTCGTTCGTTTCTCCATTGTAAACGCCGATAGAGTGTCCACCATAAGTGGTGACAAGTTTCATACATGGAATATCTGTGTCGCTATCTCCGATATAGATCATGTTTCGGAAAGGAACACGAATGTCCTCTGGAGAAAAAGAGTCATTTACGGCTGAATCGTTGATATCCAAAACGCCTTTTTCAATTCGGAACAGAAACTGTGTTTTATTGGTGTAGTTCACTACCTGCGCTGGCCACGTTGCAACACCGTCTTCATCATAATAAAATGAACTCGCATAGATCCGCTCAAATGCACCAGCCTGAGCAACAGAAGTTCCTTCAATCATCTCTTTTAAGCCAGATGAAATGATGTAGTGTTCTACAATAACGCCATTTTCCTGTCCGTATTCCCGAATTCTTTCAAACCATTGTTCTGCACCGGGAAACAACTTGACTTGGGCTCCATACTCCATCAATTTCTGCTTAGTAAACAAAACTTTGCCAGATGATTTTTTCTTCATCATGTACATATATGCGAGATTTTGATCCATCGCGTTGTTTGTGGCAAGCCCGTTAGAGGCCGTCCAGAAAGCCGCAACATCATATCCTACGGATTGAATAAAGCCTTGGGCCTGCATATCATCAGGAGACAGAGTTTTATCAAAATCATAACATATCGCAACCACGGGCTGAGTTTCCTTGTACTTTTTCAGAAATTCTTCGTGTGCCATACCATCGTCTCCTTTACTGATAGTCAGCTATATTTACCTTCCGAAATTTTGACGAAAGATTTTCATCAGTGCCGCAGCATTTGCCGCACCAACGAGTTCCTCGGCCAACATTCTTTGCTGCTGTGGAGTCAGCTTGCGAATGGAAATCATGGCCTGCATTACATCCTGCTTCGCTTTGTCATAGTCGTTCGTCGGTTCCACTCCGATTGTTACCCGGTAATGATCCATAATCTCACCTCACTCAAAATACCGTTGCATCAAATTGTCAAACAGAACCTGTGCTGCACCACCCATCGTCTGCTACACGACAACCTTTGATTTGCCAACTTAGGCAACATTTGAATAGCAGCAATTTTTGTACATTGCCTAAAAAACATTTAAAATATATTATAGCATAATTTATCCCTGATTTCAATTTTATCAGTGCCTTTAGGCAAAGAAAATGGTCTGGGCGGATGTCAAGAGTTTTTTTGACACCCTGGGAAAAGGATGTCACACAAGAAATGTGCTCGAGGAGCAGCTGCGGCCATGGAGATGTGTTACAGACCGCACGGCGGGAACGAAGGGAATAAGGTGTCCCGGCCCATGGCCGGGACGGTCGCACAATAACAATTGGCCGTCAAGGGCCGCAAAAATTTTTCCAGGTTCCGAAGAGCCTGGAAAATTTTTTGCTTTCCGCTCCGCTCCAACCCTTGACAGCCAACAGTGATTGTGCCCACGGTGGGCAACCGAAATCGACGAGGCCGATTTCGGCAGGCCGACACGTTTTTATTTTGGAGCCGGGTGCGTCCCGGAGGAAGGAGCACGACATGGAGCGAAGAGAATTTACGGTCACCTATGAATTGGATGAGAGAATGGTCAACCGTCTTAACAGGCTTACAGAACGGTGGAGGGCAATGGGCCGGGAGATTACGCCGGAAGAGCTGTTCAGCTTTGCCATGACAATGGACGGGGACATGGGCATCAAGAACTATCTGGATGTCGTGGAACGGTTTTTAAAAAGGAAGGGAGTGTAAGGCATGGCGGGGAAACCGAATATTCGGAGCATCCGGTTTTCGGATGAACTGGCGGAGCTTATTGACCGGCAAATAGGGAATACCTTTACGGAGAAGTTTGAAAACCTCGTTACCCGGTGTGTTTGGGAGTTGCCGCAGAGGGAAGCGGAGCTGAAAGAAGTTCAGAAGCAGGTACGACAGGAAGAAAAGCGGCTTGCAGACCTGCGGAAGCGAAGAACAGTACTGGACCAAACAATTCAGAGTATCCAGAAGCGCCTGGATTATCATTTGAGGGAACTTGAAAAACTGTAACACAATGTTGCTGGAGGCCTCCGGGCGCAGCTTGCGCCAGTGTGTTACAGTGCGGCAATTGTCGGGAGCTGGGGCCAGGGGGCCCGGTATACAAGGAATGGTAATCAGGGGCCACGGCTGGAGGCTGGAGGGCTGACGAACCCAGGTCCACGTCTGAAAGCTGGGCCAGGGGGCCCGGGGGAGTTTTTCATGCGACCCGGCCAAAGGCCTCCCGCATCTCCTTGAAGGAGCTGTAACACAGTTTCGTTGACGTCACTAAGCTGCAGCTTGCAGCGGTGTGTTACAATGGAGACCGCCCACGGCCTGGAGGTCGTGGGCGGTGGTATACTGTTCAAGGTCAAACACTTTAAGCCAGGGAGGATTTGGCGGGTTATGACGAAAGGGCAGAAAATTATGAGCTGGGAACAGCGGATACAGCTGGAGGAGAAATTGCGCTACAAAGTGCCTATCGCCCAGATTGCCCAGGAGCTGGGGTTCTCCCGTCAGACCATTTACAACGAAATCAAGCGGGGGCGGTATCTCCACACAATAGACTATTGGGATGAGTGGCGCTACTCGGCGGAGAAGGGGCAGGACATTTACGAGAAGCACCGCCGGAACAAGGGCCGGGGCCTCAAAATTGGGAAGGACCGGGCCCTTGCCGCTTTCCTGGAGGAGAAGATGCTCCGGGAGAAGTGCTCCCCTGCCGTTGCGCTGGAGCTGGCCCGGCGGGAGGGCTTCAAAACCTCCATTTGCGTCCAGACACTGTATAACTACATTGACGGCGGGCTGTTCGTGGAGCTTACCAGTGATGATCTCTTGGAGAAGCCGAAGCGGAAGCCCAAGGCCGAGGAGAAATCCCGGATTGTCCATCCTGATCTGCCGTCCATCGTAGACAGGCCCGCCAGCATCCGGGAACGTTTGGAATATGGACACTGGGAAATGGACCTTGTTGTGGGGCCCCAGGAAGGAAGCGGAGCCGTCCTGCTGACACTCACCGAGCGGCGCACCCGGCAAGAACTGATCTTCAAGATGCCGAATAAGCGGGCCGCTTCCGTCCGGGCCGTCTTTGACAAGCTGGAGCGGACCACGCCGGATTTTTACCAGCGCTTCAAGACCATAACCACGGACAACGGGCCGGAGTTCCTGGAGCATGACCTGCTGATCAAGTCCGTGCTGGGCGGGCGGAGGTTCACCGTTTTTTACTGCCACTCCTACGCCGCCTGGGAGAAGGGCACCAATGAGGTACATAACCGGATGATACGGAGATGGTTCCCGAAGGGGACAGACTTTGCGAAGATCAGCCAGCGGAAAATTAAGGCGGTGGAACGCTGGATGAACAATTATCCCAGAAAGATTTTGGGATGGAAAACGCCGGCCGAAGCGGCGTAAGCCTTGAAAGCCTTGCGGCGCAATGAATACAGGACCCGTTTGGAGGGCTTAACACAATTTCCAATGAATCATGTATCATGAAAAGTCCTGATATCGTCTGGAAACGGGGCGGAAAGCCTTGCGGCACAAGGGATTCAAGGAGTAAAGCTGTCAACCGTAACACAAGGGGCGCTTGCAGCGGCGCAGATCAGCAGCAGCTGCCGGGATGGATTGTGTTACAGCATGGGAAGGGGGCCCCGCGCGGCTAAAGCCGTGCGGCGGGGCCCCCTCTAAAATCACTTCTTGTTCTCCTTGCGCTTCATCCTCCTCCAGCGTTTGGACGGCTTCAAAATACCCTCCATATTCGGGTCCTGGGTGTTCTGCTGGAGCTTCAAAATCTCTTCCTCGCTCATCATGTCCCCAGCCTTCATGGCGTGTTTCAGATTGCCCGCGCAAGCCAGGGTATCATAGGCATTGTAATCCCGGTCCCGGACGAACCAGCATTTCTTATTCAGCGGTGTAAGCAACCTTGGGTTCGTGGCGTTCTCCATTTCCCAGGCATCGTAGGTGGAAAGCCTCTGGAACCGCCAGAGCTTGTCACAGTCAATCACGCAGCTTGTCACCTGGCGGAGCAGAGCGTCCACATGTCCGAAGCGTTGGGCAGTGTAGTACAGGCTTATGTAATAATGGCGGCAAGTCAGGATGGTATTGAGAAACAGCGGATCAATGTTCGTCTTGAAATTCCGGCTGTTCATTTGGACGCTGAACTCGTCGCCAAGAACCAGCGTCACGGTAAGGGCGTCATGCTCGTCGTCATACTCCCGGTTCTTTTCGGCGGCTAAGACCACCTGCTCCAGGCTCTGGAAATCCTCATAGGGGATATCCAGGGAGACGTTGGAAATGACCTTGATACGCTGGGCCACCATCTTCTTCCGCCGGGGGCACCAAACAGGCTTGCCGTCATAGCGGTGATACGCCCGGACCACCTTATGGACGGCGGAGAGGGTTTTCCCCTTGCCGAACAGGCCGCAGAAGGCGATAAGCTCCCCGGAGGAGCAGCGGTTATACTCCTTGTGCCGGAAGTAAAACCAAACGTCCCTGCCGCTGTTCCAGACCATAAGGAGGGGATGGAACAGGGCGCAGCGGATGGTGGGAAAAATGGCCAGGACCACCAGGAGAATGACCAGGGCTATTAAAATCATAGGGCCTCCTCCTTACCAGCGTCGGAAATCCATAAGCAGCTCCACAATGCGCCCAATGACCCGGAACACGCCGGAGACCAGGGCCACGCCGACAAAGACCGTCAGCAGATACGGAATCAATTCCCCCAGGGTTTGGGGAGCGTAGGAGCTGATTCCCACGATTCCAAAAAATTCAGCGATTACCGGAGCCATGCGAAGCCTCCTTTCAAGAGCTTGGCGCAAGCGGAGAGGAAAACGGACAGCAGGAGGAGCAGGAGCAAACCCTCCGTGACGGTGTAATCGTCAAAGGGTGTGGTCAGCATGGGGTGGTCCGCTACGCCCTGGAGGGTTTCCAGGCGCTTTAGAACCGTGTCCATGCCGACAACTTCAATAGGGCCCCCCAGGGCCTCCTCGACGGGCGGGGCCTCACCGCTGTCGCCGGGAAGAGGCGTGTCCTCTCCTTCCTGGGGCGGTTCCTCCGTCTCGCCGTCTCCTTGGCTCTCGCCAGTGAGCCGGTCCAGAAGGTCCTCTACAGTGACGACCTCCACCGGGGCGGCCGGGTCCGGAGTGGGTTCCGGCTCTGGGATGGGTTCGGGGTCCGGAGTGGGGGCCGGCTCCGGTTCTGGGGCGGGCTCCGGGTCCAAAGAGGTGAAGTCCTCGTTTAAATCCTCCAGCGTTTCAAAGATATCATCAGTCACCAAAAAACACCTCCGCTAAAATTCTGCCGACGATACCAGCGACGGCGCTGAACGCAAAGACCTGCCAAAGGGAGAACGTGAAGCCGTAGAGGGTAAACTCCAGGGCGAAAATCCGGTATGTCACGGACAGCAGGGCGGCGAAATCCTCCATTACCTTCTCACCGCCTTTATGATACCGATGAATACCACGGCCAGGATACCAAATGTAAGGATGGTCATGAGCTCCGGCGGGAGGAAGGGGAACACGGCTACGAGGAAATCCAGAAAGCCGCCGAAGAGCTTCGGGAGCTCGTCGAAGATGGAGAGAACGGCCTCGACAACTGTTTTCAGCCGCTCCATCATGCCTTCCACCAGGACAATGAGAGCGTCCAGGACCTTGCCCAAAGCGGCCTCAATGAGGCCGATCACGCCGCTGCCGATTGCGCCGATTAAATTCCCCAGCTTGTCCCAGATGGTTTCACCTTCGTCGCCGCCTGGGTCCGTGCCGGAGCCGCCGCCGGGGGGAATGGTGCCGTCGGCGGATTTGTACTGTTCGTGGCAACGGGAACACTCAAAGATGGTGTAGCCCTGCTGGATGAGCTGGCCTGTATCGTCGTATTCCGTGGTAACGGTCTGCTTGACCTGCCAATCGTGGCCCAGGGCGGGAAGGGATTCGGTTTTGGGCTGTTGGCATTTGGAGCAGGTCGAGAGCTTGGAGCCGGGAATTGTGCAGGTTGCAGGGGTAGTGTTGGTTTCCTGCCAGTCGTGGACGCAAGTGGAGGGGGATTCTCGGAGCCGGAACCGTCTACCAGATAGTAGATGGTATAGTTGTTTGTGATGGTGTCCCCTTCGGTGGTGGTAATTTGGGAGATGGTGATATTTTCATCTCCATATGTGACGGTGGCGGTGTCACCGGATTCCAGGGTTACTTTGTAACTGCGGTCTGAATAGTCGTAGCTCCAGTTTACAATGGGGACGGTGGTGCCTGTTGCCGGGTTGTAGAAGGTGTTGTTTGTCTCGTTGATGATGGTGGAATTATCTTCCACTTTCGTGATTTGGCCGTTGTCTCCTACGATGCCGTAGTTTCCGCCGGTGATGGAGGTTGGGCGGGTATTGATGTTGTAAGTAGTGTCTTTATCTATGACAGTATCGGGAATAACCTCGAAGATGGGAAGAACGAAATTAAAAGACGTATAAGTCTTACTCGCCCAATCTGGATATTGATTTGTCGTGGAGATTAAAATAGCAAAAGAACTACTAGGCGTTAAACGGGTTGTTTCAGAAGAAACCCTTGAAAAAAGTTGCTTTGATACAACAACACCTTTAGTTCCCTGATACCGATAACTAGCCGTAAAGGGAACATAGACACGGTACGCACCATAATAGGGAAATGAAACCAACGAAACTTTAAAATCTGGGAAAAAAGTAAGACGGTCACTAAAAGAAAATGTAGTGCCAGACAAATCAAATGGATATAATTCAAGAATATTGCTAGAAAGGCTACTGACAGAAAAGCTATAAACATTTTTCCAAGTCGGTTGCCAAAGGAGGCCGCCAGTGGAAGTATAGCCCGTGGCCGGGAGGGTTTCGACGTAGTCGTTGTAGGCGGGGGGCAGGTCCGAGACATAACCTCTAAACTCTCTACCGCAATCTCTGCAAACGCATAGAAAATAACCGTCTCCTCCATCTTTTGTAAATCCGTTTGAATGGTGATAACCATCATCAGACTTTGCGCAGACATTATCTCTCGAACCAATAGGAATATGAGATAAAATCTCTTGTGCAATGTCACCACTGCCAGCCACCCAATTCCAAAACGACTCCACAGAAGTATATTCGGTATTGACAGCTTGGGCAGGAAATACCGATAGAGACAGCACAACCACTGCCAAAAAACAGGAGAAAACTCTTAATACATTTTTCCGCATTGATTGACACCGCCTATCTAAACGTGGTACTATTCCCCAAAAGGGGGAAGCCGACATGAAAGGACCAAAATTAAAGTTTTGGCATCTTATCGCTGGATTTATCATTATAGGAGCAGTAGACACCCTAAACTGGAGCTTAAAGCTTCCCGTATCAACAAAATTCCTAATTGCAGACTTAATTGATTGGGCCTCCGGCATATGCTTACTACTGCTCCTTTACATCATCATTCGCAACATCGTCCGGGCCATAAAGGGCCTGATAGCCCGTCGGAGCTCCGGAGAGGCCGAGGAGCTGGAGCGCCAGCGGGAGGCGGAACGACGGGAAATCGACATGGTGCGGAAGTCGAATGACATCTTGTTGCACCTTATCCAGGACGAGCACCGGGAGGAGGGGGACCGCTAGGGGCGGTCCTTCTTTTCATTCTCCGTCAATCGTCTGACGCAGTTCGGGCAGAACTTGGGCCAGTAGAAGCCAAGCGTTTGCCAGCCTCTGTCCCTGTTCCATTCTTCAAACAGTATCCCAGTAGGCCTATCATCGCCCGAACGGAACATCAACCTATATGAATCGGTACATTCGCCAATGGTAAAATAGGACAAATCGTTATCACTGGTTAACTCCGGGTCCACATGGGCATTAAGGCACATTTTGCAAGCCATGAGTTAGACCTCCTGTCAAGGGCCGCTTAGCGGTCCTTTTTCTTTTTTCGGAGCCGGGCCCAAAGACGGGGAGCCAGCCGGGCCAGGGAGCGGCCCAGGCAGTAGGAACCGCAGGTGATGCCATAGATGATGAAAGGCAGGGCAAAGACGAATAGGGCGGTCATTCCTCGGCCTCCTTAAAACGGATGGATTTCCAACCGGGGGCAGTTCCCCGGGCAATCCGATTCCTGGGCCTCTTGAATCACCAGGTCCAGGGCGGAGCGGGCCATGGGCCAGTTCTCACTTTTAAAGCGGAGATTTCCGTTTGCGTCGTAGACAAGATAATACATATTGCCTCCTTTGGAACACAAATTTTCTTCAGGACGAAGCAGATCAGAGGCGCAGCGGCGACCGAGTGTGTTACATTCTCTTCCCCCGGCGGACAATCC
>OFGP01002641.1_pt1 | contig 10115 bp, 3 predicted proteins | sample 1521781 | NCBI WGS metagenome assembly OFGP01 (sample SAMEA3504113, study PRJEB24116) | mouse gut metagenome | biome: mouse gut; feature: mouse-associated habitat; material: faeces | place: Denmark | collected 2011 | reverse complement strand
TTGCCTGAATATAAATGTGTCAGTACACTAGCCATTATAAAGCAGGAACAGTGCGTTGTAAAGGCAGGACTGCGGCTTAACTTATGAGATGGAACCAGTTCCTGGAATGGTTTTTCTGATCTGTATTTAGGCTTAGGTCATAAGCTATTGAGAACATGACGCAAAAATCCCCCCGCCTGGCGAAAACGCCAAAGCAGGGGGACTTCTATATTGCAGATTTTTGTGTCGGGGAGCTGCCTTACTGCTGTCCGCCGGACATCTGCTGTTCCTGTTTCATGATCATCTTCTTAACCATTTCTCCGCCGATGGAACCAGCCTGAGCAGATGTTAAGTCACCGTTGTATCCTTCCTTTAAAGGTACTCCGATTTCTGATGCAACTTCCTGCTTAAAACGGTTCATAGCCTCTTTTGCCTGAGGTACTGCCATTTTGCTTGTGTTAGAACCAGAATTGCTTGTCATTTGATTCACCTCCGAATGTTTCTTATTCTTGATCCGCTGCAGCGTTTTGTGATTCGCCGCAGCGTTTTTTATTGATAAGGACATCATCCCGGATTGGCTCATTCCTGGGAATGATGTCCGCTCCAAAACTCAGTCGCTTATCATGGTGTTATTATCTGTCAAGCAAAGAATAATATGAGTGGAAATTTTTCTTATTTTTGTTAAGAATTGGTAATCTCTTGGTTTGACGGAAACAATGGATCAGAGGGTGTATGGAAAGACCTGTTTAGTAAAAATAGATAAAAAATGGATCTCCTATTAGTTAAAATGTCCCATTGACTTTACTAAAATTATATTATAATATACAGATACGATAAACAAAATATATAAGAACGAAATTTTATGTATGCTCATAATTGGTTGAGCGTTTCTACCAATCACCGTAATGATTGACCATGAATTTCAGAAGTAATGTTCTGAATTTATAGGTCTATCATTGCGGTTTTTTTGACATTAAGACATTGCTGATTTAAAGTGTTAAAGCTTTTGAATCAAGAACTTTTGGTATAATGCAAGCTATTTGATCTGCAATGAAAGTGAATTTTTTGACACCTTGACTATTTAAGAACAAAAAAAGAAACGACCTGCTCATCTCCCTGCATTCTTAGACCGTGTCAGGGTTTCTCCTGATATGGATTTCCTGATATGAAACGACCGGCGGCAGGGTTTGCCTGTGCTATGTTTTAGGCGGACAGTTGCTGTGCGAACAGGATGATTCTTTTTGATTTTATAAATCTGACTCCATCCGTAGGCTAAGACATATGATACACCGATTTATATTCCCGCAGACGTGGATATTTGGAGAATGCTGCGAGGGTATTTGACTTAAGGAAGCGGCGTGGCGCTTTCTAGATGCGTATTTTGAATAAATCATCCTAGGACACAGAAATTTCTTTTTTATGGGGTTTTTACAGATAAAGGAGAAACGCTGTTGGCGAGCAGGGGTGATTTAGATACTGGAATTCACAGTTTGCTTGGGCAGGCGGAGAATTCTAATCACAAAATTAATTATTTAAAAGGAGGAAAAGGTATGATGCAAAAAAGCAAAAAGAGAACGTTTGCGTTCTTAATGGCAACGATTTTGGCAATCACTACATTTTTTGGTGACGTGTCAGCGATTCAGTCAGTCTATGCTGCAGGAGGAGACGCACAGGTTCTGGATCAGAAATTTATGCCAGAAGCGTCGAGCAGGGAGGGGGAATCTACGGCAGCCCAAGAAATGACGATTGCCGAGTGGAAGAATATTGGTACAGAAGACACGATCCCATCTACGGCGGTAAAGGATGGAGTAGATGTGGGAACATTAGAAATTACAAGTAATCTTACAGCTACGGCGTCTAGTTCGAAAAACGGTTTTAACTCGACGGGCTGGTATAATTCTATGCCAGATATGGAAGGTCCTAATGGTAGAGGAGCATGGATATTTACATTTAGTGCCGCAGGATATGGGGGACTTAAATTTTCTGCAAGCCAGAGATCGTCAGGCACAGGTCCAGGCAAATTTAGGCTTCAATATTCTCTGGAGGGAAGCAATGATATCATAGATATTCAGGGCTCGGAAATCACCATCACCTCTACTTCGTCGTCAGTAACCTATAACAGTTTTGTGCTTCCTGAGGAATTAAATGGACAGAAATTCAAACTTTATGTACGGAATTATGACGATACGTCACAAGGAGGGGCAACAATTGGAAACGGCGGCACAAGCAGTATCAAAGATATTACCTTGACTGGCACAATCTCAGGCAGCCAGATCGTTTCGCCGGAAGAAGGAATGGAGGTCGAGACGATTGCCGCAGTCAAGGCCAAAGCGGATGCGACCGAGAAATCTATGATCGAAGGCAGGGTCATTCTCAAAGAAGGCAGAAAATTTTATCTGCAAGACAGCACAGGCGGAATGGTGGTGTCTTTCAAGAATGCGCTTGCCAATCCCAATCCTGAAGTGGGAGACGTCCTCAAAGCCACAGGTATCTATGGGAAGGAAATGGGACTGCATACGCTTAAAGAAGCTGTGCTGAATGGCTTGGATAAGAGCGAGGAAGCTCTTGTGTCGGCAATCAAGACGATTGCCGAGATTTTAGCAGATGCAGACGACGCTTTGCAGTCCACGAGGGTGCGCATCGAGAGCGTGACACTGGGCGCAACAGATGAATCTGGCTATACCACGGTGACACAAGGAAATGACTCCATCAAGGTTTACAACTTTCCAACGTTGGCGAATATTGAGGAAAATGACATTGTAACCATAGATGCTGTCGTATCAAAAAATGAGGACCAGATTCAGCTTCGCGTGGCTAGCGCCAGTGATGTGACTCTGGTGAAGCATGTGGAGACTTGTGCCGCAGTCACTGCCTCTGTGAAGCCAGGCTTTGTAGAGCCAAGGACAGAGGTTGTTCTTTCCTGTGCCCTAGATGGAGCGACGATTCATTATAGTACAGACGGCAGCAATTATCAGGTATACAGCGAGCCAATCGTACTTACAGAAGACGTTACCATTTCTGCATATGCTACAAAAGAGGGTTATATAGACGGTCCTGTGACTAGCTTTGTCTATGCGGTTGAAAATGAGTTCACACAGCCTGATTGGGATCAGTCTTTGAGCGTGAAAATAGCACAGTGGGCTGGAAATGCCAATTATGAAGAGGCTCAGATAGGAACAGGCAGCATACCAGGAGATTTGTTTGCCACCAATGACATGATGGATGCAGACGCACAGTATTCCGCAGTCGTAAAAGGAGCGAATATCCAGCCATATATGAAAGCAACTTCCAGTAATACGGGCTCTACTTCGTATTATATGGGAGGAGAAAAACTAGGCAGCGGCAGTGACGACTATATTCAGCTGGCATTAAGCTCAGCGGGTTATACCAATATGAAGCTTTCTTTCCGGATGCGCGGAACAAATGCAGCTGCCGGATCTTTCCAACTGAAGTACTCTACGGATGGTCATAATTTCAAGGATTTTACCACGGGTACCTATGCGTATAAGTATACGGCTTATGGAAGCGGCGGCGCTAGTCACGAAGAGGAAGGCTCAGGAGATATCACCGACGGCGTGGCGAGAACGAGCCTTGCGCCAGGAAATTATGTGACGTTTGGCTTTGATGTTCCGATGCGTGCGACAGATGCAGAACATTTATATATTCGCATGGTGGCGGGAAACGACAGAGCAGACGGCGGCACGGCGGCAATTACAGGGGGGACTACCAGGGTAGACAGCGTGGTAATTACTGGTAATCCTATCAAAGGTAATTCTGTTTGCGAGCCAGTAACAGCGGCTCCGGCATCTGGGGAAGTGCTGATCAATGCGCCGTTGACGCTGACCACAAAGACGGAAGGCGCAGAGATTTATTATTCTTTGAATAATGGAGCGTTCCAAAAATATGATGCCCAGAACGAGCCAGTACTTGCAGACCTTCCGGTCAATGTCAGGGCTTATGCCAGCAAAACGGGCATGGCTGACAGTGTGAAACTGCTTTACCAATACACGCAGGCGCAGGCTTCAACGGTTCGTGCAACCCCCAATGGAGGAGCAGTTCCAGCAGGGACGATTGTAAAATTAAATTGCAATACTGAGGGCGCGACCATATATGCTGCAAAACAGAACGCAGATCAGACCTGGGGAGAGTGGACAAAAGTTTCCAATAATGAACTGGAACTTTCGGAGCTTCCGGCAGTGTATAAGGTGAAAGCAACCAAAGAAGGGTATTTGGAGAGCAGCGAGGTGACAATCTCATATACGCTGCGGGAAAATGAAAAATATAATATTTATTTTGGACAGATGCATTCCCACACCAGTTATTCCGATGGTGCAGGAACGGCTCAGGAAGCTTATGAACATGGGAAGGCAGTAGATAATTTGGACTTTTTGTCTGTGACGGACCACTCCAATTCCTTTGACAATGCCGAAAGCGCATCGATCTTAGATGGATCAGTCAGTGAAGAGTGGAAAGAAGGACGTCAGTTGGCGGATACGTATTCGTCAGAGGACTTTGTTGGCTTATTCGGTTATGAGATGACCTGGTCTAATGGCCTTGGACATATGAATACCTTTAACTCGAATGGGTTCCAGAGCAGGACGCAGACAGAATTTGCAACCTATAGCACAGCGCTGCAGAATTATTATGCGGCTCTGAAGACCCAGCCAGATTCCATTTCACAGTTCAATCATCCGGGAACCACGTTTGGTGATTTTAGCGATTTTGCTCATTATGACGAGACGATCGACGGACTGATTACCTTGATTGAGGTTGGAAACGGCGAGGGAGCGATCGGAAGCAGCGGATATTTCCCTTCTTATGAATATTACCAAAGAGCGTTGGATAAGGGATGGCATGTAGCTCCTACCAACAATCAGGATAACCATAAAGGACGCTGGGGCGATGCTAACACGGCTCGTTCTGTGGTGCTCGCAGACAGCCTTACCAGAGGAAATATCTATGATGCAATGCGCAATAACCGTGTGTATGCAACAGAAGACAATGATTTGAGCATTTATTATACGTTGGATGGTTACGAGATGGGCACAGTTCTTGGAGACGGGGACACTGGAGAGACCGTGCATTTGAAAGCGGAGCTGAGCGATCCTACGGATGCAGGCCTTGGCACGGTATCTGTCATTACCAATGGCGGATTAGTGCTTGATAAGAAGACGGTGACTGGAAACAAGGCAACGGTAGAATTTGAGATTGACAACAAGTATTCCTACTATTATCTCAAAGTGGTAGAAGCGGACGGCGACATTGCCGTGACAGCTCCTGTATGGGTAGGCAGCGTAGACGAGGCCGGAATCAACGGTCTTACTTCCAGCGCAAAGATTCCTCTGAAAGGAAAACCGCTGGATATCAATCTCGAGCTTTATAATAACGAAAAAGTGGATCTGGAGATTCGCTCCATTAACTTTAAGTCTGGCGACAAGGTGATCCATGCCGTTGATTTGGAAGCAGGAGAAAAGATTGCCGCTGGAAATACCAAAACTTATAGTTTTTCTTATACTCACGACAAGGCTGGCGGCGTTCAGATCACGGCAGAAGTACATGCGGTGCTCAACGGAGTTGACAAGATCTATGGCTCGACGCTGAATCTGTTCTTTATGCTGCCGGAGCTGGTGACGAAGGTTATTATTGACGGAACGCATTCCAATGATTATGTGACCGGAAATTATAGCGGCAACATGGGTAATTTTACAAAGATTGCCGAGTCGCTGAACTCCAACAAGAACATCGAGGTGCATATCGAGGAGAATCAGATTACAAGTGAGCTGCTTAGCGACTGTGCGCTGCTGGTGATTACAGCGCCTGCGAAAAAAGCAGACGGTACTTATCAAATCAGTCATTTTGACGATGCGTTTGTGCAGGTGGTAAAAGACTATGCGGACAAAGGCGGATCGCTGATTGTCTGCGGCGCTTCGGATTTCCAGGATACTACGGATGTGCAGACGTCGAAAGAGATCAATAAGATTCTTGCGGCAGTCGGAGCGACGACGCGCATGAACAGCGACCAGGCATATGACGAGACCAACAACGGAGGTCAGCCTTATCGGTTGAATCTCAAGAATTTTAATGCAAGTTCCAAGTACTTGAAAGGCGCCGTAGCGGATTTTGTTGACGAAGAGGACAACAAGATCGAAGGACAGGTTTACAGCGCATACAACGGATGCACGGTAGCGCTGGATGCAGAAGCGGTAGCAGCTAAAAAGGCAGAGGCGTTAGTGACTGGATTTGAGACCACGAAATCGATTGACTGCAAAGATGAGAATGGGAATTCCGTACCAGGCACGCCCAATTTCGTGGAACCAGGCAACGTAGTTTCCCTGGCTCACGAGACATTGAGCAGCGGAGCGGATATATTTGTGGCAGGCACGGTATTCATGTCTGATTTCGAAGTGAAAGCAGAAGAAGATACGGTGAAGCCATTCCTAAACAAGACTATTTTAGAGAATATTTTAAGAGATTCCCAAGTAGCTTTGCCGGTGACAGACATTGCAGATATGCGAAAAGGTCAGATGGGCGAAATTTTCACCATTGAGGGATATGTCACTGCAGGAACAGCGACAAAGGGCAATATTTTCTTTGACACGATTTATCTGCAGGATGAAACAGCGGGCGTTACAGTATTCCCATATGCGCATCAAGGGCTTGAAGTGGGAACAAAAGTTCAGGCGACCGGATATGTAGACGCATATCAGGGAGACAAAGAGCTACAGTTAATGTTTACCAAGATTTTGGACGCACAGCCGCATATATACGAGCCGCAGGCGATGACTGCAAAAGAGGCTATGAATTATGAGACATCTGGCGGCAAGCTGGTGAAAGTGGAAGGCAAGGTCGTAGACCTGCTCCATGATGCGTCTTTAGAGGGCGTGTCCCAGTTCTGGCTTGATGATGGCAGTGGTGAAATAGCGAATATATTTATTGACGGATATATTTTGTCAGCAGAGACTCAGAAAAACGAGTTGTCATCCGTTGTCAAAATGGGCTCCTCGGTATCTGCAGTGGGATTGGTTTATGCGCATCCAGAAGGAGAATCCGACGTGCCGATTACATGTCTGAGAGTTCGAAACTGTGATGAGATTCGCCAGACAGTTCCGCCCGTGGAGGCGACAGGAATCACGCTTGACAAGACGACTGGCACGATCGAGGTAGGAGAGACCTTGGAACTGACAGCCACGGTAGAACCAGCAGAGGCGGAAGATACAGTAGAATGGATTAGCTCAAACAATGCGATTGCCACCGTAAGCCATGGCAAAGTAACGGGCGTAAGCGCCGGAATAGTTGAAATTACCGCTCAGGCAGGCAGTCAGAGTGTGACATGCACAGTGACAGTCAAAGCAAAAGATACCGAAGAGCCGCCAGTAGAGGTGACAGGAATTACCTTAGACAAGACGAGCGGAAGCATCGAGGTAGGCGAGACATTGAAGCTGACAGCCAAAGTAGAGCCAGAAGCAGCGCAGGCAGAGGTGAAATGGAGCAGTTCCGATGAAACAATAGCCACGGTAAATGACGGAGTGGTGACAGGAGTGAAAGCAGGAACGGCAGAGATCACAGCCACAGCGGGAGAAAAGAGCGCAACATGCACAGTGACAGTCAAAGCAAAAGATACCGAAGAGCCGCCAGTAGAGGTGACAGGAATTACCTTAGACAAGACGAGCGGAAGCATCGAGGTAGGCGAGACATTGAAGCTGACAGCCAAAGTAGAGCCAGAAGCAGCGCAGGCAGAGGTGAAATGGAGCAGTTCCGATGAAACAATAGCCACGGTAAATGACGGAGTGGTGACAGGAGTGAAAGCAGGAACGGCAGAGATCACAGCCACGGCGGGAGAAAAGAGCGCAGTGTGCACAGTGACAGTCACGGAGAAAGGCACAGTAGAACCACCTGTTGAGGCGACGCAAGTTACCTTAGACAAGACAAGCGCAAGCATCGGGGTAGGCGAGACATTGAAGCTGATCGCTACAGTGAAACCGGAAGCAGCGGCATCAGCATTGAAATGGAGCAGTTCTGATGAGACGGTAGCTACAGTTAATGACGGAGTGGTGACAGGAGTGAAAGCTGGAACAGCGATCATTACTGCCACGGTAGGAGATAAGAGTGCAGAATGTAACATTACCGTGACAGATGCTCCGTCAGTAACCGTTCCAGTTACAAAAGTAACGCTAAATAAGACCAGCGCCACTGTTGCAAAGGGCAAGACCTTGAAACTGACAGCCAAAGTGCTGCCAGCAAACGCCACAAATAAGAATGTGACTTGGAAATCCTCCAATCCCAGTATCGCTACAGTGACCAAAACTGGAACAGTGAAAGGCATTAAGGCTGGAACGGTGACGATCACAGCCACGGCAGGAGATAAGAAAGCGACTTGCAAGGTGAAAGTTGGAACCGTTACCCTGAATTATAAATCTTTGACAATGAAGAAAGGCACAAGCACCAAAGGCCTGACAGCGAAATATAACAATGACGCCTATAAGAGCTGGAAGTCTTCCAATGCCAAGGTTGTCAAGGTGATTGTAAAGAAAGGAAAAGTTACGCTCAAAGCGCTGAAGAAAGGTTCGGCAACGATTAAAGTGACAACGAAGTCAGGAGCTACAGCAAGCTGCAAGGTGAAAGTGCAGACCAAAGATGTAAAAACCAAGAAACTGGCTTTAAACAAAAAAAATGCAACCATCAAAGTCAAGAAGAGCCTTACGCTGAAATTGACAAGGACGCCTATTACCGCAAGCGACAAGGTTACTTGGCAAAGTTCCAATAAAAAGGTGGCGACTGTCAATAAGAGCGGCAAAGTGACTGCCAAGAAAGCCGGAAAAGCGACCATTACTGTGAAAGCCAACGGCAAGAAAGCGACTTGCAAGATCACAGTCAAGAAATAATTTGGAAAGATAAATGAGCAAGATAAAAAACATAGTGATTGCTGTGGCGGTTGGGATTTTGTTTGCAGGGATGCTCTATTATGCAAACCATGACAGGCCCACCTACCACAGCAGCGATACAGCAGGAATTGAATATGAAGTAGCAAAGGTGATGCGGGTGATTGAAAACCGCATCACCGTAGATGAGCAGATGGAGGGAATCTGGCGCGGCAGCATGACATTAGAGGTGGAAATCCTCACTGGAAGGTATCAAGGCGATACGGCAGTCGTGGAGAATTATTTCAGCTCGCTTTACAATGTACGCGTGGGCAAGGGAGACAAGGTTTCCATACGGATTGATACGACTGGCGAGGGAGCGTATCAGGTTTCCATCTATAATTATTACCGTGTGCCATGGCTAATTGGATGCTTGCTGGTCTTTGTGCTTTTGCTGATTGCCGTAGGAGGAAAGAAAGGCGCAAAGTCAGTGGCAGGCTTGGTATTTACCATGGTGTGCATTATCTGGATTCTGTTGCCACTGTCTTTAAAAGGATACTCTCCGCTTGGAGTTACAATAACTTTGATCTTGGTATGCAATTTTGTGACGTTTTTCTTGATTGACGGGGTGTGTACGAAGACGGTGGTGGCGGCGCTGGGAAGTCTTGGCGGAGTGCTGGTGGGAGCTGTGTTTTCTCTGCTGGCGCAGGGAATCATGTCAGTAACCACTTACCAGATGGATGAAGCGGAAACACTGCTTTTGATCACAAGCACCACGGAGTTGGAGGTAAAGAACTTATTTCTCTGCGGCGTGCTGATTGCCTGCATGGGAGCGGTAATGGACGTGGCAATGAGCATCGCTTCCGCTATCGCAGAATTGCATCAGGTAAACCCTTCTCTTGGAGCTAGAGAGCTATTTGCCTCAGGCATGAATATTGGAAGAGACGCCATGGGAACCATGTCAAATACGCTGATATTGGCGTTTGCAGGAAGTTCATTAAATATGATGTTGATGATTTATTCCTATGGCGTGAGTTTTCAGCAATTGATGAATACGAATTTTGTGGCAATCGAAGTCGTGCAGGCGATTGCTGGAAGCGTTGGCATAATCTGCACAGTCCCGCTTGTGGCGGCGGTAGCTGCAAACGTGTTTAGCAGGACAAAAACAAAAAAGAATTAGAGCAAATGGCATTGCATTTGAGTTTCCCCATTTTGCACATAAAAGAGGGCTGTCGCACGAATGTCTTCACTTGATCAAAAGGTTTCCATTGCAAAGCA
>OFGP01002633.1_pt1 | contig 10134 bp, 9 predicted proteins | sample 1521781 | NCBI WGS metagenome assembly OFGP01 (sample SAMEA3504113, study PRJEB24116) | mouse gut metagenome | biome: mouse gut; feature: mouse-associated habitat; material: faeces | place: Denmark | collected 2011 | reverse complement strand
TGCCCAATTCCTCCGGACGCGCCGGTGATCACCGCCGTTTTTCCCTCTAACAACATCTTCTCTTCCCTCATCCATCCACATAGCGGCTCATACTCTCTACCATCTTGAACCCGTCCCAAACGAAGGACAGCTCCATGGTCCCTCCCAGGGGGACCACACGGTCCACACCCCGGACGCCGCTGGAAATCACCAGCTCCCGAATCCGCTCCCGGTCCACTCCCAGCGTCGCCACCGTCTGGCATCGCTTGGTCAGCACGGGGACAATCTCACAGAGGTCCTTCGCCGCATATTCGAAGAAGCAGCCTCCGCCGCACTTATAGTCCATTACGTCCGCCGTCAGCCGGTCCACCTCCGCTCGGGTGACAAGGGCGCCTCCCGGCACATACCGGACGCCAGGCCGGCTCATGCCTAAGGCGCAGACGGCGGTATATTTATCAACCGCCTGAATGGGCTTCATGGTATATTCCCGCTGGGCCAATTGGTCCAGCGCGTTCCAGAACCGCTCCCGTGCCTGCCGGATGGAATCCCCTAGCCAGACCACCAACCGGGGCGAGCTGCACGCATTCTGGTCCGTGTAATAGGTATCTGTGTAGAATTTTTTCGCCACATCCTCCGAAGAGCACTCCAGATATGCCTCCGCATTGATAACGGCGATGGAATATCGGTCCGCAAAGGCCATCTCCACCGCCCGGGGCGGGAGGCTTGCCTGGCGAATCGTCTCGATGGTATGGTCTCCACCCCAGATAACTCGGAGATCACAAATCGCAGAGAGCGCCTGGGTAATGGACGGGCTGTGCTCATAACGCAGGACGCACACATAAGGGCGCATGTCCCCCCACGCATCTGCCAGCAGCCCGTTGATCGTCTCGCAAATCAAATCCACCTGTGGAAAGGGTTTATTAGACACCCGGACCACTGTACAGTTTCCCGCCAGCAGCGAGGAAGTCATGGACACCGCAAAATTCACAGGCACGTTGGACGGCGCAATGTGCAGCGCCACCCCGCGTCCCAGACGATTCCGGTAGTCCCCCTCCCGGGCGGCAGCCTCCAGGGACGCCCTGCGTATCCAATAGGCATAGGCTTTCACGTCCGTTCCGCTCCGCTTGTCCCGAAGCAGCAGCCGAGAAAGCTGGGACAAAAATCCCACCGCCTTCTCCGAAAATGCTGGAAGCACCGGGGTCTCCGGCATCCGGGACAAGGTCTCCAGGTCCCCTACCAGAAACCGAAGGTCATTGGAATTCAGCTCCATAGGTATCGCTGCACCCCCTTAGCTCCGCGCTCTTCATGCGTCCGAGTATCTGAATATACTTGCCCTTCCGACCGCAGGGACAATCGTCCTCCCCCAAAACAACGCCTTCGTCCTCCGTCAAAAGGGCGTGACCTGGGTAGGACCTGGGCAGCACCGAAACAACCTGAACAATCCCCGGCTTCCCTATGGGGAGGGGTGAGAAATCTTGAACATCCCGGATAATGATATCGGAGTAAATACTGGCATGGAGATGTCCGCACTCACACTCGGCGTAAATCGCGCCGGTCTGCTCCACCATGCCGTAATGATCTAGGAAATGGCGAAAACCGCAGACCTCGTGAAGCCGCTTTTTGAACTCCGCCCGGGTGACCGCCTCAGATTCTAGTTTTTTCCATCCGCCGCCAGTCATCAAAAACGCCTGGGAAAAATCAACCCGCTCTCCCCGCAGCAGCTCCTGATAAAAATGCTGCCACACCAAAAAGGTAAAGCCAAAAACCACAAACCGCTTTCCTTGATGCTTCTTTGCAAATTCCCGAAACTTTTCCACGTTCAGCGTCATGTCCTCGTTCAACGCAAAGACCATCTCTCGAGCTGCAAATTGGAGCCCCATCACCGCCGCCCCCCGGGCCGCGAAGGCTTTCCGGTCCTTTAGCACCGACGGAGCGTCCACCACCAGCATGGGGAGCCGTCCCTTCCCCCAAAAGCTGCTCAAAATTCGGAGCATGACCTTTTGCTGGAGCATAGCGGTTTCCTTGTCCACAAAAATTTTAGAGACCCGCTGGCCCGTGGTGCCGGAGGAGGTCATGGTTTTAAACACCGCGCCCCGATCAACGCTCAAGAGGTCAAATTCTTTGAACAGCCGTACCGGAAAAAAGGGAATGTCCGCCGGTGTTCTTACCTTTGACTCGTCATAGCCCAGCATCTCTAAAAAATTGGCGTATTCCGGGCAGCGGTCCCTGTGAAAGCGGGTTAGCTCCATCAGCTCCCTGCTAAGCATCCGGCTCTTTTCCTCCGCTTCCAGTGCGTAGGGGTCCCACCGGTGGAATTCTTCGATCATGCTTTCCTCTCCCACTCTCGCGCTATGCGGTCCGCAATTTGGACGTCTGTCAGCTCCGCCTGTTCCCAGACATACCGTTGGGTTCCGGCCTCGCAAAAGGCATCCTGAAACCCCAGAAACACCTGTCGAGGTGTATTCGGCAGTGTTGCCTTATATTCCGCCACGGCGCTGCCCAGACCGCCGCTGATCATATGCTCCTCCACGGTGACCACCAAGCCGTACCGAGAGAAAATCTCCGCAAGTCCTTCCCGATCAATGGGCTTGAGGGTGTGCATGTTGTAAACGGAGCAAGATATTCTCCGCTCTTCCAGAATCGCCGCCGCCTTCAAGCTCTCGCTTACCATCAGGCCCGTGGCAATCACGGCAACATCGCTTCCCTCTTTCCGCCGAATCAGCCGCCCAGGCTCAAAGGCGTAGTCCTCTTCATAGACGATGGGGCAGCTCAAGCCGCCGCTTAAGCGAATATACACCGGGCCTTCCATGTCTGCCGCCCACTCCGTTGCCTTGATGGCCTCCAGGCTATCTGCCGGTGAGAATACCGTTAAATTCGGCAAGGCCCGGATAAAGGCCAAATCCTCTGTAGCCCAATGCGAGATACCGGACTTTGCCGCCGCCGTTCCGGCGCTGGAACCAATCAGCTTCACGTCGCAGCGCATATGGGCTAGATTCTGCCGGACCTGCTCTAGGCTTCGCACGGCGATAAAGGAGGCATAGGTGGAGGCGAATACCCGGTATCCATCCATAGCCAGCCCGGCAGCAACGCCGATCATATTCTGTTCCGCAATTCCAAGATTCAAAAACTGATCCGGGTATTTTTTCGTATATCGCTCCATGCCGGAGAGCAGCGCTAAGTCCGCCGTCAGCAGCTTTACCCGGTCCTGCCGGGCAGCGATCTCCGGCAGGGCCACGCCGAAAACCGCTCCCCGCTGGCCCATCCTGGCCCACATTTTAATGTTTGCCGCCGTGTACTTCATAACGCTTCTCCCAACACTTCCTGTCTGGCCTGTTCATACTCCTCCCGGGACAGGCGGTGGTGATGCCACTCCGGCCGGTTTTCAATGAAGGAGACGCCTTTGCCCTTGACGGTCTCGGCGATGATCCCGTGAGGCCGGCCCTTGGCTGTGCCCTGAAATGCCTCCAGCAGTTCCGGAATGCTGTGACCGTCGCACGAGGAGACATGCCAGCCGAAGCTCTCCAGTTTCTTTCGCAGATTCCCCAGCCCCATCACCGTCTCCGTGTCCCCATCATAGGACAGGTGATTGCGGTCCACAATGGCGGTCAGATTGTCCAGGCCGTAATGAGCGGCAGATTGAAACGCTTCCCACACACTGCCCTCGTTCAGCTCTCCGTCTCCCAGCAAGATATAAACTTGGGATGGCCGTCCCTGCTCCCGTGCCGCCAAGGCCATACCAATCCCCACCGACAGCGCCATGCCCAGGCTTCCGCCGGAGTACTCCAGACCGATCTCCGGGCGGCGGGGATATCCTGTCAAACGTCCGCCATCCTTTTGAAACTCCAAAATTTCCTCGTGGGGTAGAAAGCCTACCTCCGCCAGGGCGGGAATATGGGCCAGGACACAATGGTTCTTACTGGGGATGAAGCGGTCCCGGTTCTCATCCAGGGGATGCTTCACATCAAAGCGCAAAACCTCCCCATAGAGTACAGCTAAAATCTCTATGCAGGACAGGCTTCCGCCCACGTGGAAGCCGCCGCTCCCGGACGCCAACGCCATGTCCAGGGCATCCAGCCTCATTCGCTTCGCCATTTCCGTCAGCCGGAGGACCGTTTCTGCAAGTTCCCTCATACCCTGCCACCATCCAAAATCATCATCTGTCCTGTCATGAACGCCGCATCCTCCGACGCTAAGTACAGCGCCGCCGCCGCGATTTCCTCTGGTTTTCCCATCCGTCTAAGGCTGGTCCGCTCCAGCACCTTCTCGCGTTCCGCCTCCGACTTAAATCCGCCCATGTCTGTGTCCACAAGGCCCGGGGCAATGCCATTTACCCGAATGTTATACTGCCCCAGCTCTCTGGCGGCGCACCGGGTAATCCAGATCATGGCCGCTTTGCTGGAACCGTAGGCCAGGTAACCGGGATTGGCCTCCATGCCGCCGACGGAGCACAAATTGATGATACATCCGCTCTTTTGGCGCATCATCCGCCGGGCAACCAGCTGCATAATCTGCACCTGGGCAAAGACGTTCACCTGATAGACCTCCCGCAGATTCTCCAGAGAGGTCATGGTGAGCAGCCCGCCGCTGGGAATTCCGGCACAGTTGAGCAGTACGTCTACGTTCCGCTTCTCGCTTAAAATCTGCTTTACACCGCCTTGCACGGCGGTCTCGTCCAGCAGATCAAAGTAGACCGGCGTGATGGCCGCCCCGGTTCGGATGCTCTCCCCGGCCATATCCGTTTCAAAGACCTCGCTGGGCGTGCGGGCACAGGCCCAAATATCATACCCATTTTCCGCGAAGGCCCTGACGGACGCCCGCCCGATTCCCCGGTTTGCCCCGGTAATCATGACTGTTTTCTTCATTTAAACACCTGTGTGCTTTCCGCGATTTCCCGTGCTGGGTTTCCCATGGCCGTCCGGTGGGACCGAACGCTTTTCATCACTACCGCGCCCATGGCAATGACTGCGTAGTCACCAATTTCAATGTGGTCTCGCAGGCAAGCGGAAATACCCACATAGACGCCGGTTCCGACCGTCGTGTTCCCAGCGATGACCGCGTGGCTCGAAATTTGACTGTGCGGCCCGATGACCACCCCGTGTCCGATGAGGGAGATGCCGTTGACATAGACATTTTCCCCGATTACCGCACCAGAAGAGACCGAAACGCTGTCCTTAATCACCGCGCCGGGCTTTAGCACGGCGGTGGGGCTGACCACGGCGGTGGGGTGGACGATGATGCCCAGCCGGTAGCCCCCGCCGGTGACTCGGTTATAAAGCGATTCCCGGGCCGACGGCTCGCCCACCGCGATGATAACTTCGATTTCATCCACCTGAAACTCGGAGGAAAACTCGTCAAAGGGAAGCATCCGACAGCCATGAAACAGGCCGGGAGCCTTTGTGTCGTCGATGAACACCAGCTCTTCCCATTGGCTTCGCAATTCCTCGCTGCACATGATCAACTCCAGCATTTCCAAGCCGGAGCTCCCGGTTCCGTAGATGGCCAGTTTCATAAATCCGTTTCCTTCCGTCCCTGTAAAACCGTTTGATTGATCAGCTCTGTAAACGCCTCCGCGCCGTCGGAGTTTAAATGGGTGAGGTCCGCAAAAAATTCCCGGCGGTTTGCAAAAACGTCAAAAAAGTCAAAAACAGCGCCGCTCCCCATCGTTTCGATTATATGGTAAAACTTTTGTTTTGTTTGATCCACCGCCGCAAGCGACGCTTGATTCAGTCCTTCCAGATAATACGGCGGGACGATGAGAATGGGGATGATGTTTTCTTCCATCAGCTCGTGGCAAAAAGCCGCAAACAGCGTCTCGTTTTCCGCAACTGTCTCAGGATAAGCATGAAACCATGCTCCATTTACCAAGCCTTCGTGGTCTTTGCCCTGGTAAATTCCCCGGTTTTGCTGTTCATATCTTCGAAAGCGATAGAAGTCCGATACTTTTTTGCCGAACATTTGATAGTTTGCTATATACTCGGAAGCTTCTGATATCTGCTGGTAATTGTGCCAGTCCTTCAACCCCCGAAGCGCGAACATCTGCCCTGTTCGATAATGATAAAACGTTCTGGACATATCGTAGTGGAAGATGTAATAGGGAAATACCAACAGCGCGGTCCTTACAGACGAGAGCATATGCCGCCGCCGCATATACTGAAAAATCCGGCAGCTGTAATACAGATCCAGCCCATGCCAGGAGCAATCGTAAAACACAGGTCTCAACTTTTTCTCGAAAATTCCGCGGAGGGAATAGGACAAGCCGAACATCAGCCCCGTCTCGCCATGATATTGGGCCTCAATGTCTGCCAGCAAATCCACCTGCATCTTCTCCGCACCCTGGTTCAAAAACATGGTAGGTCGAACAATTTTTTGGGGCGAAATACCCAGGAGGGTTAAGGCGGATATCATATCTGTCAGGGTGGGGGCTCTAAATGAAAGCGGGATAATGAAATCAAATTCTTCGTTTCGCAGTTGCTCGGGAGGAATAAACCGTTTTCCGTCCAGCACGTCGCTTTGGTAATAGGTATCCGAATAACCGCTGATCTCATAGCCGTCATCCAGAAAAAACTCGATATCCCGCCGCAGCTCTACGTGTCGAACTCCATATAAAACGATCTTTTTCACGGTAACTCCTCCGGTCTCGTTCGTAGCCTCTCCCTATGGTTCCCTAGGCGGCCAGTCTTTGATTGCTCCGTCCCAGGGCTTGACTTGGTGGGCCTCAAGCAGCCAGGCCAGCACCTCCGTCAGCGTCACGATTTCGCCGGTAAACTCCCGGCGGAGGGCTTCCTGTTTCTCCGGAACCCGGGCCAAATCGCAGATGACAATGCAGTCCGCCGAAGGCAGGGGATCATCTCCCAGGCGGTAAACCGTCATATGCTCGTGCACCGCGCTGAAATTGTCCAGCTCCACGGCATAGGCGGCGGTAACCTCCTCTCGATCCTTCAACGTCTCGTAAAATCGGCGGCCCTCCCGGTTCAGACCCATGATTCCGATGGTCCGGAAGCCATGGGCGGCGAAGTACTCGCCGGGGTTCGCGCCCTTCTGCTCCAGCAGCAGCCAGGTATACAGCAAATCCCGCTCTCGGTTGGAATCCCCCAGCTCTTCCTTTTGAGCCCGGTACTTTTCCAGCCACACCTTTTTTACCAGCGCGCCACCGGAAATCGCCCCCAGAGCAGCCGCGAAAGCTATGGTCCACTTCTTCATGGCTTCGCCCCCTCAATGAACTCCTCAAGGGAAACAACTGGCCCCTGGAAGCCCAGGGCGGGCAGGTCTTGGAACCAATAGTGTCCCTTATGGAAATCAATTATCAGCATCACATCCGCTATATCCGGCTGGAAATCCTGCTTGGCCACCTTGGGAACCGGGCCGCCGCCGTCGTCCTCCTCCTTCACCCAGGTGAGTTGGAACGCCACGTCGATTCCCGCGTCCAGGAGCATTTTCACCATGGCCTTGGAAAAGTCGTTCTTGCCGTAGTAGCCTACCCGCTTTCCACCTATGCGGTCCAGGCACCCTCTGAGAAACTCCGACGGGGAAAGGTCGCTCTGGTAAATATCCAGTAAAAGACGGTTGTAGACCTTCTCCTGGCTAAGAGGGTGGGGCATGGCGGGCCGGATGTTGTGGCAGCCCCAGTCGTAGACCTTGGGGTCCTTCCAGCAGTCGTCCGCCAGGATTTTGAGGTATTCTTTATGATAGGGGTGCAGGGGATTGAGAATGTTCTTGAACCAGTAGGTCTCATCCTGCATTTTCCACCATCTATAAAGGGGCTTCATGACGATAGCGTCTACTTCAAACTCCTTGGAATGTGCAAAGGTATGAATGTACTCCGGAACCTCCCAGAAATTACACTCCTGTACGACAATGGTAACCGAAAGCCGGTTGATCTTTCCTTCCCGGCGCAGCCGGCTGAGGAAGCGGAGATTGTTCAGCACCCGCTCCGCATGGTCAAATCCGCCGCTGAGATAGCGGTAGACCTCCCGCTGAAGGCTGTTGATCGTGACGGTTGCTTCCATGTAGTATTCGCCCAGGTGGGAAAACTTCTCCCAATGCGCCTCGTCAAAAAGCACGCCATTGGTCTCAAAGCCAAGTCTGAAATCCGGATGCTCCGGGCGCAGCTTTTCCAGAAACCGGATAAAGCTGGGATTTGCCAGAAATTCGCCGCCGCCGTTCATGCTTAACCATTTCGCTTGATTCGCAATGGGCAAAAGATTTTGCAGAGCCCGATCGATTTTTTCCCGCTCTCCCGGCTCCGGACAGTAAACCGATGTGCGGCAGCTGGTACACGCAATGTTGCAGATATGGTCGTTTGCCATATTGATTTCCAGCGGCACCGGGGTAGGCACGGCGGCTTTTTGAATTTCCTCCTCCGTCAGGTCCGGCAGCTCGTCCCGCTCGCAGTAAGGACAGGAGGTCTTTCTGCAAAAGGCAAACGAGCCGTTGAGAATACTCTCCCGCGCCGCCTGCGCTGCTTCGCTATGCCAGATTTCGTCTAAATTCTTCTCGTAAAGATTTCCGATCACAAAGTGCATCCAGCTACAGGGCCATACCTCTCCTTTATCTGCTAAGTACACATGCTGAAAAGGACGTCTGCAAAATTTCATAATAGATTACTCCATTTCAATCAGGGTTTTCAAGATATACCAGCAGTACTTCCCCTTCTCGTGGCTTTGGGTCACCATTTCCGCTAGATATTTCAGTCTGGTGGGAGAGGGGTCCTTGACGCACTCCTCTACAAAGCGGCAGAAGCGGTATCCAATCCGCTTCCCAAAATGCTGGTTCCGGCGCAGGGGAACTCCGTTCTTTCTGGCCCAGGTCTCCAGACGAACGGGATACATGAACATATCGTAGTTCCGGTATGGATTCGCGTAGTGCAAAGAGAAGTAGTTGTGCTTGTTCTTTTGGTTGACGAAGCGGTAGCAGGAAAGAATTTCATTGCTGCAATAGATGGGGCCCATGGTGAGCAGGAACAACACGGTGGTTTTGTCTCCCACATTGCGGTGGGCCTTAAAGCCAATCGTATCGTCGCCCTGGTAGGCGTTCCGGTACATCATCGTCCCGGCCTGTCCCGGAATATCCCAGCTGTCCACAAGGTCCTCCAGGGTAAACACCTTCTTGCTCCAAGCAAACTGCGGCGTACGGGTATAGTCCGGCTGGCCGTTTTCGTCCACAATCAGGCACTTGCCACAGCAGGCGCTGTATTCCGGGTGCGCCTCCAGAAACTCCCACTGCTTTTGCAGCTTTCGGGGGTCCAGCCAATAATCGTCTCCCTCAAGAACCGCCGTGTACTTTCCTCGCAGGCGGCGGCTTATATCCCAGCCATTGCGGTTCGCCCCCAGGTTTTTCGTCCTTAGTACGGGACGAATCCGATCTGGATAGCGGGCCGCGTATTCCCGAATGATGTCCGGCGTTCGGTCCCCGGAGGCGTCGTCGCCAATGACAATTTCATAACGCAGCGTTGTCTCCTGGGACAAAACGCTGTCCAGCGCCTGGGCAATATACTCCTCGTGAAAATAGGTCAGCATCAAAACGCTGACGTCAATTTGTTCTTGGGACATACAGGATTCCCTCTTCCCTTTCCAAACCGGCCGCTGCCTGCCAGCATTGCCGCAGGGTGCTTCCCGGATTTATATATACGCGTAAAGAACACTTTCGTTAAAGGTGTAGGAATGCTGCCGCATCGCAAGCCTAAGCCAGTTCTTTCCGAAGGACCGTTGTATCAAAACGATTCATCTTCCAGTTCCTTCCCATTTTCGTTTTCTCATCGGTTTCCGTACATCTTCTCATAATAGTCCCGGTACTCTCCTGAAATGATTTCCACCCACCAGTCCCGGTTTTCCAGATACCAGCGGATGGTATTCCGAATACCCTCCTCAAAGCCGGTCTCCGGTCGCCAGCCCAGCTCATGGCGAAGCTTCCCGGAGTCGATGGCGTACCGCAGGTCGTGACCTTTCCGGTCCGCAACGTAGGTAATCAGGCTCTCCGGCTTCCCCAGCTCCCGGCAGATGCGCCGCACCAGGGCGATGTTCTCCAGCTCACAATCTCCGCCAATGTTATAGACCTCTCCAATCCGGCCCTTCCGCAAGATCAGGTCGATGGCCCGGCAATGGTCCTCCACGTACAGCCAGTCCCGGACGTTCTTCCCCGTGCCGTACACCGGCAGGG
>OFGP01002631.1_pt1 | contig 10136 bp, 4 predicted proteins | sample 1521781 | NCBI WGS metagenome assembly OFGP01 (sample SAMEA3504113, study PRJEB24116) | mouse gut metagenome | biome: mouse gut; feature: mouse-associated habitat; material: faeces | place: Denmark | collected 2011 | reverse complement strand
TGAGCCTGCCGGAGTTTTCCGTCACCAGCAATTACCCCAGCACCATGAACGGGGGAAAGGACTTCTGCCACTGGAGCAGGGAGGACAGGAAGCTGGCGGCGACAATCGGGAAGCTGGTGGAGCGGGTGCTTGGCCGGTACGGGAAAGGGCTTGTGAAGGTGGCGCTGGGCGAGAGCTTTTACGAAAAAGGGGAGGACGCCTACGAGGTCTTAACCCTCCTTGCCCGTGCGAAGATGGAGGCGGAGGGCGGCGGCATGATAGAGATTGCCTTTGCCGCCGTGGGATTACAGGTGCGGCTTGACACCCTGCAGGGGGAGATACAGACGGCGGCGGAAGTGCTTGCCTCCTTCGAGAAGGGCGTCAGGGAGCAGGGGGCGGTGCAGCTCCTTCCCAATATCGGTGCCCTGCAATGCCGCCTTGCACTCTACCAGGGGGACAAAGAAGCGGTGGCGGCGTGGATGGCCCAGGCCCCGGACGAGGACAGGGAATTCTGTATCATGGAGCGTTACCGTTACCTTACGAAAGTGCGCTGCTACCTTTCCCTTGGGGAATATTTAAAAGCACAGGCATTGCTGGAGAAGCTGCGTTATTACACGGAGAAATGCAGGCGCACCTATATCCGCATGGAAGTGAGCCTCCTCAGCGCCATAGCGAAATACCGGACGGGCGGGGCGTGGAAGGAGGAATTCCTCTCCGCATTGAAGGAAGCCTGCGGCTACCACTTTATCCGGCTTATCAGTGAGGAAGGTGCGGCGGCGCAGGAATTGTTTGCGGCGGCGGGGAAGAACTTTCTGGAAAAGGAGATACCGGATAAAGAGTGGTTATCCCGGCTGATGGAGGAAACGGGGAAGGTGGCGGTGCGCTATCCGGTGTACTTAAAAGGGCAGCTTGCGAAAGCACCGGATTTCTGTGAGGCGGCGTTATCCGTCCTACGGTTACAGGCGGAGGGAAAGAGCGTGGGGAAGATTGCCCGGGAGCTTTCCATGAAGGAGGCCACGGTGAAGTACCACGCGAAGGAGAACTACCGGAAGCTTGGCGTGTCCGGCAAGGCGGACGCGGTGCTGGCGGCGAGGAATTTAGGGATTTTATAAGGGGGATTTCCCTTTAAGGATATGAGGAAAACAAACACTGCCACGCTCCGCGGGCCAGCTTATTGTAACAAAAGGAGTCAGAGGTTATGGGAAAATGGTTTCAGAATAAAAGTTTTTCTACAGAGAAACAGGAGCAGGGGATAAAAGCCCGAAAGGGATACCGTGGAATAAATGCACGGAAAATTCACCGCGCATTGGGAATCCTGCTGGCGGCGGCATTGGTATTCCAGACGGTGCCGTTTGATGGCATTGCCGTGTCCGCATCGGAAAGCAGCGGGGGCGGGCTGTGCGAACACCACAGGCCGCATACGCCGGACTGCGGCTACAAAGAAGCGGAGCCGGGGCACGCGTGTACCCATAAGCATACGGAGGAATGCTACAGGACAGTGGAGGGAGAAGACGGCAGCACCACAAAGGAGCCGGACTGCCATCATGAGCATGACGAATCCTGTGGCTACCGGGAAGCGGCAGAGGGAAGCCCCTGTACCTTCGTGTGTGAGATATGCAGTGGCGGAACAGACAAAATACCGGAAGATAAGACGGACGATAATGAGATAAATGACGGAGAATCCGAAAATCCGGGAACAGAAAACGGAGATGAAGTAAAAGAACCGGATGACGGACAGGAGGAATGTACCTGTGAGGAACCCTGCACAGAGGACAGCATCAACACAGACTGCCCCGTGTGCGGTGCGGAGGATGCCAGCCTGTCAGACTGCAAGGGGAAGGATACAGAAGACAGCACGGAAGATGCGGAAGAAAACACAAAACAGCCGGAAGATACCGGTATCTGCAAGCACCATCAGGAACATGACGATGCCTGCGGCTACCTGCCGGAATCGGAGGACAGTGACGGCAGTCCGTGTACTTATGAGTGCCGTATCTGTCCGATAGAGGACTTAATCGCCGCCCTGCCGGATAAAGTGACGGAGGATAACGCGGAGGATGTGCGGGGGCAGCTTGACGAGATACTTGCGCTTTTTGGAGAGCTGACAGAGGACGAACAGGAGCAGATCGACCTGTCCCGCGTCTATGAGCTGCAAGGGGCGCTGGACGGGGCCAACGACCCCAACCCAATAACGGAATCTGTCGAATATCAGGAGGCGTCCTGGGACGGTAGCCAGGTGACCTATGAGAGCAAAACCGAAACCTGTACCCTCGTTGAAAACAGCACCGAGGCAATAGAATGGACTGCGGGTTGGTATGCGGTCAGCGGTACCGTCACTATTGACCAGCCCATCACTGTCACCGACGCGGTGAACCTGATCCTGACGGACGGCTGCGACCTCACAGCGGCAAAGGGCATTGTGGTGACGGACGGCAACAGCCTGACCATCTACGCCCAGTCGGACGGCACCGGCACGCTGAACGCCACCGGAACAGTTAGTGGACAGGATTCCAGCGCAGGCATCGGCGGCAGCGCCACCTCCTTTGACAGCGGCAGCATCACCATTCATGGCGGCGTAATCAATGCTGTCAGCGGTGAAGGATATTATGCTGGTGCAGGTATTGGCGGTGGAAGCAATATCAACGGAAATGGCGGCACTGGCAACGATATTACCATCTATGGTGGCAGTGTTACAGCGGAATCTCGCACGTATGAGGGTGGTGGTGCGGGTGTTGGCGGCGGTGCTGGCGGTTACAATGGCGGTGCTGGAAATATTACCATTCGCGGTGGCACAGTACGGGCTACAGGTGGTAAATTTGGGGCAGGTATTGGCGGCGGCACAGGCGGCATGAACCAACAGAGTGGGAATGGAACCGTCACCATCAGCGGCGGGGAAGTGACTGCTGTTGGAGGCAGCAATGCCGCAGGTATTGGCGGCGGCGGTGGGTATCAAGGCAGCTATAATATGAGCCTCACCGGCGGCGCCGGCACCGTCACCATTACCGGCGGCATTGTGGACGCTTCCAGTCCCACAGATGTCGGTTATGCAGACTACAAGGGCGCTCCTATCGGCAACGGCGGGAACGCCAGCGGCACGGCGACCGTCAACAAGACCACAGGCATCGTGTTTGAGAACAAAGTGGGAACTGTCTGCGGCAGCGTGGTTCTGAATGAGAACTATGCCATCCCCGCGGGCTACTCCCTGCATATCCCCGCCGGAGCCAGTCTGTCCGGGAGCGGCACTTTGAGCGGCGGCGGGAGGTTTACTGCTGACTTGTCGGAGGACATGATTTCTGTCCCCACTGATTTGTATTTTAACGGGCAGGACAGGTCAAATGACATAAAAACCCGGCTTTCCGTAGGGCTGACCCAGGGAATTGCGATTTGCGGCCAGACCTTTACGGTCAGCGGCTGGACGGTGGAGGTCAGCAAGACAGATGAGATGACCTATACCGCTACTTATACGAATACTGATAACTCAAACACTTTTCAGAAAACCATCAAGCTCCAGAAATCAGGCACACAGTTTGTCGGGGACGGCACTGTGAAAACCTATAAAGACGGCGCAGAGTGCAGCGACTTCACCGCCGATGACACCATCACCGTCAAGGCCACGCCCACCGCAACCGGGAAGGCTCCGGCAAAAGCGGCGGCGCGTCTGAGAGGTGCGCCTACCAACGGCCAAATGGCGGTGTTTGTGGGGGATATACAGGTGTCCGGGGCGGCAAGTGCAAATTTGGACGGCAGCTATACCATGACAGTTAACGCCTCCGATGTACTGGAACAGGGGAATGTGGAACCGAACGGCGGCCCTGTCACCCTGACTGCAAAATTCGTAGGGAATGACAATATGGCGGACGCGTATGGAACGGTGGATGTCAAGATTTCCGCCGTTGCGAAGGTGGAGAAGAACGGCTCTACCACCTATGTGGACGCAGCGCACTTTGCAAACACAATCGCGCCTGCCAACGGCAATGACGCAACATTTACGATGCTGCAAGATGTAATGTTAACGGGAAAGGTAAATATTTCTTGTTCAAACCTGGTTTTGGATTTGAATGGACACAGTATTACAGTAGAAAAATATTTTCAAAACGTATCAATTTATCCGGTAACAATCAAGGACAGCAAGGGCGGCGGCGCAATGATTAGCCAGACCACCAACGCACTCCTTACGGAGGCTACAGGATTGACCATAGAAGGCGGTACATTCCGAGGCGCAGGCGGGAATACTGGACTTTATATACAGAAACCAATCGTACTTGCCGGAGGAACGTTTGAGGGTATTGAGTGTGTCCTGACCACGCTGAAGGAACAGCTTAAATCGGGATACTGCTACTATGACCAGAACAATAAGCCGATAGCGTTGACGAATGAGCAGACAAACCTGACCGGTACAGTGACGGTGAAGCCCTGCACCCACGATAAAAGCGTCTGCGAGTACACCCATGCCACTGGCACCACCACCCACCAACAGACCTGCCTTGCCTGTGGCAAGAAGTGGGACGAAGAAGATTGCAGCTATGTTGACGGAGAATGTGCCTGCGGCTCCACGCTGTCTGTTGCCCTGACAGGTACGGAGAAGCTGGTCTATGATGGCAATTCTCATGAACCCGGAGTCACCGTTACACTGGACGGCACAAAGCTGACAGCGGCAGGCTATGACATAACCTATGCCAATAACATCAATGCCGGTACGGATACTGCAACCGTCACTGTCACCGGCAAAGGAAATTACAGCTTTGAGATAAAGAAAACCTTCTCCATAGAAAAGGCGGAACAGAAAGACTTTGCAGTTGTAGAAAAGACAACGCAGTATGAAAAGAACGGAACATTGACCCTGTCCACCACTGGAGAAGGCGGGGACGGCACAGTCCTTTACAGGGTTCCCGAAAATAACGGCGTACTCATGGTAAACGGCGACCAGGCGACCATCATCGGAGTGGGAACCGTGACTGTCACCGCAACCAAAGCGGAAAGCGAAAATTACAAAGCGGCAACGGCAACAGGGACAATAAGAATTACGAAAGCGCCTGCACCGGCTATTACTTATCCTGCGGTGGGCAGCATCACCTACGGGCAGAAATTATCTGACTGCGCCCTGACCGGAGGCAGTACGGAGTACGGGACATTTGCATGGGAAAACGGCAGTACGATTCCGGCTGTGGATAACACTGGCTATACGGTGGTATTTACGGCGAGTGAAGAAACGAAGAAAAACTATGAAACAATCACAAATACGACCAAAAGTGTGTCAGTAAAAGTAGAGAAAGCAGCTCCGGCAGTCAGCGTCACGGCGGCGGTCTCCGGCAGCAAAGATAACAGGCAGGCAGTGATTACCGTGAACGTGGCAAAGGCAGGCGCAGGCGCTTTCCCCACAGGGACGGTAACATTCATAGACTGCACGGGAAGTACGGAAGTAAAGATAGGGACAGCCACATTAAGTAATGGCTCCGCCTCTTACACATGGGATGGGCTTCGGGATAAAACGTATACCATAAAGGCGGTTTATACGGGCAACGACAATTATAAGGAAGCCGGAAGCCGAGAACTTACTTTTGATGCGGCGAAGCAGAACCAGCAGGATTTCGCTCTGGATGCCATCGGGGCAAAAACTTATGGCGATGCTCCCATTACCCTGAAAACCACCGGAGGAAGCGGAAACGGCGCGGTCAGGTATGAAAGCTCTGATGAGGATGTGATTCGCATAGAGGATGGCAGGGCGGTCATTGTCGGGGCAGGCACAGCCACCATCACCGCCATAAAAGAGGGGGATGACAATTACAACGAGGCTTCCGCAGGCAGGAATGTCACGGTTGCGAAGAAGGCGCTCACGGTGAGGGCCGACAGCAAGACGGTTGTGAGGGGGAATCCCATGCCTGCACTCACTTATCGGGCGGACGGTCTGGTGAACGGCGATACCTTTACGGCAGCCCCGTCCATAACAGCCGGTGTACAGAATACGGATACCCTGGGAAAATATGATATTGTGATAAACGGCGGCACGCTGCAAAACAGCGAAAGCTACAGCATCACTTATGTGAACGGCACATTGAATATCGTGGAACGCTTTTACACCGTCACCGTGACGGATGGCACGGGCGGCGGCGAATACGCCGAGGGGGACACCGTGACGGTCACGGCAAATGACAGAAGCGGCTATACCTTTACCGGCTGGAGCAGCGGAGACGGCGTTGCCTTTGCCGACAGCAAAGCAAAGAACACAACCTTTACCATGCCCGCAAAATCAGTGACCGTAAAGGCGAACTACACCCGCAACAGCAGCGGCGGAAACAATGGCGGCGGTTCGGGGGATGGTGGAAATTCAGGCGGCACCGGAGGAAACAGCGCCTCCGGCGGAAATTCAGACGATAACGGAAATAACGGAGGAGGTGAAAATTCCGGCGGACAGGACAGCGGCAGCATCAGTCCGGGCAATGGAACCACCGCACCGCAGATATCCGCAATTCCATCTGCCGGTACAGGAAGTGCTCCGGGAACCGGAACCACACTGGCAAATTCAGGGAAGGGAAATGCGGCAAAACCGGGAACCAGTCTCGGCAGCGGCGCAGGAACGCCCGCGGGAACAAAGCAGCCTTTCATCAAGGGTGCGGACGGCAAGATTGGCTGGGACGTCATCCGCGCCGAGGAGGAAAAGGCGCAGGAAGGAAGCGTTATCAACGTGGATATGAACGGCTCCGTGGTGGTTCCGGGAGATATTTTTGACAGCATTAAGGGAAAGGACATCACCATTACCTTTGACATGGGGAACGGTATCCTCTGGAGCGTGGACGGAAAGAGCATTACACGGGATGCATCCCGGGACAAGGCGGGCGACATTGACTTTTCCGTCAAGAAGGGCGTAAACACCGTACCGGTTGACATCGTGAACAATGTCACCGGGGAGAGTTACAGCATCCAGATAAGCCTTGCCTACGAAGGGGAGTTCGGCTTTACGGCAATTCTTTCCATAGACCTTGGCAGGGAAAACGCTGGGCTAACCGCAAGCCTGTATTATTACAATGAAAGTACGAAAGAACTGGAATTTATCTGCAAAGACCGGATTGCACAGGACGGCACGGCGTCCCTTACCTTTACCCATGCGTCAGACTATGTGATTAAGATAGACGCAGAGCAGGAAGAAGATAACAGCAGCAGCCCGGAAGGGACAGCGCCGGAGACCGGAGAAGGGGATAGCGTCCTGACGGGCAGGGCAGGCGGCGGAGCAGGACAGGAATCCCGTGGAGGGAAGGCATGGCCGCTTATTGTGGCAGCCGGTGCAGCGGCGGCAGCAGGGATTGCAATATATCTCTGGTATAGAAAGAAGAAAAGGAAAGAAGGGGAGGAGCAGCCGTAGCAGGCGTAAAATGACAGGATAAAAAGGCAGCGTGGATAAATGCTGTGTTTGGGTAAACAGCCATAGCTCCTTTCTGACTGGTTCAGGATACCGGGAACCATGTCAGGGAGGGGCTTTTTCAATGGACGGGAAGGTACGGGATGATAAATTTTGTTTGGATTGTTGGTATATTTTAATTGGTGAATAATTTACGGAAAGCAAACATCATACTGGATTTCCTGTAATAACAGGTGGTTATGGTTTTGAATGATTTGACACTTCCTCATCGTTTTACCGGGGAAGTAGATTTACTGGATATTTCACAGATTGTACCCAGAGCGGAAAACTAATCGGAGCCGTCACCCACGTTTTCGTTCAGGCCCCCACAAGAGGATACGGGTTTACTCATAAGCGAACGATTCCTTTTGGTATTCAACAGTATAAGGTGGGTCGATAAAAAAAAGAATTGGCCTCAGGAGATGTTTTTTGCGCTTGATTTGATAGAATCCTATGGTTCAGGGATTCATAGGGCGAAGGATGCAATGGACAGGAACGGTTCTCCAAAACTTATTTTTGAGCCATTGGAAGATAAGGGCGACTATACGATGGTGACAGCGTATATCAGTAAAGAATTTGCTGCAATTCAAAATATAGAAAGTAAAAATATAGATGAGACCAAAGAAATGACCAAAGAAATGACCAAAGAAATAAATTTAAAAATGAAATTGCTGATAAAGGAAAATCCTGCAATCAATGCAAATGAAATTGCGAAAGCTTTGAATATTTCGCCAGAATCAGTGAGGTATCGGATTAAGGCTATGAAAAAGACAGGGGAAATTCAAAGAAAAGGTTCCACAAAAAAAGGTGAGTGGATAATTACAGAGATGGTAACATCACAGAACACGAAGCTTTAAGAGAATTGAAGTTATGGAAACGGGCAGGAAATCAAAAACAAGATTCCCTGTCCGTCTAAAAGCAAAGTGGAACAAATAAATTTACAGATACGGGTTTGTCAAGTTAAATGTGTAAGTTTTTTCGTTTTTTATCAGCGGTTGCATTCAACCGCTGATTTTTATCGCAAAATATCGTAAAGATCAAAAAGAAAGACCGTTGTCAAGAGAATCGTGGAATAATGGGGCAGGGGCCCCTGTTATGCCGCGAAAGTCTCTTGACATAAGGCTCTCAGAACATCCTTATCTTTCGGAAAAGGGGATTCCCTTTTCCGCGCTTCCGGCATGGACGGGTCCGGGCAGAGCCCGGCATACGGGTCAAGGGACTGGTCCCTTGCGGGTTCTTAGGGCAGAGCCCTGAGTTTCCAGCATTCATACTTGTGATCCTGTCCTCTATATCATCTAATGCAGATGTGAATTCTTCCCGCAGTTCCTGTATCTGTGTGAGCACATCTTCCAACAGGTCCTCCAGTTCTCTATTGAGTTCTTCAAAAGTAGTTCTATTATCTCTCATCATCTCTGCCCCCTATAAGTTCTCATATTTCAGGATCCGGGACTGCATTTTATCATCCATGGCCAGTTGGTTCCTGACAAGTGCCCAGTTAGGAGCCGGTCGACCGTTCCATTTTTTATACAGTTCCGTGATCCGCAGGTACAGGGCTTTCCTGACGGCGTCTTCACTGGGGAAGGAGCCCTTCTTTGTCACCTTGCGGAAGCTGGAATTGACGGCTTCTATACTGTTGGTCGTATACATCACTTTCCGTACTGCACTCCCATAATTAAAGAGTTGTTCCACATGCTGCCAGTTACGTACCCACACATCCACGGCCCCGGGATACTGGCTCCATGCCTGCTTAAACCTCTCAAACTCTGCCTCCGCCGCTTTCAGGCTGGAAGCGCCGTACACCTTCTTCAACTGTGCTGTATATGTTTTATAGTCTTTAGAAGGTATGTACCGGATGGAATTGCGGATCAGGTGCACGATGCAGCGCTGGACCACTACCTCCTTAAAGATGGACCTTGCCCCTTCTTCCAGGCCGCTTACCCCGTCCATGCTGATAAACAGGACATCCTCTACGCCGCGGCCTTTGATCTCATCAAAAATCTGCATCCAGTAATGTTTCCCTTCCGATTCTCCGATCCAGAGCCCCAAAATATCCTTGCTTCCATTCACATCATACCCAAGAATCACATAGACAGCAAGGTTTTTGGTTTCCATCTCCTTACGGACGGAAACATACAGGCAGTCCACAAACAGGAAGGTATAAAATTTCTTAAGAGGACGGTTCTGCCATTCTTCTGCCGTTTCAACCACCCTGTCTGTGATCGACGATATCGTATCGTGGGATATCTCGAATCCGTAAATATCCTCCACGGTAGCGGCAATATCACGCTGGCTCATGCCCCTTGCATACATGGACAGGATCTTATCCTCGATCCCGCTCACATCCCGTGTCCGTTTTGGGACCACCTGCGGTTCAAAAGATGCATTCCTGTCACGGGGCACCTCAACCTGGATATCCCCGTAGGTAGATTTCAGAGTCTTACTGTTGTATCCATTGCGGCGGTTTTCTGTGCTTTTAGGACCATGGTCATTGGATTCATAGCCCAGGTGGGAATCCATCTCTCCCTGCAGCATCGCCTCAAACATCGGTCCGAAGATATCTTTGATCGCATCCTGCATATCCTCTACATTTTTACAGTCATACTGTTCCAGGATTGCCTTTGCTATCGCAACAGTCCTGGGATCTCTTTTCGGTTTCTTTGCCATAAGTGCTGTACTCATAATCCTTTCATTCCTTTCATTTTAGAATATCGCACCTTATATAAAAAATAAAGTGCGTAAGTTTTGTTACCGGTAACTTACACAC
>OFGP01002628.1_pt1 | contig 10144 bp, 7 predicted proteins | sample 1521781 | NCBI WGS metagenome assembly OFGP01 (sample SAMEA3504113, study PRJEB24116) | mouse gut metagenome | biome: mouse gut; feature: mouse-associated habitat; material: faeces | place: Denmark | collected 2011 | reverse complement strand
CCGCCTGCCTGCCATAGGCCTTCTGTCCGGATAAAACAGGGCATATTGTATGGGAAGCTTCATATCCGGCAGGCCAAGCTGTGCCATAATTCCCCCGTCTGCAAATTCCACCATTGAATGGATAATGCTCTGGGGATGCACCACCACCTGGATCTTTTCCGGCTCCATGGCAAAAAGCCATTTGGCTTCCATCACTTCCAGCCCCTTATTCACCAGTGTGGAAGAGTCTACGGTAATCTTCCGCCCCATGCTCCAATTCGGATGCTTCAGGGCGTCCTCCGGCTGCATATGTGCAAGCTGCTGCCTGTTCATGCCCCGGAAGGGACCGCCCGACGCGGTCAACAGTATCTTCTCTATGCCGCAGGCTCCCGTGCCCCCCGATACCCCGGGCCGGAATTTCCTGCCGTCCGCCCCTGTCTCTCCGTTTAACGACTGAAAAATGGCACTATGCTCGCTGTCCACAGGCAGAATGGCCGCCCCGTGCTTTTCCGCCAGCGGCATGATAATGTGCCCTGCCGTCACCAGCGTCTCCTTATTGGCCAGTGCGATGTCCTTCCCTGCCTGGATGGCGGCAATGGTAGGCCTGATTCCAATCATTCCCACAATCGCTGTCACCAATACCTGGCTCTGGGGAAAAACAGCAATTTCCAACAATCCCTCCATGCCGGACAATATTCTGACATCCGTGTCACAAACTTTGACCCGCAACTCGGCAGCCGCCTTCTCAGACCACATACACGCAACAAGCGGGTGAAATTCCCGAACCTGCTCCTCCATTTTGTCCACATTACTTCCGGCAGCCAGGGCCACCACCTGTAAATCGGGATTGTTCCTTACAATTTCCAAGGTCTGGGTACCTATGGAGCCGGTGGAACCCAAAACGGCTATCTTCTTCATACGACACTTCCCTTTCTCTACAAGCCCTTATACACCTTTACAGCAGCATCAGAACCGTCAGGAAATAGGTCATGGGCGCGGTGACAATCACACTGTCAAATCTGTCCATGATGCCGCCATGTCCCGGAATCAGCTTGCCGTAATCCTTAATCCCCATATTCCGCTTGACTGCGGAAGCCGCCAGGTCTCCCACCATGCTCATTACCGCCCCCACAGCACAGATCAGTGCGATGATCCCGGCAACACGCTGATCCGGAAACGCTTTTTCCACGAAAAAATGCCCGTACAGCCCTCCCAGCAGCGCAGCGCCCGCCACACCGCCGATACAGCCCTCCAGCGACTTCTTGGGACTCAAAACCGGGAAAATCTTCTTCCTGCCTATCAGCTTTCCCACTGCATATGCACAGGTATCGCATCCCCATGAGCTGATCAGGATCATCCAGACCGTATAGATTCCCTGTCCGCACATTCGGGTCTGGTACACAAACGCCAGAAGCACCGGCGCGTACAGCCAGGAAAATACCGCGGCCATAACCTGAGATGCATGATATTTCGGAAACGCGATAACATAAACAAACATGATTGCCAGAAACACTCCCACAATGCACATCAGCAGCCATGTGTGATCTCCGGACAAATACACCAGCAGATAATAGCAGATAATTCCCGCCATTCCCACAGTTTCCAAACCGTTTATCTTATCGCCTTCCCCATTGCACCTGAGCGCCTTGGCCAATTCCCTGAATGCAATCATGGAAATAATCCACAGAAGCGCCGCCAGCGGAATGCCGCCCAGGCTGATTGCGCCGATGGCGATTACCAGCAGCACAATACCGCTGCCCAATCTGGTCCAAAACATAAGATATGCCTCCTATTCCCGTTCCGGCCTCATTCCGCCTTCAGGCCGCCCAGTTTTCTGTCTCTATGATTATATGCTTCTACAGCTTTTATCAATTCTTCCCTGGTGAAATCAGGCCATGGAACAGGTGTAAAATAAAATTCCGTGTAAGCCAGCTGCCAAAGCAGGAAATTGGAAATCCTCTGCTCATTGCAGGTGCGGATCAACAGGTCCGGCTCCGGTATTCCCGCCGTATCCAACAGATTACTTACAGTCTCCTCCGTTATGTCATCCGGTTTCAGTTTCCCCGCCGCCGCAGCAGCCGCAAGCTTCCTGGAAGCCCTGACAATCTCGTCCCTGCCCCCGTAATTGATGGCAATCTGGAAGTGAAGTCCGTCGTTATTCCTGGTAGCTTCCTCCAGTTCCTGAATTCTGGTACGGATGTCCTCATCCAGCCCGGACTTCTCCCCCAGCACCCTGACGCACATGCGGTTTTTCTCCGCAGTCTTCAGGCAGGTTTTCATATAATTGCGCAAAAGCTTCATCAGGGCGTCCACCTCATCCTTCGGCCGGCTCCAATTCTCCGTAGAAAAAGCATATACCGTCAGATATTGAATACCCATCTTATAGGCAACCTCGCAGATGGTTTCCACCGTCTTCGCCCCCTGCACATGCCCGTAATTCCGGGGCATGCCTTTTGCCCTGGCCCATCTCCCGTTTCCATCCAGAATAATAGCCACATGCCGGGGCATTTTCAATTCTTCTGCCATGTTCAGTTCCTCCCGTTTCGGTCGCTGCGCCGTGGTACTGAAGACCCAAACCGCTGTGCCGTGACCCTGAACGCTCCCGCGGCTCCAAATGCGGAAAGGGCTACCGCATGCCAGCGTCAAAGCACCCGCCGCCTGCTCCCGCTGCTCCAAAGCGGAGAGAGGCTACAGCATGCCAGCGTCAAGCCCCCCGCCGCCTGCTCCCGCCGCTCCAACGCGGAAGGGCTGTCGCATTAAGAAATTCCGCACAAGATACAGGATATCCGGTAATCAGGCATATCTATATCCAGTGTCCATGACCCTTAATGCGACAGCCCCCCGCGTTCCTTCTGCCTGCTTTAGCCTATACAGTCATAAGTTCCTTTGTCTTCTTTTCCATCAGGCCTTCGACTTCCTTGACATACTTGTCCGTAGTCTTCTGCAGCTGCTCCTCCATCTGCTTGATTTCGTCCTCGGAAACCTCTGTCTTCCCCAGTTTCTTCAGGTAATCATTGCCGTCGCGGCGAATATTGCGGATTGCTACCTTACCCTCTTCGGCCTTCTTCCTGACCTCCTTGGCCAGATCCTTTCTGCGCTCCTCCGTAAGCTCCGGAAATCCCAGCCGTATGATACTGCCGTCATTGGAAGGATTGATACCTAAATCCGAAGTCTGAATTGCCTTTTCAACAGCCTTCAGCATTGATTTTTCCCACGGTGCGATCTGAATGATGCGCGGCTCCGGTACCGTCACGTTGCCAACCTGCTGAATCGGCGTCGGCGTCCCGTAATAATCCACGCGGATCTTGTCCAATACATGGGGATTGGCACGTCCCGCACGGATGGTATTATAATCTCCCTCCAGAAATTCTATGGCCTTTTTCATTCTGTCCTCGTACTGCTGTAATCTGGCGTCCATACTTTTATTCTCCTTTTCACTTTCTCGCTGTACCTGCCTGTTAATGCCCGTCCACGGATACCCTGGTACCCCTGAACCTGCCGTCCACCGTATTGACGATACTGTTTTCTTCATTCAGGCCGAATACCCACATGGGCATCTTATTGTCCCTGGCCAGAATGGAAGCTGTCATATCCACCACCTGAAGATTCTTCTCAATCACCTCGTCAATGGTTACTTCCTCGTATTTTTTTGCCTGCGGATTCTTCATGGGGTCATCGTCATACACACCGTCGATGGATTTCGCCAGCAGGATCACATCCGCCTCCACCTCGACAGCGCGGAGTACCACGCCCGTATCGGTGGAAAAATAGGGATGCCCCGTGCCCCCTGCGAAAAACACTACCTTTCCCTCCGATAAATACTTCACCGCCCTGTCCTTGGAAAAGAGTTTCGTAAAAGAACCGCACGCAAAAGGCGTCAGGATATCCGTCTCCATCCCCACGGAGCGGAACTGCTCCGACACATAGATGCAGTTCATAACCGTAGCCAGCATACCGATCTGGTCCGCCTTCACCCTGTCAATGTGTTCGCTTGTCCTTCCTCTCCAGAAATTGCCGCCGCCGATGACGATGCCGACCTGAATCCCTTTCTCCGTCAGCTGCTTCACCTGTAATGCGACCTTCCGAACCGTTTCCTCGTCAAAACCTGTCTTCTTCTCTCCTGCCAGCGCCTCTCCGCTCAGTTTTAATAATATCCTCCGCGTTGTAACCACATCCTTTCTCATTTATTTTCGTATTCCTGAAATTTCTTCCTTCCCGTTCTTCGGTATCCGGCCGTCCCCCATTTCATGGCCAATTCCCCGCAGTCCGCCGGCATTTGCCCGCACAAAAAGAAATACGCCTGCGCCGCTTAAGGCTCGTCTCTCCACTCGATATGCTGAACCGGCTCCGTTGCGCCTGTAATCGGCAATATTACGGTGTCCTCCATGGCCTGTATCTTCTCGATGATGGTGGGAAGCGCTTCCAGGGTCGTACTCTTTCCTGCGGAATCATGCATAAGGATTACCGAAGTACCGTATTTGCTGATATTGGACGTACAGTTTTCTATAATCGTCTCCGCCGGAAACAGATAACTGCCCCCGTCTCCCGACGAAACATTCCAGTCAAAAAAACGCACATCCTGGCTGTCCAGATACCTGGCAAACTCCTTCATCGAAATGTCGCTGACCTTGTTGGAGCTGCCTCCGGGAAACCTGTATACTTTGCTCTCCACTCCGGTCACTTCATAGAGATCCTCCTGCTGCCGTTTTAAATCCTCCCCGAAATTCTCCACCGAAGCATAGAGTTCGGAATACTTGTGCGTACCGGAATGCATCCCAAGGGTATGCCCCGCCTCCACGATCTTGCCAAGCATTTCTTCATTGTCCTCACAGGCTGTACCAACCACGAAAAAGGTCGCCTTTACATCGTATTTCTCCAATATCTTCAGTATCTTCTCCGTATTGGCGCTGGGTCCGTCATCAAACGTCAGGTAAACCTTGTGGGCCGCATCGGGTTCCTCTTCTTCCGGTTCCATAACCGACGCTCCCGGGCCATTCGTATCAGTGCCATCCTCCGTTTCCTTTTCCAGGCTTCCCACCACCGCATTATTCTTCATGGCAGACTGCGACTCCTGCGCCAGCTGATCCATCATCTCACGCTGCTGCGACGCAAGCCTGAGCAGGCTCTCTACCTGAGCCGTCAGCCTGGCAACCGTGCCGTCCAGAGTCCTTACCCTGGCAATCAGAAGCAAGCAAAGCCCCATCAAGATGAACACGGACAAAACCAGCATTCTGACATTACACTTTCTCATTCTCTGCACCTTCCTTTGTTCCGAAGCATGCCTTCCTTCCTCTTTCGCTATGTCATACCCCCTCTCATCCTCCCCGGATGCCTTGTCTTCTGATGTAATATCTTCTGACATGTTTTTTGGTGACATATGCTCTCCTTACATCTATTTTAAAACTTTCAGCCTTTAGTATAACATATTCCCTCTTTTTGTGAAAGACAAATTTGCAAATTCCTTGCGGGAATCGCTCCGATATATTATAATGTCATTGGTCGGAAACATGTGCCCCCTGGCTGTTTCCTCCGGGATACCTATGGAAAGGAGCGCTTCGGCGAAAAAAACATATGAGTTTTGAATTTATAAAGAGACTGCCCACACCTGCGGAAATCCGGGAGTCTTATCCGTTTCCCGAAAAACTTGCGGCCCTGAAACAGCAGCGTGACCGGGAAATCGGCGACGTCATTACAGGAAAAAGCAATAAATTCCTTGTAATCATCGGACCCTGCTCCGCGGATAATGAGGATTCCGTCTGCGATTATATCAACAGGCTGGCAAAAGTAAACGAAAGAGTGAAGGACAAACTGATACTGATCCCCAGAATCTACACCAACAAGCCCCGCACAACCGGCGAAGGTTACAAGGGTATCGTCCATCAGCCGAATCCGGAAAAACAGCCTGATTTCCTTGCCGGGCTGATCGCCATGCGGAAAATGCATATCCGTGCGGTGGAAGAGTCCGGACTCACCGCTGCGGACGAAATGCTTTATCCGGAAAACTGGAGATATATATCCGATATTTTGTCCTACGTAGCCATCGGTGCGCGTTCCGTGGAGGACCAGCAGCACCGCCTGACCGCCAGCGGCTTTGATGTGGCTGCCGGCATGAAGAATCCCATGAGCGGTGATATGTCCGTCATGCTGAATTCCGTCTACGCGGCCCAGCATCCCCACTCCTTTATCTACAGAGGCTGGGAAGTGACCACCACCGGGAACGCTTTGACGCACACTGTTCTGCGGGGTGCCGTAAACAAGCACGGCAACAACGTGCCCAACTATCATTATGAGGATCTGAACCGGCTGCTGGAAATGTACCTTAAAATGGATCTTCTGAATCCCGCCTGCGTCATCGATGCCAACCATTCCAATTCCGGCAAGCAGTTCGAGCAGCAAATCCGCATCACCAAGGAAGTGATGCACAGCCGCAAGCTGAACGGCGACATCCATAAGCTGGTAAAGGGCGTCATGATTGAGAGTTATATCGAAGAAGGCTGCCAGAAAGTAGGCGGCGGCATCTATGGCAAGTCCATCACGGACCCCTGCCTCGGATGGGAGGATTCCGAACGATTGATTTATGAGATTGCGGAATATGAATAAAGCTTCTCTGATTGTATGAAAATTGCCGGCGCACAAGCGGCATTCCCCGCCGCCTGTGCATCGGCAATTTTAAGCTGCCCGTAATTGTCAGCCCCCATTCCCCTCCAGTCCGAACGCAATTCCCGCGTTTTCATAGATATTCGCGGCATTTCCTGTGACTACCAGGCGTATCTCGTTTGTACCCTTCCGCAATGTCTCCAGCGCAAAGCGATGCCGTCCCCAGAAGCTTACATCCACAAAGCTGCCGTTACACCAGCATTCCACCATCTCTTCCGCCCTGACGGAAAAGCGCAGCGGTTCCGTAACCTCCTCCGCCAGATAATCCATGCCGTAGACAGCCGTATTATCTCCCTTTTCCAAAAGGGAAAACCTGTCTGTCCAGTCAGGATATTCCGCAGGATGCCGGTCCGGTTTACGGCATTCCACAGTATCGAATCCTTCCCCTTCCGTCACCAGTATCGTCTCGCTGGGCTGGAGCGACAGCGTAAAGGTCCCGGCCGCGCCTTCCACCCGATAGCACTTTCCTCTCCACAAATCCAGAAACAGCGGCTCCTTCAGACCGGAAACCGTAATGTCCGCACGGATCTCTTCATTTCCCTCATTTCCGAACAGCAGCATATCCACCCCGCATTTCCGCAGCAGCACCTTGCGGAGTGTCCTGCAGGGTTGACTCATTCGGACAACATATGCGGCTGCAGTTTCGCGGGGCTGTTTATCCGTTTCCGCACCGCATTCCGCTTCTCCGGAACCGTTTTCATCCGCACCGGCTTCTCCGGCCCTGCCGTATCGTTCCGCCACAGCCTCCATGACGGAATCCGTGCTTTTTACAGGAACGTTCCACAGCAAATGTCCCAGCTTATCTCCGAAGCGCTCCTCGTAAGCCTCTCCCAGCACATTTACTACGCCCCTGTAGGCATAATCCCCAACCAGGACCCGTCCCCCCTGTACTTTCGCCTCGTCCAGAAGCGCTGCCGGAAGATAATTAAACTCCGTCTGATTTTCATACAGGCAGGCAACCTCCTCATAGGGCACCTGATTGTTGTCGCAGAGTACGGCAATCTCCGCTCCGTTTACGGAATCCGTCATCAGGAAGGAAAGCCGCTTCATATAATCCGAAAATCTTCGGTAATGCTTCCACCAGATATTGTTCGGACCCACATCGGGCGGGCGCTCCCCTTTACGCGGGCCTTCCACACTGTAATAGAAAGCATGGGGCACAAACAGGTTTACTCCCCTCAGACCAAGCCAGTCAATATACCATTTCATATCTCCGGCAGTCATGTACCACGGTATCCGGTCACGGCAGCATACGCCGAAACACTCGTTTGCGTTTCTGCGCCTGCCCAGATGCCTTGCAATGTCCGCCGACAGCTTCGCCTGGACGGAGTCAAATTCCCGCAGGCCTCCCGTCTCGGGCGCTACCCTCCTCATAATCAGATCCTGTCCCGGAATATGGAAGTACAGCTCCTCCTCTATATCATTGCTTTCCGCCGGATGCCCCATCAGGGATATGCCGTGCCGCTCACACCATCCCGAAAGCCTTGCATAGAAAATCTCCCGCAGCTTCTCCTTGATTAAGCGCCGGTAAATCTGCACGGTAAGATTTTCTTCCGGTTCCACGATGTCCTCTCTGCCCGCCACCCTTTTCCCGCTGTCGGAAAACAGTAGGGCCAAATCCTCCGCCTTGCCGCCCGCGGCTTCCAGCTCCTTCTCCATGCCGGGAACCCATGGCCTGTAATGCTCCGCATTTCTCCCCAGGGCGCTGGGTTCGTCCGTAAAAAAGGCAATCACGGTACTGCCGAAATATTCCTTCAGTTCCTCATAATATCTGTCATGGGTCAGTCGGATAAACAGGTCCACAGCATCGGGATTCAGGATATCCGCAGCCTTCGGTGCACCCGGCTCCCCGTCATCCTCCCCGAAGTGGATTCCCCTGATGGTGCCGCCCGTAAAGCCGTACACAATCTGCCTGCCGTCCGGAAAAGCCGCAATCACCCGGCCTCCTTTTTCTACTGCCGACGCCGCCTCTTCCGCCTCCATCAGAAGGATTCCCCTGGACGCATACGCAGGGTTGGCAGCCACCACCATGCCGTGGGCGGAGCCGGAAGGGTACATTCCCTCATCGTAGAGTACAATCTTCATTCCCAGTTCCGCCGCGGTCCGGACAATGTACCTGACCGCCTCAAAGTAGGCGTCCGACAGATACGGCATGTCCTCCGGCACCCCGATCCTGGGATGCAGCACCAGGCCGTTCACCCCTTTTTCCACATAATCTTCCAGCTGGCTGCGCACCTTTTCCTCATTAAACGCGTCGTTAAAGAACCAGAAGGGAACAGGCGTATATTCCGTACCCGGCTGCAGTATTTCCCTGACCAGCCTCTCCCGTTCCCCTGGATTATGTTTCGTCCTCATCTGTTCCATCCGTTCTCCTCCGTCTCTCTTCCGTATGCCCCTCACTTATGAGCTTCTTCATTCCTCCCACAGCGGCGCAAAACTGATATTCAGATCAACCGCCCCCTGGATTCCCTGAACGCTTCCTGTCTGGGAATACTGCCACACCTTGTAGTCATAGGGATAATAAAACACATCGCTGTAGGCGGCAAACCACTTGTCATATTTCTCCAGCGCCTCCAGCCCCAGCAGCATAACGCCCATCTCCGTATTGTGATAAATCATGGGCTTATATCCGGCATTTTCGATGATCTGGCAGAATTGCAGCGTAAAGGCGGTTCTGTCCTCCACGGAGATGCCGTTCATCCTTCCGTCGGACTCAGACACCCGCTCCACGTCAAAGACTACAGGACAGTCTATTTTGTAGGGGGCTATTTTTTCCAGCACAAACGCGGCTTCCTCCTGGACTTCCTCCGCGCTGACCGCCTGACTGTAAAAATATACGCCCACCTTGATGCCGGCCTCAGAGGCGCCCTTGATATTCGCCTCGAAATACTCGTCCTCCACCATCTTGCCGCTGCCGTACCCACGGTATCCCACTCTGATAAAGGCAAATTCCACGCCGTCCTGCGCCACAAGCTTCCAGTCAATTTCCCCCTGATGCCTGGACACGTCAATCCCCTTATGGGAAACCACCGCCCCGTCCTGCAGATACTGATACTCTCCGGATTCCAGCACATTCAGATTTGCCGCCTCAAAGGAATGCATTTTCAGGTTCCGGTTGATGGGAACAAAATTATATTTTCCCCCGCTGTATACAATCAGGTCATCGGGATAAAAAGGGCGCAGCGTCTCCAGCACGCTGTCCCCCGCATCCAGGCCGCTGCGGATATTGTCCAGCACCTCTGCGGAAGCCGCCTGCCTTGCGTTCAGCACCTGTTCATCCATCTCCGCCTGTGAATAACCGGGCGAGCCAGACAATACGCCAATCACATTGCCGGATGCATCCAGCACATTGCCTTCCTGGTCAATATCCACGTAATTTATAATATTTCCCGAAGTTCCTTCCGCTTCTCCCAATGCCGGAGCCGCATCCTTCTTTATCCTGTCCGCCACCCATACACAGACGTTGACCGTGAAAAACATCACCGCCACCATCACGGTAAGGCAGGCC
>OFGP01002624.1_pt1 | contig 10178 bp, 9 predicted proteins | sample 1521781 | NCBI WGS metagenome assembly OFGP01 (sample SAMEA3504113, study PRJEB24116) | mouse gut metagenome | biome: mouse gut; feature: mouse-associated habitat; material: faeces | place: Denmark | collected 2011 | reverse complement strand
GAAAACGCATGCTGGGCATATACGGTAGGCGCAGCAATAGCAATCAAAAAAGGTGCGAAAAGAGCGGCAGATGCAGCAGCAGCAATCGGTGAAGGCCTTCAGGCATTCTGCATTCCGGGTTCCGTTGCAGACCACAGAAAAGTAGGTCTTGGCCATGGAAATCTTGGTAAAATGTTACTGGAAGAAGAAACAGAGTGCTTCTGTTTCCTGGCAGGCCATGAATCTTTTGCAGCGGCAGAAGGTGCCATCGGTATCGCTGAAAAGGCCAACAAAGTTCGCCAGAAACCTCTTCGCGTTATTTTAAATGGTCTTGGAAAAGACGCAGCACAGATTATTTCCCGTATCAACGGATTTACCTTTGTTGAGACAAAATACGATTACAAAGAAGCTAAATTAGACGTGGTTTATGAAAAACCATATTCTGACGGACTTCGCGCTACTGTAAAATGTTATGGTGCAGATGACGTTCAGGAAGGCGTTGCAATTATGCATCATGAAAATGTTGGTGTTTCCATTACCGGTAACTCCACCAATCCCACACGTTTCCAGCATCCGGTAGCAGGTACATATAAGAAAGAATGTAATGAGCAGGGCAAGAAATATTTCTCTGTTGCATCCGGCGGCGGTACCGGACGTACCCTTCATCCGGACAATATGGCAGCAGGACCGGCTTCCTACGGTATGACAGATACCATGGGTCGTATGCATTCTGACGCACAGTTTGCAGGTTCTTCTTCCGTACCGGCTCACGTTGAAATGATGGGCTTAATCGGAATGGGTAATAACCCGATGGTAGGAGCAACCGTTGCAGTTGCAGTTTCCATCGAGGAAGCAGCGAAGGCTGGTAAGTTCTAAGAAACGGCGTAAAATTAAGGGCTGTCGCTGATGTGAGTTGTCAGTGATAGCCTTAAATTTTGCCGCGTAGCACACAGGCAGCATAAATATGCATATAAGGCAGGGCGTGAATCCCCTGCCTTATATGCATATTTATTAAAGTGCCAATTTGTATAACGCTAACTGATTAAGACTTACCCCCTCTTTTTCCGCTTCAATGGCTAATCTTTGATGCAAAGATTTTGGAAGCCTTACAACAAATTTACCGCTGTAATTGTTTGGTGTTTCCGGAATTGGTATAGGGAGATTATTTTCAATCTTTATTTCAATATATCCTTCCAGTGCTTCATTAAGGTTTTCATATAATCCTTCCAGTGTATCACTGGTACTCTGGCATCCGTCAAGTTCCAAAATTCTGCCATAGAAATAGTGCCCGCTTTCATCGTTTATTTCCTGCACTAATCTTGTATAGGGCAATCCCATATAATCTTTAACTTCCATGCCTTCATGCTCCTTTCCGCTTGCTATGTTATGCCAGGATAAGGGGATTATTCCCCTATCCTGCCCAGCACATCCACAACATAAGCCTTTTTTAATGGATTTTCTTGTTTTATTGTTATCAAATCCCCAGTTTCTTTATTCAGATAATGCTTGTGGCTTCCTTTTTGCCTTGCCGGAATATAGCCATATGCGGCTAAAACTTTGTCTATTTCTTCGGGCCGTATTCCATTTGGCTGTTGCTTCATTTTTTCAATTAGTTTTTTTACGTTTGGCACTGTAATTATCTCCCTTCTTATATAGTACTATGCTTGCATATTTATCAAAGTGCCAACCTGTATAATGCCAGCGGATTAAGACTTACACCCTCAGGAGAAATATAAGCAGACTTCCAGGTCACGCATGATTTCCGGTTTGCCAGCACCACTTTGCGATTTTTTCAATCAATGCATCATCAATATTGCCATAAGGGATACGAATAGTTCCCTTTTCGGTTTTGTAACCCTGAAGTTCTTCCGAAAAATGTATTACGGCCTCAGGTCCCGGATACAGTCCAATGTGTTTCTTTGAAGCGGCAAAATGGAGGATATTATGCTTTTTCCAATAAGTTGGCATACTCCATGAGATACGTTCTTCCGCTTCCGGAAGTGCCCTGTGCAGGATCTGGCGGATATGCTGCAGATCTTCCTGTTTATCCTCATCCTGGCCCAGGATATATTCATCAATCGTTTTGGGCTTTTCACCACAAAAATGGCTCTGCCCGTTTTTCTTAAATTCCCTTCCGCATTTTGGACATTTCCACATGGATGGCTTCTCGCTGTCCCTTTCCTGTAAAACAACTTCAACAATATCGCCAAAATTTTTGCCGGTCTGCCTGCGGATCTGTCCGGTAACACGAATCATATAACAGGGGGTGTCCGTTTTTACTACCTGCCCCCTGTATGGGATGCCGTCAAAAGCAGCGTTTACCGGCAGGCGGTCTTTACCAAAAAGTTTTTTGATATCATAAGGGACTTCTACATAAGCAGCATCCGTATCTTTATTTTGAAGTATCACTGCGCTGAATTTCAGTTCCATAACATTCCTTTCATGCCTGTTCTTCACAACTATGTCAGGCTACGTCTCGCAATTCCCCGGAAACGATATGTTTTCTTAGTCCGGCTGTTGCCCGTTATGGGCAGGCCATTTGCATTCCGTTATTTCCATGTGGGTAAACACAGCCTTAAAAGATGATTCTTCGGGACTGCACGCATAAATTCCAAACTGTATTGTTCCATGACCATTCCACATATGGCAGATACGCATCTGCCGGAAGGTAACACCATCTTCAGAACACTCAATACAATAGTCATCTTCCCTGCGGCTGAATCTGTACCACATTGACTTTACAGAAGCGCTTATTTCTGTTGTCGCCCAGTCGGAATAGCCATTGTTTGTGACAACGCTTCCAAGGTGCTGAAATGCTTCGTTCTCGTATTCTATCGAGCCTTTCAGCCAGTTTTCACTGTCAAGGTACATCACAATCCCACATTGGTCAAATCTGTGCTTACTTTCAAATTCTGTTTTCACAGTAAAGGAAAAGAATTTTTCATCTGTTTCCATCTGCAAAACAGGTGCATTGTCGTTTCTGAAATGATAGTATGTTCTCTGCCATAAATCTGTGTGAGGATTTGTTGTAATCTCAATTTTATCATGAGAGATGGTGTAATCCGCAGGTTTTCCTGTCCATTTTAATTTGTCTGTATCAAAATTCATATGACTGCCTCCATTAAACGGTACTTTAAATGATGATTTTATTTTATCACAGTTCGGAAAGAAAATCTAACTTATTTAATATTACATTTCATTTTTGATTTTAAAAATTTTCCCAAATAGAACTTGTACAGGCCCTGATTCTTTGGTATAATATAATCTATGAGTTTGCGAAAAGCACAAATAAACGCGGAGGTGTTAGTATGAAAAAAAATGTTATCGTGGGACAGTCAGGCGGTCCTACTGCGGCCATTAATTCAAGCCTTGCAGGGGTATACAGAACAGCAAAGGATCGTGGGGCAAAGAAAGTATACGGAATGCTGCACGGAATCCAGGGACTTCTTCAGGAACGCTATATTGATCTTTCCGAGCATATCACAAATGAACTGGATGCAGAGCTTCTCAAGCGCACGCCGGCTGCCTATCTGGGCTCCTGTCGTTATAAACTGCCGGAAATCCATGAGGATATGGGAGTTTATGAGAAAATATTTGAGATTTTAAATAAACTTGATATAGAGGCATTTATTTATATTGGCGGAAATGATTCCATGGATACCATTAAGAAATTATCCGATTATGCCATCATTACCGGACAGACCGTACGGTTTATCGGATGTCCCAAGACCATTGACAACGATCTGGCGCTGACAGACCATACGCCCGGTTACGGAAGCGCTGCAAAATATATCGGTACCTCCGTAAAAGAAATTATCTGCGACAGTTTCTGTCTGGAGTATGATAAGGGACTGGTTACCATTATCGAGATTATGGGACGGAATGCCGGATGGCTGACAGGATCAGCAGCTCTGGCAAAAGGAGAGGACAGTACCGGCCCGGATCTGATTTATCTTCCGGAACTGCAGTTTGACCTTGAAAAATTCATTGCCAAAATCCGCAAGCTGCTGGAAAAGAAATCTTCTGTTGTGGTGGCAGTTTCTGAGGGTATTAAAGTTGCAGATGGAAAATATGTGTGTGAGCTGGGAAACAGCGTTGATTTTGTAGACGCTTTCGGGCACAAGCAGCTTTCCGGAACAGCGGCATATCTGGCTAATTTTGTAGCAGGAGAGATTGGCTGCAAGACCCGTGCCATTGAGCTGAGCACTCTGCAGCGTTCTGCTTCCCATTCTGCTTCCCGAATTGATATTCTTGAGGCATTCCAGGTAGGCGGTGCTGCTGTGAAAGCGGCAGATGAAGGCGATACAGGCAAAATGGTAGTGTTGGAGCGTATTTCAGACGATCCTTACCAGAGTACCACAGCCGTAAAAGATGTACATAAGATTGCAAATGATGAAAAACTGGTGCCCAGAAACTGGGTGACAAAAGACGGCACTTATGTGACAGATGAATTTGTAACTTATGTAAAGCCGCTGATACAGGGCGATGTGTCACCGGTTATGGTAGACGGAATACCGCGTCACCTGTACAAACCGGGATTTCAGGAGCAGCTGTAAGATATGAGAATTGAACCCCCGAAGTATTTTGCGGTACATTCGGGGGTTTTCTTTTATCTTACAGGAAGGAACAGGAAAAATGTATAACGAGACAGATTTGGATAAGATAAATTTAGATATGGAGCCGCCTGCAGGAGAACCGGACAGGCAGTATTATTTTATGGCGAAATGCCGCCGCAGCCTCCGGGAACTGGAGGGAAGAGCGGGACGTTCCTTTACGTTTTCTGTTCAGACTTTCGGCTGTCAGATGAACGCCAGGGATTCAGAAAAACTGGCGGGGATTCTGGAGACTGTAGGTTATGTGAGGGCAGACAGCGAGGAAGCAGATCTGGTGCTTTACAATACCTGTACGGTGCGGGAAAATGCCAACAATAAGGTCTGGGGGCGTCTGGGCTATCTGAACGGTTCACGAAAACGCAATCCTTACAAAAAAATTGTACTTTGCGGCTGTATGATGCAGGAACCGGAAGTGATTGAAAAGTTAAAAAAGAGTTATTCCTTTGTGAATCTGGTCTTTGGAACCCACAACATTTATAAATTTGCGGAACTGCTGTCAGCTTCCTTTGAGCAGCAGGGAATGCTGATTGATATCTGGAAAGATACAGATAAAATTGTGGAGGACTTGCCGGTAGAACGGAAATACTTTTTTAAATCAGGAGTTAATATTATGTTTGGCTGCAATAATTTCTGCAGTTACTGCATAGTACCTTATGTGCGCGGCCGGGAGCGGAGCCGGAAACCGGAAGATATTCTGCGGGAGATTGAACAGCTTGCAGAAGACGGGGTAGTGGAGGTAATGCTGCTGGGACAGAATGTAAACTCCTATGGGAAGAACTTGAAGAAACCTTTAACTTTTGCAGAATTGCTGAGAAAAATAGAACAGATAGAAAAAATTAAACGTATTCGGTTTATGACTTCCCACCCAAAGGATCTGTCGGATGAACTGATTGAGGTGATGGGGAAATCGAAAAAGATCTGCAAACACCTTCATCTGCCTCTCCAGTCCGGCAGCAGCCGTATTTTAAAGGAAATGAACCGTCATTATGATAAGGAGAAATATCTTGCGCTGGTGGATAAACTGCGCAGCGCAGTGCCGGATCTTGCCCTTACCACAGATATTATTGTGGGATTTCCGGGAGAAACGGAAGAAGATTTTCAGGAAACTCTGGATGTGGTACGCAGAGTGGGATATGAGAGTGCTTTTACCTTTATTTATTCCAGACGGACCGGTACTCCTGCGGCGTCCATGGAACAGCAGGTACCGGAAGCGGTGGTAAAGGACAGGTTTGAACGTTTGCTGAAGGAAGTGCAGGAAACTGCCGCCCAAAAGGCGGGAGCTCTTACCGGAGCCACGGAGCCTGTCCTGGTGGAAGAAGTGAATGAACAGGATCAGACACTGGTAACCGGAAGGCTGAGTAATAATTTTGTGGTACATCTCCCTGGAACCAGTGAACTGGTGGGCAGAATCGTAAACGTGAAATTAAAGGAGTGTAAAGGATTTTATTTTTACGGAGAAATGGTGGAATCCTTTTCAAAGCCCGCAGTTTGAATGAGGAGAAAAGGTTATGTATTCTTATTTAAAAGGTGAACTGGTTGAGATTCTGGATGATGTTATTGTGGTAGAAGTACATGATATCGGTTATGAGGTCCATATTCCTGCCAGTATGACAGACCATTTTACCGGAACCGGCCAGAGGGTTAAAATTTATACTTACCTTCATGTAAAAGAAGACTTAATGGAGCTGTACGGGTTTCTCACCAGAGATGACCTTAGCATCTTCCGCCTGCTGCTGGGAGGCAGCGGGATAGGTCCCAAAGGCGCGCTGGCAGTATTGTCGGTGATGACGCCGGATGATTTGCGATTTGCAGTGCTGGGAGAGGACGCAAAGGCTATTGCAAAGGCTCCTGGAATCGGCAGCAAGACAGCACAGAGGGTAATTCTTGAATTAAAGGACCGGTTAAAGTTAGAGGATGCCCTGGAACTGAAAACTCTTCATGGGGAACCGGAGCGGGCAGAGTCCCTTTCCGGAGTAAAGAGCGAAGCCGTTCAGGCATTAACCGCACTGGGATATTCTTCATCAGAAGCCTTAAAGTCAGTGAACAGTGTGGAACTTACGCCGGACATTACCGTAGAAGAAGTGTTAAAGTCTGCCTTAAAGCAAATGGCGCTGCTGTAGCGGTTCAGCGGGAAATCTTTTAAGAATGTTGACAGTAACACCTGTTTTGTGTTTGCTGAATGGACGGTTGAACATAAAGACAGTTTGATAAGAAAGGAACATCTTTCATGGAAAAACGTGTGATTTCCACCCAGATTCAGGAAGAAGACCTGAAAATAGAGACCAGTCTGCGGCCCCAGTGGCTGGAGGAGTATATTGGACAGGAAAAAGCCAGGAAAACGCTGAAAATTTATATCGAAGCGGCCAGACAGAGGAAAGAATCTCTGGACCATGTACTTTTCTACGGGCCTCCGGGGCTGGGAAAGACCACACTGGCCGGGATTATTGCCAATGAAATGGGAGTACATATGAAAATCACTTCCGGGCCGGCCATTGGAAAGCCTGGAGAAATGGCCGCTATTTTAAGCGGCCTGCAGGAAGGGGACATTCTGTTTGTGGATGAAATCCACCGCCTGAACCGGCAGGTGGAAGAAGTCCTTTATCCTGCCATGGAAGATTATGTAATAGACATAATGATTGGAAAAGGAGCCAGCGCCCGTTCTATCCGTCTGGATCTGCCCCATTTTACCCTGGTAGGGGCAACCACACGGGCCGGACTCCTTTCCGCGCCTTTAAGGGATCGGTTTGGGGTGGTGCATCATCTGGAATTTTACAATCCGGAGGAATTAAAAACAATTATTCTCCATTCTGCCCGGAAGCTGGATGTGGAAATTGACGAAGAAGGGGCGTTTGAGCTGGCAAGACGCTCCAGAGGTACGCCCCGGCTGGCCAACCGCCTGTTAAAGCGGGTGCGTGATTTTGCCCAGGTGAAGTACGATGGGAAAATTACCATGGAAGTGGCAGTATTTGCACTGGATTTGCTGGAAGTGGACAAATTTGGTCTGGACCAGAACGACCGGAATATTCTGATGACCATGATAGAAAAATTTCAGGGAGGCCCGGTGGGTCTTGAAACTCTTGCGGCCTCTCTGGGAGAAGATTCCGGAACCATTGAAGACGTGTACGAACCTTATCTGGTGAAAAACGGTTTTATTAACCGCACGCCCAAAGGACGAATGGTGACGGATTTTGCCTACGGGCACTTTGGAATTGTAAAATAATATTGTTTTTCTCCGGAAATCAGGTATAATTAAGAAAGAACCGGGAAGATATTTGGGTTGCGAGGAAAGGATGAATGTATGTCAGCAAAAACAAGTGCAGATGTTTTAATTGGAGGAAAAATTTACACTTTAAGCGGTTACGAGAGCGAAGACTATTTGCAGAGGGTGGCAAATTATATCAATAATAAAATAAATGAATTTGATGAGATGGAACAGTTCCGGCGTTTTCCAGGAGAAACCAAATCCACACTGGTACAGCTGAATATTGCAGACGATTATTTTAAAGCCAGAGAACAGGCAGAAAAGCTGGACCGGGATGTGAGAGAGAAAGAAAAAGAACTGTATGAGTTAAAACATGAATTAATTTCTCTCAGAATCAAAGCCGAGAGCAGTGAAAAGGCAACCACGGAACTGGAAAAGGAAAACCGCAGACTCCTTTTGAACAAGGCAAAGCTGGAATCTGCACTGGAAGACGCCCTCCTTGGCAAGGTAAAGGGACAGGTTGTTCCGGAACCGCAGGCCGACACAGGAGAAAGAGGAAAGCAGAAGAAAACCTCCGGTGAAGGGGAGGCCGAGGGACAGAAAAAGACGCCCGGCGCAGGAGAGTCAGGGGGACAGAGGAAAGGGCCGGAACCCGTACATAGAGACAGAAAAAAACATCGGGGAGAAGAAAAACTGCCTGATGGACCAGAGGATAAAGAAGAGACAGAAAATGAAAATCATTCCGTCTGAAAAAAGGTGGCTCATGACAGGCAAAGTCGTTTGAGTCACTTTTTATCGCAGGTGAACTTTTTAAGGAGAAAAATATGATGAACAGAACCGGAAAAAAGACAGAGCTTTTATCCCCGGCAGGCTCCTTTGACATCTTAAAAGCAGTGGCTCTGGCAGGAGCAGATGCGGTATATGCGGCAGGACAGCAGTTCGGAGCCAGAGCCTATGCAGATAATCTTACAAAAAAGGAGCTGCTGGAAGGGCTGGATTACCTTCACCTTAAGGAAAAACGCCTGTATCTTACCGTGAATACCCTGTTAAAGAACAGGGAGCTGGAAAGACTTTACGATTATCTTTATCCCCTTTATGAAGCAGGTCTGGACGGAGTCATTGTGCAGGATATAGGAGTGCTGCATTTTGTGCGGGAACATTTTCCAGGTCTTCCCATTCATGCCAGCACACAGATGAATATTACAGGAGCTTACGGAGCAAAACTGCTGCTGGAAGCAGGGTGTAGCCGGATTGTCACTGCCAGGGAACTGTCCCTGGAAGAAATTTCCCATATCTATGAAACTACAGGGGCAGAGATTGAGAGCTTTGTTCACGGGGCCCTCTGTTACAGCCATTCCGGACAATGTCTCCTGAGCAGTATGATCGGCGGAAGAAGCGGAAACCGGGGCAGGTGTGCCCAGCCCTGCCGGCTGCCCTGGGAACTCTGCAGCAGCAAAGGAGAAATTCTGAACCGGAATTCTGACGGGAACAGGGAATCATCCCGAAAGAACCGGAAGGATACCTATCTGCTCAGTCCCAGGGATTTATGCGCGGTGGAGCTGATTCCCAGACTGATTCAGAGCGGAGTACATTCCTTTAAAATTGAAGGGCGGATGAAACAGGCGGAGTATGCCGCAGGCGTCACCGGAATGTATCGGAAATATCTGGATATCTGTGAAAATGATCCAAAAGACCTGTATGAGGTGTCCGGAGAGGACAAAACAATTCTGCGGAATCTGGGCAGCCGCTGCGGATTCACAGACGGATATTATACCAGACATAACGGAAAAGACATGATAACATTTTTAAAACCTTCTCATGAAAAGAACAGAGAACAGGGACAGGAACTTTTCCGGCAGGAAAATAAAGAAAAAATAAAGGGATTTTTAAGAGTTTCTGCAGGAACTCCCCTTTATCTTATGTTAAGATATAAAGATATACAGGCGGAAGTGACAGGAGAGCAGGTACAGCCGGCACAAAAGCAGCCTCTGACCAGGGAAACCGTACTGGATAAAATGAAAAAGACAGGAAATACACCTTTTGTATTTGAAGAGCTTCAGGTGGAACTGGAAGGACAGGCCTTTGTCACCATAAGCGCTTTAAACCAGATTCGGAGAGAAGGCCTGTTGAAGCTGCAGGAGGAAATCCTGAAAAAATACCGAAGATCTGCCAGAAAACCGGGAGAAACCGTGCCTGCAGATTTTCCAGGCTCCGCACCGGAACAGAAGATGGTCACAGATTCCCGGAAATCCGTACCGGAACAGGAAGAGTCAGCAGTTTCTGTGTGGGTTCAGAAGAAAAAGCCCCGGCGTCAGATTCCGGAAATCCGTGTACTGACAGAAACGCCGGAACAGTTTCAGGCTGCCCTGAAGCAGCAGGAGGTT
>OFGP01002617.1_pt1 | contig 10203 bp, 10 predicted proteins | sample 1521781 | NCBI WGS metagenome assembly OFGP01 (sample SAMEA3504113, study PRJEB24116) | mouse gut metagenome | biome: mouse gut; feature: mouse-associated habitat; material: faeces | place: Denmark | collected 2011 | reverse complement strand
GAGGATCTCTATTACATGAGTGATGACGGCATTGTCTGCCTAAATGAAAGTCCGGCGGTCCTGAAAGTATTACCGGTCTAAATAAAACAGGAGGTCTTATTATGAACAGTCAGAATGAGAAAGTGCTGGAGGTATTGAATCGATACATGGAGGGCACCTACACCGCAGACATCCCCATGCTGAAAAGCGCTTTTCACAGAGATGCCCGGATGGTGGGCTATCTGGGAGACCAGCTGCTGATCGGCACCCCGGAGCCCTTTTTTGAGGACATGGGGTCCCAGCTCTCTATGAAAGAGCAGGGGCACAAGTACCAGGCGAAGGTCTGCGATGTGGAGGTGAGCGGCAATGTGGCAAGGGCGACCATCCGCGAGACCGGCTTCCGCGGGGCCATATCGCTGGTAGATCACTTCCATCTGCTGTGTGAAAACGGGGAGTGGAAGATCGTCTCCAAGACATTTACCACGATCGGATGAACCCGCATATTTTTGCAGCCGCGTGGAAGGAGAACAGTCATGAGCAGTATTGATACGCTGGAAGAGCGGATGGAGGAGGCCGAACGGCGGGGACGCGAATACTTCCGCCAGGGTCTGAACTGTACGGAATGCGTCTTACGCACCTTTATGGACATGCACGAGACATATCTGCCGGACGCTGCGGTAAAGCTTGCCGCCGGCTTCGGACTTGGAATAGGGAACACCAGAAACACATGCGGCGCCATTATCGGGGCGGTTATGGCCTTGGGCGCGGGAATGAAGCAGGATCTCCTCCGGACCGAAACGCCCGCAGAACACATCACCCAATTAAATGAAGTGGTATATCCTCCTGTCCGTGCCCTCATCCGGGAGGTGGAGGACAACTGCGGTACCCTGATCTGTCGGGAATTGAGTGCTCCCCACGGCGATTTTGACGGCCGTATGCGGAAAAAGAACTGCCAGCAGTTTATCGGCTGCTGCTGCCGTCCGGCGGAAAAATATGCTGAGCAGATTCCATGATCTGTTGATCCGTTAAAAGGAATCCGGACAAAACAGTCCCACCGGGCGGCAGGCCGCTGTCTTGCAAGAGGGGAGCCACTGGAAAACAGAGGCTCTCAAGAGGTCTTCTGAGAACGGTTATGGAGAAGTGCGGTGAATGGCACTTCTCCATAACCGTTTTATGGCTTGATTTTGAATACCTCCGACCTGGTGATACCGGCTTTTGAGTGAGTTTGAGTGAGATATTAATATTGGTACATTTTTTGCTTAGATCAGTATAAAGGAAACCCGCAAAAGAAACGCCTGATTATAAGGAGGATATCACTATGGAAAGCACCAGCGCAATGAGCAAAAAGGAAGTCTGCAGAAAAGAACTGGTTGACCGCGCCGGCGAGCTGGCCCTGTACTATTACCGGGAGCGGGGCTTTCACTGCCCCGAGGCTACCATCCGCGCCTGCTCCGACGCATTGGATCTCCGCATCCCTCAGGATGTGATCCGCTCCGCATCTGGCTTTATGGGCGGCGGCGGCGGTATGGGTGAACGCTGCGGTGTTGTTGAGGCCGGCTGCATGATCCTGTCGTTCATCTTCGCCCGCGTGGCCCCGTTCCAGGAGCCCTGGCCCAACAATCACCTGATCCGTGTGCTGCACAGCCGGTTCATGGAGGAGATCTCCTGCCTGCGCTGCGCCGATATTCAGGCCAAGGAGGAGGCGGAGGGAATCGCTCCCGAAAAGATGTGCGACCGTACCATTGTGGAGGGCGCAAAGATCATCGTGGGCGTGGTCTTTGATTCCGACGACATCTTTAAGGCCGTCACGCCTGCGGATTATGAGAATGATCCCAAGCCCTTCGCGTGACTTGGAAATACCATTCGAAAAAGAGGACTGAATATGAAAGTTGTAATTGTAGGCGGCGTTGCCGGCGGAGCCTCCGCCGCGGCACGGATCCGCCGGCTGGATGAACAGGCCGAAATCATCATTCTGGAGCGGGGCAAGCACGTCTCTTTCTCCAACTGCTCCCTGCCCTACTATCTGGGCGGCGCTGTGGAAAGCAGCGAATGGCTGGTGATGATGGGGCCGGACGATTTCAAATACCGCCACAACATTGAGGTGCGCACCGAAAATGAGGTGACGGAGATTCACCGGGACAAGAGAGAAGTGGTAGTGCGCCGCTTGGCGGATGGCACGGAATACACGGAGTCCTATGACAAGCTGGTACTTGCCACCGGGGCGTCCCCCGTGATCCCCAAAAGCATCCGGGGTGCGGACGCCGCCCATGTGTTTACGATCCGCAATGTTACGGATGTATGTAAAGTGAAAGACTATATCGACTCTGTCAATGCCCAGAACATCGTTGTGGCCGGCGCGGGTTTTGTTGGCATTGAGGTGGCGGAAAACCTGAAGTCCACCGGCAGAAATGTCAGCATCGTGGAGGGCGCCGACCAGGTCATGGCCCCCTTTGACTACGATATGGCGCAGCACCTCCACAAGGAACTGCTGGACAAGGGCATTCACCTCCATTTGTCCAGCATGGTCACCGCCATTACCCGCAAGACGGTAACGGCAGTAAAGGGCGGAGAGACGGTGGAAATCCCGGCGGACGCGGTGATCCTCTCCATCGGTGTGACGCCGGAGACAGGACTGGCGGTGCAGGCCGGTCTGGAGCTGGGCGCGTCCCGTGCGATCAGGGTGGATCACAACTATCAGACCAGCGACCCGGATATCTATGCCGTGGGCGACGCCGTCGAGACGTTCAGCCGCATAGGCCGGACGTACGGCTCCTTTGCGCAGGCAGGACCTGCTCAGCGGCAGGCTCGTGCCGCCGCGGATCACATCTGCGGGCAGTTCCACAACAACAAGGGCTATATCGCCACATCCTGTCTACGGGTGTTCGATCTGAATGCCGCCGTCACCGGTATGAACGAAAAGGCTTTGAAAAAAGCAGGGATCCCCTACGAGGTCGCTTTGGTGCTGCCTTTTGATAAAGTGAGCATCATGCCAGGTGTCCACTACATGGCATTCAAGCTACTCTTTGAGGTGCCCACCGGCAGGATCCTGGGCGCGCAGGCCATCGGTCAGGGCGATGTGGTGAGAAGGATCGATGTAATTGCCACACTGCTCACCATGAACGGCACCCTGGAGGATTTGAAAGAGATGGAGCTCTGCTACTCCCCGGTCTACGGCACGGCCAAGGACGTAGTAAACATGGCGGCGCTGGTAGGTCTGAACCTTCTCTACGGCCGGGTCAGGCAGGTGCGTGTGGACGAGGTGCGGAGATTGGTAGAATCCGGCGCTTATATCGTTGACGTGCGGGAGCCGGAGGAATTTGAGAGCGGACACCTGAAAAACGCCGTAAATGTACCTCTGTCGCAATTCCGGGCCCGGATCCGTGAAATTCCAAAAGATGTACCGGTATATCTGCACTGCCGGACTGCCCAGCGAAGCTACTACGCCCTGTGTGAGCTGCTGAACAGCGGATACCGCAATGTGTACAACATCAGCGGCTCTTTCCTCGGCATCTGCAATTACGAATACTACAATGATGTCACGGATGGAAGAGAGCCGATCGTGACTGCCTACAATTTTTTCTGAGTGTTCAGGAGGAGAATTGCCATGGATAATCAGACTTTGGTCAATCAGCTGGTGGCAAACGGCCGCAGGGCTCTGGCAGAGCTGGAGTCCTATACCCAGGAACAGATCGATGAGCTTTGCCGGGTGTGCTGTGACGCGTTTCGTGAGCACGCGGAGGAGCTGGCGGAGGAGGCCGTGGCGGAGACCGGCCTGGGTAATGTCCCGGATAAGATCATCAAGAACACCGGCTCCCCGGACGGCGTGTGGTACGCTATCAAAAACAAGCGGTCCGTGGGCATCATCGGCCACGACGAGCGCCGGCACCTGACCTTTGTAGCGCACCCGAAGGGGATCATCTCCTGTGTCATCCCCACCACCAACCCCAATATCACCATTCTCTTCAACGGCGTCTATGCCCTCAAAGGCCGGAATGTTATCCTCTGTGCCCCCCATCCCCGGGCCAAGCGTTCCACCGTCCACACCTGCCGGATCTTCAACGAGGCATTGAAGAAAGCCGGTGCGCCAGACAATATCTTCCAGTACGTGGAGGAGCCCAATATCGAACTGACGCAGATGATGATGGCCGCCTCCGATACGGTTCTTGGCACCGGCGGTCCCAACATGGTCAAGGCCGCCTACTCCAGCGGAAAGCCGGCCTATGGCGTGGGCCCCGGCAACTCCCAGACCATCTTTGACCCCACCTACGACAATCTGCCCATGGCTGTGGGACAAACCGTATTTGGCTGCAAATTCGACAACGGCATCATCTGCGCATGCAACCGCTCTTTTATCACGCCAAAATCCATCTCCGCGCAGGTGGTGGAGCTCATGAAAGCGGAGAAGGTCTATTACACCGATGACCCCGCCGTCCGGGACCGGGCCAGGGCGCTGCTGTTTCCAAACGGCCTGGGCGCAATCAACGGCAAGCCCGTGGGCCAAAACGTGCAGGCGATCGCCAGGATGCTGGAACTGGACATCCCTGCGGACACCTCTATTATTGTCGTCAAAGTAGACAGCTATGGCCCGGAAGAGCCTCTGTGCCGGGAGAAGATGGTGCCTCTGGCTGTCCACATTGAATGTGAGGATGTAGAGGAGGCCATCCAGATCGCAAAGGCAAATCTGCTGATGGAGGGCGCAGGCCACTCCTCTGTCATTCACACTAACAGTCAGGCGCTGGCGGAGAGAGCCGCCTGCACACTTCCAGTATCCAGAATGCTGGTGAACTGCCCCGGTGTATTCTCCGCCAATCCGGCGTTGGCAAACGGCCTGTGTCCCACCGCTACTCTGGGCTGCGGCTCCTGGGCCGGATGCTCCGTGTCCGAGAACCTGGGCTTTGAGCAGTTGATCAACGTTTCCCGCATCGCGTATGTCTATCCTGAAAACGAGATTCCCGACCACGATGCCGTTTGGACCGGCGCTGCGGAGTTCTGATACCATTCTTCCATTATAAAACGGACATTCTCTATGGAAGAAGCGCCGCCGGACACCGCACCACTTTGCTCCGGTGGCGCATAGGGCGTCTTATAGAATTTCAACGCGGCTTCGGCGCTATAAAATTCAGACCCTGTCCGCTTTTAATGAAGTTTAACATGAAAACCGTGCGGGGACGGCATGCCGCCCCCGCACTTATGACAGGAGATATCTATGCGTATAGAACAAGCGAAAAAGATCCGGTGGGGCTATCTGGCGCTGGGTGCGGCCCTGCTGCTCTGCCTGGGGCTGATTTACGCCTGGAGCGTGTTTCGCGCCCCGCTGGAGGCGGAATTTGACTGGAGCAAAGCCCAAACCTCCGTCACGTTCTCTGTCTCTATGACGATGTTTTGCCTGGGCGGACTGGTCAGCGGTGCGGTCACCGGAAAGAAAGGTCCGCGTTTCACCCTAGCGCTCTGCGCCGTATGCCTGCTGGTGGGTTTTGCCGCGGCCTCCCGGATCAGCACCCTGCCAGGCATTTATGTGACCTACGGCGGCTTCTGCGGCTTTGGCGTGGGGCTGGGCTATAACACCACCATTTCCACCGTGATACGCTGGTTTCCGGACAAGCAGGGCCTGGTTTCCGGTATTACGCTGATGGGCTTCGGCTTCGGCGGAATGCTGCTGGGTACTTTGGGCGCCAGTTTGATCACAGTCCTGGGCTGGCGGACCACTTTTTTGATCTTCGCCGTGGTTTTCGCCGTCATTATGCTGGCTGGAGCGATGCTGCTGCGAACGGCAGAGGATGCCTTTGTGGAGGCGGCGGCCACTGGCGGAAGAGAGCGGGCGGCCGTGGAGGAGATTTCCTGGCGGGTGATGCTGCACCGGAGGAATTTCTGGCTCTGCTTCGTTTGGGCCGTCACACTGTCTGCCGCAGGCCTGGCGATGATCAACGAGGCCACCCCCTATGCTGCCCCCTTTGTGGGTGGGGATCTGACCCGGGCCGCAGCCCTGGCAGGCATAGTCTCCATTGCCAACGGTGCGGGCCGGGTGATTTCCGGGCACCTCTTTGACATGGCTGGCTGCCGCACTGCCATGCTGCGGTCTACATTGCGGCCTCCGCCGCCCTTACCACCTCTTTGAAAACTGGCAGCGTCCCCATACTGGCGGCGGCGTTCCTCCTGGTGGGGCTGGCCTACGGCGGTGTGCCGCCCATCAACTCCGCCTTTGTGGCCCATTTTTTCGGGCGGCGGCATTACGCGCTGAATTTCAGCATAATCAACCTGAATTTGATCGCCGCTTCCTATCTGGGCCCCCTCTGCGGCGGCGGAAGTTATCCCGGGATCTTTGCCGCCATTTTGGCGTTTGCCATTGCCGGCGCGGTGCTGACGCTGCTGGTACGGCAGCCTGCCCAAGCGTGAGAAAGGAACAACTATGCGAGTTTTTGAAGAGGATCAAAGGAAACTGGTCTCCGCGGAGGAGGCCGTCAAGCTGGTAAAGGACGGGGACTGGGTGGATTACAGTCAGACCTGTTCCTTTCCGGAGGCCCTGGATGAGGCGCTGGCAGCCCGAAAGGGTGAACTGCAGGACATCAAGGTCCGCAACGCCATTGCCATGAAGCCCATCCAGGTGGTGGAACAGGACCCGACGCATGAGACTTTTACTTACAACGCCTGGCACTGCTCCGGTCTGGACCGGAAGTATGTGGATAGGGGCTGGGCCTATTACTCCCCCATGCTATTCCGGGACTGCGGTTCCTATTACAGCCGGGGCTACGCGCCGGTGAATGTGGCCATGGTCTCCGTATCCCCCATGGACCCGTACGGCTATTTCAGCTATGGCCTGACCAACTGCTGTATGCAGGAGATGCTGGATGCGGCGGAGCATATCATCCTGGAGGTCAACGAGCACATGCCGGTGATCTACGGAATGGAGGGAGACCATATCCACATCTCCCAGGTGGACTATGTGGTGGAAGGGCACCGGGACATCTGCCTAGCCCCCGGCGGAGATGCCGGAGAGATTGACAGGAAAATCGCCGCCAATATCTTCCCCTATCTCTATGACGGCGTCACTCTTCAGATCGGCATCGGCGGGATGCCCAACGCCCTGGGCGGCCTCATTGCGGAATCCGACCTGAAAGACCTCGGGATGCACACGGAGCTGATGAGTGACGGGTATCTGAAGCTCTATCAGGCCGGGAAGATCACCAACCGAAAGAAAAAGCTGAACCGCGGCAAGGGTGTGTTCTCTATCTGCTCCGGCTCCCGGGAGCTATACGAGTTTCTGGACCGGAATATGGATATTCTCTCCGCTCCCATGCGGTATGTGAACAACCCGGAGATCATCCGGCAGATGGACGACTTTGTGTCTATCAACGGCTGTATTGCCGCAGACCTGTACGGCCAGGTATCCTCCGAGACCTCCGGGACCCGTCACATCAGTGGCACCGGCGGTCAGCTGGATTTTGTCACCGGCGCGTATATGGCGGACCACGGACAGGCGTTCCTGGCTATGCCCTCCACATTCCAGGACAAGCAAGGGCGGCTGCACTCCCGGATCCTATCCCGGTTTACCGAGGGAGACGTGATCACCACGCCCCGCACCCAAACACCCAATCTGGTAACGGAGTACGGCGTAGCCCGGCTCTCCGGCCTCTCTACCTGGGCGCGGGCGGAGGCGCTGATCCGGATCGCCCATCCCGACTTTCGAGAATCGCTCATCGCGGCGGCTCAGGAACAGAAGATCTGGAGAAAGTCCAACAAGCGCTGATCGACATATAAAAACAGTCAAGGCCAAAACACCCGGATATGCAGTCTGCATATCCGGGTGCTTCCTATGAAGAAATACAGTCACCCCGCGGGGTAGGACTTTTGGCCCAATATCCCAAGGCCGGGCAGGGGATGCTGATACCCTATGCGGCGCAGGGCATACCAAATAGTAGCCTGGTTGCTGGTCAGAACGGGAATATTCCTGATCTTCTCCAAGGGCTCGATCAAATCCACCGCGCAGATGCCCGTACAGCTGATGAAAAGCGCATCCGCACCGGAGATGTCCTGCTCTAGGGCCAGCTTATAAAACTCCTCCGGCTGAACGAAAGGGAGCACGGACGTGTCCTCAATGTTCAGGCCCTTGATGCCGGTGGTCTCATAGCCCGCGTCGGCGAGAAATTCTACCTCCAGCCTGTTCAGGGCATCACTGTAAGGCGTTACGATGGCCAGCCTCTTCAGCCCCAGGAGAGAAAAGACCTCCATCAGCGCGGTGCTAGTGGTAACCGCAGGAATGCCGCTGGATTCTTCCATCTGCCGGATCAGCTCCCTGTCAAAGCCGGGACCGCCGATCATGCTGCCTGTTGTGCAGGCAAAGACCAGGATATCAAAGGGAAACCCCCGATACATTCCGGCATATTCCTTTACGCAGTCAGACATCTGGGAAAGCCCCTCCAGTGTAACGTTCCCATAGGGGAGCGCGGCGGTTGCCAGCGCCATGCCCTTGGGCAGGTGCTGGTGGAAATCCATTTCCGTAGAGGGTGTGATGCCGGGACGGATCAGACCGATCCGCCCCTTATCGCCATACATCATGAAAATACCTCACTCATTTTGCCGGAAGATCCATCCCAGCGCGGGGATCGGCCGATACTGTCCCAGATATTCCAGCGCATACAAAAGCGTAAACTGTTCGGAGATCAAAACAGGAATTCCAAGCGCGTCCTCCATCTGCGGGATCTTGTCGACTCCCTGAAGCCCTGAGGACCCAAAGAGCAGTATTTCCGCACCGGACGCTTTCACGCTCTCCAAATCCAATTGGCTCCAGAAATGCTTCCAGCTCAAATCCTGTATTTCGCGGATGGACTGGCAGGCCGCTCCGTTGGACTGGACCAGCTGCTGGGTATAGCACACGTCAACGCCATGTTTCAGCAGCGTGGCTTTGAAAAGGATGTTGAGCTCCTCCTGATAGGGTGTCAGCACAGCCAGGCGGTGCATTCCAAAGCGGTTAAGCAGATTGATCAGGGCCAGCAGAGAGGTGACGCAGGGGATCCCCGTGCGCTGCTCCACACAGTTTTGCAGCATGGCATCCCGGAAGCACCCCAGGGTCAGGCTGCTCGAGATCAAAACGTCCGGTTCAACATGGCACAAATCCTCTGCCGCCTGCTCCGTTTGGGGCAGCAATTCCTCCAGTGTTTCCACAGAGAGCCGGTTGAGGGATATCCGGTTGGTCGCCACTGCAATTTCCGCAGGTATAAACCGATGGTAAGCGGCCTCGATGTTGACATCGGAGGAGGGAACAATCAGGCCGATGGTTTTGACATAGTGGTCGTGCATAGCGGCGTTCCTTTCCGTTTGGATCAGAGTTTTGGGGGTGGGTTCATACACCCATCATCAAATTGGGAAGCCACAACGACAGCTGAGGAACAAACGCAATCAACAGCATACAGAGAATCAGGATGATCATATAGGGCAGCGTGGAAAACGCCACATCACCCAGGCTGCGCTTGGTCATATTCATGGTGACAAACAGGTTCATGCCGAAAGGCGGCGTCACATAGGAGACCTGCGCGGCCATGATGCAGATGATGCCGAAGTGAATGGGATCGACGCCGTAAGAGGCCAGCGTGGGAGAGAGAATCGGGCCGAGGATAATCATCAGCGCCACCAGCTCCATGAAACAGCCGGCCACAAAAAAGATACCCATGATTACCAGCAGGAACACGACGGGAGAGGTGATGGTCTCCACAATCCACCCGCTGATGATGGCAGGCAGACGCTGGGTGGTAATGAACCAGGTCAGCAGCTGTGAGGCGGAGATGATGAACGTGATGCCGGCGGAGTTGACCAGGCTCTTTGCAAAGGCATCAAACAGCTCCTTGGGCGTAGAGGTCCGATAGACAAACATCTCAATCATCACCACGTAAATGATGGACACCGCCGCGGATTCCGTGGGTGTGGCCAGTCCGCCGTAGATACTGCCCAAAACGATGACAGGGTACATCAGCGCGGGAATTGCCTTGACTAGGATGGTCCGCGCCTCGGCCGCGGTGTATTTTACAGGCACACCATATTTTTTGACAGAGCAGATGACAAACGTGTACACACCCCAGGCAAGGGCCAGTACCAGACCGGGGACGACGCCGGCGATAAACTGCCTGCCGACGGAGGAACCCAGCGCCACGCATAGTGCGATCATAGGCGCACTGGGCGGAATCAGAACCCCGATGGAGCCGCCTGCGGTGATGACGCCCAAGGACATTCTAT
>OFGP01002614.1_pt1 | contig 10209 bp, 6 predicted proteins | sample 1521781 | NCBI WGS metagenome assembly OFGP01 (sample SAMEA3504113, study PRJEB24116) | mouse gut metagenome | biome: mouse gut; feature: mouse-associated habitat; material: faeces | place: Denmark | collected 2011 | reverse complement strand
CATCGGTTCGCTGAGGATGAGGATGAAGCGTCCTCCGGACTCTTCGGCCTCTTTGCGGATCTCTTTTTCTGCCGGGGATATGAACGGTGAGACGAGGACTCCGCCGTTAGCGGCCGTGTAGAGCCACTGTTCGCGGTTTTTCAGCCTTGTTTCGGAGGAGTCCGCGCGGTGGACAATGACCTGTTCCTTGAACGGGCAGTCAAGAAGCTGAAAGTTTCCGTAGGCTTGGAAGGTCTTTCCTCCAATTTCCAGCGCGTTGACACGCCTGAAAAACTCCGGCCTCGCCCTCCTTACCGCCAGCCTCCGCGCATTCTCCTGCAGGTATCTGTAGAGAACAGCAAGTGAGCGCGAACTTTTCAGGATCTGATCGTTGAATCCTTTGGCGAAAACTCCGGTTGTCCCTGCTGCTTTGTTGACTTCAATTTTGAATCTCGCAATGATTTTTCCGAGAGTATCCTCTGTTGGATATTCTACAAATAGCAGGATATGAAGATGGTCGGGCATAAGGGCATATTGAAGGACTCTAACATTAGGCTCTGTTGAATTGAAGCGGCGAAGAGTATTCTTTATTGCTTTCCCGAGAGCCGTTGAACTTATAAAAGCAGCCCCTTTCTGCCCGGTTTGGATCCGATAGTCGCCTTGAAGGATGCCGAAATTTTCCATCAGCGGATTTTTATTGAGAGTTATCATATAGATGCATCTCTGAGTGTAATCATGCCAAGGTGCGCGCAAAATTCTGTTCATGGTCGAGACTAAGGTTTTTCGCTAAAGCTCAAAGCCGAGACAAAAATTTTTGTTTTTGCTCCGAGCTTCAGCGAGGATTGACGAGGAGTGTCAGAAGGGGAGGGGAGCGGCGGAGGAGGCACCCCAGGAGGAGCGGTCGAGGTTGCGGTAGGAGATGGCCTCGCGTATGTGGGCCGGGCGAATCTCGGCTGAGTCGTCGAGGTCGGCTATCGTGCGCGCAACCTTCAGGATGCGGTCGTATGCGCGGGCGCTCATGTCGAATTTCTCCATTGCCTGCCGGAGAATTTCAAGACATTCATCGCTCAGCGGCGCGTGAATCTTGAGCAACCGCGAGTTCATGCGGGCATTGCAGTGGATTCCCGGCTCGTTTTTGAACCGTTCCTGCTGTATGCGCCTTGCACGGACAACACGCTCACGTATCTTTGCCGATGGTTCCCCGTCCTCGGCCGAAGCGATCGCTTCGAATGGAACCGGCTGGATCTCCACCTGCAGGTCTATGCGGTCAAGGAGCGGACCGGAGATGCGGTTGAGGTATTTTCGCACGGCTCCCGGAGGACACTGACACTCTTTCGACGGATGGTTGTAGTAGCCGCACGGACACGGATTCATAGAGGCCACAAGCATGAACGAGGCCGGATAGTCGATTGAATATTTCGCGCGGGAAATGGAGATGTGATGATCCTCCAGCGGCTGACGGAGAACCTCAAGGACGGGGCGGCTGAATTCAGGAAATTCGTCCATGAAAAGAATCCCGTTGTTGGCGAGGGAGATCTCTCCCGGCATAGGGTTGGAGCCGCCGCCCACAAGAGCCACGGGTGAAATGGTGTGGTGCGGCGACCGGAAAGGCCGCTGCGTCATCAGTTTGGCGCCGCGTTTTAGCCGGCCCGCGACTGAATGGATCTTTGTAGTCTCGAGAGCCTCGGAGAGCGACAGCGGCGGAAGTATCGAGGGGAGACGTTTGGCCATCATGGATTTACCCGATCCCGGAGGCCCTACGAGAAGAATGTTGTGACCGCCGGCGCAGGCCACTTCAAAGGCGCGTTTGACAAGCGTCTGGCCCTTGACTTCTGAGAAATCGAAGTCAAACGAAGTGCATTCGGCCGCGAATTCCGCCCGTGTGTCAACGACGGTCTGATCCATCGTCGAGGTGCCTTCGAGGAATTCTATGACCTGCCGCAGCGAACTTGCTCCATAAACTTCCAGATTGTTGACAACGGCTGCTTCCGTCGCATTGGCTTCCGGCACGATCATTCCCTTGAATCCGAGCTTGCGGGCGAGAATGGCCATGGGGAGCACGCCGCGTATGGGCAACACCGATCCGTCGAGCGACAGTTCGCCCATGATCATATAGTCGCCGGCGCCGGCCACTGATATGCGGCCCGATGCCGCGAGAATCGCTATCGCTATGGGCAGGTCGTAGGCCGCTCCCTCTTTCTTGACGTCGGCCGGCGAAAGATTGACCACTATTCTGAACCGTGGGAACTCGTAGCCGCTCTGGCCCACGGCGGCCATGATGCGCTGGTAGCTTTCCCTGACGGCGGTGTCGGCGAGTCCGACCATGTTGAACATGGTTCCGGGCGACGCGACGGCTTCAATGGTTATCCGGATGGCGTCGATGCCTTGCACCGCGGCCCCGTAGGTCTTGACAAGCATGGCCGGTATGGTTAGGGGTTGTTATTTGAATTTCTTGTCGATGACAGCCGCAGCCGCCGTGATTGACGCTCCGCGGTAGATCTGTGAGCCGGCTGAGTCCGCCACAATGAAGAATGACATTCGCGGTATCGCGAGTTTTCTGATTGAGGCCGATGCTATAGTACCCGGAGCCCAGGTCAGTCTCCATGTGGCCGAATCGCCGGCTATGGAGTTGCGCCAGCTTGCCGAGTCGGCCGCGGTTGAAATCTCCACGGCCTTGAAACGCGCATCTGGGTAGCTGGCCATGAGGCGTCGAATCTGCACTCCCACGGAGTCGCGGGCCGTCCTGCTGTCATTCATGAAACAGAGCAGCAACGCTTTCGACTGGTGAGGATTGAAATTTATGACGGAATCCGTCGAATCATAAAGGTACAGCCCCGGAATCTCCATCGATGCCGCCTCGCCAAGCTGAGAGGAGAGCACCCCGGTGAAATTCTGCACCACCTCCGGCGCGCGGGCCCCGCTGCTGAGCAGAGTCATCAGCGAGTCGGCAAGCCGTTCATAGCCCGGAGTCTGGAAATATGTCACCATGAGCGCTGTCGATGCCTTGCTTGAGCGGTGTTTCCCAACCCATTCGGCCACAGCCTTGTTGATCGCTTCCGCATTGCGGCTCTGGATAACCGAAGCGTTGTCGTTGACCCACTCCGATATATCCTCCGATTCGCTGTTCCCTTCAGTCTTTATGGCCAATGGCGCCGCGAGGTCGCCCGTGACCGTGAGCTTGTCGCCGTTTTCGGCTATAAGGGTTGCCAGCGGGGTGCCGTCGCTGAGAGCGAGAGTGATCAGAGTAGGCCGTGGCGCTTCGCCTTTGAGAGCGAACTTGTTGTCCATGGCCATAGTCGAGACTCGTTTGAGACCTCCGGCCGAATAATAGGTGGCTGTGACCGTACGCATCCCGATGCCTTCTATCTGGCCTTGGATTATGAAATCATGTTTTTTGCCGCAGCCCGGCAGGAGGAGCGATATGCCGAGAATAAGAAGAAATATTCTGAAATGTCTCACTTTTCAAACGGATTAGAGTTGTTTCCACAAAAATAGGCAACTCAGACAAGATGAGCAAGAAAAACCACCGAAAGTGACACAATTTCTTCTTGGAAAATCATCGGCGAGTGCTTAACTCCAGAAGCGTGATCCCTGATGTTTTCTGCCACTTTCCTCTTTCTTTTTTGTAAAATAGGCGATTTATTCCTCTTGTTTTTGTGCTTATAGGCCAAAATATTCCTCTTTATTATTTCGAATTATGTCTATATTCTATTGTAAATATGCGGATTATGGCTATATTTGCGTTGCGAATTGAAATACGGATAATTCCATGGCATATTTTAAACGAAATATAGACAAGCGTCTTCTTGAATGGAAAGAGAGCCGCAACCGGAAACCGCTGCTGGTCAGAGGGGCGAGACAAATCGGCAAGTCAAGTTCTATCCGGAACTTTGCCCGAAGTTTCAGATACTTTATTGAGATAAACTTTGAAATGCATAGAAATGTCGCGAGTTTATTTGAACAGGAATATGACGTTGACGTGTTGTGTGAAAGGTTGAGTGTGCTGTATTCAACACCTGTAATACCCGGTGAGACGCTTCTGTTTTTTGATGAGGTGCAGGCGTGTGAATCGGCGTTGAAATCCCTGTGGTTTTTTAAAGAGAATCTGCCGGAATTGCATGTGATTGCCGCCGGTTCTCTTCTGGAGTTCTCATTGAAAAACATGCCGGCGTATGGGGTGGGCCGTGTCAGCTCGATTTTTATGTATCCCTTGTCCTTCAATGAATTCCTCAGCGCTATCGGTAAAGATGAGTGGGTGGAAGCGATAGAAAAGGCATCTGCGCGGAAACCCCTTTTCGAGGCTTTGCATAAGGAGCTTGTCGGTGCCTATCGTACATTTCTTTTGGTCGGCGGCATGCCTGCGAGCGTCAGGGCATGGGTAGAGACCAGGAATTATCAGGAATGTATTGACGAACTGTCGGATATACAGCAGACTTATTATGATGATTTCACGAAATACAGCAAAAAAATCAGTCCGGAGGTTCTGAAGAATACTCTTCAAAGCGTGATAGCCCAGACCGGTCAGAAGTTTATGTACAGTAAGGTATCGGGCGCTTATCCCGCTGAAGAAGTGAAACGTTCGTTGGACATGCTTGTCAGTGCTGGCATAGTGAAGCCTGTCCGCTACACTGCGGCTAACGGCATGCCTCTTGGAGCGGAAGTAAATCATAAATTCACAAAATATCTGTATCTCGACAGCGGACTTCTATTGCGTGTGCTTGATCTTGATTTCGGTGGTTCGAAGCCCCTGACGGAGATGATTGTGGCCGGATCCGAGGCTGATCTTGTGAATAAAGGAAAGCTTGCGGAACTCTCCGTAGGCTGGGAACTGGTGAAAGCATCGAATTCCAGACACGGATATGAACTTTACTATTGGGAAAATCTCGATAAAGGAACCACATCGGAGGTCGATTATATCGTTGCGCGTGAGATGCAAGTGCTTCCGGTTGAGGTAAAATCTGGTACCAGCGGAAAAATGAAGAGTCTGCGGCTCTTTATGAACAGGAAACATATTGAAAAAGCGATAAGGACATCTCTGGAAAATTTCGGTGTCCTGACGTATGACGATGGAGATTTTTCCCGCATAATTTCCATTGTGCCGATTTATGCCATTGGACTGATTGTGGATAAATGAACCTCTTCCGTTATTATAAACTCAGACAAGATGAGCAAGAAAAACCACCGAAAGTGACACAATTTCTTCTTGGAAAATCATCGGCGAGTGCTTAACTTTGCACCCATGAAGCATATAGCCTTTTACAGAATTCTTCCTTGCATCCTCTTTCTGCTATGTAATCTTCCGGCAGCCGCTCAGATAGCGGCCCCCGACAGCCTGACGTTCAACACCGATAGCCTGCGCCGCGAATTTGACAACCAGCCCTATTTCGGTATATATAAAGACAATTATTTCACCTTCGGTGTCCCGGTCAATCACCGGCCGACGCGCCACAACTCAAATGTGAAGTTCCAGATATCCATAGCCCAGCGACTGACCAAAAGCACATTGCCCTGGGGAACATACCTGTTTCTGTTCTATACACAGAAGGTGTTCTGGAACGTGCTTGAGAAATCTTTGCCCATGACCGACATGAACTTCAACCCCGGCATAGGGCTGGTGAAACCGCTTTTCGTGAAAAACCGTTTCATAGGCAAGCTCAGCCTTCTTGCCGAGCATGAAAGCAACGGACGCGACGGCGTACAGTCCCGCTCGTGGAACAAAATTTCCCTCGGAGGAAGTATTATGATCGACCCCAACTTCGTGGTCCACGGCAAATTCTGGATTCCCATAGTCGATGGCGGCGAAAACCGCGACATTCTCGACTATTCGGGCATATATCAGATGGGTACGCAGTTTTTTTCCGCAAACCGGCGTTTTGGCGCGGCTGTCATTCTGGTGAAGCGGCGCGGCTGGTCGCTCAACTACAATACCATTGTCGAACTGAACTATCGTCTCTTCAAAGGCGAGAACCAATATCTGTTCGCCCAATATTACAACGGATATGGCGAAGGACTCCTCGAATACAAGAAATTCCACAACATGTTTCGCGTAGGCATCGTCATCAAGCCCCGTATCTTCTCCGACTACTGATCCTCACTCATCTGCTTAATTTGGCTCCCGATTGATAAAAAACAACTGCGCCGGAATGGAAATCATTCACGACGCAGTTACTTTATGGATGTTATGCGGCGGAGCGGAAAGTTATTTCACTTCCCAGGTGTCGCCGGCGAGAATCATCGAGCGGAGCGAGTCGAAGCCGTGGGCGGCCTGCACTTCGCGTACCTGACGCTCCACCTCCTCGTTATAGACCGGAGCCTCTACATCGCGGATGATGCCTATGGCAAGGGGAAGTTCCATGCCGTCCATCATTGCGAGCTGCTGATGAAGGAAGTTGGAGGGGGTGTGTGAGTCATGGACAAGAACATCGTCGATGGTGTAGGGGTCCTTGTCGAGATCGACCGCCTTGAGCAGGAATCCGTCGCGCACGAGGCCCTTGCGCTTATCCTTGCCGAAAAGCATTTTTTCGCCGTTGACAAGATGAATCGTGCGGTCGGCGCGGTATTCCTTGTCGGTGATGGGCGAGTGGATGCCGTTGTTGTAGATGACGCAGTTCTGGAGAATCTCCGTCACTGAGGTGCCTTTGTGGCGACCGGCGGCGAGAAGCACTTCCTGTGTGATGGCGAGTTCGACGTCGATCGACCGGCCGAAGAAGTTTCCGCGTGCGCCGAACACGAGCTCGGCCGGAATGAACGGATCTTCAGTCGTTCCGTAGGGCGACGACTTGGAGACGAAACCGCGGGCCGACGTAGGTGAGTACTGGCCTTTCGTAAGACCGTAGATCTTGTTGTTGAGCAACAGGATATTGATGTCGATGTTGCGGCGCACGGCGTGGATGAAGTGGTTGCCTCCGATGGCGAGACCGTCGCCGTCGCCCGAAATCTGCCAGACGGTCATGTCGGGATTGGCGAGTTTGAAGCCGGTGGCTACGGCTGCGGCGCGGCCATGGAGGGTGTGGAAGCCGTAGGCGTTCATGTAGTAAGGCAGACGGCTTGAGCATCCGATGCCGGAAATGACGGCTGTCTGATGGGGCGGAACGCCCAGAGCAGCCATGGTCTTCTGGAGTGAGTTGATGATTGCGTGGTCTCCGCAACCGGGACACCAGCGCACGGGCTGGTCGCTTTTGAAGTCGGCGGCTGTGTATGTGATAGAGTCTTGCATGGCTATTCTCCTATTATGTTGTTGACGGCCTCGACCACTTCCTCGGCAAGGAACGGCTGACCCTGGATTTTGTTAATGCGTTTGATTTCCGTTTTCGGGAACTTGGCCTGTAGATAATCGGCCAGCATGCCTGTGTTGAGTTCGGCAACTATGACTGTGCCGAAGCGCGAGAGGACCTCGCCGGTGTTGGCGGGTAGGGGATTGATGTAGCGCAACTGGGCGAAAGCCACTTTTTTGCCTTGGGCGTTGAGCTCGGTGGCGGCTGTGCGCAGATGGCCGTATGTGCCCCCCCAGCCCATCAGAAGAACGTCGGCGTCCTCCGGTCCGATAACTTCGAGCGCGGGTATGTCGTCGGCTATGCGGGCTATTTTCTCGCGGCGTGTCATGATCATTCTCTCGTGGTTGACCGGATCGTTGCTCAGCGCGCCGGTCGTGTAGTCTTTTTCAAGACCGCCGATGCGGTGCATGGCGCCTTCGGTGCCGGGGATGGCCCAGTAGCGTATCTGGTTCTCGCCGCAGCGTTCGTAGGGCTGCCAGCCGCCCTGTGCCAGTCGTTCGGCCGGCAGATAAGGCGGTTTTATTTCGGGATATTCGTCGTCATCAGGTATGCGCCATGCCGAAGCGCCGTTGCCTATGAAAGCGTCGGTCAGAAGGATGACAGGAGTCATGTGCTCCAGGGCGATGCGTGCCGCCTCGAAAGCCATGGTGAAGCAGTCGGTGGGCGAAACGGGTGCAACTACGGCCACGGGCGATTCGCCGTTGCGTCCGTAGAGGGCCTGCATCAGGTCGGTCTGCTCACTCTTTGTCGGCATACCTGTTGATGGACCTCCACGCTGTACGTCGATGATAACCAGCGGCAATTCAGCTATTACAGCCAGACCGATCGCTTCACTCTTCAACGCCAAACCCGGACCGGAAGTCGATGTAGCAGCCAGACAACCGGCAAAACTACCACCGATAGCCGTACAAATACCGGCAATTTCATCTTCAGCCTGAACGGTAATTACGCCCAAATCTTTCCGTTTAGATAATTCATGCAAAATATCAGTCGCCGGAGTAATAGGATAACTACCCAGGAAAAGTTGCAGGCCGGCTTTTTCGGCAGCAGCAATCAGACCGTAGGAAGTAGCCTTATTTCCATTTACATCCGTATAGAATCCCGGTTCAGCTTTCTTACTTTCAATACGATAAGTAGAAACTGACGCATGGATATTGTGACCATAGTTATAACCGTCTGTCAACGCCTTGATATTAGCCTGTGCGATCACCGGCTTCTTGGCGAATTTATTCTGAAGCATGTTCATGGCTTCTTCCAGAGGACGGTCAAACAACCAGCAAACAAGGCCCAGGGCAAACATATTCTTTGAACGGAGCGCAGACTTGTTATCCAAGCCGAACTCTGCCAAACCGTCTTTCACCATCGTAGAGATCGGGGCAGCGACAACCTGCACACTGTTCAGACCCAGTTCTTTGAACGGATCGTCCGTTGTGTACAAAGCCTTATCCAGATCACTCTTCTTGAATGAATCGGTATCGATAATAACAATTGCATTTGGTTTGATATGCTTCACATTCACTTTCAGAGCGGCGGGATTCATAGCGACTAAAACGTCCGCCTTATCACCAGGAGTAAAAATTTTACGTGATCCCAGATGCACCTGGAATCCTGATACACCACTCAGTGTTCCCTGAGGAGCACGTACTTCCGCCGGATAGTCGGGAAATGTAGAAATCTCATTTCCAAAAATAGCCGACAGATTAGAAAAGATCGTTCCGGTTAACTGCATACCGTCTCCGGAGTCACCCGAAAAACGGATCACAACCTTCTCCAACGTTGTTACTTTTGTTTGTTCTGCCATAATTATTTATATTAGCTTAATCGCTTGTTTGTAGTTAGATTTCCGCAAAGTAAAGAATAAACTTGGCTTGTTCAAAACTTTTGAGGCTTAAAAAGCAGAAAGATATAGATCCAGGTTATTTGATGATAAATTAAAATGATTAGACACGTAATTGTTTACAGGTTTCCCACAATACATGTAAACACCTGAACGAAAGCCATCATCCGACTTTATCATATTCTGGACTGTCCCGGCATCTCCCAAAGCAAGAAAGATGGGTACAAATATATTACTGAAAGCCATCGAGGTGGTACGTGCCACCCGATTACTTATATTAGGTATACAATAATGTAATACACCGTATTGCTCAAAAACGGTCGGATCGGATTTAGCCAGACAGCAGGTTGTCTCGAAACAACCACCCTGACTAATACGCAGATCAATCACCAGAGACCCCCGCTTCATAGTCCTGACCAGTTCTTCCGCAATCACATAACGGTAACGTGTATTGATATACCGCATAGCTCCGATCACCACATCCGCCGTACGGAAAGCATTATGCAATACATTCGGATGAAAAGTCGAAGTAAACAAACCTTGCCCCAATACTTGCTGAATCGTGCGCAGCTTGTTGATATCATCATCGAAAACCTTAACAGATGCACCTAGCGCCAGGGCTGCACGGGCAGCCACAGTTCCTGCATTTCCTGCACCGACGATCACAATCTCAGTCGGTGACACTCCGGGGATTCCTCCCAGCAAAATACCTTTTCCTCCCTGGGTATTACTCAACAATTCGGAAGCAATGGTAATAGAAGCTGTCCCTTCTATCTCTGAAATAACATTCAGGACAGGACATCTTTTCTGATCGTCCGACATCAGTTCATAAGCGATTGCCGTAATGCGTTTGGCCATCATCAGTTCAAAAGCGTCCTGAGCAAACAGATTGAGTTGCACCATGGAAAAGACAGTAGAACGAGGTTTCATCAACAGGATTTCCTGAGGTAGAGGAGGAAGTATCTTCAAAATAATATCCGCCTGAAAAACTTCCGCCGGAGTAGCGACAATCTCGGCACCAGCCTCGGAATAGTGATTATCGGAGTAATTGATCCCCAACCCGGCACCCGACTCTACCAATACACGATGTCCGCGATCGGTCAACATGTCAACAGCCTC
>OFGP01002601.1_pt1 | contig 10266 bp, 10 predicted proteins | sample 1521781 | NCBI WGS metagenome assembly OFGP01 (sample SAMEA3504113, study PRJEB24116) | mouse gut metagenome | biome: mouse gut; feature: mouse-associated habitat; material: faeces | place: Denmark | collected 2011 | reverse complement strand
CGGAACCTGTGCAGAGAAATGCCCGAAGAAGATTATCAGCAGGGCAGGATAACAGAAGGGTCTGTGACCTTCCGTATTATAGTAAAACCCCATGGAATCAGGATATGAAAAAACCTGATTCCATGTGGTTTTTATATGCCGCAAAGGAATCCGCCGCAGGCGGAGGGTTCCTTTGCAACGCTCTTTTTTTACTGTATACGGAACTGGCTGAGAAGATGATTTAAGGTTTTAGCCTGGTCGGACAGTTCCGTTGAGATAGCAGCGCTTTCTTCGGCAGCGTCAGAATTAGTCTGTACAACTCTGGAAACTTCTTTGATCCTGTTTTCCATGGAAGACATCATTTCTGCCTGCTGGACGCTGGCAAGGGAAATATCATCCATCAGAGTCTTGATAGACTGGATACATTCGCTGATAATCTGCATTGCGGAAATGGCCACATTTGTGGATTCCGTACCTGTTTTTACATCGTGAATGGACTGGCCGATCAGAGTGTTGGTATCTCTTGCAGCTTCGGCAGATTTGGATGCAAGGCTTCTGACTTCACCGGACACCACGGAAAATCCTTTTCCGGCAGTACCTGCACGGGCAGCTTCCACAGAAGCGTTCAGTGCAAGAATATTGGTCTGGAGAGCAATATCTTCAATGGTTTTTATGATGGTGCCGATCTGAGTTGAGGACTGGTCAATATTTTTGGTGGCCTCAATAAGCTGCTCCATCTTTGTATCTGCTTCGGCAGCATATCCTGTAGCCCTGTCTACCAGATCACTGGCATTTTCACAGCGGGCAGTGCTGCTTTGAATCTGTGCGGTAATATCTGTGACGTTTGATACAAGGCCGTCAATGGAAAGTTTCTGTTCCATACTGCCCTGAGACAGGGCCTGAGCGCCTGCGGACACCTGATTTGCACCGTTGTCTACCTTTTTTGCAATATTGGTAATATCGCGCATAACATTGGTAAGATGGGTGCGGATACTTTTCAGGCTTTCGGCCAGGACCCTGAAGTCACCGATATAGTAAGACTCGTTCAGAGAGACGTCCACAGCAATGTTTCCATCTGCCATTTCACCCAGAATCCGGCCTATATCGTCTATGGTTTTGCGCAGACAGTCACAGAGCTGATGTATGGTCTGGGCAATCAGTCCGATTTCGTCGGTTCTGCCGAAGAAAGGTTCCAGTTCCTGGTCGGCGGTAAGTTCCAGGCAGCCAAGGCGCCGGATGGCATGTTCCATTACCATAAGTTCCCGGCCCTCCCGGTACAGAATCAGCAGTGTGACAAGTATAACAACTGCCGCCACAACACCGCACAGGATACCCACAGTTGTGCGTACATCAGATACTTCACCGTAGACTTCCGATGCATTGTTCCGGACCATGAAAACCCAGTTCCGGTCTTTCAGATATTTGTAGACAACCAGCTGGCTGACGCCTTTTTCATCTTTATAAGAGTAGGTACCTGCCTGTGTGTCGCTGTTCTTTTCAATTCGCCGGAGAATTTCCTGATATCCTTTGTCAGTTGTTTCCGTGTTCAGAAGCGTTTCATCCGGATGATACAGATATGTGCCGGTGTCCACGTTTAAAAATGCATATTCACTGTGGGGCAGCCCTTCGATGTCCAGATTCAGCAGGGAATCCATCAGCCGGCTGGCGTAAACGCCGGCGCCCACATAGCCGATACAGTCCTGTTCATTAAAAAGAGGATAATACATGGAAAGAATCATGCTGCCGGTTCCCGGAGATTTCATGATGCCCAGGTTCGTGAGCTGAGGATCAGCCAGAATGGTATTCTGGAAGGTCTCCAGAGATTCGCCGGTTCGGGTGGTTATGCCGATGGCATCCTGAGAGGTATGAGTCAGGACATATGTGGATGGTGTTGCAATGTATAATCCTTCGAAAATCCCTTTGACAGAAGCAAAGTCTTCCGTGTACTTCTGTGCCTTCTGTAACAGTTCGGGATCTTCCGGATGTTCAAGAAGGCCTCGGACTTCACTGCTCAGAGCGAAAGCAGACATGTATTCTTCTGCGGAAGTTACATAGTCATTTATGATAGCAGCTCTTGATTCCACAGCGTCAGTCATCTGATTGGTAATGTTGCTTTTCACCATGGAGGCGACTCGGCCGGATACAATGAACCAGAGCAGAAGCATTCCTGAGAAAGTGATCATGGTAGTAATAATGCTGATACGTGTAGCGAGTTTTCGATTAGCCAGAAATTTCATAACATTCCCCCTGTAAAAAATAGATTAGCAATTATCAAATTTCTCCTGTATGCTCGGAGTGTATCGATTTTCCACCAATAATTTTATCATGACTGCCGCTGTTTTTCAAGAATCATATGGCCGAAAAGGCGGTTGAAAGTTCGTCTGTTTTTCCTGTAATAAGGCTGTATGCTGAACCGGAATTTCAATCTGAACAATATAATCTTCCATGCGGTCAATGACCGTTTCATTGATGCCTGTCTCATAGGAGTGGCCCAGAAGGGTCAGTCCTTTTTCACGGGCAAAATCCAGAATTTCCCCGTATTTTTCCGGAAGATGCTCCCAGTTTCCCCGAAAAAAAGCCCGGAGATACTTTCCGCCAGGACGGATGTGGAACCCTTCTTCCGGCAGAGGAAAGGGAAGCTCCACAAACAGGCTGGAATATTCCTCAAATTTCCCCTGATACAGATGCTCTGCAGGGAGCATGGATCCATAGGAAGCGTCATGAAGACGGCGGAGGTGGTATTTTTGCGTTTCGGCAGTAATCAGTTCCACTTCTTCTTCAAAGGAAACCTGTCTGCTGATGTCTACGGTAATCAGGGGACATGGTTCCTTTTCCACAAATGTGATTTCAGACAAATCCATCTGCAGCAGCGTTGCCATGTTCTGCCGGTGATTGGACATTGTGTTTCGAAGTTCCTGCAGATGGGAGATATGGCGGTCAAGTTCCGTGATTTTCTCATCCAGAAGATGTTTCAGGCTGCGGGCAGAACGGTTTTTCATAAAATCCTGAATTTCGCTTACGGACACATCCAGTTCCCGCAGCAGCAGAATGGTTTCCAGAACAGAACTCTGATGGTAGCTGTAATAGCGGTAACAATTATGAGGACTGACTGCTGCAGGAGAAAACAGGCCGATTTCGTCATACCACATCAGTGTTTTTTTGTTAATGCCATGCATGGCTGCAAACTGCCCGATAGTGAGCATTTTATTTTTTTCATATTTCATGTAAATTCTCCTTGACTGTACAGTTACTGTACGGTTTATGATACAACATATGGAAAACAATTACAAGAGAACAGGAGAAGAATCTATGGAAAATCAAAATGCGTATCAGAAACCGGTAACACTGAAGAACATTCTGAAGTTTGCCGTCCCCACCATTGTTATGACTTTGTTTATGTCCTTTTATACCATGGTGGACGGGTTGTTTGTGTCCAATCTCATCGGTACTGCCGCATTGTCGGCCATCAATCTTACCGCGCCGGTGATTCAGTTTGTCACTGCTGTTTCCACCATGCTGGCCACAGGAGGCAGTGCGGTGATTATGAAGAAGATGGGAGAGCAGAAAGGAGAAGAGGCAAAGGAGGATTTTACTTCGCTGATTCTGGTAAACGTGGCCGTTGGCCTGACAATGTGGGCTCTGGGTTATCTGGCTATGGGACATATATTCGGCGGCATGAATCTGTCGGCAGAAGTGGCGGAATACTGTACGGTATACCTGAAACATTATCTGATGTTTACCGTGCCCATTCTGCTGATGAACAATTTTACCCTTTACATGATTGCATGTGGGAAGGCAACGCTTTCACTGGTGTGCTCCGTGGCCGGGGGACTGCTGAACATGGCGCTGGATTTCTGCTTTATTGCAGTATTCCACATGGGAATCCGCGGAGCGGCCATTGCCACTGGCCTGGGATATTCTGTCACTGCAGTGGTGGGGCTTATGGTATTTAGCCGGAGAAAGAATCTGCTGCACTTTAAGAAGCCGGTATTCCGCTTCCAGGTGCTGAAAAATGCCGCTTCCAACGGCTGTTCGGAAATGGCCACCGCCATGGTTACGGGAATTGTTACTTTGATGTTTAACTGGACTATGTTAAAATATGTAGGGGAAGATGGGGTTGCATCCATTACCATTATTATGTATGTGCTGATGTTTGCAAGTTCCCTTTATACAGGCTACTCTTATGGGGTGGCTCCCATGATCAGCTTTTATTATGGAGAAAAAAACCGGGAAAAGCTGCGGAAACTGACTGTGCTCAGTCTGAAAATAATCGGCGTATTGTCCCTGACCACGGTGGCATTCTCTCTGGCAGTGACCAGGCCTCTGGTATCAATATTCGCCCGGCCGGATAATCCGGTGTATGACCTGGCAGTAACAGGAAACCGAATCTGTACAGCGGCCCTGCTTTTTATCGGATTTAATATTTTTGCCAGCGGAATGTTTACCGCGCTGTCCAATGGGGTGGTTTCTGCGGTTCTGGCATTTTCCCGCTCCTTTGTGTTTATGATGGCTGCCATGCTGGTGCTTCCGGCCCTTCTGGGTGTAAATGGCATCTGGCTGGCCACTCCGGCTGCGGAACTGATGGCCCTTGGGCTTTCTGCTTTCATGTTCTGGAGATACAGAGAAAGAAAAACCAATGAAAAAACTCGGAAAAGTTATGAAAAAAAGCGGCTATGATTATCTGACACTGGAGAATATTGGTTCTTTTTGCTGAACCCGGTGACAGTCCTGGCATTGCTGCTGTTGCTGGCGTGCATTGCAGTCTATACCATAATTGATATCAGTGGGGTTATTTTCCTGCTGGATCAGTCCTGCCAGGGGAGACAGGCCAGTCTGAGACAGACTTTGCAGCAGGGTATGTGATTCCAGGGAAATCATGTTGTAACCGGACGTCATATGTGCTAGAATAGAAAAATCACTGAAAAACGGAAACGGGAAAAACAGAGAAGATGACAGAAGGGAACAGGGATGAAACAGAATTTTTGGAAAAAATACACAGGGGATAAGGCGTTTTACCGGATGGTTCTGATGATTGTGGTGCCCATTATTATCCAGAATGGAATTACCAACTTTGTGAGTCTTCTGGATAATATTATGGTGGGGCAGGTAGGGACAGAGCAGATGAGCGGCGTTGCCATTGTAAACCAGTTTATGACGGTGTTCAATATCTGTATTTTCGGCGGTGTTTCCAGCGCCGGAATTTTTACCGCCCAGTATTATGGGCAGGGAAGCCAGGAAGGAGTACGCAATACCTTCCGGTTTAAGTTTATCATCTGTCTTCTGATGACGGTTTTTGCCATTGTGCTGTTTCTCACAGCCGGAGAAGAGCTGATTATGCTGTATCTTCATGAAGGCGCTCAGACCGGAGACATTGCCCGGACGCTGGAATACGGAAAAGAATATCTGGCGGTGATTATTTTCGGGATTGTGCCCTATGCCGTTTCCCAGACTTACGCCAGTACACTGCGTGAGACAGGGGAGACCGTGCTGCCTATGAAGGCCGGAATTATTGCGGTTCTGGTAAATCTTCTGGGAAATTTCCTGCTGATTTTCGGAAATTTCGGGTTTCCGGCCCTGGGGGCTGTGGGTGCGGCTCTCGCAACGGATATTGCCAGAGTGGTGGAATGTGTGATACTGACGTGCTGGACTTACGGCCACCGGCAGGAGCATCCCTTTATTGAAGGGGCATTTCGCAGTTTGCGCATACCGAAGGAGCTGACGGTCAATATTATCCGAAAAGGAATTCCCATTATGCTCAATGAAATTGCCTGGTCTACCGGGCAGGCGTTTCTGATGCAGTGCTATTCGGTACGGGGCCTGTCTGTGGTGGCTGGACTGAATATTTCCAGTACCGTATCCAACCTGTTTAATGTGGTCTTTCTCTCCATCGGAGGGGCCATTGCAATTATTGTGGGACAGCTTCTGGGAGCCGGAAAAATGGAAGAAGCCAGAGATACGGACCGGAAACTGCTGTTTTTTACAGTTTCCACCTGTCTGGTGTGCGGAAGTCTGCTGGCATTGATTTCACCTTTCTTCCCGCTGATTTACAATACCTCCGGGGAAGTGCAGAGTCTTGCCACAGGGTTTATCCTGATTGCCGCAGGATGTATGCCTCTGTATGCGTTTATGCACGGCTGCTATTTTACCCTGCGTTCCGGCGGAAAGACCTGGATTACCGTATTGTTCGACAGCGTGTATGTGTGGGCAGTGGATATTCCCCTTGCGTTTGTGCTGGCGAATTTTACCGGACTTCCCATTGTGGTGGTGTATCTGAGCTGCCAGCTGATAGAGACGCTGAAATGTATTCTGGGTTACATACTGGTGAAAAAAGGAATCTGGCTGCAGAATATTGTTGCTGCCTGAAATTGAGGGCAGATTACAGAAAGAGGAATCTATTATGATTTACACAGGATTTGAACTGGCGTACCTGTTCTTTTTCTACAGCTTTCTGGGCTGGTGCCTGGAAGTGGTCTATGCGGCTGTGGGCAGGAAAGAATTTGTAAACAGAGGATTTCTGAACGGAATGCTGTGCCCGGTGTATGGCTTCTCCATGGTATTTATGCTGGTGTTTATGGATTCTCTGAGAGAAGAGTGGTTTTATCTGTTTCTGGGCTGCATGATTGTGGGAACTGTCACGGAGCTGCTGACGGGGCTGCTGCTGGAAAAAGTATTTCATCTGCGGCTCTGGGATTATTCCGGACGCAGGTTTCAGGCCGGCGGATATATCTGCCTTGCGGCAGCAGCACTCTGGGGCGGTCTGGGTATATTTGTGATAAAATTTCTCAATCCCCTGCTGATGGGACTGCTGAAAACCATACCATATCTGCCGGGAATCCTGGTACTGTCATGTCTCTGGCTGATTCTGGCGGTGGATATCAGTATGACCGTTGGGGCGCTGCTTAAGATAAAAAGCCAGAATCATGCCATGTCAGAGATTGCAGAAGGGCTGAATCAGGCTTCCCGTTCTCTGCAGGCTGCAATTGTAAGACTGGTGGACAGGCGTATGAACCGGGCCTTTCCCGGAATGGAACAGAAAAAGGCGGAGACTGAGGAGGAAAAGCAGGAAGTAATACGTCAGAAGACCATATTTGCCTATGGCTGCAGTTTTTATAAGGTGGTGTGGATTTTTTTCCTGGGGGCTTTTCTGGGCGCGCTGGTGGAAATGGTTTTCTGCCGGTTTACCATGGGCTGGTGGATGAGCAGAAGCAGCCTTGTTTACGGAACGTTCAGCCTGGTTTGGGGGATTGGCGTTGCCGGAGCTACCATTGTGCTGTATCGTTACCGAAATCAGGAGGACAGCCATATTTTTCTGGCGGGGACTCTGCTGGGCGGCGCTTATGAATATATCTGCAGCGTGTTTACCGAACTGGCTTTTGGAACGGTATTCTGGGACTACAGCGATATTCCCTTTAATCTGGGCGGCAGAATCAATCTTCTGTACTGCTTTTTCTGGGGAATTGCGGCATGGGTATGGATGAAACGCCTGTATCCTGTGATATCACGCTGTATTGAAAAGATTCCGCAAAAAGCCGGAAAGGTGCTGACCTGGGTGTTTCTGTTGTTTATGGCCTGGGATGTGGGCATTTCCGCACTGGCGCTGGCTCGCCATGGAGAACGGGCGCAGGGGATTCCTCCGGCCGGTGAACTGGCTGTGTGGCTGGACCGGGAATTTCCCGATGAGCGGATGAATCAGATATATCCCAGCGCGAAAACAACGGATGAGCTGGGACAGTAGCAGACAGAAGTCTGTTTCACAGAAAAACGAAGGATGAATGGAGACGGAATATGGAAGCAAAAGAGTATTTCAGTAAGAAAAAAAGAGTGGTTGTGAAAATTGGTTCGGCCTCTCTGCACCATGAGGCTACGGGCAGGCTGAATCTGGGGAAGGTGGAGCGCCTGGTGCGGGAACTCTGCGATATCCGCAACTGCGGGATGGATGTGTGTCTGGTGAGCTCCGGGGCCATTGCAGTGGGGCGCACTGCCATAGGCCTTGCAGAGAGGCCGGACAATATTTCCACCAAGCAGGCCTGTGCGGCGGTGGGGCAGGCCAGACTTATGATGACCTACCAGAAATTATTTTCTGAATATCATCAGACTGCAGGGCAGATACTTATGACAAAAGGCACCATGCAGGACAATGTTTCCCGGAAAAATGCCCAGAATACCTTTGAAGAACTGTTTCGTCTCGGTATTATCCCTGTGGTCAATGAAAACGACACGATTTCCACCTATGAAATGCAGTTTGGCGATAATGATACCCTGTCTGCACTGGTAGCTTCTCTGGTGGGAGCGGATTTACTGATTCTGCTGTCTGATATTGACGGACTGTTTACCGATGATCCTCATAAAAATCCTTCTGCAGAGCTGATTTCCGTAGTGGACCGGCTGGATGAGAATATCATTTCCATGGCAAAAGGAACCACAGGGAGCGATGTGGGCACCGGAGGCATGGAGACAAAACTGACTGCGGCAAAGATTGCCACATGTTCCGGAGCAGATATGATTATTGCCAATGGAGCGGATGTAGGCGTACTTCATCGGATTTTTGAGGGGGATTTTGTGGGTACCCTGTTCCGGGAACATCGGGACGAAGATTTTTATATAGCGGATTTTATTGAAAAGAGTCTGGAGTAGTGTGAGAATCATGGGACCGGGAAACGGAATCAGGTTATGGTGATTCCAGATTTCACGTCAGAAAGGAGAATACCATGGAACAGAACAAAATAGACCGGATCAATGTGCTGGCCCAAAAATCAAAGGCGGAGGGCCTGACAGAGGCGGAAAAGAAAGAGCAGGATCTGCTGCGGAAAGAATATATTGCAAATATCAGGCGGAACCTGCGTGCCCAGCTGGACAGCATTGACGTGGTAAATCCGGATGGAACCACAGAAAATCTGGGTGAGAAATATGGAAACAAAGAAGCAAATTAGAAGCAGGCTCCGGCAGTGCCGGGAGAGGCTGTCTTTGGAGCAGATGGGGAGTCTGTCAGCAGAAATCTGCCGGAAACTGGAGGAACAGCCATGGTTTTTCCAGGCGGAAACCATCTGCTTTTATTATCCCCTGGGAACTGAGACGAACCTGCTGCCCCTGGCAGAAAAAGCGCTGGCTCTGGGAAAAACAGCCGCATTTCCCAGGGTGGAAGGAAAAGAAATGGAATTTTACAAAGCTGCCTCACTGGAAGAGTTTCAGGAAGGCAGCTTTCATGTAATGGAACCGGTGAGCGAAATCCCTGCAGCAGAGCCGGGGAGGACAGTGCTGGTGCCGGGTCTGGGATTTGACCGCAGGGGAAACCGCATGGGGTACGGGGGAGGATATTATGACCGTTATTTTGCCAGATATCCGGAATGCTTTAAAATCGGAATTGCATATGAGGTTCAGCTTGTGGAAGGGCTGGAACCGGAACCCCATGACATATCCATGGATGCAGTAGTGACGGAGCGGGGCGTTTATTTTTGCAGGCAGTGAAAAAACGGGGATTTTTACTGCAGATATCCGTCTTTTACAATATCTTTCACAGTTTCTGTGGGAATTTCAAAAGTAACCACGCCCATATAACCGGGGGCTACCTGATATTCGTCAAAGACAATCATCAGTTTTCCGGATTCACTGATATAAAAGCTGGCAGTATCGGATAATTCTGTGAAGTTCCATTCCGGCACATCACTGTCCACCCAGTAGGTTTTTGTTTCGTCCTGAGCCATCTGGTCTTTCATCTGCTGTCTGATATTTTCAGTGATGGGAGTTTTATAATCGGCACCGTCCTGAAACAGATCTTTCAGGGTAATCATGTTACCGGTCTGTTTGTCAATATGATAGATTTTTTCCATCTGAGCGGCGCCTGCCATGGTAATGGTCTGGTGGAACCGCAGAGAGAAGAGCCTGTCATTGTCAGTTGCCACTTCATAGTCCAGATTTACAGCCTGAGTGCCTTCCCCGCCGGCGGCTTTCAGGTCTGCTTCATAAGCGGCAATAATTTCGTCGGTATAAGCCTGAATATTGTCATTCAGTTCCTGTGTGGCGTCTTCCAGTATTTCTCCGTCTTTGTTTTCCACCTGGACTTCCGGCACTTTGATATTGGCTTCCATCCGGTTTTCCTGATGCTCATATTCCCGGAATGTAACGATTTTCACAATGGATCCAAGGATTGGAATCTGTTCCATGGCGTGGGCAATGGTGGGACCGGAATTGGCCAGTACAACCAGAATAAGGGCTGCTGCAGCAATTCCTGTGGCTGCTCTGGCAAAAGGAAACCGGAAAATGGAGGATTTCTTCCGGCAGGTATCCGTC
>OFGP01002594.1_pt1 | contig 10295 bp, 8 predicted proteins | sample 1521781 | NCBI WGS metagenome assembly OFGP01 (sample SAMEA3504113, study PRJEB24116) | mouse gut metagenome | biome: mouse gut; feature: mouse-associated habitat; material: faeces | place: Denmark | collected 2011 | reverse complement strand
CCATCCACTTCTCCTGCTTGGGGGCCCCCAGGCAGACAAAGAGCAGGTCGGGCCGGGCGGCCGCCACCTTGAGCAGCACCGCCTCCTCGTCCTTGAAGTAGCCGTCCTGGGTGCCGCACAGGGTGATATTGGGATACCGCTCCAGGATGCGGCGGCCCGCCTCCTCGGCCACGCCGGGTTTGGCCCCCAGCAGGTAGAGCCGCCCGCCCTGCCCGTTGAGATAGGTGAGCATATCCTCCGCGAAGGCGATGCCGGTGACCCGGCCCTTCAGCGGGGTGCCCTGGATTTTTGCCGAGTAGATTACCCCGATGCCGTCGGCCAGGGCCAGGTCGGCCCCGTTGAGCACCTGAAGGAACTCCCGGTCCTTCTCCGCCGCCAGAATAAACTCCGGATTGGGGGTTACCACATAGTGGAATTTGTCCTCCGCCAGCAGGGCGGCCCCCGCCTGGGCGGCCTCCTCCCGGGTGAGATCGTCAAAGTTGACGCCTAAAACCTCTTTTTTCAATCGTACCTCCATGCGCCTTGGGCGCTTCCTGGTCCGCACCTGTTTTGTCCCTCCTGGTGATGATTCCCGGCCGGACAGTCGCTCAAACAGGGGCGGATATACTTTTCCTTATACTTCCCGCTATTTTACCATGTTCTGGGCCAAAAGTCTATGAAAATTCCGTGAAGGTTTTTTTAAGTTGGGGCAGGAAATTGTGATTTTTGTAACCGCACTGTAATTTGACGGTTACCTACTTCAAGTGTAGTATGATAATCAACTACATTTGAAGTGGATGTGATCTGTTATGAAACGACTGCCCGACACCGAGCTGGAGGTTATGAAGGCCCTCTGGACCACCGGGCCGGACACCCCCCGGGCCCTGCTGGAGGAGCGGCTGGCCAGCTTCGGCTGGGCCGCCAACACCATCAACACCTATCTGGCCCGCCTGGCGGAAAAGGGCTTTGTGGCCGTGCGCCGGGAGGGGAAAAGCAACCTGTACACCCCCCTGGTGGGCTGCGACGAGTACCAGGCCTTCGACAGCCGGGCGGTGCTGGACCGGCTCTACGGCTCTCCCCGGAACTTTGTGGCCGCCCTGGCCCGGGAGGGGATGGGCCGGGACGAGCTGGAGGAGCTCCAGGCCCTGCTGGACCAGCTGAACGGAGGGCAGTGGAAATGAATCAGATTCTTCTCACGCTGGGGGCCCTCACTTTGGGGGGCTCCGCCGCCGTGCTCCTGCTGGCCTGGATGGGCAGCTCCACCCGGGGGCGGTACGGGGCAAAATGGCGCTGCTGGGCCTGGCTGCTGCTGTGTCTGCGGCTGGCCGTCCCCATGCCCCTGATCTTCCGGGGGGAGGCCCGGGCCCCCATTCGGGTGGATGTCCCCAATCCCCCGGCTGTCACCCAGCCCGTTACACCGCCAAACACCTCTCATGTCCCCACCCCGCCCAGCGGCGGGGACCACTCCGACCCCAAGCCGGGGAATCAGGGCGGGAACGCCGTCCCCAAGCCCGGGACAAGCTCCCCCCTCCCCGCTCCCGTCCCCCAGCCGGAGGAAAACCCATCCTTCGACGCCGCCCGGCTGCTGCTGGCGGTGTGGCTGGCAGGGGCCGCGGCCATGCTGCTCTGGAGCGGGTACGCCCATCTGCGGTTTCTGTCCTACCTGCGCCGGTGGTCCGCTCCGGTGGAGGACTGGGACGCAGTGGCTGCCTTTAACCACTTGGGAGATCAGCTCCAGCTCCACGCCCGGCCCCGGCTGCTGGTGTGCCAAGGGCTGAAGGTGCCCATGCTGGCCGGGGCGCTGCGCCCCGCCATTCTCCTGCCCCAGGGGAAAATCACCGGGGAGGAGCTGGGGTTCTCCCTGCTCCACGAGCTCACCCACTACCGCAGAGGGGATATCTGGCTGAAAACACTGGCGATGTGGGTCAACGCCCTGTACTGGTTTAACCCGCTGGCCTGGTATATGATCCGCCTGGTGGAGCGGGACACCGAGCTGGCCTGCGACGAGGACGCCCTGCGCCGGCTGTCTCCACAGGACTACTCCGGCTACGGTCAGACCATTTTGGCCGCTGTGGCAAGATTGCAGAAGAAGCCGGATTAGAACGGGAGAAAGGCTCCCGGAAGGGCCGTCTGCTTCGCACATTTCGCCTGCGGCGAAATACAATCCTCCGTCACCGCCTTCGGCGGCGCCACCTCCTTTCAAAAGGAGGCTTACGAAAGGAGCTCTATATGAAGAACTGCATGCCCCGCACGCCCTTCTCCACTCCCCTGTCCGGGTCGGCCAGGGAGACGGAAATTCGTATCCGCAATATTATGTCCGGGCCAAAAAAGCGCCCGCCCATCCCGCTGATGATCCTGGTGGCTGCCGTGTGTATCTTCTGCGGCAATATCGTATCCTGCCAGATGGCCGAACCGGAACCGGCGGACATCTCCGAACCGGCCAGTTCCTCCCAGGGAGACCGCTCCGACGCGGACCGGGACGCGCAGCTCAATTCGCTGCTTCTGAACTATCTCCGGGCGGAATACGGCACCCCCGCATACCTGGACACCCCGGAACAGCCTCAGGAACGGGATATCCGCCTGGATTCTGCTGTCCTCCTCGGGGAAACCGACCTGGACGGAACACGCTTGGGGCTGTATCAGGTCCTGCGCAGTGAATACGGCCAGCGCATGGGTGAGCTAGAATGGCAACAGTATTCCCCCCTCCATCTTGTTTTCCGCATGGACGAGGACGGCTCTCCGGCTGAGGTACTGGCCCTCGCTCAATACTACACGGAGGGCATGTCCCCGGAGGACGCCATCTGTCAGGCGGTATGGGGGCTATCTGACCTGGAGGTCTGCCTGTACCGGGACGGCTTCTCCACTCCCATCGGCCCGCTCATGTCAATCAACAGTTCCTTTTTTGCTCCGCTGATCCAGGACAGCGAAACAGTCGGATATGAGCCCAGCTATCAGGAAGGAGATTACTGGTTCAGCGCCGATGGAGACGGCTTCCAATCCACCAATTATTACGATCCCACCGACGGAAGCGACAGTGTCTTTCTGCTGGATGTGACCCGCACCGACGTGTCCACCCCCCGGGGCATCCGGGTGGGGGACAGCCGGGAGGCCGTGCTGACCGCCTACCCCGGGATTTATGACACTCCATACCTGGACTATGACGGGGATTATCTGTGGTACTGTGAATATGAGGAGGGCTTTGGCCCCGCCGTTCTGTTCTTCTTCTCCGATACGGATACAGTCCAGTCCATTCAGCTTCACTTTCTGAACTACTAACCGGGAAAGGAGCTCCCCATGAACAATAAAATGCCCCGCACGCCCTTCTCCACTTCCCTGTCCGGGTCGGCCAAGGAGACGGAGCTGCGTATCCGCAATATTATGTCCGGGCCCAAGAGGCGGCCGCCGGTGCTGTTTTTGGCGCTGGTGTTTTCCGTTTGTATCTTCTGCGGCAATCTGGTGTCGTGCCAGGTGAAGGAGACGGAGGGCGCTCAGCCGGGCGGCTCCTCCTCTCAGGAGGTCCAGGGTACTCCCGCGGACCTGGGCGGTCTCCCCGCCGATGGGGCGGAGGAAGCGCTGCTTCAGGCACTGTGCCAGGTCTCCGGTGAGACGGAACCCTTTCAGTCTCCCAGCGCCCGCCTGCTGGACTATGTCCAGACCGACGACCTGATTCTGGGGGCGGCCCTTATGGAGGGCCACCTGGAAAACACCCTGCTCCTGGGGGTGATGGACCGGGAGACCCGCGCGCTGACCGGACCCGTTTTCCGGCACGCTGTAAAGAACGGCTTCCCCAACGTCGTCACCGTCTACCCCAATCTTTTCGACTACAACAGTGAGGAGGGGCCCTGTCTGCTCTACACCTTCAACGGCCAGGAGAACGGGCAGTATACCGGTCAGGCGGGGCTGGTCTGCCTGGACGGGAAGGACCTCGCCTGGAAGTGGCCGGCGGAGGGGGACGTGCGGGACCCGGACAGCCCGGCCGGTCAGGCGTATCGGGATTTCTGGACCGGGCACCTGGCCGTGGCGGCCCCCGGCGGGGTGGACGTGTACGCCGTCAACCCGGATTTTGAATGGGGCGGGGACGAGCCCTGGTCCATCTGGCAGCTGGACCACAACGAGGCCTTCTGGGAAGCTGAGGAAACAAACCTGCCCATGCCCATATACTTCCAGTCGCTGAGCTGGCTGGTGGGCTACACCAACGACCCCGGCGGCTGGCGGGTCCTCTCCCTGAAGCCCAACCGGGAGCGGGCCGACCTGGAGGCCCGGATGGACTGTTTTACCCTCACGGCCTGCATGGACAACGGCACAGGGGCCTTCACCGCCGACCTGTTTTTCAGCTACGATTCGGAGCCGGCCCGGCCCCGGAGTTACAGCGAACTGGTCCACGCCGAGGTCCGCGCCCCGCTCCCCTCCGCCGCCGTCCCCGACCCGGAGGCCCGGGCGGCCTATGTCCGGGTGCTGGAGGACCTGCTCTACCGTGATACCCTGCCTGACGGAACAGAATGTACCCCGTACAGTGAGGAGTACCCCGGCGGCTTTGAGCGTATGGAGGACAACACCTTCGCCGTGGCCGATGTGGACGGAGACGGGCGGGAGGAGCTGGTCCTGCTCACCCGTCCCAACATCTACGCCGGCTACCGGGGCTACATTTTGGAGTACTACAACAACGCGCTGGTGATTCAGCACGAGGGCTTCCCCTCCTTCACCTTCTACAGCAACGGGGCGTTTGCAGAGGACGACTCCCACGCTCAGGGGAGCTGGACCAGTCAGTTCTGGCCCCACGACATCTACCGTTATCTGTCCGGTTCGGACAGCTACGAGCTGGCAGGTCATGTGGACGCTTGGGAAAAGGTGATGTCCGATATCAACCCGGAGTCCCTGCCCCCCTTCCCCACCGAGAGGGACGCCAGCGGGTCGGGTATTCTCTACTACATCACCCCGGTGGAGGACTTGGGACCCGACTTCCATGGCTACAGCAAGGACGCGGTGGACCAGTCGGTCTATCTGGAGTGGCTGGAGCCCATCCTGGGGGACGCCCGGCCACTGGAGCTGGACTATCTGCCCCTGACAGAAGAAAACATCAACCGTTTGAAATAGGAGAAACCGCTATGAACAACAAAATGCCCCGCACGCCCTTCTCCACTCCCCTGTCCGGGTCGGCCAGGGAGACGGAAATCCGTATCCGCAGCATCATGTCCGGGCCCAAAAAGCGGCCGCCGCTGCCCTTTTTGATTCTGGCGTTCTCTCTGTGCATCTTCTGCGGCAATATCGTCTCCTGCCAGGTGGCGGAGACGGACACACCCGCCGCCCAGGATTCCTCCGCGTCGGTCTCCGCGCCCCCGGACACCTCCGAGGAACAGCCGTGGGTCCCGGTGGAGCTAAAAACCGGGATGCTCCAATATATCGGGCAGACCAGTGACTGGTTCTATGAGAATTACAGCCCTTCTGAGAAGGAGATGGCGGTTTTGGACAACCTCCCCGGGGCGGAGCTGCCCTGGGAGGCGGTAGAGGTATATTACGCCATGCGGCGGGACTACTGGCGGGACACTCTCCTGCCGGTGGCCTACGACGAGGGGGAGGATGTCACCGTCTACTTTGTAGTGAACCCGGACAGTATGCCCAACGTGGAGCCCCTGGTCAGTCCTATATTGTGGGGAGGAGACCTGGAACAGCAGCGGGGCATCGTCCTGCGTCACGGGGAGCGGACGGCCTATTTCCACCTCTACTGGGGCGGCAATGGGCACTTTGCCAGCAATCCCACGCTGCTGGCGGACGACCTGGACGGCGATGGCCAGCCCGAAGTGGCCCTGGTCCTGACTGACGGCTGGGGCACCGGGGTCCACACGGAAAGCCTGTACATCTTCGACCTGGATACCATGACCTACACCGTCCCGGACTTCTCCGACATCCCCCTGGAGATCACCGCCAGCCCCGGCGAGACCACTGCCCGTATGTCCAGCGGGGAGCTGGAGTGGGAGGTGGACCTGGGTAAACTGTATGAGCCTTTCAAGGGGGTTGCGCAGGTGGGCGATCAGGTGCGCTTTAAACAGGAAGACGACCGGCTTGTCTGCGACCTGACCCTGGACTTATCCTGCATGAGCCTGGAATGTCTGGCCAGTGTCCATTTTCCCGTGGTCTATGAGGGCGGCGGGTATAAATTGGGCCCGGCCACGTGGATGGGCAACATCCTCTGACGATGAAAGGAGCACCCCATGAACAACAAAATGCCCCGCACGCCCTTTTCCACTCCCCTGTCCGGGTCGGCCAGGGAGACGGAAATTCGTATCCGCAATATTATGTCCGGGCCTAAGAAGCGGCCGCCGGTGCTGTTTCTGGCGCTGGTGTTTTCCGTTTGTATCTTCTGCGGCAATCTGGTGTCGTGCCAGATGGCGGAGGAGGGCGGCGGGCCGGAGGGGCCTCCGGCGGAGGTGTGGCTGGACTTCAGGGACGGCTTGGGGGAAGACATGCCCTGGGACGACAGCATTGAAACCGGGCTGCCCGAGTATCCGGGCGTGACCTTCCGATGGACGGCGGACCGGGTCTGCGCGGTGGAGGACGGGAATGAGACGGCGCTGTTCTCTGGAATGCCCGTATGGAGCGTTTTTCTCTGCGACCTCACCGGCGACGGCCTGCGGGAGCTGTGCTCTGTGACGTCTTTCGGGTCCGGGATGGTGGACGACCGCATTATTGCATACGACTTTTCCTCCAAGGAGACTTATATGCTGCAAAGCCGGTGGATGTTCGACTATGGCCTGGCCCTGGAGGGCGGACAGCTCCGGGTGTCCAGGTTCCGGTACACAGACGGCCGGAAGCTGTCGGAGGGACGGCTGGCCGTTGACGCGGATACGATACTGCTGGAGGGCGAGGAGCGATACCACGCCCTGCGGATGGTGGACGAGACGCCCCTCCCGTCCGACGAGCCGGACTTGGCCTGGCTGCTTATGCGGGAGCATGAAAATTACCCCTATTCCGCGGAGAGCATGTTCTCCCGGCCGCTTCTGTCCCAGGAAGGGGAGAACTGCACGCTGGGACTGGCCCTGGTGAGCAGCCGCCAGCACCCCGCCGGACTGGGCAACCTGATGCTGGGCCTGTGGGACAAGGAGGCGCAGGGGTGGTGTGGACCCGTTTATGAGGTGGGGGGAGACGACGGACAGTTTTCCTCCTGGACGGCCCCGGACGGAGCCCTCCATATCCTGTGCGCCAATACCGCCATCTACCAGGGGGACGAGGGCGCTTTTACTGCGGCCCACTACCGCTTCGACGGCAACACGCTGGAGGAACTGGACCGCCGGGAGTATGAGGAGCGGGTGGTCCCGGTGGAGGGCGGGCTGGAGGTGTATGAGATCGACCCCCAGTACCGGCTCCAGCTCTATAACCCGGAGTATGATGACATACCCCTGCCTGAAAAATGGCGCTATTCCCACTTTGAACCCATTGCCGATTAAAAGGAGCTTATTATGAATCAACAAATGCCTCGCACCCCCTTCTCCACCCACCTGTCCGGGTCGGCCAGGGAGACGGAAATTCGACTGCGCAATATCTTTGCCGGACCCAAGAAGCGGCCGCCGCTGCCCTTTTTGATTTTGATGTTTGCCATCGCCATCTTCTGCGGCAATCTGGTGTCCTGCCGCCAGCGGCCGCCGGAGCCCTCCCTTTTGATGGAGACCCAGTACTATGACAGCTATGGCAACTATGTGGAAATCCCCGCTCTGGCCCTCCCTTCCGGACAGGAGAACGAGGCGGTGGACGCCATCAACGCCGGGCTCAACGACCTGCGGGGGGAGTACGCTCAACTCGATTCCCGGACGGGAACGGATGCCCGGGAAAATCAGTGCCTGTTCTACCCCTCCACCACCGACCGGTATCTGAATCTGCTGTTTTTCCGGTCGCAGTTCACCACCGATTTGAACACCGGGCACGTGTTCTCCCTGGTCTATGACCGAAAGGAGGGGGCGATGGTGTCTGCCGGGGACGCCCTGGCCCTGGCCGGCTTGAACGAGAAGGCGCTGCTGGACCAGGTGACGGAGCAAATGGAGCCGGAGATGAATCCGGAGGGGCAGGGATACCAAATCGCCCTTCACCGCCTGACCCTGGAGGGTTTCCACATCAAGGCCGACGGCCAGCCCGTGTTTTATCTCACCGGGCGGATGGATGATGTGGACGACGCGGTTCTGGACGCCGTCAGTGGCGCGGACCAGCTGTTTATCTGGGAGGAGCGGGCCGTCACTGTCTATGACCAGTACAGCCTGAACACCCCCCTGGTCCCCGCCGAGGAGACCGACAAGCTGGACCCGCCGCTGTGGAATCAGTGGTACTTCGCCGGGGAGGAGCCGGTTGGGGGCTTTGTGGACAGGTCGTCGCCGGATGCCCTCAACTTTGACACACGGCTCAATGAGATGGCCCTGGAATACCTCCGGGCGGCGTACAACGCCACAGTCTACCTGGCGGCGGACGCCCCGGACACACCCCAGGACAGGAACTTCCGCCTGGACTCCGTTAATTTGCTTGGAACGGATACTTTGGAGGGAGAGCTCCTGGGGCTCTATCAAATCAACTACAGCGGCGTCTCTGCGCAAAGCTCGGGCGCGCTGGAGTGGTCGGCATGGTCCCCCGCTTACCTGGTGGCCCGCATGTACGAGGACGGCAGCCCGGCGGAGTTCCTGGTCCACTTTGACTACTATCGGGAAGGGATGGCCTCGGGGGATGCCATCCGTCAGGCAGTCTGGCGGCTGATGGACCTGGAGGTCTGCCTGTACCGAGACGGCTTCTCCACCCCCGTCGGTCTGGGCAGCTGGACAGATTCCATGTTTCCGGACTTTGAACCGGAGACGTCAGTGTTTAAGGAAGGCGAACCCATCTATCAGCCCGGGGACTACTGGGAAAATTGGTCTGTAGACGGCGGCGGCGACGCAGGCGGGGTGTCCGCTCTGCGGTACTACAGCGCTGATTCAGGAAGTTTCTTCCTCAAACGTCTGGAGACGGGCCGCACCGATATGGTCACCCCCCGGGGTATCCGGGTGGGGGCCACCCGGGAGGAGGTGCTGGCCGCCTATCCCGGACTCCTCTCCGACGAGAAAGGCTGGACCTGGGCCTACCCGGACGACTACCTGTGGTACTGCGACGATGTAAACGGCATTGGCCCGCACCTGTACTTCTACTTTGTCAACGATGTGGTTTACATGATTCAAATAGTAGACCTTTTTAATTGACCCGCAGAAAGGAGCTCACTATGAAAGAAAAAATGCCCCGCACCCCCTTTTCCACCGGCCTGTCCCGCTCCGCCCGGGAGACCGAGCTGCGCATTAAACATATTATGTCCGGGCCCAAGAGACGGCCGCCCCTGCCCTTCCTGCTTTTGGTATTCTCCATCTGCATCTTCTGCGGGAATCTGGTCTCCTGCCAGATGGCCGAGCCGGAGCCCGGCGACGTCTCAGACCCGGCCGGCGTCCAGCATGAGGAGCACACACCCGCCGTTAAAGACAGCGCCGTCCCCCAGCTGGAGCGGCGGATCGGAACATACACTTTCCTCCTCACCGCCAACACCGGCCCGGGCCACAATACCGACGCCTTTATGGTGCTGTGCTATGACACCCGGCAGCAGACCGCGGGGCTGGTTTCCATCCCCCGGGACACCCTCGTCCTGGGGGAGGACAGGCCGGTACGCCTGAGTACCCTCCAGGCCGGCCCGGAGCAGCAAGCCGCCGCCCTCTCCTCCATGCTGGGCATCCCCATCGACTACTTCATCGATGTGGACATGGACGGCTTTGCCGCCCTGGTGGACAAGCTGGGCGGGATCGACTTCTACATCCCCTGTGATATGGACTACGACGACCCCGTTCAGGACCTGTCCATCCACTTCTCCCAGGGCCCGGCCCACCTGAACGGCCGGCAGGTTATTGAGGTGGCCCGCTTCCGCAAAAACAACGACGGCAGTTCCTACAGCGACCTTGGCAGAGTTCAGACCCAGCAGAGGCTGATGGAGGCGCTGGCCCAAAAGCTGCTGTCCTGGGACGGCGCCGCCGCCTTTGTGGACACCCTTGTCCAGAACGTGGACACCGACCTGTCTGCGGCCGACATGCTCTACTTCGCCAGCCGGGCCCCGGGGCTGGACCCCTCCGGCGGTTTGGAGACGGCCACCCTGCCCCTCCGGGGCGCGTCTATGGAGGGGAACCGCATCCTGGGGGAGGAGCCGGACCCGGAGCCGGCCCTGGAGGTGGTCAACCGGCTGCTCAACCCCTATACCCGGGACATGACCCTGGAGGACACGGGGCTGGCCGGCCTCTCCGGCTGAAGGGGGCAAACCGGCCCGGAGGATTTTT
>OFGP01002585.1_pt1 | contig 10321 bp, 10 predicted proteins | sample 1521781 | NCBI WGS metagenome assembly OFGP01 (sample SAMEA3504113, study PRJEB24116) | mouse gut metagenome | biome: mouse gut; feature: mouse-associated habitat; material: faeces | place: Denmark | collected 2011 | reverse complement strand
CTGGTGAAGTCCCTGATCGTCTCTGGGGACAGCCTGCCGCTGGACAGGCTGAAAGCAAAAACACCAGGAACCGCCTTGTATGAGAATTGCAGGAAAGTTGCCGGGAAAGGTGGTGCTGCATGAGCGAAAAAAATATGACAGAGAAGCTGCCGGAAGGATTGAAGAAACTACGAGACGAGTTCCCAAGCGTATCCGTTTCCGAGCTTCCGGCGCCTGTGATTGGTGGGGCCAGCGGATTACTGGATCACATGGAAAGTGCCTCATGTGTGATGTATCAATTAGGGCAGCTATTGTGGGCAACGGGAGAAAAATTCCGGGTCACAATCGAGTGTGACCCGGAGACAGGGAGATTTGAGGCAAAGCGGGAAACGATTGCTTGAAAAGCCAATGCTGTTAGTGAGCAAGTGGTTGCCCTGTGATATCGGTTGTGGAACAACCGTCTGGGAGCTTAACAACACTGGAAAAGTCGATAGGGCGATCACAAATAACGGTTAGATGCGCCATTCCGTTTGTGGCGTCTGGGTGAAAGAGTACAGACAACCCTAGCGTTTCATGAATGTATTTGTGAACGTCGGATCGTTCCCTGGGTGTCATTTCATCAGGGAAATCAATACGATAAACTTTCGCCATACTATCACCCCCTTCCACGAAAATCTTACCATATAGCGGAGGCGGGTACAAGGAGGAATGAAAAAATGGCATACAAACACGGCGTATACGTCAACGAACAGGCCACGGAGGTCAGCACACCCATGGTGGCCGCGTCGGGTATCCCGTATGTGGTGGGGCTGGCCCCGGTTCATGCGGCGGCGGTCCCGGCCAAGGTAAACACTCCGGTGCTGTGTACCAGCTGGGCCGAGGCAGTAGAAAAGCTGGGATACTCCGAGGACTGGAAAACCTTCACCCTCTGTGAGTTCATGTACTCCCACTTCAAGCTCTTTGGCTGCCAGCCGGTGATCTTCTGCAATGTCCTGGACCCGGACAGCGCGAAGAAAGCGGAAGCGGCCAAAGAGTATGAGGTTACAGACCACAAGGCCGTCCTGCCCTTTGGGACCATGGCCGACGGGATCAAAGTGTCCAGCGGGGAAAGCGAACTGACGCAGGATGAGGACTACGCCGTCCTGCACACGGACAGCGCCTGCATCGTAGAACTGCTGTCCACCGGGACAGCCTATGGCGCCACGGCACTGACTGTGGAGGGCGAGACGGTCAACCCGGAAGCCGTCAGCACCACGGATATCATCACCGCCTTGGGCGAAGTGGATGCCTGCATGAATGCAGCGGGCGTGATCCCCGACCTGATCTGCGCCCCCGGTTATTCCCACATTCCCACCGTGGCCGCTATCATGGCCACAAAGTCCGATGGGATCAACGGCCTGTTTCGGGGCAAGGCGCTTATTGACATAGACTGCGGCGCAGATGGTGTCCGGCAGTATTCGGACCTGCCTGCGGCAAAGTCCGCCGGCAATCTGGTGGACGAAAATCAAATCCTCTGCTGGCCCATGGTTCGGATGGGCGAACAGCAGTACCACATGAGTACACAGCTGGCGGGCCTCATGGCCCAGGTGGACAGCGGCAACGATGGATGCCCCTACGAGAGCCCGTCCAACAAAAACTTCAAAATGACCGCCTGCTGCCTGGAGGATGGAACAGAGGTCAACCTGACCTTTGACCAGGCAAATATGGTCAACAGCTACGGCGTTGTCACCGCCTTGAACTTCCTTACCTATGGCTGGACCTGCTGGGGAAACTATACGGCCTGCTATCCGTCCAACACTGACGTGAAAGACCAGTTTATCCCCGTGTCCCGGATGTTTGACTGGGTGGCAAATACCCTCATTCGGACATTCTGGTCTAAGCTGGACAAGCCCATGAACCGCCGCCTGATCGACACCATCCTGGACACCTGCAATATCTGGCTGGGCGGTCTGGTGGGGGCCGGGTATCTGCTGGGGGCGCGGGCTGTGATGCTGGAGAGCGAGAACCCGGAAACCAGCCTCATGGCCGGGATCATCCACCTGCATATCTACATGACGCCGCCCAGCCCCGCCCAGGAAATCGACTTTGCCCTGGAGTATGACGCCTCCTATGTGACGGCGGCGCTGCTGGGCTGATAAGGAGGGAAGCACAAGATGAAACAGCACGCGGCTTATCTCAACTTGGAGATATACGAGGACAGCGTCAACATGATGGGCGTGGCCAAGGTGGGCCTGCCTGATATTAACTTTAAGACAGTAACGGTTTCCGGCGCAGGCATGAGCGGGGACCTGGAAATACCCCTGATCGGGATGCTGGAAAATATGACAATGAGCATCGACTTTTTGTCCACTACGTCCTCCGCTGTATCTCTCATGGCCCCGCGCAAGCACCAGCTGGACCTGAGAGTGGCGGAAGAAGTGTGGGATGTAGAAGGAGCGGAAGCGGAAATCCAAGCAGACAAATATGTCGTGGTAGTCATGCCCAAGGCGATCAAGCCGGGGACCGTCGCGCCGGCTTCCGCAGCAGATACCTCCGGGGAATTTGTGGTCTACTACTACGCCGCCTATAAGGACGGGGAAACCCTTTGGGAGATCGACAAGCGGACCATGAAGTGCAATATCGGCGGTGTGGACTACTCCGCCGACCTGCGCAAGGCCCTGGGCAAATAAGGAAAGGAGCTTTTTCATGGGCACAAAAAAGACCACCACACTGGAAACTGCCACCACTGAGGAAACCACGGAGGAAACCTCGGAGAGCATGGCGGAAACATTGGCGGAAGCCGCAGAGCAGATCGAAGCGGATGCCTTGGCGGAGGAACCTGACAGTGAACGCTACACCCACTATTTCAAACGGCCCTTTACCTATGAGGGCCGGACCGTGGAAACTCTGACCTTTGACTGGGACACCCTGAGCGGAAGAGACAGCCTTGCCATCGAGCGGGAACTGCGGACAAAAAACATCACGCTGGTGATCCCGGCTTACACCGGGGAATACCTGGTGGGTATGGCTGCCCGCGCCTGCGTTGACCGCACAGAGGAAGGAAAGCGCTTTGTGGGAACGGACATGATTCAGGCCATGCCACTGGGCGACTTCCAGCAGATCACCAAACAGGCTAGGAATTTTTTAATTCGTGCGGGGTTGTAACCGGCGACGGCGGGCTATGGCTTCGCAAGCAATGTATCATCCTGGCAAAGAACAATAACACCCCTGTCCCCTATTGGCTGTCTCTGCCGCTGTCGCAGCTGGGAGAGTGGATAGAGGCAAACAACGCCGTGATCGAAGAAGAAAAGGAGGCCGTGCGTCGTGGCCAGCAGAAGAGAATATGAGATGCTGTTCGGCCTCAACGCACGGCTGAACGGCGGCTTTCAAGGTGCCTTTTCCAAAGCACAGGCCCAGTTTACGCGGCTGGGAAATGAAATCCGAAAACTAAGCCGGGTGCAGTCTGACATATCCGCCTATCAAAAGCAGCAGCGGGCAATCGAAGCCACCACGCGGAAACTGGAAAACCTGAAACGCCAGCAGGCACTGGTCCGACAAGAGATCAGCCAGACCAAAGCCGCCGGGCAGTCCACGGCAGCTTTGGAGCGGGAGGAGCTAAAGCTGGGCCAGCGGATCAATGACACCAGCGCCGCCCTGAACCAGCAGAATGAAAAGCTGACCACTACCGGGAATCGCCTGCGGGAGGCGGGAGTGAACACCAACAATCTGGCCGCCCGTCTGACCACCCGCCTGGGAGAACTGCGGCGGGAGCAGGACAGGGCTGCCGAGGGTGCCCGGAGCTTCGGTGAAAGAACGGTAGAGGCGTTCAACGCGGCGCAGGAGGCCATTCTGGCGGCGGGAATCACCACCGCCCTGCAGGAGATCGCCAGGGCCTATATGGCCTGCGTGGAAGCCGCCGGAGGGCTGGAGGAAACCATGTCCACGGTGGAGGCCCTTTCCGGGAGCAACGCGGCGGAAATGGACCAACTCACCGCCAAGGCCAAAGACCTGGGAGCAACCACCAAGTTCACCGCTCAGGAGAGCGCCGAGGCCATGAGCTATATGGCTATGGCCGGGTGGGATGCACAAGAAATGATGTCGGGCATGGACGGCGTTTTGAACCTGGCCGCTGCTGCCGGTGAGGACCTGGCCATGGTGTCCGATATCGTGACGGACAACCTCACGGCCTTTGGCCTGACCGCCGCAGACACCGCCCGTTTTTCGGACGTGCTGGCGGCGGCAGCTACCAACTCCAACACCAGCGTCAGCATTATGGGCGAGACGTTCAAGTCCTCTGCCGCCATTGCCGGTGCTCTGGGCTACAGCATAGAGGACGTGGCCATTGCAACGGGCCTCATGGCCAACGCAGGCGTCAAGGGCAGCATTGCCGGAACCGCTTTGCGGAATATCTTCAACGGCCTGCTGGAAGGTGCGACCCTCACCGGCGCGGCCTTTGGGGAATATACATATTCCGCCGTTCAGGCGGACGGAACCATGAAGGACTTCGGGGCCACACTGAACGAACTGCGCGGCGTATTTGCGCAAATGACGGAAGCCGAGCGGGTCAACAATGCCATGACCCTGGCCGGGGCACGCGGCTACAACGGCCTGCTGGCCATCCTGCGGGCCACCGACGAAGATTATGCGTCCCTGACGGCCAGCATCAACGAGTGCAGCGGGGCAGCTGAGAAAATGGCTGCTATTAAGCTGGACAACATGAACGGCCAGCTGACCCTGATGAAATCCGCCTTTGATGCCCTTAAAACCTCCATTGGGGAACAGTTCATCCCGGAAATGCGGGGGCTTTACAGCGTCGGAACGGATGTATTCGCCGCGTTGGACAGCTTCGCGCAGAAAAACCCGGCTCTGGTCAAGTCTATCACGGTATTTGTGGGTGCCATCGGCCTGGCCACCGCTGGGCTGGCCGCTTATGCGGCGGTGACAAAAGCCGTGATCCCATTGATGCAGCTTTTCGCCGCTTCCATTCCAGGCGTCAACATTTTCTTTGGCGTCGCGGCGGCGGTTTCCGCCGTGGTGGCTGCCATTGCGGGGATCGCCTCTGTGGCCGAGCGGTCCGGGCCTTCCCTGAAAGAGCTGACCCAAGCGGCGCGGGAAATGGACGGCACCATGGAGGATGTATGCGCCACTTATGATGAATCCATTACAGCCACCCAGGCGGCGGCGGATGTGGCGGATCGGTACGTCCAGCGCCTGAAAGAGCTGGAGGCTACGGGCCTGAAAACCGAGGACCAGCAGCGGCAGTACCACGGTACCCTGGCCCTGCTTTGCCAGACGGTGCCGGAGCTGGCGGGCCTGATTGACCTGGAGACCGATTCCATCCAGGGCGGGACCGCTGCCCTGGAAGCCAACACACAGGCATGGCGGAGGAACGCACTGCAAAAGGCCGTCCAAGAGAAAATGAACGGCCTGTATGAGAGCTACGCCAAAGTGGAGCTGGAAGCAGCGGAGAATGGGATCAAGCTGGCGGCGGCAGAATCCAAGAAGGAGATCGCCGCAAAGGACCTGGCCCAGGCTCAGCAGCGCATGAATACGCTGTATGCCCAGGCAAAGAGCGAGGCGGATGCCTACAATAAAACCCACGCGGGCCACCTGTCAGCAGCCAAGTTTCTGGACCGGGAGTATTATTCCCTTGCAAATTCAGTCCAGAACTACAAGGAAGAGATCGCTGACGCCAATCGGGAGGAGAACCGATACAGCCAAGCCGTGGAGCAAGGGACGGATGCCCTGGACCGGGCGCGGGCGGAAATGGACCAGGCAGAAGCGGACGCGAAAGCCTACACGGAAGCCCTGGGCCTCTCCGGGGATGCCGCCCAGGACGCCGCCGGACAAACGGACGGGCTGTCGGATGCTTTGGGCAGTCTATCCGGGGCCTATACGGAGACGTATGCCAAGGCATACGAGAGTATCAGCGGGCAGATCGGGCTTTTCGAGGATATGACCATGGAGGTGGACACCTCCGTGGATCAAATGATTGCAAATCTGCAATCCCAGTCTGCCTACCTGGAAAACTACGCACAAAACCTGCGCACCGTCATGGAATGGGGCGTGGATGAAGGGATCGTGGAAAAGCTGGCCGACGGCAGCGCGGAGAGTGCGAAGTATCTGCAGGCCATCGTCAACGGCGGGAAAAGCAAAGTGGCAGAGCTGAACGCCGCCTTTGCGAAAGTGGCAGAAGGAAAAGACACCTTTGCCCGCACCATCGACGAAATGCAGAACCACCTGAGCGGGGCTATGAGCAACATGGTAAGCACTGTGGCCTCTGGTGTCGCGGGCATGAACCTGAGCCATGCGGCGTCCAGCGCAGCAGCCGCCACAATGAATGCTTTTATTTCCACGATCCGAAGCAAGAAACCGGAGCTGACCCGTGAACTGTCCGCCGTACAAACAGCGGCAAACGCTGCCATGTCTTTGGCAAGCCGGGTTATGGGCGTACCGGGATTTGCTTCCGGCACAAAGTCCGCCCCTCCGGGCCTTGCCGTAGTGGGCGAGAACGGGCCGGAGCTGGTCTATTTCCACGGCGGAGAGCAGGTATTGAACGCTTCGGAGACTGCCGCCCTGCAATCCAAGCTGGATGCGGAATTGCAGATGGTGGCTTTGCACCCTCAGCTGATCGCGGCCATGAATGCGCGGGCGGCGGTCCCGGCGGAGCCGCGCCAGACGGCGGGAGCGGCTGGGAATGCGCCGGTATCTATGCAAGTCGTGTTTCAGATCAGCGGGGACGCCACGCGGGAGACCGTGGACGCCCTGCGGGACTACGGGGATGATTTTGCTCGGAGGGTTCTGGAGGTCATGGAAAATGCCCAGGAAGATGCCATGAGGAGGGCGTACCGATGAAAACCTATACCACCGCCCAGGGGGATATGTGGGACAGTATCGCCCATGTCCAACTGGGGGATGCCGCCTATATGGATAAACTCATACAGGCAAACCTGGCCTATCGAGAGTATTACATCTTCCCAGCTGGGATCGTCCTGACGCTGCCGGAAATCACGAAAAAGGCCAGTGATACACTGCCGCCATGGAAGGGGGCGGCGGGATGAGCAACCAAAGCCTTGCCCGCCGCACTGCCGTGGAGGTGGCCTTTGACGGGACGGATATCTCCAGCTCCATACGGGGGTATCTGCTGTCCCTTACCTACACGGACAACGAGGAGGATGAAGCGGACGATTTGCAGATCAAACTCCAGGACCGGGATTCCGTGTGGCTGGAATATTGGCTGGAGCAGGCCATCCAGGCGGCGGCAGGACAAGTCCCAGGCCAAGCGGGGGGAAAATCCTACAAAGTAACGGCCAAAAGCGGGCTGAACGTCCGCGCAGGGCCTGGGACAAGGCACAAGAAGCTGGGGGCCCTCAGCAGCGGAACGGTGGTGGAGGTATCCGCCATAGAAAGCGGCTGGGCCTCCATCCTCTACAACGGACAGAAAGCCTATGCCAGCGCCGCCTATCTGAAAGCCACTAAGGAAACCGCCAGCGGGTCCGTGACCACTGCGCTGAAAATCCAGGCGGCGATCCTGCGGGAGAACTGGAACAGCGACGGAAAGGACAAGCTGCTGGACTGTGGGGAGTTTGAACTGGACAGCGTGTCAGCGGACGGCCCGCCGGCCACTGTGACCATCAAGGCAACCTCTCTGCCCTACAGCGCTAAGGTCCGGCAGACGCTCAACTCCAAGGCGTGGGAAGCCTGCAAACTCTCCGGCATAGCAAACGAGATCGCGGGCCGAAACGGGATGCTCTGTATGTTTGAATCCGGGAATGATCCTTTTTACGAGCGGATAGAGCAGATCAAAACCAGTGACATTGAATTTTTGTCCCAGCTCTGCCACGATGCGGGAATTTCCCTGAAAGCCACAAACAGTATTCTGGTTCTGTTCAACCAAGCGGCCTACGAGGACAAAGCGCCTATCCTGACCATCAAGCGGGGGGTGCGGGGCTATACCCGCTGGAAGCTGGGGGCCTCTACGGCAGACACGCAGTATACCTCCTGCCGGGTAAGCTATGTTGACCCTGCCACCGGGAAGTGTATCGCGGGGATCGCCAAGGTGGAGGACTACGACGCCGACGCGGAGGATAATCAGCAGCTAGAAATATCGGCCAAAGTGTCCAGCGTGGGCGAGGCCAAAACCCTGGCGGAGAAACACCTGCGGCTGCACAACAAATACGCCAAAACAGCCAGCTTTACCCTGCCGGGAGACCCGGACCTGGTGGCCGGGGTCACGGTGACGCTGGAGGACTGGGGGGCCTGGGACGGGAAATACATCGTATCCCAGGCCAAGCACACGGTAAGCAATACCGGATATACCGTACAGGTGCAGCTGCGCAAAGTGCTGGAGGGCTACTGATGGACCATGAAAAAATCCTGCGGAATCTTGTGCGGATCGGGACCGTGACCGCCGTTGACCAAAAGAAACGCCGGGCGCGGGCAAAATTCCAGGACAGCGGAATCACCTCTCACTGGCTTTACATCGTCCAAGCTGGTGCAGCGTGGCTGCCAAAGGTCAACGATACCGTCCTGGTCATTTATCTGCCCGTGTTCAACGGGGATGGTTTTATCTTGGGGGTGATCTAGTGGGCATGATCGGATGCCTGGGAGAAATGGTATTTACCGTATCGGAGGAAACGATCTTGACCCTGGACAACATGACCTGGTCCGGCTCTGCCCGGTACGCCACCCACCAGCGGCACCTGACCAATGCACTGACCGAGTTTACCGGGGTAGACCCGGACAAAATCTCCTTTGAGATGGTCCTGTCCGCCAGCATGGGGATCGACCCGCTCCAGGAAGTCGTGAAACTCTGGGGATATGAGAGAAGCGGGCAGGCGGTTTTCCTGACCATTGGGGAAAAGGGGTATGGGAAATACCGCTGGAATGTGGTCAGCCACGAGGAAAAGATGGTGGCCTATGACCAAAAGGGCAACGTGACTGCGGCCACGGTGTCCGTCAACCTGCAAGAGTATATCCGGGTATGAGGGGAGAATGTCATGCGTTATACGGTGAGCGCCGCCAGCACGGGGACGCTGCGGTTCAACGAAACAGATCGGGTTGCCTCTATACTCCAAAACATCACCATGATCCTGTCCACAAGGAAAGGGAGTGTCCCGCTGTATCGGGACTTCGGACTGCCCATGGATTTTGTAGACAGGCCCGCCCCGGTGGCGCGGGTGATGATGATTTCTGCCGTCCGGGAGGCGGTGGAGGAATGGGAGCCCCGCGCCACGGTCCTGGGCGTGACCTTCGACCAAAGTGCGGAGCAGGCGGGAAAACTGATCCCTGTGGTGGAGGTGGAAATCAGCAGTGAGTAGGAATGCGGAATATCAATTTGTATCGACGGATACAGCGGAACTGGTTTCCCTGATCGTATCAATGTATGAGAAGATCACCGGGCAGACGGTACAGCCGGGAAGCCCGGAGCGGCTTTTTATACAGTGGGTCGGAAATGTGATCGTGCAGGAGCGGGTTCTGAACAACTACACCGGGAACCAGAACATACCCAGCCGGGCGGAAGGGGCAAACCTGGATGCACTGGGGGAACTGTACGGGGCAAGGCCCCGGCCTGCGGCTCAGGCGGCTGCCTGCCGGATGCGCTTCTCTATCTCAGAGGCCCAGACCACGGCTATCCTGATCCCTGCGGGGACCCGCGTTACAGACGCCAGCGGCACTTTAGTCTGGGCCACTGTCGGGGGCGCCTATATTGCAATCGGAGACACCAGCGTGGAGGTCCCGGTGCGGTGTCAGACCACCGGGACCGTGGGAAATGGGTACGCCATCGGGCAGATCAACACCCTGGTGGATTTGTACGATTATTGCGACGGCTGCGAAAACCTGACTGTTTCAGACGGCGGCGCGGATGAGGCAACGGACGAAGAATACTATACCCTGCTCAGGGCCAGCATGGACGCTGCCAGCACGGCGGGCCCCAGGGGCAGCTACATCTACCATGCCAAGGCAGTGTCCACGGAGATCAGCGACGTGGCCGTCAACTCCCCGGAGCCGGGGGTGGTCAAGCTCTATGTCCTCATGGACGATGGGACCCTTGCAACGGAAGAAATCAAGGCGGCGGTGCTGTCGGCCTGCTCTGCGGACGATGTGCGGCCACTGACGGACAAGGTGCTGGTGGAGGATGCGGAGACCGTTTCCTATGACATTTCCATAACCTATTACACGCAGTCGGGCGGGAGCAAAAGTGCGGCGGATATCCAGGCGGCAGTCAATGAGGCGGTGGCAGAGTATATGTCCTGGCAGAGGGCCAAGCTGGGCCGGGATATCAACCCGTCCTATTTGGTGGGCCTGCTGATGCAGACAGGGATCAAGCGGGTGGCACTGACGGAACCGGAGTTTACCGTGC
>OFGP01002567.1_pt1 | contig 10382 bp, 10 predicted proteins | sample 1521781 | NCBI WGS metagenome assembly OFGP01 (sample SAMEA3504113, study PRJEB24116) | mouse gut metagenome | biome: mouse gut; feature: mouse-associated habitat; material: faeces | place: Denmark | collected 2011 | reverse complement strand
CCTCTCCGCCCATTTTCATGGGCGGGATGGGGGCGGGATACGCTGCGGCGGATTAGACGGTAAAGCCGGGCGCCGCGCCCCAGGAATAGTGCGCGGTGCTGTTGCTGGCGCTGCCGCTGGTGCTGACAAGGCAGAAATCGTGCGTGTGGCCAACGTAGACGGAACGGCACCAGTGACGGGCAGCAGTCCCGGTTTCCCCGTGCTTATACTTCACCTTGCTATTGCCCGCCTTATAGTAGGCATATTGCAGTTGGAAATTCTTTTCCGCGCTGTTTGCGTAGGTCCTGGCCCCGTGGTATTCAAACTCCGCCAGCAGGAAAAGATAGTCCGTTGTGCTGGTGACATAGCTGGCATTGTCAGGACTTCCGCCGGTGTTGTCGCTGTACTTGGTCACGGACTTCATAACGGCCCGCAGGTCGGACGGCAGGGCGGCCAGCAGGGAGTTGGCCGGGGGGCTGGAGGGTGTCCCGCTGTTTCCCAGCAGGGTCTTTCTCATATAGCTGCCATTCCACCCGCCGCTGTTGCTGTTGTTGGGGTTCATGTTGAAATAGCCGTTGCTGCCCTGGCTGCTGCCATACTGGTTATCACACAAGCAAACGTCTTTCCCGCCGATCTTGCCGATCTGGAAGTGGATCCGGTTGGTGCCCTCCCGGCTGCTGTTGTGGTTAAAGCCAATAATAAAGGCGTCAATGGCCAGGTTGGAAAAAGTGAAATTCCCCACCTTGCCGTTGATGGTGATCCGTTTGGTGTCGCCCAGGCTCCAGTAATTTTCACCCTGGCCAGCGTCGGAAACTTCCTTGATGGTGGCCCATGTATTATCATTCAGGGAGGTGGTGGGCAGGGTCACGGACACGCTGCAGGTCCTGTTTGCTGGCGCGGTGTGGTTGGTTCCCTCTGCCACCTTGACGGTAATGGTGGCGGTGCCCTTGGCCTTGGCGGTCACGGTCACGATGGTGCCGGACACGCTCACCGCGGCCACGTTGGTGTTGCTGGAGGAGGCGGACACGGCCCCGTTTCCCGCCCGCGTCACGGAAATGGTGCCGGACATGGTGCCCGTACTCAACGCCAGGCTGGACTTGTTCAGGCTGGAGGATCCCGCCGCCTTGCCGATAGACCAGGCCACCGTCTTGGCCGCCGTGGTGCCGTCGCTCCACTGGTAATTGGAAACCGGGGTAAAGGTGGTGTTATAGCTGCCCGCGTTGGTGCCCTTGGAGGCTCCCCCCAGGGTTAGCTTGGCGGCGTCGTAGTCGTTCCAGACGGGGGACTGTTCCGCCCCGTTATAGGTCAGGCTCCCCTTTTGGCTGGGGACGCCCACAGACGCCCGCCCGATAGACCAGGCCACTGTCTTGGCCGCCGTGGTGCCGTCGTTCCACTGGTAATTGGCGCCGGGGGTAAAGGTGGCGTTATAGCTGCCCGCGTTGGTGCCGCTGGTGGTGCCGCCCATGGTCAGCTTGGCGGCGTCGTAGCCGCTCCAGACGGGGGACTGGGCCGATCCGTTATAGGTCAGGCTCCCGCTCTGCGCGGGGATCCCCATGATAATGGCCCGCCCGATGGTCCAGGTCACGCTCTTGGCGTCCGTGGTGCCGTCCCGCCACTTGTAGCCCTCCACGGGGGTGAAAATGGCCGTATAGGTCCCGGCGTTTGTCCCCGTGGTCTGCCCGCTGATAGTCAGGGCGGTGGGGTTGTAGTTGTTCCAGACTGGGGCCTGCTCCGCCCCTGTAAAGGTCAACACGCCGCTTTGGCTGGGCACCGCGTCAATGGTGCTGGTCAGGTCTGTAACGGCTTTCTGCGCCGTTTCTGCGGCCTCCTGGGCCGCTCTGGCCGCTGCCATGGCCGCCTCCGCGTCCTCCAACGCTTTCCGGGCCGCCTCCAGGGCTGCGTCCGCCTTTCCGTCCGCCGCCTGCGCCGCCTCCAGGGCCTCCCTGGCGATCCGCAGGGCCTCCGCCACCGCCGCCGCCAGGTCCGGGTGGGCGTTTTCGTCGGTGTTGTGGGCCTTGATCAGCCCGGCCAGGGACGCCTCCAGTTCCGGCTTGATGGTTTCATTGAAGTAAACCAGCACGTCCTCCGCAGTCATCCACGCCCCCGCCGGATAGGTCAGGGTGGCGTCCACCCCGGACGTGACACGGATGGAAATGGGGAAATTCCGCACGTCCGGCGCGGTCCCCTCCACATAGGCCGCTATGGGCTGGCGCTGGTGGCCCAGGCTGGCGTAGTAGATCATAACGGGGTCCCCGGTGTCCGGGTCCTCCGCATAGACGCCGAAACCGCCGATCCATTTGTCCTCTTTCAGCCCGCCGTCCAGGTCGCTGCGGAACTGGACGATCATGCCCACCTGGTTGCCTTTGACGGTGGGGACCGTGCTGGTGCCCGCCGGTCCCGGCTCCAGGGGGGCGATCAGCTGGCGGGCGGTTTCCTTGTCCTCCACCGTCCCCAGGTCCATGAACACGCCGGACAGTTTCAGCGTTTGCCCCGCCACCATTTTGGCCAGCAGTTGGTTTCCGGCCTCGGTGATCACAAAACCGTAAAACATTTTTTCCTCCTTACTCCGCCGCCGGTATGGTGGTGGCGGTAAATGTACTAAATGCGCCGCAGGCCACGGCGTCCGCGTCCAGGTCCACGCCGCCCTCCGGCAGCGTGGTGGTGTTGATGGACCCCACCGCGCCGATCAGGACGGCCACGGCGTTGTGGTCGTAGTCCATGGGGGCCTCCGGCAGCGTGGTCACGGAATAGCCCGGATCCAGATAGCCGGCAAAGGTCAGGATCTCCTCCTCAAAGGTGGAAATGGTAATCACTTCATCCAGCCAGCTGGAAAGGCGTTTCACGTTGGCCAGCACCCGCCGGAACTCCGCCAGGTCCGTGGGATCCACCTGCCCGCCGTTGCCCACATACGCCCGGAAATGGTGCGGGTTTCCCTCATAGTCAAACCATTCTTCTATGTACCCAGCCCCGAAAATGGTTTCTATAATCTGATTGCAGGCCGCCGGGGTGCCCATGCGGGCGTAAAAGGTCAGGGTCCCCTCGATCAGCGCCCGCTTGACCTCAATGGAAAATTTCTGATTATAGGCCGGGGTCCGCAGTTCCACCGCCAGCACGTCCAGGATCTTCTCCGGCATGGAGGCCACGGCGGCGTAAATATGCACCCCGTCCGCATAGGCGCAAAGTTTTTCGATCTGGCGGCCCAGGGCATAGGCAAAAGCCTGGGTTTCCAGTTGGCTGGCCATGTTTCCCGGCATAATATCCGTGAAACGGCTGCCCCGTAGATCAATCATCCTCCAGCCCCCCATATTGGACGGCCTGGGCCGTCAGGGCGGCCACGGACTTGGCGCCCACGATCTGGTTGGCTGGGGCGGTCACTTCCACCCGCTTGGCCCCCGCCGCCATGACCATTTCCGCCAGCTTAGACGGGTTAATGTCCCGCCCTATGGCCCGTTGCCACGTCTTGAATTTCTCCACGGCGTCGGTCACGGCCTGCTGGATGGCCACGGCCCGGTTGCTGTCGCTGCGGTTGATGTAATAGGCCAATTCTATGGAGTATTCCACCTCCGCCGGGGCGGCCACCCGCACCAGGTCCGTCATGGGTCTAATGTTGTTGTCCCGCAGGTAGTTCTCCAGGCCGGTGATCATTTCCTCCGGCGGTTTGCTCCCGTCCGTCATAAGGAAATAAAGATCCACGGTGCCCGCCGCCTGGTCGCTCACCACCACCACGTCGCCCACGTTCACGTTGAACTTTTTGGCGTGGTATTTGTAATTTGCCTCCGGTCCGGCGGTGGAGTAGGATCCGGGGAACAGGTAAACCCGCTCCGCCAGGTGGTCGTCGCTCTCCACCTCCGCGCCGCCGGCGGTCACGGTGATATTGGACACGCTGGCCATGTATGGGATCGGGTCCACCAGCTTGGACAGTTCCCCCACGGCCAGGCGGTTGCCCGCCTCTCCGGTCATGGTACAGGCCGCCGGCACGTCCACCGACATGGCCCCCGCCGGGATCTCCATGTATTGGGTGGTTTCAAAATACACGGACCAGTCCGGCACCGCCGCCCTGGTGCCCACCGGGATCCCCGTGGCCGCCTCCCGCTCCGCCGAAAGAGTAAAGCGCAGGGTGGTGGTGGCTGCCGCCTCCGGTTCCCGTGTCAGCCCCTTAAAGGCCGCCAGATGGTCCAGAAAATCGGCATAGCTGTATTTCAAAAGGTTTTGCTTGCCCGCTCGGTCAATGTACTGCAGGGCGTGGTAGATTTGCGCCGCCGCCGCGTATAACTCCATACGGTGGGGGCTTGCCCGGTCCAGGGTCAGCGGGCAGCCAGTGGCCTGGGACATAAACGCCTCATAGTCCGCCACCATTTCCCCGCGTATATCCTCCACCGTTGCCCCGTCGATGAAACTAACGTCTGGCAGGTTCTTCACCGCCGAAATGTCAGGCACGGGTGATCACCACCTTTGGCTTGATGTGCCCTTGTTCTCCAATGCTCCAGTTGACCTCATAGACCCGCACCCACGGAATGAACTGCGGGACCTTTTTTGTCACCTCCGCCGTGTAAAGGCTTTTCACCACCTCCGGGGGCTTGTCCACAAAATTCATTTGGATCCCAAACTCCCGATCCAGCGGCATGGTGCCCGCCTGGGTGGACAGCAGCAAGGCCAGCTGCCGGTCCAGTTCCGCCAGGGCGTCGTCCTGGAACGTGTATTCCAGTTTGAAGTCGTGCAATAATTGGCTTGTTCCGTGCGTCATGTGTATTCCTCCAGGGTAATGGTCAGGCTTGCCTTGGCCAGTTCGCCGTGGCGGTACATATCCCCCCATGTTTCGCTGGAGGAGGTCAGGCGGAACGGATGGCGGCCCACCGGCCTGCATTTCAGGATCAAATATTCCGCGTCGCCGCTCTCCACCATGCGCTCCACCAGTTCCAGCATTTTGCGGGGCTTGACGCCCAGGTTGGCGGACAGGGTAATGGGCAGGGTGATTTTTTGATTGCCCGGCCCCAAAAATTCCGGTTTTGGCTTTACGCCCATAACTTCATGCTCTGTCCAGCGCCCGGAAACGTCGCGGGTCATGCCCTTAAATGTCAAAACGGTTTTGTCGCTGACTTCAAAGACAATCGGCCCCAGTGTTCCAATGGCCACACCTTACCCTCCTATCCTCACATTTGGGCTGCCCTCCATAACCGTCCCGCCGATGGAAACGGCGTCCCCGGTCCTTGCGGCGGGTTTCCCGTTAATTCTCACGGTGGAACTGCCGGCGGCGATCACGTCCTGGTGGCCGGGGTGGCTGACACAGCCGTGGGCGGTGTAGTGGTCCCCCACGCGGCCCGCGCCCCGCCCGTTGGTGTTCACGTTTGGGCTATACTCCACCAGGGGGACCGGCGGGCAGGCGTCGTGTCCGGTGCATTGGTCCCCGTTCCGTGTTGCTGCTGGCATGGTTGCCACCTCCTTTAGTTCAGGTCAATGGTTTTCCCGTTGATAGTGATGGCTCCGCCCGCCGTGATGTTCAGGGTTCCGTCACAGTGGATCGTCAGGTCCTTGGCCTTGCCGTCATAGCGGACCATGGCCACGCCGGGGGCGCGGTCCATGTCCAGGCGGTACAGCTTTTCCGCCCCCTCCGGGGGCTTGGTCTTTTCGCTCCAGGGGCGGCCCAGGACCACCCCGGCCTCGGTGCCATTGGACAGATGGAGGACCAAAACCTGATCCCCCACCTCCGGCATACTGTAAACCCCGGAAAAAACCGTGGACAGAATGGGGATCATGCGGGTCACGTCGTCGTCTTTTTCGTGGTACACCACCCGCACCATGCCGGCGGGGTGGTCCACGGCTGAAACCTTGCCCAGCCGGATCTCGTTTCCCATGTGCGCCTCCTCTCCTCATTCCACCAGGGACAGGTCCAGGTCCATGGTGTAGCCGCTGCCGCCGATGTGGTGGGTGATCTGGTCAATGTAATATTTCCCGGACAGTTTCCCCAGGCCCACCATGGCCACGCATTGGGAGGCCACCAGGGAGGCAGTGCCCATGATGGTCACGGACATTTTGCTGGCGCCATGGTTGGCGTTGGCCACCGCCGCCTTGATCTTGCGCTCCGCGTCGGCTTTGTTGTCCGCCTTGCCGGAAACTTTCAGGATCCGGGGACCCTCTCCCACGTTGACCTTTATTTCCTCCTCGGTGCCGGGGTCCGTGTATGTGTACTCCCCGCCGGTGTAGGTGCCGGCCAGTTTCCGGTCCCAGTTCCAGGACTGGATCATGTCCGGGGTGATGGTGGCCGCCGGCCCTTTGGCCTTGTATGCCTCCCGGTCAAATACCACGATTTTTTTAGAATAGACTTTCATGGCCAGGCCGTAGGTGCTGCACAGTTCCATGTAAAAATCGCAGTCTGTCCGCTCGGATTGCTCTATGGTCTTGATCTGAATGGGGCCGCCCTCCACGTCATAGGACAGGGACACGCCTGCCCGGCCCGCGATCTCCTTTCCGATCTCCTCCACGGTGACATTTTCCCAGGTTTTGCTCCGCTCGGTTTCCCGGAAAGAACTGTCCGCCGGGACGGACACGCCGGAAATGGTGCCCGCTATGGGCCAGCCGGAAAAATTGAAGTTGTCCAGCACAAAGGACCCGCAGGGCAGGATCCGGGTGTCACCCGGTCCGGCCCAGTCCATGGCCTTGATGGTGGCCGCCAGGGTGTCCCCGGTTTCAGGAAACCAGGGGCCGATCCACGTCCCGCCCCGGTCATGGATCGAAACGTCTATGCTGTCCGCCTCTCCGCTGGCCGGGTCTGTATAGGTCACGTCCTTTTGGTAGCCGCTCATTTTCCCGGACACAGCCGCGCCGTTCCAGATCAGATCCACATACGCCCGCCGTGTCCTCATGCCTCGGTCCTCCATATCGGCATATTATCCGCCAGACTGTCCGCCGGCGGGTCCGGCGTCTGGAGGACCACCCCGGCCCGAAACCGGAACGTGTCCAGGTGGGGGTGGTTGTTCTCCATCAGCCAGCCGGTATATTTCACGCTGCCATAAACCCGGTGGGCGATAGCGTCCCAGGCGTCCCCCTGCCGGGTGGTATATGTGCCTGCCATGGTCCGCTCCTCCTTTACCGTGTGGACGCGCTCAAATTCTTGCGGCGCTCCTCCGCTTTCATCCGGTCATACATACGCTTGAACTCCGCAAAACTGATTTGTCCCGCCTCTTTTGCTTGCTCTGGTGTGGTTGGGCCGTAGAAGTTGAATACAGGGGCAAAGGTGATCGTGTCCACGCCGCCCGGCGGGTTCTGTCCGCCCGCCGGGGGCGGGGCGTCGTTTCCTCCTGGGCGCGGCGGGTCCGGGAGATCCCGGCCACCGCCGCCCTGGCCCGGCCCATGCGGGTCCGGTTTGTTGTTCCTGGTCCAGTCGTCCAGCATTTTGGCCAGCTGGGCCAGGGGCGCCTCCTCTGGGCCGTCCTCCTGGTTCCCCAGGTCCGTGATCTCCGGCGCGTTGGCCACGCTCTGGAGCATGGCGGCCAGTTTGGACAGGGGCAGGATCGCCTCCGCCTCGCCGCCCTCGCCCGCCTCCAGGATGGTGGGGGCGGTGACAATGCCGCCGGTGGCCAGCTGCGGAATGGTGGGAATGTTAAAGCCCAGGGTGGTCCCGCCCACACCCGGCACCCAGTCCGGGATCGTGACAGAAATGCCGTTGATCTTCTCCAGCACAAAGTTGATGGCGGAAATAACCCCGTTAATGGGGGCTTTTGCCAGATTGACGATCATGCCGAATAGATTTCCGAAAATATCCACGATGTTCTGCCACGCTGCGGACCAGTTCCCGGAAAATACATTCTGGACAAAATCAATAATTCCGCTGAAAATTGCCTTTATGTTCTCAATGGCGGCGGAAATGCTGGCGGCCCAGCCGGAAAAGAGGGTGCCCAGGAATGGGAATTTTTCAGACAGGAACGCGGCCACGGAATTGATGGCGGCCTGCACTCCGCTGGCCAGCATATTCATGGGCGCCAGCGCCTTGGCCACCACTGTGCTGAAAATTGCGCCGAAAATGTTGACAATGTTCTGCCAGGCGCCGGACCAGTTGCCCGCAAATACATTTTGGACAAACTGGATGGCGTTCTGGAGGATCACCTGGATATTGGACCACACTTTTTGAACGGTGGACCACAGGGACCCCAGGACCGCGCCCAGCACCGGGAAACGGCCGGAAATGGCGGCGATCCCCTTTGTCGCCAGACTGTCAAGGCGGCTCCAGATAGCAGACGCGATTTCCAAAACGCCGGACAAAATTTCCGGTACAGCTTTAACTATGGCTTTCAGCCCGGCGGCCACTGTGTTCCCCAGCCCTGCAATCACATTCCAGACAATGGACTTGATCCCCTGCCACGCTTTATCCCAGTCGCCGGAAAACACGCCGCCAATAAAATCAGTGATCCCGGTGAAGATCCCCATGATGTTTTTTACCACGGGGGCCAGCAGTTCCACCGCCCGCTCCAGGCCGTTCAAAAGGGCACCGCCCAGTTTTTCCAGCAGCGGCCCCGCAAACGCCCACACGCTTTCTGCCAGTTCTGCGATTGATCCGCCCAGGGTTTGCAGCTGGCCCCACAGCGCCATGACGGTTTCCCGGAATTTCTCGCTTTTGTTCCACAGCAGGACGAAACCTGCCGCCACCGCCGCGATTACTCCAGCAATTATGGCCAGCTTTACGCCGCCCATGCTTAATACAGCATTTAGTATTTTTCCGCCGCCAGACGCCGCTTTGAAGATGGTGGACAGGTTTTTCACTGCTCCCACAGCGGCGGTTGCCACCTGCAGCGCCTTAAAGGCCCCCACAGCCGTTATTGCCGCACTTGCAACGGCCAGTATTGCCGTTTTATTCTCGCCGATCCATTTCACGGCCTTTTCCGCTGTTGGTATGATTGTGCTTTCTACATAGTCCCCGGCGGCCTCCAGTGCATTTTGTACTTTCGGCAGGGCCGCCTTCGCCAGATTGTTGACATACGGTAGTATGTTGGTCCCGATTTGTGTCAGGAAATTTTGCCCCAGGTTTTTGACTGTTTGGATCGTATATTTCAGGGTGTTGGTCTGCCGTTGAAAAGCTGTGTCCGCCGCTCCGGCTGCCTCATACATTTCCGCTGTTTTGCTGGCTAGTTGTTCCGATAAATCCCCAGTTAGTCCCAGCGCAAGGTTTAATGCCTCGGTGCTTGAAAACATTGCTGCCATTGCGCTGGAATCTTTGTTTACTGAATTTGCTAATGCGTCAAGTGTTCCTTGAAATCCTAAATCTGCAATTGCGGCTTGCCCGCTTGTATACCCTAACTGTTCAAGTGCTTTTTGCATGGCCGTGGTTGGTTTTAATAAATTGGAATATACGGCCTTTAGCTGTGTTGCTACCTCGCTTGTTTTTCCTGTAACTCCTGTCGCAGTTGCAAATACTCCAAACAGTTCTTCCTGCTTTACGCCTAATGTATTTGAGGCATTTGTTACTTGCATAACACTTGCGGCCAATTCCGGGAAAGAGGTTTGCCCCAGCCGCACGGTTGCAAAAGACAGGTCCGCCGCCTTTTGGACGGCTGCCGCCGATGTATCACCATAGCCCTTTGTCACGGCGGACAGCAGGTTAATACTGTCCGCCGTGGTTGCGTTGCCGGCTGCCGCCGATTTTGCGGCGGTTTCCAGAATACTGGCCGCGTCCGCGCTGTCTCCAAACGCGGAAATGACCTGATACATTCCATCTGTCAGGTTTTCGGTTGCCACTCCGGTCCTGTTGGAAACCTCCAGTACCTGATCCCCGATTTCCGCCGTGCGGGCGGCCACCTCCGCCTCCGTTCCTGTCAGCAGGGTGGAAATATTGGCAAGCTGTGTCTGGTATTCCGCCGCCGCATTTACGGCGGCGGTTCCCATTGCTGCAGTTGCTCCCACGATAGCGGCGGACGCGCCTGCCACCACTTTGCCGGCGGTTTTTGCCGCATTTCCCACCGTTTCCAGGTTTTGAGCTGCCGCCGCACAGGCTTTTTTCAGGGAACTGTCCAATTTCCCATTGATCTTTATGGCCAGTTCATAAACACTACTTTTTGCCATGGCGGCGTTTCGCCTCCTCCCATACGGCTTTTGCCATTTCCGCGTACTCGTTCACGTCGTCCACCTGCATGGACAGGAAGAACTCCGGGCTGCTATGGAATTGCAGGGCCAGGGCTGCACAGCCCTTTCGGACTGCCTCCGGGTTTAGTCCTCCCCATCCCCGCCGTACAAAAAACCCGTTACCATGGTTTTCAGCTTGATGGCCTCCTTGGCCGGCAGGCCGGTGAAAAACTCCAGGGGCAGCTTGGCCACTCGCTGGGCCAGGTAGGTGCAAAACGTCATGGACATTTCCTGCAGTGCCGGGTTCATGCCGGGGTTTTTCTTGGCCGTGATCTTGCCCACGCTCTCCAGCA
>OFGP01002562.1_pt1 | contig 10393 bp, 9 predicted proteins | sample 1521781 | NCBI WGS metagenome assembly OFGP01 (sample SAMEA3504113, study PRJEB24116) | mouse gut metagenome | biome: mouse gut; feature: mouse-associated habitat; material: faeces | place: Denmark | collected 2011 | reverse complement strand
GATGAAATCCAAACCAAGGCCGCGAAAGCGGCCTGCCCAGGCTGAACGCCTGGGCGCTTGAAAAGAAGCTCTGCTTCTTTTCAAGTTGTTTGATCATAGGATTCCTTCAAATGCACCGTCCAGCCCTCGAACCCGGAAAAGACATGAGAGGGCGCGGGGGACATCCCCTCCACCACCCCCGGGTGGGTCAGCACGGAGTAATTTTTAAAGCACACCGGCGCGATGGGCACAACCGTCTGCAGATGCCCGCACAGCCGCTGGGCCGCAGCCTCCCGGTCCTCCGCCGCGGCGAAGCTCTGGAGCACCAGGTCAGTGGTTTCACTGGCGTAGGCCCCGTAGTTGAGCGCCCCCTCCGTCCCGATCAGGTCGGAGAGCTCCCAGTCCGCCGTCAGCCGCACCTCGCCGAAATACAGGTCGAACTCCCCCGCCTCCAGGGCCGCCAGGTACTCCTTCCAAGGCAGCTCCGCCACGGTGATCCGCCAGTCCAGCAAAGACAGCCGCTCCGCAATAAACCGGGCGCTGGAGGCCCGGAAGCCCCCGCCTCCGCAGACCAGCAGGGTCAGCTCCCTCCGCTCCCCGGTGTCCTGCCCGGCGGCGCGGAGGGCGGCAAGCGTCTCCTCCTCGCTGTACGCCGCCTCCATCTGGGCGGGATACAGGGACGACAGCGGCGAAATCGGGAACTGCGCCGCCGCGGCCAGCCGGACCAGCTGGGCGTCCGCCAGGGTTTCCCGGTCGATGCCCTGGCTGAACAGCCGGCGCAGGGCCGGGTCGGCGAACAGCCGCCCCTCGGCGGTATTGAAGCCGATAAACTGCATGACGGCGGTGGGCTGGCTGTTCGCCTGGGCCTGTCCGTCGGTCAGGGCGGGGTCGCTGGTGGGGTCCACCGACAGCAGCTCCACCTGCCGGGTGGTAAAGAGGTACAGGGCGGTTTCCCGGTCCTTGGCGTGGACCAGGGGAATGGTTTCCAGCGGCAGGTCCTTCCCCTGCCACCAGTCCGCCCGCAGGCGCAGGCATTCCTCCCCCTTGTCAAGCACATAGGGCCCCGTTCCCAGAGGTACCATTTCCACGGCGGCGGACCGCTTGACAATGGGGATGTCCAGCAGCGCCGGCAGGCCCCGGTTGGGGGCCGTCAGGGTAATAATCACCTGTCCCGTCCGGCTGGCCGCAACAGCGGCCACGTTCCGCAGGCGGTAAGCGTACCGCTCCGACTCCCTGGCCCGCAGAAGGGCCTCCGACACGTCCCGGGCGGTAAGGGCGGAGCCGTCGGAGAAGGCCACCCCCTCCCGCAGATACAGCGTGCAGACCAGTCCCGACTCGTCCCACTCCCAGCTCTCGCACAGCAGGGGCTGGGGCTGAAACTGCCCGTCCAGCCGGAACAGCGGCTCGTACAGCAGGGACGCCGCCGTCTCCTGGACGCCCTCGCCGCAGGCAATCGGGTCCAGGGTCTGGTCCCGGTAGTAGGGCAGGGAAAAGGCGACGGGATACTCCGGCTCCTCCGGCGGTACCTCCTCTTCCTCCGGCTCCTCCGGCAGGAAGGGCTGGTAGCCCTCCCAGACCTCCTCCGGCGCCTCCGGCTCCGCCAGCGCGGCGCAGCCGCTCAGCAGCAACGCTGCCAGCAGAGCCGCCAGCAGCCGCCTCACCCCCGTACCTCCGGCCGCAGCCCGATGAGGGCGCCCTGGACGCCCCGCCTGTCCCCGGCAGCCCGGTGGCTCCAGTATAGGTCCGCATGGCAGGCGGTGCAGGTGGGACAAACGTCTATATGCGCCTCCCGGACCCCCGCCTCCCGCAGCCGCCAGGCGTTGACGGCCTTCAAGTCCACGGTCCACTTTTCTCCCCTGGGCCTGATATACGCCTCCACCCCGCCGCCGAAGGCCTTCCGCATGGCGTCGGGCACATCGTCGTGCGTCTCGAAGCAGCAGGGGCCGATGCCCGCGCCGATGGCAATGCGGATATCCTCCGGCTTCGCGCCGAAGAGCCGCCCCATTTCTCCCGCCGCCTTAGCCGGAAGGTCCAGAGCCGTGCCACGCCAGCCGGCGTGGACCGCGCCGATGGACGCCGTCACCGGGTCGTGGAGCAGCAGGATGATGCAGTCCGCCGAAAAGACCATCAGGTCCAGCCCCGGCTCATCGGTCACCAGGGCGTCGGCGGTAAAGTCGGTGGCAGCGAACAGGCCCTTGCCCCGGTCCGCGGCGGTCACATGGCGGACGGTGTCCTCATGGACCTGCTGGGACTGGACCACATTCCGGACGTCCGCCCCCAGGGCCTGGCAGAACCGGCGGTAATTTTCCAGCACGTTCTCCCGGCTGTCCGGGTCCGGGCCGCTCCCCCGGAAGTTCAGAGAGGCGCGGTACCCCTGGCTGACGCCCCCCAGGCGGGTGGAGAAGCCGTGGCGGATGCCGCCGTTTTCCAGAATATCGGAGGTATAATAGACAAGTTCACCGTGTTGATGGGTCAAAAAAGCCATGGATTCCTCCTGGATTCAACCGACATGGGTATTCCATTTCCTGCAGGCGTCCGCGATCTCCACAACCGTCTCTTCCGGACAGTCCACAGGCAGCGGGATGGCGAGCCCCGCCTCCCGTCCGTACCGCTCCAGCCGCGCCGGCAGCCCCTCCAGGTCCATCCCCGGGCGGTAGAGGTCCTCGGTGTAGTCCTCCACGCCGTAAACCTCGAAGGGCCAGGGGAGGTCCTTCCAATCAAAGACCCGGGCCTGGTCGCAGGTGAGGTGGGCGTCCACGCAGACGCAGTCCAGCTCCAGAATCACCTCGCACCAGTGCCCCACCGTAATGACGGGAACCGGGAAGAGCTCCACCCGGTATTCCCCGTCCCGGACGGAGCCGTGGAGGTTGTACCAGCCCCACCGGGCGGTGTAGCCGGCCTCGGCCAGGGCCTTGCCGATGGACTGGACCCGCCGGTACAGCTGTTCATATACGCCGTTGAGCGTTTCCCAAACTCCCATACTCACGCGTCCCGTCCGCAGCAATGCTTATATTTCTTCCCGCTGCCGCAGGGGCAGGGGTCGTTGCGCCCCACCTTCTGCACCCGGCGGGGCTGTTTCTTCACGGTACCGTCCCCCCGGCCCTCGGTGATGCCGGTAGCGACGCGCTCCCGCTTGACCTCCTGGTTGGTCTTCAGCCGCACGGAGTACAGCCGCCGGACCGTCTCCTCCTGGATGGCGGAAACCATCTCTTCAAACATATGCAGGCTTTCCCGCTTATAGGCGTCCACCGGATTGGACTGGGCGTAAGCCTGGAGCCGGATTCCCTGGCGGAGGTCCTGCATGGCGTCGATGTGGTCCATCCAGTACTCGTCCACCACCCGCAGCATGATGACCCGCTCCAGCTCCCGCATATCGGGGATATTGGGCGTCGTCTCCTTGGCCTTGGCAATCTCCGCCTCCTTGGCGGCGTAAGTCTCCATGGCCTTGTCGGTAAAAAGGCGGATGAACTCCTCCGCGTCGGTCTTTTCCACCTCCTCGGGGGTCAGCTTCACCGCGTACTTGGGGAAGAAGGTCCCCTCCAGGGAGGCCATCATGGTCCGGTAGGCGTCGTTGGTGAGCCGCTTGCTCTCGCCGAAGGCGGACTGGACCGTGTTGGAAATCATGTTGGAAATGAAATTGGCGATATCGCTCTGGAGGTCCGCGCCGTCCAGCACGTTCTTGCGCTGGCCGTAGATGATCTCCCGCTGCTTGTTCATGACGTCGTCGTACTCCAGGGTGCTCTTTCGGGACTGGAAGTTCCGGGACTCCACGCTGGTCTGGGCGTTCTCAATGCCCTTGGTGAGCATTTTGCTCTCAATGGGCATGTCCTCCCCCAGGTCCATCCGCTCCATCAGCCCCGTGATCCGATCTCCGCCGAACAGGCGCATGAGGTCGTCGTCCAGGCTCAGATAGAACCGGCTCTCGCCGGGGTCCCCCTGGCGGCCGGCGCGGCCCCGGAGCTGGTTGTCGATACGGCGGGAGTCGTGGCGCTCCGTACCGATGATGAAGAGGCCTCCGGCGGCCCGGACCTTCTCCGCCTCCTCCGCAATCTCCGCCTTGTACTTCTTCAAGCTGTCGGCGAACATCTGCCGGGCATCCAGGATCTCCTGGTTGTCGGTTTCGGCGAAGCCGGTGGCCTCGGCGATGAGCTCATCGGTGAGCCCCGCCTTTCTCAGGTCGTTTTTCGCCAGGAACTCCGCGTTGCCCCCCAGCATGATGTCGGTGCCGCGGCCCGCCATGTTGGTGGCCACGGTGACCGCCCCCAGCTTGCCGGCCTGAGCCACGATCTCCGCCTCCTTCTCATGGTTCTTGGCGTTGAGGAGGTTGTGCTTAATGCCGGCCTTGGTCAGGAGCTTGGAGAGGGCCTCGTTCTTCTCAATGGAAACCGTACCCACCAGCACCGGCTGGCCCTTGGCATGGCACTCCTTGATCTGCTCAATGACCGCCCGGTACTTGGCGGCCTCGGTCTTGTAGACCACGTCGTGGTCGTCCTGGCGGACCATGGGGCGGTTGGTGGGAATCTCCACGATATCCAGCTTGTAGATGGCGCCAAACTCCTCCTCCTCGGTGAGGGCGGTACCGGTCATACCGGAGAGCTTGGTATACAGGCGGAAGTAATTCTGGAAGGTGATGGTGGCCAGGGTCTTGCTCTCCCGCTCCACCTTCACCCGCTCCTTGGCCTCAATGGCCTGGTGGAGGCCCTCGCTGTACCGGCGGCCGAACATGAGGCGGCCGGTGAACTCGTCGACGATGATGACCTGTCCGTCCTTGATGACGTAGTCAATGTCCTTCTTCATCACGCCGTGGGCCTTGATGGCCTGGTTGATGTGATGGTTGACGGTGGAATTCTCCGGGTCGGAGAGGTTCTCCAGGTGGAAGAACTCCTCCGCCTTGGCGATGCCCCGGGCGGTGAGGGTGGCGGTCTTAGCCTTCTCGTCCACCACGTAATCCGCGTCGATGTTCACATCCTCCTCGGCCTTCTCATCCGTCTCGGCGATGACCAGCTTCTTGAGGGGCCGGACGAACATCTCCGCCATGTCGTAGAGCTGGGTGGACTTGTCCCCCATACCGGAGATAATGAGGGGAGTCCGGGCCTCGTCGATGAGGATGGAGTCCACCTCGTCCACGATGGCGAAGTTGTGGCCCCGCTGGACCAGCTCTCCAGAATAGAGGGCCATATTATCCCGCAGGTAGTCGAAGCCCATCTCGTTGTTGGTGCCGTAAGTGATGTCGGCGGCGTAGGCCTTCTGCCGCTGGGCCTTGTCCAGGCCGTGAACAATCAGGCCCACGTCAAGCCCCAGGAACCGATGGACCTTCCCCATCCACTCGCTGTCGCGCTTGGCCAGGTAGTCGTTGACGGTAACGATGTGGACGCCCTTTCCCGTCAGGGCGTTGAGGTATGCGGGGAGGGCGGCGGTCAGGGTTTTGCCCTCGCCGGTCTTCATTTCGGCGATGCGCCCCTGGTGGAGCACCACGCCGCCCACCAGCTGCACCCGGAAGGGCCGCTGGCCCAGCACCCGGACGGATGCCTCCCGCACGGCGGCGAAGGCCTCCGGCAGGATGTCGTCCAGCGTCTCGCCCTTGGCGAGGCGGTCCTTGAACTCGGCGGTCTTGGCAGTGAGCTGGGCGTCGGTCATAGCCTGGTACTCCGGCTCCATGGCCTCGATCTTATCCACGATGGGATAGATCTGCTTCAGCTCCCGGTCGCTGTAGGTGCCAAAAATTTTCGTAATCAAACCCATTATTATAACGCTCCTCTTTTGTAAGAGTGGAATGCACACAACAATACAATTTAATAGTATAACACACTTTTCCTGATTTGCAATGGGGAAAATGCGCACATCCCGGAAACCCTGCCACAAAAATCCATTTCCGCCATCACCCCCGCAAATCCCTCTTCCGTCCAAGAGCCTCCCTGGCGGGATAGTCTCTCCTTAACAGTGCGGCAGTGCGGAGCTTTCAGAAAAGGAATCTTTCAAACACATAAGACCCCTCTATCCCCCAGCCTGACAAAAAAGCCCTCCGCAGGCAGCCGAGGCGCAGAGCGAAGCATCCCTTTTGAGACGCAGAGACGGGAGGGCATTACCCCTCCCGTCCCTTATTGATCACATTCTATCCCCTCTGCCGCCAGCAGAGCCCTCTTAATATGCAGTCCGCCGGTATACCCCACCAGCTTCCCGCCGGACCCGATCACACGGTGGCAGGGAATGATAATCGGAATCGGATTTTTGCTGTTGGCCTGGCCTACGGCAACAGCCCCGCCGGGCTTCCCGATCCGGGCGGCAATGTCGCCATAGCTGGCCGTAGTCCCATAGGGAATCTCCCTCAATGCCTCCCAGACTTTTTTCTGAAACTCCGTCCCCTCCGGCGACAGCGGAACCGTAAACGCCCGCCTCGCGCCGGCGAAATATTCCTCCAGCTCCCGGGCGGCCCGCTCCAGGACGGGGGAAGGTCGTTCCTCCCCCTCCCGGACGACGCCGAAGGCAATCCCCGTCAGCGCGTCCTCCGTGCCGGAGAGGGTCAGCGGACCAAGGGGGCTCCCGGCCGTCATCCAGTACGCGCCGGCCATATCAGAAAATGGTCACTGTCCAGCGGTTCTCGTACCGCTGGCGGGGAGCCAGGGAAATGAGGTCGAACTGCTGGCTCAGATCCTCCACCACGTTCTCCCGGGAGGGCAGGCTGACCCAGGGCTCCAGGCAGACGTAGGGCGCGTCGGTCTTCGGCTGGTGCCAGATGCCCATGTACCGCATCTTGGGGCAGGTCAGGGTGAGGCCCCGGGTGCCCTCCCCGGCGGAGAGGGTCAGGCTGCGGGCAAAATTTTTCAAAATGATGGCGTCGTGGTCGAACAGCTCGTGCCGCAGGGGCAGGTCCACGCCGTTCTCCAGCGGATAGGGCGCCTCATGGCCGCTGAGCATATAGCTGTCGCTCAGGAGCACCTGGCTGGGCTGGCAGGGCTGGGCAAAGGTCAGGCGGTAGTCGGTGAAGTCCTTCCCCGCCTCCAGGGGAACCCGGAAGCCGGGATGGCCCCCCAGACCGAAGAACATGGTCTTATTGTCCATATTCTCCGTAGCGTATACGACCACCAGGGTGTTCCCCTCCAGCACATAGGACACGTCAAAGTGGAAGGCGAAGGGGTAGATTTTCCGGTTCTCCTCGGTGTCCTCAATATGCAGGGTGACATGGTCCTTCCCCGCCGTCAGGACGGTGAACTCGCTCCGCTTGGCAAAGCCGTGGCGGGTCATTTCATACTCCCTGCCATCGTATGTATAGCGGTCGTTGGTCAGCCGTCCCACATAGGGGAACAGGATGGGCGCGCGGCCGGTCCAATAGGCCGGGTCGCCGTTCCAGAGGTACTCCGTACCGTCGGCGGCGGTGATGGACATCAGCTGTGCCCCCAGCTCGTCGACGGTCACGGTCATGGCATGGTTGCGGATGGTCTGCATGGCAGTGCTCCTTTCTTTACTTGGACGAGGAATACGCGAAAGCGTGGCGAAGGGCTCCCCCGCCACGGGGAAATACCCCTGCGGCCCCGAAGGCCGCAGGGGGATAGTGGAAAAACGGACTTACTTCAGGTTGTTCTCCAGGGTGTCCAGCTCGCGCAGCAGCTCGGCGGGCACCTTGTCGCCGAACTTGGCGTAGTACTCGCGGATGCCCTTGGCCTCCTCGGCCCACAGAGCCTTGTCCACGCCCAGCAGGCCCTCGACGGTTTCCTTGCTGATGTCCAGGCCGTCCAGGTTGATGTCCTCGGCCTTGGGCTGATAGCCGATGGCGGTATCCACGGCGTCGGCCTCGTTGTAGGCGCGCTTCATGATCCACTCCAGGACGCGCAGGTTGTCGCCGAAGCCGGGCCAGATGAAGTGGCCTTCGTCATCGGTGCGGAACCAGTTGACGTTGAAGATCTTGGGCAGCTTGTCAGCGCCGATCTTCTTGCCCATATCCAGCCAGTGCTGCCAGTAGTCGCCCATGTGGTAGCCGCAGAAGGGCAGCATGGCCATGGGATCGCGGCGGACCACGCCCACAGCGCCGGCGGCGGCGGCAGTCGTCTCAGAGGCCATGATGGAGCCCACGAACACGCCGTGCTCCCAGCTCCGGGCCTGGTACACCAGGGGAGCGGTCTTGGCCCGGCGGCCGCCGAACACGATGGCGCTCAGGGGAACGCCCGTGGGGCTGTTGAACTGGTCGGAAATGCAGGGGCAGTTGATGGCGGGGGCGGTGAAGCGGGAGTTGGGATGCGCGCCCTTCTCGGCGCTCTCCTTGCCGTTCCAGGGGTTGCCCTTCCAGTCCACGGCGTGCTCCGGGGGATTCTTGTCCAGGCCCTCCCACCACACAGTGTTGTCGTCCAGGTTGTGGACCACGTTGGTGAAGATGGTGCCCTTCTGGGTGGAAGCCAGGGCGTTGGGGTTGGACTTGACGTTGGTGCCGGGGGCCACGCCGAAGAATCCGTACTCGGGGTTCATGGCCCACAGGCGGCCGTCCTCGCCCTGACGGATCCAGGCGATGTCGTCGCCCACGCACCAGACCTTCCAGCCCTTCTCGCGGTAAGCCTCCGGGGGAATCAGCATGGCCAGGTTGGTCTTGCCGCAGGCGGAGGGGAAGGCGGCGGCAAGGTAGCGGATCTCGCCGGCGGGGTTCTGGAGGCCCAGGATCAGCATATGCTCCGCCATCCAGCCCTGCTCGTGGCCCAGGTAGGAGGCGATGCGCAGGGCGAAGCACTTCTTGCCCAGCAGCACGTTTCCGCCGTAGCCGGAGTTGACGGACATAATGGTGTTGTCCTCGGGGAAGTGGACGATATAGCGGTTCTCGGGATCAATGTCAGCCTTGGCGTGGAGTCCCTTGATGAAGTCGTCGCCCAGCTTCTCGGCGACGGCGGTACCCACGCGGGTCATGATGCACATGTTCAGCACCACGTAGATGGAGTCGGTCAGCTCGATGCCGTACTTGGCGAAGGGGGAGCCCACGACGCCCATGGAGTAGGGAATCACATACATGGTGCGGCCCTTCATGGCGCCGGTGTACAGCTTGAAGAGCTTCTGATACATCTCCTGGGGGTCCATCCAGTTATTGGTGGGGCCGGCGTTCTCCTTGCTGCGGCAGCAGATGAAGGTGCGGTCCTCCACGCGGGCCACGTCGTTGACGGCGGTGCGGTGCAGGTAGCAGTCAGGCAGCTTCTCCTGGTTGAGCTTCTCGATCTCGCCGGTGGAGCAGGCCTCGGCCCGCAGCTCCTCGATCTGCTCGTTGGAGCCGTCGATCCAGATGATCTTGTCGGGCTGGGTCATCTTGGCCATTTCATCAATCCAATTGAGAACGGCCTGATTGCCGGTCAGGGGCTTGGTATGATCCATGATGAGTTTCCTCCTATGAAGTGGTATATTTCAGAAAGCCAATGTTTCCTAACTAGCATGATACTAAAATCTTCCCGAAATTGCAAGCGTTATCCGAAAAAAACCGATGAATTTAGTGTGAATTTTTTTCATCATTTTGGCGGTCATGGCTTGCAGTTTCCACAAGGGCTGTAGCCCCGGCCCAGGACCTCCTCATAGTTTTTGGGCTTGATCTGTCCGGCGGACCGGCAGGAGGGCCTGTGGAATTTCTTGGTGTTGGTGTTGAGGATGTAGGCTTCCGCCTGGGGGTCCTGGTCCGGCGGGGGTTCCTCCGGGGCCGGCTCCGTCTGGGGGGACTCTTCCTTCGGGGCGTTCTCCTTTGGAGGCTCTTCCTTCGGGGCGGCCTCCTCCGGAGCCGGCGTCTCGACCCCTGCCCCCGGCGCCTCCGGGGCGTCCTCACGGTCTATCAAGGAAAAGCTGCAGCTGTTTAGGCACAATTCAAGAAGAAGCAATACGCCGAAAAGAAGCTTGATCTTCTCTTTTTTAGACATGGATATATCCCCCTGTTCGTTTTTATCCATATATTACCATACTCCTAGGAGTATATAAATTGTAAAAATCAACAAACTTATACTCCCAGGATTATTTAATACTGCCAGAAGTATAGATATAATGAGCGCATCTATAGGGGGATGTGAATATATGGCATACAGTGACGCCCAAAAAGAGGCAACCAAGCGATATAACCGAAAAGCTTACGACAGAATCGATCTTTTTGTAAAGAAGGGCAAACGGCAGGAGATCAAAGACTTTGCCGCAGCGCAGGGACTAAGCGCGAATAAGTTTATCAACATTGCCATCGACAGGGCTATGGAAGAAAAATAGCGAATAAATCAGACTCATCTGTCAACGCCAATATAAAAATATAAGAAAAGGCCGAAGAAATATTGTCGTTTTTCGGCGGGGCGGGGGAGTAACAAAAATCATGTGCAGCCTTGCACAAAAAGAGTGTTGACGATCTGTTGTTTCCGGCGCATGAATTCCTTGCGCTCTTTCAGACGGTAAGACTCGCCCTTGATGTTGATCACGGTGC
>OFGP01002560.1_pt1 | contig 10395 bp, 9 predicted proteins | sample 1521781 | NCBI WGS metagenome assembly OFGP01 (sample SAMEA3504113, study PRJEB24116) | mouse gut metagenome | biome: mouse gut; feature: mouse-associated habitat; material: faeces | place: Denmark | collected 2011 | reverse complement strand
TGTCCGGCGGGGGCCCTGCTATTGGTCTGTATCTGTATGTTTCGCTCAGAACTGCCAGCAGTTGTATCGGAAGGGCTGGACCTCGGGAGCGCCGTCCATTTCCTTTTCCCGCTTACAGAACGCGATATACTGGGCGTGGATGCGCTCGATCTCCTCCCCCTCCATCTGGGGAACCACCCGGCTGGCTTCGGTGAGGAAGTGCATCTCGTCCCGGCCCATGGCACGGCCCTTCCGGGTGTGCATGTCATAGGCGTAGTCGGGTACCTCAGGCTTCTGTCCGTGCTCCCAGCCTTTGATGATCTGGTTCTTGATATTGTCCGTGGTCCGCTCTTTCTTGCAGCGGCAGAGAGCGCGGATGGCGTGCATGAAGAAGATGGGCTGGTCGCCGTCGGTGTAGGGGAACTCCTTGGAGATCCGGTAGAGGGTCAGCACCCGCCCGGAAATATCGGGATCTCCAAAGCCGATGTCCTCCACGGAGATCACCAGCAGCCGCCGCCACAGCTTCTCCAGAAACTGGGGACTGGTGACGTACATTTCATAGGCCGCAGCCAGGGCGTTGTCTTCCATTCCCCGGCGGATGGATTTTTGCAGCATGGAGACAAGCTCGTCTCCGGGAATCCCGTTCCGGGACTGGATATTGGCCCAGGGGTCGTAGGACATAAAAATTTCTTTTTCAGACATGGCGGTTCCTTTCCTTGTGTTCCGGTATTTATCGAAGGGTGTTCAGCAGGCTTTCCATTTCGGTTTTCACGTCGGCGCCGTTGTTGAGGATGTTGTCCATGGCGATGACCACATAGTCGTGAAGGCCGCTGGAGGTGTAGCTGTCGGTTTCAAAGCCGGGGTAGGTGTAGAAGAAGTCCATCTGGGCCACGCCGGCCAGCTGGGCGGGGGAGGCGTTGTCCAGGAATTCCTGGCTGGCGGCCACGGACTTGAGGAAGGGCAGGCGGGATTCGCCGGCGTTGATCATCTGGCAGACCTCATAGGACTGCATGTACCGCAGGAACATCCAGGAGGCCCAGCGGGTTGCGGCATCGCCGGAGCTGTCCAGCATGCAGATGAGGAAGCCCTCGCAGTAGTCGGCCTTGACGCCGTCCTCAAACTGGGGGATGGGGGCGCAGGACCACTCGAATTTGGCCGTCTCGGGAATCTTCATATTGATGAACTCGCCCTCACTGCCGGAGCTGATGTACAGCTGCACCTGCTGGTTGGCGAAGGGGCCGGAGAAGAAGTAGTCCTCGCCGGGGGTGCGGATGATGCCCTCCTGCACCATGCCTTGGTACCAGGAGATCACGTCGGTGACCTCGTCCAGTTTGTCGGCGAACAGCAGCTTTCCCTCCCGGTCGGTATAGCCGATGCCCTTCTGCTCCAGCAGGGTGGAGAAGCACTTAACGCCCTCGTCCCAGCCGGCGGCGGGTTTGCCGGTGATGGCGGTAATCTGGCGGCACACGTCCTCAAATTCCGCCCAAGTGGCGGGCGGCGTCAGGTTGTGCTCGCTGAAAAAATCCGCGTTGTAGTACATGACCTCACCGCCCACGTACTGGGGCAGGGTGTAGTAGCCGGGCTTGGCGTAGCTGCGGCTGTCCTGGATGTATACGTCGTAGTAGTCGTCAAGGTCCAGCCCGTAGTTCTCGTTTTCGATATACGGGGTCAGGTCCACCATGCAGTCGGCCTGGAGCCAGTTGGCGGCGGCTGCCGCCTCGGTCAGGGAGACGTTGGGCGTATTGCCGGCCTTGATGGCGGCGGTCACCGCATTTTCCAGATCGGGCATTTCGCCTTGGGCGAAGGACTCTACGGTGATGCCCATCTCCTTGCCGATGCCGTTATTGAACTTGTCCACAATCTCTGCCAGCGTTTTCTGCATGTCCTCCTGGACGATGCCGTGCCAGAAGGAGATGGTGATAGGCTCGGTCAGCTCCACCTCCACGCCGGCGGAGCCGGCGCCGTCCTGGGGGGCGTCCGTCTTCCCGGACGGCTCGCCGCCGCAGCCTGCCAGCGCGGGCAGCAGGCACAAAACAGCCAGAAGGGCAATCGCTCTTTTTTTCATGTCGTTTCCTCCAAATCTTTTGTTTTCGGTATTTCTTGCTGCTGTATCACCAAGGGAATTACCCCTTAATGCCGCCGGAAGCCGCGCCCTCCATAATCTTTTTATGAAAGACCACGTATAGAACCACCATGGGCAGCAGCACGATGCACGCCGCCGCCATCTGGTTGTGGAGATTGGAGCTGGACGCCTGGCGGAAGCGGAGCAGGCCCACGGACAGAAGGGTGTGCTCATCGGACAGGGTTACGATCAGCGGCCACATGAAGGAGTTCCACGCGGTGATGAAGGTGAGAATGGCCACGGTGACCACCGCGTTGATGTTCATGGGAATGACGACCTTGATGAGAAAGCGCAGATTGCTGCAGCCATCTACCTTGGCCGCCTTGAAAAGGGCCGGCGGCGTCTGCATGAAGTACTCCTGAAGCATGAAGATATAAAAGCCGTTGGCTACCGTGGGCAGGACGATGCCGGTGAAGCTGTCCAGGATGCCCAGGGCGCTGCAGGTCACGTAGTTCTGGATAATCAGGATCTCCGAGGGGACCATCATGGTGAGCATGAAGAGATAGAAGCAGAGGTTCCGTCCCGGGAAGGAGTAGATGGTAAAGGCGTAGGCCCCCAGAATGGAGAAGGTCAGGGTCAGGACCACGCTGAGAAAGCCCACCCAGATGGTGTTGCGGAAGTACAGGGCGAAGGGGACCAGATTCCAGGAATAGCTCCAGTTTTCCCAGCGGAGCGCCGACGGGAGCCATTGGGGCGGGATGGAAATGGCCTCCGGCAGGGTTTTCAGCGAGGTGAGGAGCATCCAGATAAAGGGGAACATCATAACGACCGCGCCGATGATCAAAACGAGGTACTTCAGCGCCGTCAGCGCCGCGCCCCTGGGGTCCCGGATGCGCCGGGATGTGGATTTGTTCCGTTCCATATGCCGCCCTCCCTTACACGTAGTGAACGAATTTTTTGGACACCAGCCGCTGGACCACCGTAATCAGCAGGATGACCAGCAGGAACAGAATGGCCGCCGCCGCGGCGTAGTTGACCTTGCCCTGATCGTAGAACATCCAGTAGATGTAGTACATGACGGTGATGGCGGCGTTGCCGCTGCCGGCGGTGTTGCCGGAGTAGGAGACGAACATGGCGTAGACCTCGTTGAACGTGCGGGCCACATAGATGATGGAAACCAGGGTTACCATCCAGGTGGTGGGGCTCAGCAGGGGGAGGGTCACCCGGAAGAGGGTCCTGAGAGGGGAGGCCCCGTCAATCCGGGCGGCCTGGTAGACCTGCCTGTTAATCTTCTGCAGACCCGCCAGAAACAGCAGGATTTTAAAGGCCAGGCCGTTCCAGATGCAGAAGATGGACAGCGAGACAATCATCAGCCCCGGCTCCGTCAGCCATTTCTTCGGCCCGATGCCCAGCAGCTCCAGGAAATAGTTGATATACCCGTAGTCCGCGTGGAACAGCCAGAGGAAGGCCATGCCGATGGCGATGGTGGAGGTGACGTAGGGCAGGAAGTAGATGGTCTGAAAAAGCCCCCGCACCTTTGGAATACTGTTGATCAGCAGCGCCGCGCCAAGGGCCAGCGCCAGGGTGATGGGCAGAGCCGCCAGCAGCAGGATGGCGGTGTTCTTGCAGGCCAGCCAAAAGGTGGGGTCCTCCAGTACCCATCGGAAGGAGGACAGGCCGAAGCCCGTGCCGGAATTGGTGATATAGACGTATTTCTGATAAAAGGCGGTGCGCAGCACCATAACCAGGGGATACAGCGTGAATGCCAGAAGCAGCAGCATGGCCGGCAGGATGTAGGCGAGGCCCCAGAGGGAACGGATCTGGAGCCGGCCGTCAGGGGCCGCCACCAGGCGGCAGCTTCTGGAGGCCGGCGCGCCGTCGGATTTTTTCTTCAGCATGGCGGTCCTCCCTTAAAGGCGGGTTTCTGTGACGGGGTCGAAGCAGTAGCAGCGGTTCTCCCGCAGACGCAGGGCCAGCCGCTGGCCGGGCCGCGCCTCCTGCTCCGCGTCCAGGATGGCCCGGATCTCGTGTCCGGACAGGCGGAAGCCCACCACCTGGTCCTGCCCCCGCATCTCCACCGATGTCAGCTCCACCGGAATATCCCCGCCGATGGACCATGCCTCGGGCCGGATGCCGATCCGCACCTTCCCCTGGGCCTTCGCGCCGCAGGGCAGGCGCAGGCCGTCGGAGAGCACCGCCCAGCCGTCCCGCAGCTCCGCATCCACGTAGGAAATCGGGGGATTGCCCATGAAGGAGGCGGCGAAGCAGTTGACCGGGTCGGCGTACATGGCATGGGGCGGGGCAACCTGCTGTACGGAGCCCTGGCGCATGAGGACGATCTCGTCGGTGATGCTCATGGCCTCCTCCTGATCGTGGGTGACAAAAATTGTGGTGACCTTGGACTCCTGCTGAATCCGCCGGATCTCCGAGCGCATTTCCATGCGCAGGCGGGCGTCCAGATTGCTCAGCGGCTCGTCCAGCAGCAGCACGTCCGGCTGCTTGACCAGGGCCCGGGCGATGGCTACCCGCTGCTGCTGGCCGCCGGAGAGCTGTCCGGGTTTGCGCTTGAGAAGGTCCTCGATCTGTACCAGCCGGGCGATCTCCTCCACGGCCTGGCGGCATTCGGCCCGGGTACAGCGCCTGCCGGTTTCCGGATGCTTCCGGTTTGTCAGGGGGAAGGCGATGTTCTCCTCCACCGACATATGGGGGTACAGCGCGTAGTTCTGGAAAACCAGTCCGATGTTCCGCTTTTCCGGCATCAGCGTCGTCACGTCCCGGCTGCCGAAAAAGATGTCCCCCTCTGTGACGCTCTCCAGTCCCGCGATCATATACAGGGTTGTGGATTTGCCGCAGCCGCTGGGGCCCAGCAGTCCCGTCAGTTTGCCGTCTTGAAAGGTCACGTCGATCCCGTTGACCGCCGTTGTCTTTCCAAACCGTTTTGTCAGACCTCTGAGTTTGACCTCCATCCCGTTGACCATCCCTTTCCGCCCTGGGCAGGGCTGTTCTGTTCCGTATGCGAATGGGGGGAATCCTTTGTCCTCCCTCGGATATGGGACTAGTATAAAGGCTGGTCCCCGTCATTTCCAGTCGATATTTGACAAATTACCTGCATTCTGTGACATGATCTTTGCTCACTTTCACAAAGCCGCAGGGCGAAGTGGGCAAAAACAGGTGGACAAAGCATGCCGCGTGTGGTACAATGACCCAAAGGCCGCAGGAATCACGTGCAGCCTGTTTTCTTTATATTTAGGCGTCATATATGCGGAAAAGGAGGATCGCTTATGGGAGCTGAAAGCTACACCGGCCGGATCAACCGCAAGCTGGGAAAGAAGCTGCGGATCGTCGAGGTGGCCGCGGGCCGGGAGAAGGCCGACCTGGTGCTGAAAAACGCCGTCTATGTCAACGTGTTCTCCAGCGAGCTCTGTCATGGGGACATCGCCGTGGCGGAGGGGCTGATCGTGGGCATGGGTGAGTACAGCGGGGAGACGGAGTACGATATGTCCGGCAGGCTGGTCCTTCCCGGCTTTATCGACGCCCACATCCACCTGGAGAGCGCCATGGTTTCCCCCCGGGAGTTCGTCAAGGCGGTGCTGCCCCACGGTACCACCACCGTCATCACCGACCCTCACGAGATCGCCAACGTCATGGGCGCCGACGGCGTGGAGTACATGCTGCAGGCCACCGAGGATCTGCCGGTGGACGTGCGCTTCATGCTGCCCTCCTGCGTCCCCGCCACGCCCATGGACGAGAGCGGGGCGGTGCTGGACTACCGCGCCGTTGACTCTTTCTACGACCATCCTCGGGTCCAGGGCCTGGCGGAAATGATGAACTACCCCGGCGTCATCGGGGCGGACCCTATGGTCATCGAGAAGATCGTGGCCGCCCAGGCCCACCACAAGAAGATCGACGGCCATGCCCCCGGTCTGGCGGGGAACGACCTCAACGCCTACATTGCCGCCGGGGTCTACTCCGACCACGAGTGCTCCGACCCGGCGGACGCCATCGCCAAGCTGGAGCGGGGCCAGTTCATCATGGTCCGGGAGGGCACCGCCGCCCGGAACCTGCAGGCGCTGCTGCCTCTGCTGACGGAGAAGTACGCGGACCGGTGCATGTTCTGCTGCGACGACAAGCACCCCAGCGACCTGCTGGAAAAGGGTCACATCGACTACAACGTCCGGGAGGCCATCCGCCGGGGGACGGATCCCATTCTGGCGGTAAAGGTGGCCTGCCACCATGCGGCGAGGTACTTCCTCCTCAATAACCGGGGGGCCATTGCGCCCGGCTATCTGGCGGACTTCGTGGTCATCGACAATTTCCAGGATTTCAACATCCTGCAGGTGTTCAAAAAGGGCGTGGAGATGTACGACGGGAAGTCGGTCAAGGATTTTCCCGTCCCGGAAATCGACCCGTATCTGGTCCAGAAAGCCCACGACACCTTCCACCTGGCCCGTCTCTCGGCGGAGGACTTTGCGGAGCGGCGGCCCCGGGGGATCATCGGCATGGTCCCCGGCGAGATCGTCACCGTGGACCAGGGTTACTCCGACCACATCGACCCGGAGTGGGATATTCTGAAGATTGCCGTCATTGAGCGGCACAAGCACACCCGCCACATCGGCGTCGGCTATCTGCAGGGCTACGGCCTCAAGCGGGGGGCGGTGGCGACCAGCATCTCCCACGATTCCCACAACATCATCGTGGTGGGGGCCGACGAAGAGGATATGGCTGCCGCCGCCAACCGGGTGGCGGAGAACAAGGGCGGCATCGTGGTGATGGAGAAGGGGGAGGTCAAGGGAGAAGTGGTCCTGTCCATCGCCGGGCTCATGAGCGACGACACCCTGGAGAATGTCAACGAGGCCCTGGAAAACGCCAAGGCCGCCGCCTTCGCCCTGGGCGTGAACCGGGAGATCGATCCGTTTATGACGCTGAGCTTTATGTCCCTGCCGGTGATCCCTACGCTGCGCCTGACCACCCGGGGTGTGATCGATGTGGCGAAACAGCAGTACGTATAGGATCACGGAGAAGGAAATTTTAGGAAAGACGGCAGGGGAAGGGCTGCCAGAGGATATTTTACTCCTGTGTCAGGTGTAGCGCGGAACGGATGGCTGCATATACTGGAGTGGGCGCGGGGCCTCCGTCACGGCGCGCTCCGTCCGCCCCGCGCGGCTGAGAGGCCGCGCCACTGTGATACAGGGAGGAAATTCCCCAATGAGATACAATTGTTACGAACCTGACCCCTGCGGCTGCCCCGGCTGTCCTGGCGAATGCGGCAGCATCTGCTGCATCCCCGGCCCCGTTGGTCCGAGAGGCCCTCGAGGCTTGCCGGGTCCCGTGGGCCCGATGGGTATGCCGGGCGTTCCTGGTCCGAGAGGTCCGATGGGTCCCGCAGGCGCAATGGGGCCCATGGGTCCCACCGGTCCTATTGGTCCTACCGGTCCGGCGGCGGAGTTTACCCCGGCGACGGCGGTACCGGATGCTTCCGACGCGGCGGATATTGTCACGACGTTTAACGCGCTGCTGGCAAGCCTGCGGGCTGCAGGTTTGCTGGAAATCTGATTGCTTGGGGAGGACGGCGCTTATGCGCCGTCTTCTTCAAACGTTATTATTGTGGGTAGGGCGATAAATCTTAGGCCCTGTTAGAGAAATATTGGGTGTTTCTTCCCAAAAACTAAATGGTTTCGCAAAATTGCTACCAGATATGACAAATTGGATGCTTCATTCATCGCTTTTGTTTTCCTTGCCGCTATCGTTATTTTATTGCTTTAGCGCAGCTTTCTCGTTTTTTCAAATAAGCCCTAAGGATTCTCTTTACAAATGCGCCATAGTTGAGTATAATGAACATATGAATAAGCGCCTGTGATGGAATTGGTAGACATGCGAGATTTAGGTTCTCGTGCAGTACTGCGTGGGGGTTCAAGTCCCTTCAGGCGCACCAGAAAAAGAGGTCAAGAAAGATTTTTGGTGAAAAAACCGAGAGATTTCAAGGCTTCGGAGGCCCATGGATAACGAAAATCCAAGGGCCTCAAAATTTAGATTTTTCCCCGCCTCCTATTCACTCAGGCAGGACTTAAACCTGCGGCAAATCAGTTTCAAATAGGGCGCTAAGATTTTGAGCGCCTGCATCGGGCGTCGGTCCGTCAATCCCAAGGGAATTGACAGACCGGCGCTTTTTGTTTTTCCAGGAAAACGCAATACTCCCAGCGCCTGTTTTCAAAACAGGCAAAATCAAAAAGGGCCCCAGACTTTTCAGCGCAAAAAGTTGCCATTATATTAGAAAGCAAGGAGGATCAAAATGAACGCAGAAGAAAAAAACAGATACTTCCAAGAACTAACCCTCAACCTCCAGCGTGAGGGCTTCGCCGTAAAACCGGAAACAGAGGAGGGCCTCCTGCCGGTGGAGCTGGACGGTCAGCGCCTCTGTCTTGCTCGGGCCTCCGGCGCGGTGAGGTATCGGAGGGAAGATGCGGCTGATGAGCACAGAAGCGCCGCCCTGGACAGTGTGATCTCCATCGCCAAAACTACCACCGAATATATGAGCCAGATGGAGGCAGCGCCCCAACTGACGGCCAGCGGCTTGACGGGGGACTACAGACTGCTGGCGGATTTCAATGGCGTAGTCCTGGCGGGCCACCCAACCCAGTTCGGTGTTCAATTCATCACCTGGGCGTGGGTACGGGAGCGCACTGGCCTGAACGCGGGGAACTGCTACGGGCCTCCCGGCGGCGTGGACAGTTACACTGCCGCCAAGTGTGACTTCGCTACCCGCTCCGGCCTCATTCCCCACAGCACCCTTTTTGCCCCGGAACAGTTGACGGAGATATATCGCTGTATCCATGAAACTCTGGACAGCAGCTATCCTATCACGGAGGAACGGCAGAAGTGTCTGGAATCGGTGATAGAGCAGATCGAAGCTGCTGTCCCGGATCTGAACGAGCAGGTGATACTCTCCAACGACAAGGAGCTGGAGTTTACAGACATGAAGTTTTCCCAAGATAGCGGGATTCAGTTCAGCTAAAAACCAATATTTGTTTTAATTAAGGCCGTTTCCCCGAAAAAGGGGCAGCGCCTTTTTTCATTTTGTCCTTTTTTCGGGAACTGCACATATCAAGAACGAGGAGGACAAAAAGAATATGGCAAGATATTTCATGGGTGATACCCGTCTGGCAGGATTGGAGCGGATGATGATGGACCCGTCCAGATCGCCGTCTACCCGCATTGACACCCGGAAAAAGAGGCCCCAGAAGAAGCTGCCCTGCAACCGGCCCGCCAAGCCGAGGCAGCGTGAGTGGGAGATGAAAGAGGGCTTTGAGGAGGGCGGCGGCGTATGAGCTATGTGATCCAAGCGGTTCTGAGCAACCCCCGACGTCCGGAATGCGATCAGATCACGATCCCCTTCCCCATTCCCGTTGACCAGTACGATAAGACCATTGAGATGCTCCAGGCAATTGACCTGGGCTTTTCCGTGAATCGGGACTGCACTGTGGATGAAGTGAACAGCCGGTACAACGTGCTGAACACCCTGGTGGGTACATTGGTCAACATCGATCAGCTGGACTATCTGGCGAAACGGCTGGACGGCTTCTGCTCCGGCGAGGTCAGCCAGTTTGAGGCTATGGCCCACAAGCTGGAGTTGTTTCATATCAAGGACCTGATCAACCTCACGTTCTGCTGCCAGCAGGCCACGGTCATCACCGACTTCTCTGACCTGGAGCAAATCGGGAAAAGCCATATCATGACGCTGAACGGCGGCGCAATGCCGATGGACCAATACCAGGCAGTGAATGGCAAAGAAGCCGCCCTCCAACTGATTGACGGCGGTGGAGGAGTCATCACTCCTTACGGTGTGGTCTACGACAACGGCATGAAACTGAAGCAGGTCTACAACGGACACCAGTTCCCCGTATATCCTTACGATGGCCTTTTTATGGTGCTGGAGATCACGCCGAAGCGGGGGCTGGCAGAAGGGAAAAATCCGGAGTACCTGTACCTCCCCGCCGCGGAACACCAAATTGAACGGACGCTGCTCCGCGTTGGCATCACCTCGCCGCACGATGCTCAGATACGCATCGACTGCAATGAGTTGCCGGAAAAAGTGGATGAGGCGCTGGATATTGAGCATCTGAGCGGCGATGATCTTCCGGACCTGAACAGGATGTGCCGAGCCATAGAGCCACTGACTGAGGCGGATATGGAGAAGCTGAACGCGGTAGTGCTGTTTGCGGAGGCAGGAGATATGATGGCCGTCCGACAGCTGGCGGAAAACCTGGACCTGTTTGACTTTGTCCCCGGCCTCCAAACCCCGGAGGAATACGGCAGGCACATGATCCGGGAGTCCGGTCATTTCGACTACGACGAAA
>OFGP01002554.1_pt1 | contig 10438 bp, 21 predicted proteins | sample 1521781 | NCBI WGS metagenome assembly OFGP01 (sample SAMEA3504113, study PRJEB24116) | mouse gut metagenome | biome: mouse gut; feature: mouse-associated habitat; material: faeces | place: Denmark | collected 2011 | reverse complement strand
TAAAAAATATATTAATATTACATTTTCTTATGAGGAGGATTCAGCACCAAATGTACGACTCTTTTTTGATGTAAATGGGTCTTTTTTGACTGATAGTGTTTACGATAGTTTGAATTATTTAGATAATACAGCTGGTTTGGAAGAAATTTATGGAATACTTGATAAAAAACGTCATATAGAACGATATTTGGGAAATTTTTATATATAATTTGGGTGATTATTTGCTATAGTCGGTGAAATTAATAATTTTAGGGAATGCATTTCTACTAACGGTTCGACATCTCCCAAAAATTAACTTGACATGTGAGCACATATGCCGGGGCCTTTTCCAGACTAAAGCATCTAAATCAAAATGTAAACCTACCGGCATACCATCATACACCTGCTGTCCATATGCCACACAATAATATCATATCTTACCACAAATAGCCGTCTAAATAGCTGTTATACGTCCTAAATACAGCTTAAAACCACTTGCCCAATAAAAGTTACCATCAAAGCATATCAATCCAAATATAAGTCATACAGGGCGAAAAAAACATAACACATGTGACAATAATTACTGGCAGATAATCCATAATAATTTGTGTTGTATCATGCCTTATAATAAATCATATCATCACATAAAACAAGCCTGACAGACTACCTATAACATAATCTGTCAGGCTATTTTTTACCGATAATATCTATTCATCAATCCATCATTCCGATTTCCAGATAGTAACCGCAGCCATCCTCTGTATAAATCATCAATCCATCATCTGTACCGCTGTATCCTGTGACTGTATCCACATCTATATATCTGTCATGGAATGCCGTTGTAACGTTTTCCAGACCTTCCAGAACGTTCATATAAGCGTTATTATTGGTATCATCCATCTGATATCGTATATCCTTCAATTCAAGGCACAAATACCCTGAATCATTGATATAGTAACAGGCGATATCTTCAAACGGGATACACTGATTAAGCAGTATATATGCGTCTCTCTCCTGTATGGTTTCTGTCATTGCTTTGGTATGTCTGATACCTGAAAAATACGCCATAAAGCAAAGTGTGATAGCAATGATGATGTAAAACAATTTCTTTTTCATTTATGATCTCCCTTTCTTTTCACATGGTCCTTATAAATTCTGCACCGTGTAGTACTTCCCTCTGTGCATCTTTGATAGTATTAAAATACAGCACATTGTAAAACGTGTCATAGCACAGCTTATACATACCATTTTCTATTAAATAGAGATTATATTTTCCTTTGTGTCTGTCTGCTTTATATGCATCTTGTACAAAGTAGCTCTTTTTATCATTCCCTCTGAATCTCCGTGATCCATTTACTGTCATGCGTGGTCATCCTTCCTTTTGTGTATCAGGGTGCAATCTGTCACTGATCACACCCTGAATCTATATGAACTTGAATTTGTGTGCTATGCCTCATTCAAAATATACTTGACTGCTTTCTCTGCTTTACCTGATGCCGATATAACAAATCTGATATCATTCTTAATCACTTGTAACCAGCTCTGAATATATGCGCTACTATTACGAAAGCTTTTCTTTGTCTCAATTCCCAATATATTCATGATGTTAGCACTGCCGATCTCCGCGACAAGTTCTTCTTTGCTGTATTCATCACTGCCAAAAGCAACAACCTTTCCTTTACGGTCTTCCATGCGGTTACAACGTGTTTTCTTCATGGTGCTATGTGTTGCTTCATGAAAAGCGGTACTGTAATATTTGCTGGCATCTCTGAATTGTTCCATCAAAGGTAAGTGAATCAGATCCCTACTAGGCGAATAATAAGCCTTGTCACCTGCAGTATGTTCTAATGTGATATTCTCTCTTTTAATGTAGTCTCTCAGGATGTTTTCCGCTTCTTTAATCGGTTCAATGTCTTTGAGTTTGTCCCGTGATAAAGGCTCTATACCTTCCACCTGTGAGATATGAAAGACGTTGTAATATCTCAACAATGGGACACTCTTTTTAATTGTGGTGCCGTCATCCTGTTTTTCTTCTATGGACTGTATTTTCTAGAAAACGACTATTTCAGATTTGGCACCTTTGCGAACATGACCGCCCAACTGCTGCCACTGCTTAAAACTTGCATAATCTCCATTATGTGAAAGCATCATCTGATTGATTAAAGAATAGGGCTTTTTGCTGATACGGTTATAGGCTCCGCTTCTGATTCCTGACCATAGTTTTTCCCATGGAATGATTCCCTGTTCCAACTGTGCGATAATACGATCTGTGACCATTTCATAAACCGATTTTCCTGCCATCTCATAACCTCCACAATAAAAAAGTGTAAAGCCCTGACAACTCAATAGACTTTACACTCTTAAATGTGATGATTATGTGGTTATTATGAAATCTTCTGTAATTTCTCGCTGTGCTCTGTGACTACTTTCTTAATGATATCAATGTCAGCCTGCATTGCTTCATATCCTTCAACCTGATTTTTATATCTATTAAAAGTAGATGTATAACATGCTTGAATATTTTGCAGTTGCGGTTTGATTTCATTTTCCAGTGTCAATTCGATATTTGTTAATCGTTGCTCTATCGGTTTTAATTTTTTATCAAATAAAGTTGATAAAGCAAGTAACAGTTCATTGTCTGTCATTTCATCACGCTCCTTTTGTGATCTGTGCGTTTTATTGCTTCTGATATCTGGTATTATATCACATCCAGAGTGTAAAGTCTATTCAGTTGTCAAGGTGCTTTTTGTTTTGTTGTTAAGGTTATTATATACCCTAAACATAGTGATGTCTATTGACATTATTACTATATTTAGGGTATAAAATTTGTTGAAAAGTCACAATATTTAGGGTATATAAGAGGTAAAAAAATAGTTGCCGTTTATGCTGGCAACTATTTATCCCCTGTATTTTCTTTCTGATGTATCAGAATAACCGTCTATGTCTTCTACACATTCTAATATATCTCCGGGTTGACAATTTAACAATTTACATAATTTATCAACTACTTTCATATCAATAGATTCACCATTTAAGCCATTATTTTTAAATATCTTTGTTATTGTAGCTGATCCTAATATTTTTTCTTGCTTTAGTTTGTACTGGCTTATATTGTTTTCCTTTAACTTTTTTACCAACTTTTCATAACTTATCATTTTTATCCCTCCTTAATTTATATTATCATAATTTCTTTATTAAATCAATACTACCCTAAAAATAGTAATAATAAACAAAAATCAACCCTAAACATTGTGCGCAATGTCAATAGACAACCCTATATTTAGGGCATATAATAAACTCACAAGGTCAAACAAAACAGACTTACAAAAGCACATTGATAACTCAATAAAGGCTTTACACCTTCCATCACATCAATTATAATATAGGTAGTAACAAAATACCATATCATAAGGCAGTGAAAAGGGGTGAGCATATGCCGACTAATGAAAAAGAATATAATGGTTATCTTCTTGACCAGCTTTCAGCGGTTGAACGAATAGAAAGACAGGTTAAAAAAGGTGATCTTGAGGCGGTAAAAGAAGAGATTGAAATCATCAAAAATGAAATCAATCGCAAACTTTACCAAAAACCGCCATTGACAGATAGTCAGTCATAACCGCATAATCAACCTATAAATCAAGGTGTAAAGTCTTTATTGAATTATCAAGGGCTTTACACCTTTTTTAGTTCTCAAAAATACAGCCGAAAGCCCGAAAAGCTTTCTAATACTTCCGTCCATATACCTGTGAGCTACTTAATCGGGAGTGCCAATAGTCAGGAAGATGACAGAAGGGCTGTAAACCAAATAAAGAAAAGGAGATTGAATTATGTGTATGACGAAAAAAGAACTTGAAAAGAAGGTACAGGAATTAAGAAATCTGAAAACAATGAAAGAAGAGCTTGAAAACGAATTAAAGTCAATCGAGCATCAGATCATTGAGTACATGACAGAAAATGAACTTGATACAGAGTTTACAGCGGATGCAAAGATCACCTATAAACCGCAGACCAGAACGACACTGGACAAGGCAAGGCTTGAAGAGGATCTCGGCAGTCTGGAAGAGTACGAAAAGAAAACATCTTTCAATGTATTAAGAATCAAATAGAAAGTGGTCACGGCCACTATAAACAGGGCTTTAAGCTGTGAGCGTTCCCACTCTACAGGGTGGGAGGTAGTCAAAAAGAAGGAGGATGAATCAATGGTAAGTGAATATATCAAAAACTTAATTGCAGAACGTCCAGCGACAGACAGCTATAAATACGTTTTACTGGATCGCATGGTCATGGACTGCCTGTATTATCTCGGCAATGGGAACCGCAATGCAAAATATCTATGGTCCAAAGATGAAGAGGAACACATTGCAAACATGAAAGCACTGTTGGACAGTTTTCCGGAAGATGGGAAGGCGGAATGGCTCAGTATGGAAGATATTGAGAAATTTGAGAAAGCGATGATCACAGCGGAAAGCTGATGATAAATAAATTGATAAATATGGAGGACAGGTATCATGAACAGATTAGCAAGGATATCCACAAGAGCGGAGTTGACCAGCGAAGGAAAAAGCAGGATGGCAAAGATCATCGACTATGGAAATGGTCACAGGGTGGAAATTCCCATCAACAGAGATGGAACCGTCAAATGGTTTGATGATTCCCGATTGATTAAAAAATAAGTATTAAGGCTGGCTGGCGCTTTATGGTGGATTCGATTTCCACCACGGCCCTTAACTCATGAGTGAACTTTGTCAACTGAATATCGAGAGAAAAGGAGTTCTACTTATGAAGAGAGCGGAAGCGTTTAAGATTCGTCCATTGACTACAGCGGAGCAGAAATTTGCAGAGGAAAATCATGATACTGTGTATCGGTTCCTGAAATGGAATCATTATCCGATGGAAGATTATTATACGGTTGTCATAGAGGAATACCTGAGATCCTGCCAGATTTATCTGGAAAGGGAAGAGTTGCAGCAGTATAAGTTCTCCACGATCGCATGGAAACATATGCAGACTGCCGTAAGAAATCACTGGAAAGCAGAAAGTACACAGAAACGGCATCCGGAATATGGAATCATCAGTCTGTCAACCCTGATCTCAGCGGAATATGGAGACTCAGGCCGTTGTTATGAAGAGATCATCAAGGACATGAAAACGGATATTGTCCAAAACATCATTCGGGACGAAGAAGATAAAGTCCTGATGGAAAAATTATGGTTCTTTCTGTCGGAAAGTCAGATGGAGATGGTGCTGTTTAAAATGGACGGATTCTCAGACAGAGATATTTGCCGTCATTGTGGACTTAGAAGGAAAGAATATCTGTCAGAGATGGAAAATATCAAAGAGATTCTAAGCAGTGTTCTGAATATCAGATAATCGGTGTTGGAATTACGGGCAGTTGGAAAATGGAACTGCCCGTATAGAAAGAAATTGTAGGAAGCGTAACGGAAAGTAAAATATGTAGAAAGAGATGGAGGAAATCAAAATGTTAAAAAGAGCAAATATCAACTGGAATGCACGTCAGCTTGCAAAAATGGCACAGAACGGCAGTATTCGATTTGACAATGCGGTACAGCGTGGGCTTGTATGGGATGACAAAAGGAAAAGTCTGCTGATTCATTCTCTGTTGATCGGATATCCTATCCAACCATTTTATGCAGCCAAAAATGAAGATGGTTATGATATGCTGGACGGAAAGCAGCGGACCAATGCCATTGTTGATTTTCTGAATGGAAGATTTGAACTGACCGATGTTCCGGAAGTGGAAGTGGAAAATGAAGACAGCACTACCGATATGGTGGATATCAATACACTACATTTTGATGAACTGGAGGAAGCACTGAGAGGCGAGATAGCATCCTATTCCCTGACTGTATACTACTTTGACGGGATCACAGATGATGAAATATCAGAAATGTTTTTCAGACTCAACAACGGAAAGCCATTGTCAGCGATAGAACTGACAAGAGCCAGAGCAAAATCTATGGATATGATTCGGGAGATCGGACAGCATGAATTGTTCAGAAGTGCTCTGACGGAAAAGGCTATGGCGCGGTATACGAATGAAGATATTGTGATTAAATCGTATGCCATGCTTCATGAAAGAGAGCCATCCATGGAAACAAAGGTCATTCGTCCGCTTATGGCTGATGCGGATATCACGGAGAAGGACAGACAGCAGTTGACGGAGATTTATAACCGGATTGTTGCCATGCATGGGTTGATTGAAGACAAGAAGACCGCAAAGCGGATATTGACCAGAACACATTTAATCAGTATTGTACCAATTGTCTGGAAATCATTGCAGAAAGGTTTGTCAGATGAACAGATGGCGGGATGGGCATCGGAGTTTTTCTCCGGTAAAAAGTCGGCTTCCATATCGGATATTTATAACCAGAATGCCGGAAGCGGGTCAGCGAAAAAGGAATCCGTCAGAAAGAGGCTGGAAGAGATTGAAAAACATTTTGATGGATTCTTCAAAGCTGTAAGTATGAATGAAGAAGTTGTACAGTAAAAAATGGCGTGGGGATGGCCTGGATCATGGCTGTCCCCTGAGAATAAAGTTGAAGGAAAATAACATGGAGAAAACAGGAAGGTCAGCTGGAAGACCAGCAGAAGGGATGAAAGCAGGTGTTCCCAAAGGATTTGCCAGAGAATACAAAAAGTTTCTGGATGGTAAGTATGGAGATATTACTAAAAGGCAGTTTGCAAAAATCTTGGGAATAGGTGTAAGTATATTACACAGATATGAAAACTGTATCAGATCCATAAACAAACAGGAAAAGAAAGAATTAAAAGTGCTTGCAAGTGACTTTGGACTTTTATATCGGGAAGATGTGCAGGAGATCATTGAGACATGTAAAAGTTATGAGGAAGGTCAGAAGCGTATTATGAGAGTGTATACGGCGGTATATATGGGATGATTATTTTATGATTGAGGGTGAGGAATTATAACTGGCAATATACATAGATTTGGTAAAATTGAGGATGCAGACAGTTTTACAGACAATACCAGTAATAATATCTGCTTTCCTGTCCTGGCATCATCAGTGATTCCGTATGGTATTCTGGATAAAACAGAAGAGATGATTGAATCAATGCTCTGCAATTATATATCTGAAAATGGATATATTCCGGAATTGTCAAAATTGTGTCTTTGTGCAAGGCTGACAGCATTTCTTAATAAGGAAGGAAAATCTGCACTGGAAATATCTATTGTAATTTCCAGGCTTGATGATTGTGAGAGTATATGGATAGAAGGCGAATACAGGATCGTGAAAGAAGACGCTTTATATAAGCCATTTAAAGAATATTTTATGAAAAAACTGGAAAACATCCTGTTTAATGGTTGAATCGTGTAGAATCAGGGATGGAGAAATCTGTCCCTGTTCGGCATTAAAGAGTTGTGAAAACGGTAATAGAATGATATACTGTTGATATAAAACCAGATCATGATTTAGACTGGAGGGTGTTTTATGACAACATTAAGACAGCGCGCAATAAGAGAAATGGAAAAGATACCGTAAAATAGGATTTATCTTACAGATTATGCAGGGCATAAATGGTTTGTATGATGATAAACAATCAGTTTTGCCAAAAGATTATTTAAGGAGTGATGATCTATGCGGAAATTAAAGGTATACTTAGATACATCGGTTATCAGCCATTTGTTACAAGAGGATGTGCCTGAGAAGATGGCAGATACAAGGCAATTATGGGAAATGTTTAAGGATGGAAAGTATGAGGTGTATTTGTCTACAGTAACATTAAGAGAAATAGAGAAATGTTCAGAGCCGAAGAAAACACAACTTATTGATCGCTTGAATGAAATACAGTTTACAACTCTTGATATTACAGAAGATATTACAAACATAGCAAATAAAATTATTGAAATGGGGATACTGACACAAAAAAGTTTTGATGACTGCCAGCATATAGGAGCAGCGGTTATAAATGAATGTGACTGTATTATTTCGTGGAACTTTAAGCATATTGTAAATGTAAAGACAATTAGAGGGGTAAGGGCAATTACAAATTTGGAAGGATATAAAATGATTGAGATATGGAATCCTTCTGTATTATTGGAATGTGAGGAATAATTATGATTACAAAACCAGTTATCAGTCCCGATTTCACTATTGAAGATATCCATAAGATTAGGGAATATCATTATGAGCTTACAAAAAATATGACAACACAAGAAAGAATCAATTTCTACAATGAAGGTGGGAGAGCCTTTTTAAAAGAAATGGAAGAAAGAAAGCTACAGAAAGTGTAATTATTATGGAAGCATTGGTTATTAGTCCTGATTTTACCATTGAGGATATTCATAAGATTAGGGAACAGAACTATGAACGGACAAAAGATATGACAGTAGCGGAAAAAGTTGCGTATTACAATAATTCCGGCAAAGAAGCGGAAAAAGAGATTGAAAGGCGTAGAGCATTAAAGCGGAAAGCTGTAGCGAGTATGTAAAAACTTAACATTTTGAAATCAGTCTAACTTGTTTAGTCGGAAAATCAAAATGTTAAATATGAGGGAAGCACCAACGGATTAATCATCTGAAGGTGCTTTCTTTGTGCCCTGATTATTTGAGCGGATTTCTTCAAGAGTTTTTTCAAGCTGTACTTTTTTCCAGCGTTGACGGATCACATCCTGTTCTAATTCGTGCAGTCTTTTTCTGGTATAATTGTCCATCCATCTCATAAGAAACGGTGGTATGAGTCGCTCGGGCGTTTTCTGGAAGACTATGAACATGAGATCTTCAAGTTTATTAAAAAAGGTATGGAAAAATTGTTTGAGTTGGTTCCTGGGTTTGAGTTCTATGTCAACCATAGTCACGCTCCTTTTGAAAATGAAATAATGTTGGTTGTTTTATTGATAGTATACATTTAACGGAAGAAAAGAACAAGAGAAAATCGCCATGTCTGAAAAGTTGTAAAAACAAACAAGTGTTTTTCATTACGGTTGAAACATGTATAGAATTACGTTGTATTTATATGTATAAGGCGTGATTCTGTAAAGAAAATGAATCTGAGGTTTCTCTTTACAGATGGTATATATCAGGTGTGTTTTGTTCTGATAGAAGATAGATTTAGTTTCAAAATCAAATGGAATGTATAGACATCAGGAGGTAAAATTCAATGATAAAATATGGCTATGCCCGTTGCAGTACAAATGAATCACGGCAGGATATTGATCGTCAGAAAAGAGAGCTTATTGCATTTGGAATCAGGCAGGAGCATATATTCTGGGAGTATGAGTCAGGCACAAAGAATGACAGGGTGCAGTTAAACCGTCTGATGGAGATTGTAAAAGAAGGTGATTCCATAACCTCTCTAGAAGTCAGCAGATTGACCAGAAGCACACAGAAACTATGTGAGATTATACAGGAAATCCAGGAAAAGAAGATTAAGCTGGTGATTGCGGGAAGTCTTACCGTGGACTGTTCTCCGGGAAAAGAAATAGATCCGCTGACTAAAGGAATGCTGATGATGAGGGGCGTGTTTGCGGAGTTGGAGCATGATGTCATTGTTCAGCGTGTAAAATCTGGTCTGGAGAATGCAAGGGCAAAAGGCGTGAAACTGGGAAGACCAAAAGTAAACAGGGATAATATACCGGCTGTTTTCTATAAGTACTATCCGATGTTTAGGAATGGAAAGATCAATCTTTCCGAGTTATCAAGGCTCTGTCGGATAAGCAGAGTCACCATTTACAGGTATCTGAATATTGTAGAGAACAAGAAGTAAAAGGAAAATCAAATGGAACATATCATAAGGAAGTTTTATAAATCAACCGAAGAATGGAGGAATCAAAATGAACAGATTAACCGAAATTGGAGACATTGTAAATCTGGCGTATGAGAAGGGAATCATGGAAGGCAGGCGGCAGATGGAAGAGGTGATGATACATGCTTCAGAGACAGGCCGGCCAATAGAGATCCATGGCAAAATATGGTTTGTGAAATCAGACATGCAGAATCTCAGAGGATTATTTGCTGATCTGGAATCTGAACCATGTAAAAAGCACTGGTGAGTGAAAACCAATTGATCAATGAAGAAGAGAGGAAAGCATCATGGAGAAAAACAGAGAGAATACGAAAAATCAGTCAGAATGGGCAGAGAGGGCAGCAAATGTAAGTTGTGCATGCTTGGGAGATTTTATCTCATCAAGAGTAGAAGTTGCCCTGGAAAGAGTCAGCAGAAATACGAAATATCAGGAATTAAAAGAGTATCAGGAGAAGAGCGAAGAAGAAGTTGACAGGCTTCTGGAAAGACTGGAAGAAGACGAACGCCGTACTATCCGAAGGCATTATGAGAGGGATACTACGGTTGTAAACTACGAACTGGAAGAGGCGTATTTGCAAGGATTGAAGGATGGAATCAATTTCTTGTTGTGGCTGGATATCTTCCAGATAAAAGATCCGGTTAGGTGATTGCGAAACTCGCCAAGCTCGTTCGCAATT
>OFGP01002552.1_pt1 | contig 10439 bp, 10 predicted proteins | sample 1521781 | NCBI WGS metagenome assembly OFGP01 (sample SAMEA3504113, study PRJEB24116) | mouse gut metagenome | biome: mouse gut; feature: mouse-associated habitat; material: faeces | place: Denmark | collected 2011 | reverse complement strand
AGCGGCTGAAGGAGGCTGTCATGGCCGCCAACCTGGACTGGGAGCACAGGTATCTCGACAGCAATATTTTTGGACGGTTGGAAGACCCGGACGATCTGGAGTGGAACTGCTTCGAACAGACGGGAGAGCTCCAGATCGGATGGACCTGGGACGGCAAGCTGGGCGGTGATATAGACGCGGTCTGCCGGGAGAAAAACATCACCAAAGATGAGTTTTACGCCCAATATGGAAAAAGGATCGTCACGGAGAATCACGAGGATGCGGACGGGTTCGCCGAACGGTTCAGCAAACTGAGGGATACCGTGCAGGACGAGGCGTTGAAGGCTGATTTGCAGTACATTATAGATGAGATGCAGCTGGCAAAGGACACCCATGAGATGGCGCACGCGAACAATCTTTATGAGAAGCTCCATGACCTGGACTATTTTTTGCTGCGTTACGGGCCGGAGGACATTGGGAAGTACGTCCGTGACCGGTCCACAGCCGAAAAATATTACGGCACTCTTTCATGCTGCTTTTAAGCGCGTCCAGTCGAAGCGATTGAACCTAAACGGAAGAAAGGAAAGGTGATTCTCGTGGATTACACCAAGATCGACGCATACCTGGAGGAGCACATCCCCGCCCTGCTGGAGGACCTGTCCCGGCTGGTGGCCATCGACAGTGAGCGCAGGGAGGCGCTGCCCGGAATGCCCTTTGGCAGGGAGGCGGCGGAGTGCCTGTCCCGGCCCAACAACGCCCTGGCGGTGGAGTACCTGCGGGCGCTGAAGGAGCGGGGGAGTGCCATGGAGCCCCTGGCCCTGCCCCGGGTGGGCGCGGGCCACGACAGCGGGGAGGAGAGCGACTGCCCCTCCGCCTCCGCCATCCGCAGCCGGATTTTCGCCGGCGGGGACTGGAAGGCGATGCTGCCGGAGGCGTCCGCGGCAATCCTTTCCCGGGAAATGGAGGCCGGACGGGCTCCGGTGCGCCTGGAGAACTGCCAGCGGGCGGTTCTGTTCCAGCTGCGCAGGATGGGGGAGGAGGACTTCCGCCCCTATGACGGCGGAAACGAGGGGCTGTACCATCGCTTCTATGCCGCCGTCCACAGCGGAGCGACGATAGAAGAGATTCTCTCCGCCGCGAAAACCCGGCGGTATCCCATGGCGCGCCTCCGGCGGATGCTGCTGCAGAGCTGCCTGGGCGTCCCCCAGGCGCGCCGGGGGGAGACGCCGCCCTATCTGCGGGTCCTGGGGGCCGGCGAGCGGGGAAGGGCGCTGCTGGGGGAGATGCGGCGGACCGCGTCCCTGCCGGTGATTACCAAGCCGGGCCATGTCCGGCGGCTGGGGGCGGAGGTCCAGCGGGTCTTCGACCAGGAGGCCCGGTGTACGGACCTGTACGCGCTGGCTTATCCCGACCTGGGGCAGGCCGCGCCGGAGGGCGAGTACGCCGCCGCGCCGGTGATGGCGGGGCTGAAGAAGGGGAGTGCGTGATGAAGAAATCGTTTGTTGTTCTGCTGGCAGCCTGTATCCTGCTGCTGGCGGCCTGCGCGGGGCTGGCCGCGTCCGCCTCCATGCCAGAGGCAGACGAGGTATATGAGGAGCCGGTCTATGTGTTTGAGCAGACCAGGGCGCAAGAGGAGTATCCCGCCGGAGGCGGGACGGTAGGGGCCCGCTATTCCTGCCAGCTGCTGATGCTTACCGTCTCCAATCAGGATAGGCTCTCCCCGGAGGACGGTACGGCGGCGGCGCAGGCCGCAGAAAATTTCAACAGTAAGATGCACAGCCTGATGATTGACGCCGTAGGCGCGGGCAAGACCATGAGCGAGCTGGCCGAAGAGGTTGAGAGCGCCGCCGGGGCCTACTATGACGAGACGGAGGCCGGTTATGTCCAGAATGGGCAAATTGTCAGCGTCCGGGTGGACAACATCAGCTACACCGGCGGGGCCCACCCCAACCGTTATGTGGTCAGCTATCTCTTCGATCTGGAGGCGGGGCAGTTCATCGATCCCCTCCAGCTGGCGGATGACCCGGAGACGCTGCGCACCGGCGCGGCGGCGCGGCTGCTGGAAAAAGCGGAGGAGCATCCGGCGTTTGATTCCTTCTGGCAGGATTACCCGGATCTGATCGCCCGTTGGAACGAGGGGTCCGTCCTCTTTGACGGGGCGGGGATGAAGGTCATCTACTCCCCTTACGAGATCGCCCCTTACGGAATGGGCGAGGTGGAGCTGTCGCTGGACTGGGAGGAGCTGGAGCCCCTGCTGGGTCCGGAGGGCATGGAACGCCTGGGCCAGGCGGAGGCGAAGTAAAAACAGACGCCGGCGGGGAATCGTCCCCGCCGGCATCTTGCTGTCTGGGGACCTTCAAAAAACCGGCGGCTTTTTTCAGGGGAAGCTATGGCATTTTCCGGAAGGATATGGTACAATGTATCCTGCGCTGGTTTGGCGCGATTTGCTGATGAATGAAAAAGCCGATGGGAGGCGTGGCGCGGGGATGGAAACAGTTGACAACGGCGGCCGGGTCCGGCGGATTGAGGAGCTGGAGCGGGAGAACGAGGCGATGAAGGAGGCTTTGGCGGCGGCGGAGGCCGCCAACCAGGCCAAAAGCCGGTTCCTCTCCAGCATGTCTCACGATATCCGTACGCCCATGAACGCCATCATGGGCATGACGGCCATCGGCCTGAGCCATATTGACGAAAAGGCCCGGGTGCAGGACTGCCTGGAAAAAATCCGCACGGCCTCCGCCCATTTGATGAGCCTGGTCAACGACGTCCTGGATATGTCCCGGATCGACAGCGGGCGGATGACCCTCAGCGAGGAGCGGTTTTCCCTGGCGGACCTGGTCCATGACCTGGCTGTGATCCTCCGCCCCCAGGCGGAGCAGAAGGGGCAGGAGCTGACCTTCGAGATCGGTCGGATTGAGGAGGAGAACCTGGTGGGGGACCCCCTCCGCCTGCGGCAGATTTTGGTAAACATCATCGGCAACGCGGTGAAATATACCCAGGAGGGCGGCGCCATCCTGGTCCGTTTTGCCCAGAGGCTGGCCGGAGAGGGCCGGGTTTGGCTGGATTTCCTCTGCGAGGACAACGGCATGGGCATGAGCGAGGAGTTCCTGCAGCGGATCTTCCTGCCCTTCGAGCGGGTGCGCAGCGGCGCGGTCAACCAGATCGAGGGCACCGGTTTGGGCATGTCCATTGTGAAGAACCTGGTGGACAACATGGGGGGCCGGATCGAGGTTGAGAGCCAGGAGGGGAAGGGCAGCCGGTTTACCGTGGCGCTGCCCCTGCCCGTTTCCCCCGGGAACCGGGAGGCGGCGCTGCCTGCGGGAGGATGCGTGCTGGTGGCGGAGAGCCAGGACCGGCGGGCGCGGCAGCTGGAGGAGTGCCTGCGGGAGATCGGCCTGACGCCGATGCGGGTGACCGCCGGGACGGAGGCCGTCACCCGGCTGACGGAGGCCCGGTACGAGAACCGGATGCCATGGGCCATGCTCCTGGGCCAGGAGCTGGCGGATATGCAGCCGCTGGACGCGGCGGCCCATGTGCGGCAGCTGGCGGGGAAGGAGTTTCCCATCCTGCTGGTGTCGGAGGGGGACTGGGCCCAGATGGAGTACCGGGCCGTCCGGGCCGGCGTCAGCGATTTCGTGCCCTGTCCGCTGTTTCGCAGCCGGCTGACGGGCGCGCTCTCCCGCCTGATCTGCGGCGAAGGGGAGGGCGCCGGCGGGGCCGGGTCCCGGGACGGGGACTACAGCGGCTATCGGGCCCTTCTGGTGGAGGATAACGAGCTGAATCTGGAGATCGCCTCGGAGCTGCTGGGGATGACCGGCATCCAGGTGGAGACGGCGGAGAACGGCCAGAAGGCGGTGGAGCGGTTTGCCGCCGCGCCGGAGGGCTACTTCGACCTCATATTTATGGACATCCAGATGCCCGTCATGGACGGCTATGAGGCCGTCCGGCGCATCCGGGCGATGGAGCGGGCCGACGGGAAGAGCGTCTGGATCGTGGCCATGACGGCCAACGCCTTCGTGGAGGACGTGCGCCTGTCCAGGCAGGCGGGGATGAACGAGCATCTTTCCAAGCCGGTGGACCTGGAGCGTCTGCAGGACGTGCTGCGCCGGCAGTTTGGCTGAGGCGGCGCGAGCGGGAGGGAGACGGCGGAGTATGCAGGCATATCAAGAGGAATACATAGCCAATCTCAAGGAGATTGCCGCGCTTGCCGACCGAAGGAAGCCGGAGGCGCTGGCCTTCTCGGCCTATGAGCTGCGCCGGCGTCAGAATGAAGGGCTGGCCCGGCAGAAGGTGAAGCGGAACGTGGAGCTGCTGCGGGGCGGCTTGGTCCCGGCGCTGGACCACCTGTTCGAGGCGAAAGAGGAGGAGGTCCGGGAGCTGGAGGACTTCGCCGCCAAACTCGCGGGCGGCGTGGATGCGGGGCTGTTCCGGCGGATTCACCAGGCGCTGCTGAGCCTGGCCCGGCTGAAGCGGGACAGGACCGCCGCCATCCGGGAGCTGTACTGGCTGGGGATGGGGTACTACTGGCTGTGCAACAATCTGGCTGGCCTGGATCTGGAGCTGATTGAGAAATACGTGAGCCGGATGCGCCTGTGCTTCACCGAGGCGGCGGCCTATTTGAAATATTTTGACGAGATCGAGGATACGGAAACCCGGGGGTATATCCTGCGCTCCCGGGCCAACATGGCCCTGGGCCCCTTCAAGTCCCAGGGGGAGAAGATCCGGCTGGTCCGGGAAACTCTTCGGATTATGCAGGATGAGCGCTATCAGGAGGTGGAGCCGAACCTGCCCTGGGAGCGGTATCTCTACATGACCCACCAGCAGATGGCCAGCAGCATCGCCCACGACAAGTCGAAGGTCATGTCTCCGGAGGATACCGCCAGCATCATGGAGTCGGTTTACATCGTCTACCAGCAGCGGATCCAGGAGGCGGAGGCCCGGCACGAGCGGCCGACCCTGCGCTGGGCATTTCCCTGCTGTACCATCGAGTATTACTGCGGCCTGTATGATTTTGGCCGGCTGCTGGCAAAAATCGAGAAGCTGCTGGATGCGGCGGACCCGGAGGACCATTCGCCGGAGGGCGTATACGGTATCGTATCCCTGCCGGCCTTCTACTGTCAGTATCTGATGCAGGAGCCGGAGCGGATTCCCGGCAGGGCGGCCTATGTGGACGGCCTGTACCAGAGGGCGCTGGATTACGTGGATTCTTTCCCCGCCGAGGAGCAGGAGAACCTGGCCCTCTACCTCTGGCAGCTGAGCTGCACCTATATCGAGACGGGCGGCGGGATGTCCTACGGCGCGTTTCTGGAGGAGATCATGCTGCGCTTCGCGCCGGAGCTCTACCTCCACTCCCGGATGGTGGCGGCGGCCTGCCGGGCTGTGTGCGCGTTGATCCTGGAGGAGGAGCCGGAATTTTTTGACGATATGGAGGGCATCGCCGATGAGGCGGACCCGGTGGAAAAGCGGCGGAAGCTTCTGGAAGCCGCCGTACAGTACGGCCTGCTCCACGACGCGGGAAAGGTGAGCCTGCTGCAGTTTTTCGCCCAGACCGGCCGCCAGTGGCTGGAGGAGGAATACGAAGTGGCCCGCTTGCACACGATGGTGGGGGAGTCCATGCTGAAGGAGCGGGCCTCCACCCGGCCCTATGCCGCCGCCGCCCTGGGCCACCACGCCTGGTACGACGGCTCCGCCCACGGTTACCCCGCCGCTTACCGGCGGCTGGAGTGTCCGGGGCGGCAGATGGTGGACGTGGTGGGGCTGATGGACTGGCTGGAGAATGTGACTGGCTCGGGCCAGGCCAGCTCGGGAATCGAAATGAGCTTTGACGAGGCGGTGGAGGAGGCCGTGGCCCTGGAGGGGCGGCGGTTTTCGCCGCTGCTCACCGCCCGGCTGCGGGATAAGCGGGTGACGGACCGGATCTGTCAGGCCTTCCAGGAGGGCCGGCGGGAGGCGTACCGCCGGATGTACGAGCGGGAAACAAACCATGTTTGCGATGCCGGAAACGGCATGAATTGATAGGAAAGGTGAGGAACAAAAAATGGTCAAATTGTGGAACGGGGAGGACGTCCAGTGGCGTCTGACCCTGCAGCTGGACGGCAAGGCGGGAACGCTGGAGCTGGGCGATGAGCCCCGGCAGCTGCTGGTTCGGCTGGGTGAAAAGGAAAAGCTGACGGCGGAGGAGCTGCGCCGCGCCGCCGCCAAAGCGGCGGGACAGGTGAAGAGCCTGGGCGGAGAAGCCGCGCTGCTGGACGCCGCTCCCGCGGTGGAGGCGCTGGGCGGCGAAGGGCTGGCGGCCCTGATCCAGGGCTTTGAGCTGGCGCTTTACCGGCAGGAGAACTGGAAGCAGGAGAAGAAGGAGGACAAGGCCCCCGATCTCTGGCTTACCGGAACGGAGGGCGTGGATGCCGAAAAGATCCTTGCGGAAACCGGAGCGATGGACCGCTGGGTATGCTTTGCCAGGGATCTGGCGAACCGCCCTGGCAACAAGCTGACGCCGGACATGCTGGCGAAGGCCGTGACCGGCGCCGTGGGGAACCTGCCCGTGGAGGCCCAGGTGCTGGATGAAAACGAGACGAGGGCCCTGGGTATGGAGGCGTTCCACGCCGTGGGAGACAGCTCCGCCAATCCGCCCCGGCTGATTGTCCTGCGCTATCGCGGCGGCAAGGAGGGGGACGCGCCCATCGTCCTGGTGGGCAAGGGCGTGTGCTTCGACTCCGGCGGCTACAGCCTCAAGAGGAGCATGCGGGGCATGAAGGGCGATATGGCCGGCGGCGCGGCGGTGTGCGGGGCGGTTTTGGCCCTGGCGGAAAACCGGGTCCCGGTAAACGTGACGGCGGTGATTCCCGCAGTGGAAAACCGCATCTCGCCCGCCAGCTTTCTGCCGGACGATGTGATCGGCTCCATGTCCGGCAAGACCATTGAGATCGGGAGCACCGATGCGGAGGGACGGCTGATTCTGGCGGATGCGATCACCTACTCCATCCAGAAGGAGAACGCCTGTAAAGTAGTAGACATTGCCACTCTTACCGGCGCGATTGGAGGGATGCTGGGCGGCGTGGCCGCCGGCGTGATGGCCAACGACGATGGATTTTACGCCGAGCTCCAGGCGGCGGCGGACCGCAGCGGGGAGAAATTCTGGCGGATGCCGGATTATCCGGAGTACAAGCAGCTGATTGAGAGTCCGGTAGCGGATCTGTACAACTCCAGCGACGGATGCGGGGCCATCGCGGCGGGACTGTTCCTGGGGGCTTTTGCTGAGGGGACGCCGTGGATTCACCTGGACATCGCCGGCACCGGCCACTCCGGGAAGCAAAGCCAGCCTTATCAGCCCAAGGGGGCGACCGGCATGGGTGTTACAACCTTGTACCAGCTGTGCGCAGGGATGGCGGAAAAGGCGTAAGTTTCGCTTTGGCTTAGCGCGCAATTATAAAATAAAAACATACAGGCCGCTTGTCCAATGAGGGCGAGCGGCCTGTCTGCGCGCGGTCCATTTTAATGACAGCCCTCCCCCGGACTTTGCCGGAGGGAGGGCCTGTACAGCGTCAGCTGAAGAAAAACCCTGTGGTCATGTCCAGATAATTTTCCCCGCTGTAAGCCGGAAACCGCTTCCGGACAGCGCTTTTGAAGGCGTCCCCGTCAGCACAGGAGGAGGCAATGGTTTTCAGTTGCTCCAGGTAGCGGATCTTGGCTTCCGCGTCTTTCAGATCCTCCGGGGTGTAGTGGGAGGTGAGGATCAGGTCGTAGCCTGCCTTGATATAGCCTTGCAGCTGGGCGATCATGGCGTCAGCGTGGCCGGATCCAGCTACGATGGAGTGGCAGTCGTGACCCAGCATGTGCGTGTAGACCGCGTTGATTTCGGGAATCTCCACGTCAAAAGCCTCCGCCGTCTGATGAATGACGAACCGGATGCCGCCAATGATTGCCTCACCCTCGGAAAGAGTGTGGGTGATAGGGTGGATGGAACTGTCGAAGTCACCGACAAAGACGGCGGAGAACTGGTCGATTAGGGCTTTGCCGCCGCCGCTGCGGGCATACTCTGCGGCGTTGGCAGTGGCGTATTTGGGGGCGTCCGGCAGGAAAGAGGCGCCTGCGCCGTGGTAGGCCGCCAGCACGCCGGCCACGTTCCGCCCGGACAAATACTCATTCAGTGCGGCCACGCTGCTGATGAAGCAAGGGGATTCAATGGCCACGAACGTCCCCGCCTTCTCTACCAGAAACACCTCGTCAGCCAGCGGGTCGCCGGTCTGATAGGCGTGGAGCGTCACGCCGCCGAAATCATAGATGTGCATTTCGCCTTGAGCCAGCCGGACGGTGGTAAAGTCTTTCTTGTTCATGATGTGTACCTCCATGGATGCGTTTATTTGCGGCGGGGCGTTCCCCGTCCTTGTGTCTGCATCATACGACATCAAAAACCATTTGAAAAGTACGCACAATTTTGTGGCATAGTTACCTGAGCGTAACAATTGGGCAGTTACCAAGAGGAAACGATTATGCGGTTTCAAGGAGTTCCCGCTTTTCCTGGAGAGGAAAATTTTTCTTACAGCTTGACCCCAGTATGGGAGATACGGTACAATAAGGCTGTACAGCATTTTGGAAACCAATGGACAGGAGGATATGACGATGGAAGCGAGAATTTTGCCCGCCTGCCCGGTGGAAACAACGCTGACCCTGATCAGCGACAAGTGGAAGGTGCTGATCATCCGTGATTTGCTGCCGGGGACAAAACGGTTTGGGGAATTGAAGAAATCCATTGGCAGTGTGAGCCAGAAGGTATTGACCGCCCAGCTTCGTCAGATGGAGGAGAGCGGCCTGCTGACAAGGACGGTCTATCCGGAGGTGCCGCCGCGGGTTGAATACACATTGACGGAGCTGGGCCAGAGCTTGCACCCGGTTTTAGAGGCGTTGAAGAATTGGGGGGAAGAGTATAAAGCGAAAATGTCGGGTGAATAGGAAGGCGTCAGGGGCGGATGTCAAGCTGCCAGTCCCTGCTGCCTCACCTAGCGGGTTGATCCAGGGGCGGGTATGTGCTATAATGCCCTTGGCAAATATTGGGTTAAGGAGATTATCCGTATGAGCAGTCTGCTGAAAAAATATCCTGTCGTTATTGCCTTGACATTGATATGCTTTTTCTTCGCTGTTGCTGCAACTTTTTATGAAGGAATGTACGATTTATTCGCATTTCATTCCAAACCGGTTTATATCTGGCAGTACATCAGCGGAACCTTTATGCATGGCAGTAAGGGCGCTCCCTTATGGTTTCTATGGGTTCATTTGTTTATGAATTACCTGATGATCCTCCCATTTGGCTGCGTACTCGAAGCCGAAGCGGGCTCAAAAAATGCCTTCATTGTATTTATTGCCGCCATGATCCTGTCTTCCATTACTTTTCAGATCCTGTTATACGGTCAGGATGAGTTAGCGTGCGGCGTCTCCGCCGTTGGCTATGCTTTTGTAACAGGCGGAATTGTAAATATACGCAGTTTATGGAAGACATATGCTGTAAGGACGCGCGTATTCTATTCAATTTTATGTGTTGTAGCGGTGATCATGCTTCTGCCAATGATTACAGGCTGGATATCGACCTGTCTTCATCTGTCCGGCATTCTCAGCTATTTTGCCGCCAGCTTCATCATTCGACGTTTTGAAGTGAAAACACGGAGTTGAATTGGCAAACCGGCAAATTTAAAGTTTAACGGAGGTGGCATATGAATATTAAGGATTACAGGGAATATATTTCGGCGGAAACGATGATGGGGCCAAACAGCGTAAGGATATTGGCGGAGCTGTTAGACAAATATCCGCTGCGGCTTGCCCCTGACGATCTGATTCTCGACTTGGGATGCGGAACAGGGCTGACAAGTCTTTGCATTGCGAAAGAAACCGGAGCGAGAGTTTTTGCCAATGATCTGTGGATAAGCGCGGAAGACAATGGGAAACGCTTTGCTGAATGGGGAGTGGAAGAGCGGATCACGCCGGTTTGTGAGGATGCGAACCATCTTCATTTTGAAGAAAGGCAGTTTCGCGCTTTGGTCAGCATCGACTCCTATCACTATTTTGCGGGAAGCAAGGGATTTTTCCAGGAGAAGATTTTGCCGTTTATGAGAGACGATGGCGTGGTCTTGATTGGAATCCCTGGTCTGAAAGATCCGTATACAGGCCGCGCCGAGGAGCTTCTCTCCGATTGGCTGGGAGACGACGCCTACATGTTCAAAAGCCCAAAGCATTGGAAAGAGCTGATCGGCGGCGGCGAAAGAATCGAGTCGGTGAAAACATGGGAAATGGATTGCTTTGCCGCTGCGTGGGCCGATTGGCTTGCAGCCAATCATCCATATGCCCTCGGCGATAAGGAGTACTTTGAAACCATCATTAAACCGTATACCTGCTTTGTGGGCATCTATGTCAAGCTGAAACAGGTGTAATGATGCGAAACCCAGGTTCCGGATGATCGGGCGGCCGCCTTCCGA
>OFGP01002550.1_pt1 | contig 10440 bp, 10 predicted proteins | sample 1521781 | NCBI WGS metagenome assembly OFGP01 (sample SAMEA3504113, study PRJEB24116) | mouse gut metagenome | biome: mouse gut; feature: mouse-associated habitat; material: faeces | place: Denmark | collected 2011 | reverse complement strand
CCTGCCGGTATACAATCTGCCATTAAAAGTAAATTTAGGATAGTCTTTCTTTCCTCAACTAAATCATTGTAAGTAGAACTAATAAATACTTGATATTTTTTATCCATGTTTTTCTATCCTCCTCCGATAATATTAATATAATTATACCAGAAAAACATAGATTTGCCGAAATTATTTTATATAATTAAGCTCCGATAATCTTGTTGAACAGCTCTAACAGGATGTCTTTCACGCCAGCGGCATTGAAGACCAGACCAACGGCAATCAGCGAGATAATCAGAAAGCCAATCAGCTTGCTAAATTCACGTTTGAATCCGAGGTAAAGCCCAATCACGACGATTGCCAGCAGTACCAGAGATTGTGCGTTTGATAAAAACCAGTTATATAAGTTCTGTCCGAAATTCATAAAATCGCTCCTTTCTTTGCTTGAATGTCAACAGGGAATAAAAAGCAGTTAGATAACCACCTCCTTTGCAGTGGCGGCTTGCTGCTTTAAAATCTTTTCATGCCGTTCCGTCAGCTTCGCACTGGCTATAATATCCTTTACGACCTGCGTATGGTTGATTTCATCCAGCTTCATAGCCACTTTCAAGGTTGGGGCTACTTGATGGGAAAGCCAGTTCAAGGTACGCTGGAATGAATACGGTTCGGGCTTCGTTGTCAGCTTCATACTTTCCCGATTCTCCCCGATAAACCACGCCCATTCCTCACTTATCCGCCATTCAGAACGGGGCTTCGTATCGTCCTTATCCACGAACCGCACATATCGGTTGATAATCTTAAAAGCGGTTTGTTCTGGATTGTCATACGCCAGCAGGTCACGGAGGGCGTAATAGGCACGCTCATTTTTCAGCCGGATTTCAAAGCGGTTCTTAACTTCGGCTTCCTCTATGGGAATGTCATTTTTCCTGTACTGTTCAAAATCCTTTTCATAAATGCAGAAGTACACTTCACTCTGTAAAGAGCCGATATACAGCGTGTTTCCCATGCACTCCTTTTCATCCCTCCGCACCAGCTCGCCGCTGCGGTAGCTCTTAAAGCTGCGGAACACGGAAACACACTCCTCATTCCGGCATTTCTCCGTCAGACGGGGGATGTCTAGAATCCCTGTCTTGTCGTTGATGGCAAGGTCAAGCCGCTTCATCACGCCGCCCTCCACCAGACAGTCCATGAAAAACTCGTACCAGCTCCGTTCCTGTGCAAGCAGGTAGCTTTCAAACTGGCGGCAGCCACGCCCTTTCAGTTCCAGCAGCACGCCTTTTTCTTCTTCGGGCGATACCAGCACGAATATGTCGCCCAGACAGTAATGTTCAGCGTAAGAATAAAAGCCGTAGTCTTCATGGAGCATATAGGACAGCTTTAACCTCAAAATATCCTCAACGACGTGCTTCACATCCAGAGTAGGGAAGCGAATCCGCACATAGTCAAAGAGCATTTCAAGGGGAGCGTCTGGGTTGAACCGTTCCAGTGCTTCCGTGATAGCCGCTTTCCGTTCGGCGGATGGAAGTACCTTGCCCGTTTCAATGTCGCTTAGATACTGGCGTGTCATGCCAGCAGCTACCGCAAGTCTGCTCTGCGAGATTCCATAGCCGGAGCGTTTTTCCTTTAATTCCTGTACCCAAATATCGTGATTCAGTGAATATCCCTCCAATCAAAAAAGCGTATGTCAACTTTCGGTACTTCGCTGACACACGCCGGATTTTAAGGAATCCCATGTAACCAGTAGGATTCCGCTCTATTTTCAGACTGTTTCCAGTCGATTTGTACCCCCCTGTTAGATACGGGGGGTTAGGTGCTGGCGTGCCTTGCGGCACACCAGCCAGCAGGTCAGTCCACCCCTGCGGCTTCCGCCTCGCACGCCGCCTGTGTGTCCTGCCTGCCGTTTGCAAGTAGTTTGATTTCCTTTAGGAAGTCGTGTCCTTTTGGAACAAGGGGTGTGTAAAATTCTGATATGACGCTTGTTCCTACATCCACATAGCCACGACCTTTTATCTGCTTCAAGAAAAAATCCTTGTCTGTTTCCCCGAACATCATCCCATAGCCCATTTCAGACATACGCCCAAGAGCTACACGGAAATTGAACTGGTCACGGATTCCGTCACCCAGATATTTTGCGTCCGGACGCTGGCAGGCAAGAATCAGAAAGAATCCGGCCTGCCGCCCCAGCATGACAATCTGCTTCAATTTGTTAAGGACGGAAGCGTTCTCTTTAGTTCCCAGCATTTCCATGAACGCCACGTATTCGTCAAAAATAAGGAAGTTCGCTGGCAATCCCAAGTAGGCGTAGTTTTCCCCTGTCTTGTAGCCCTCCATCTGCTTCATATCCTCGCTGCGTTTCATCATTTCATCATAGAAGCGGTCAAGGCAGGCGGTCATATCATCCTTTTTATAGTAGACATTCGGCATGACGGCTTCCAAGTCCGCAAGGTCAGCGTTCTTTGGGTCTAAGACGTAGAGGACGGCGTTTGTGTGGAGCAGGGCTTCTATGAGCGTCAGAATAAAATAGGTTTTACCGCCGCCCGTTCCTCCAGCAATCAGCATATGGGGCAGCTTGTCATACTCCCACCAGATATTTTTCATCAGTCGGAGCTTGCCATCCTTTGCCTGCACATCTTCAATGGAAATACGGTTTGCGATAGTGTCATAGAGCAGGGTATATTCCACGTAGGAATCCTTTAACTCCTTGTCGGTCAGCTCGCAATACAAGCCGCTTTCCAGCTTCTTTTCCAAGTGCAAAAGCTGGTCTTGATATTTTCCCAGCGTAATTTCCACCCGAATATGAATCAGACCGTTTTTTAGTTGGTAGTAGATTTTAGGGAAATAGCTGATTTTCTCTTTGGAACGGCTGGAAGACAGGTCTTTGAAGAAACCGTCTGACTGCATCTGTTCCGCTTCATACCACTTGTTTTCCAGAACCATCTTCGCCAGCTTTTGGCGGTGGTAGAGCTGTTTTACATAGTCACGGCGGTAGTGTTGGAATACCAGAACCGCCGCCAGACAGAAAAGCCCTGCCGCCCCTATGCTGATAAGCAGGTAGGGAATATGGATGGATTCCCCAATCTGCGATAGGGAAACACCTTGCCAGTCTGTCTGCATGATTGATCTGCCATGAAACAGCAGGACAATCAGCAGAAAGACTGGAAGCAGAGCGGCAATGGCGGTATGAAAAACTAAATCCTTATCCGTGGGGCGAATCCGCTTCCCACGGGAACGTAACTGTTTCATGCTCGATTCACTCCTTTTCGTTTATTGTTTGTGGGATAACTTTATTTCCCAGCCGAATTATCTTTCTTTGGTGGCTGCGGATTTCCGGCAGGGGCGGCACCTTTCTTCAAGACAATATCATCCGCCTTGATGTACCAGTCCACCTCCGCCCCTTGAAACGTGGCGGTTGCGACGGTATCGGCAACAGGATTGATGATTTCCACCTCTGCGTTGTAGTCAAATTCTTTCAGCGGCACGCTGGCAGGAATGGACACTTGAATCATGCGCCCCTGTCCTCTGGACTTCAAATCGTAAGTGCGCTCCTTGATTTCATCCGATACCGTACCGTCCTCGTTCTGAATCCGTACTTCACGGCGGAGGGCGGAAAACTTCAATGCCCCGAAAGTTGCTTCCTTATCAATGACGATTCCATTTGCTAATCTCATAAATTGATACCTCTCTTTCCTTATGCTTTTACCATGTCGTCTGCATGGAGGATGTAGTTTGTGAAGCCACGAGTGCCGATTTTATAGCCCTCTGCGGTAATACGGGGATTTACCAGCTTTACCCGTTCTTCAAAGTCAAAGTGCTTTTCGCCAGCTTCGGCAGGCAGAATCACGAGAATATCATCCGCCCTCTGTACGTTTGAATAGAGATTAAAGCTGCGTGTGAGTACGGTCATGCGCCCGTTGATTCTGCGCTGTTCGGTCTTATCTTCTCCGGCAAACTCCAAGCTGCCGAATGTCTTTTCCATGTTTGGGATAACAAATTTAAGTTCCATATGTTTTTACCTTTCCTTTCTGATGATTGATGGTTGATGGATTCTGATAGTTCCTCATTCAGCTTCGTGGAGAATACCTGTCTGCCTGTGATTTATCAAGGGCTGGCGTTGTGCTTCGCACCCTTGACAAATCCCATTCTGACAGGTAAAGGGTAGTCAAGCCGAATAAGGGAGATTTTTGCCAGCCCATGACTGGCGGAATCTCTACATGATGTTATGCGGAGGGGAACGCTCCTGCGGTTCTTGCCGTGGCATGGGTATCACATCCTTTCTGAATTTAGGGCAAGAAAAAAGACGCTCATTGATGAACGTCTTGACAAAAGTGTTACACTGTGATACACTGTATATAAGGAGGTGGATAGTTTGGCTGTTTCTGAAAATAACGTGAGAGTACCTATAACAATTCCAAAGGAATTAAAGCAGCAGTTAGATAATCTGGCAAAAGAGGACAAGCGTACCTTTTCCAACTTATGCGCTAAGATTTTATCTGACTATGTGCAGCAGAAAAAGGATGGTGAGTAACCTTTGAAAATCTATATATACAGCCGTAAATCGGTATATACGGGCAAAGGGGAAAGCGTTGAAAACCAGATTGAAATGTGCAGGGAGTATATTTCAACCAAAATCCCCGAATCGGATAATGCGGAAATCGTCGTCTATGAAGACGAGGGCTTTTCCGCAAAGAACACGGACAGACCGCAATTTCAGCAAATGCTCCGTGATATAAGGCTGAACAAACCGGAATATGTTGTTTGTTACCGTCTTGACCGTATCAGCCGTAATGTCAGCGACTTTTCTTCTCTGATTGAAGACTTGAACAGCTACAATATTTCTTTTATCTGTATCAAGGAAGAATTTGACACCTCAAAGCCTATGGGAAAAGCCATGATGTACATAGCTTCGGTTTTCGCCCAACTGGAAAGAGAAACGATTGCAGAGCGTGTCCGTGACAATATGCTAATGCTGGCAAGGACTGGACGCTGGCTGGGCGGCACTACCCCAACAGGATTTACTTCTGAAAAGATACAGGAAATCATTATTGACGGCAAAATCAAGACTTCCTGCAAGCTAAAGGACAATCCAGAAGAATTAAAAACCATAGACGCAATTCTGGAAAAGTTCTTAGAGCTTCGGAGCATATCCGGCGTAAGCAAATACTTAATCAAGCAGGGAATCAAATCACGAACAGGAAAGATTTTCTCTACCATCGGTATTAAGGAAATACTGCAAAATCCGGTTTACTGTATCGCTGATGAAGACGCATGGGAATACTTCACGGAACATCATTCAGACGTTTGTTTCGAGAAAACCGATTGTTCCAATAAATACGGTCTGCTGGCATACAATAAGCGTGATTACCGAAAGAAAAGTGCCCCAAGACAGGATATGGATAAATGGATTGTCGCAATCGGTAAGCACAAGGGGCGTATTTCCGGTAAAAAGTGGGTAGCAATTCAAAATATCTTGAAAGACAATATCCCCACAGGGAAGAAGCCTGCTATCATGCACAATGACTATTCCCTGCTGTCCGGCTTAATCTTCTGTGACAAATGCCAGAGCCGGATGTTCGCAAAGCAGAGGAGCGGCAAAGGCGGCAACCGTGAGCTTTACGATTATATATGTAACAACAAACTGCGTGGCGGCTTAGATTTATGCGACTGTCAAAATCTCAATGGACAGCAGGCAGATGATATTGTTTGTGAATATCTCATGCAGTACACGGACGAAAACTCCGGTATCTACAAGCTGCTGGAAAAGCTGAAACGTGATTTACAAGGACAGACACAAAAAAGCCCCGTAGCGGTCATTGATGATAAAATCAAAAAATGCAACAGTGAGATTGACAACCTTATCAACACACTGTCACACGGAAACTTAGGAGCTGCGTTCATTGAACGTGTAAATGCCAGAATCACAGAGCTGGACAAAGAGCTTGCTTCCATGAAAGAAGAAAAAGCCCGTCTGCAAAAGGATGTAAACATCATAGCGGACAGGGAAATCCAAGTGGATATGCTGTCCACGGCGTTATCCAGCTTCAAAGACAATTTCCATACGCTGAGGATTGAAGAAAAGCGTACCTTAATCAAACTGATGGTTAAGAAAATTGTCTGGGATGGCAAAGACCTCCATATTTTTATCGACGGCGAGTAGGGAACTGTCAGCCATCTACTCGTCGTATGGAGCAAAGTTGCCGTTTGGATGGTGGCGCATTCCCATTGCTTATAGCAATTATTGCAATGTTTTTTACTAAAAGCACGGTGTTATCCGCAATGATACTGCTTACGTTTGTTGCAGTTTCTATGGCAATGACCCTGCTTTCATCGCAAATACTTACGAAAACAGTTCTGAAGGGTGATACCTCGTCCTTTGTTCTCGAGCTTCCGCCTTACAGAAAACCGCAGTATTTAAAAATAATATGGCAGACCGTAAAGGAAAAGGTTTTCTTTGTTCTTTTGCGTGCGGTTGCGGTTGCAGCACCTGCGGGCTTGGTTATCTGGATACTTGCCAATATTCAGATAGGGGATACAATGCTGCTCAATAAAATAGCAGATTTTCTTAATCCGATCGGTAACATAATGGGTATGGACGGCGTGATACTTCTTGGATTTATTCTTGGTTTTCCTGCAAATGAAATTGTTATTCCGATTATATTAATGGCTTATCTTTCCACAGGTGAGCTTGGAGATTATTCATCACTTGAAAGTCTTAAAACAATTCTTACGGATAACGGATGGACAGTTACCACTGCAATCTGTACCTGTATATTCTCTATGTTCCATTTCCCTTGTTCAACAACGCTTTTAACAATATGGAAAGAAACAAAAAGTGTGAAATGGACCGCAATGTCTGTTCTGCTTCCGCTTGCACTCGGCACAATATTGTGTATATTAATCAATATTATTTTTTAGTTCCCGGTGAAAAAGACTGTGAGTATAGAAAAACTCATAGTCTTTTTTATTTTAATTATAATTTGAATAAATAATTTGATAAAAAAACATAGTAAACTGTTGATTTTGCACAAGCAGACATTATATAATTAAATATACAGGAAACAGAAAAAAATTTTGTTAGCATATTAATCTAAGATATTGTATACGGCAAATTCCCATCACACCTTGTTAAGCTACAACAGGGAGACGTGGTTTTACATATCTGTGTGTAGCAGGAAGGCTGTGGGAAACAATGAAAAATTATATTACTAAAAGTGAAAAGATTAATTACTGTGTAGGTTTATCAGGGCAGAACCTTGTTTATTCGTTGATTGGTGCATCCTTTTTTACATATTTTATGACGGATATTGCACTGTTTCCTGCGATTATAGTATCGGCACTTTTAATTGTGATGAAAGTGTGGGATGGTATTAATGACCCTGTTGTAGGCTCGTTTATTGATAAGCACACCTTTAAGAACGGTGAAAAAATGAGACCGTTTTTAAGATATACACCTCTTCCCGTAGGTGTATTCTCGGTGTTGCTTTTCCTTGTTTTCTCAACTGAAGAAAATTTGCTGTGGCTCAGAGTGGCATACTTTATAATTATGTATATCTGCTGGGATTTATCCTACACCGTTCAGGATGTTTCCATCTGGGGAATAACCGCAATGGTTACACCGAATGCAGATGAGAGGGATAAATTTGTTCAGTGGGCACGCACAATCGGCTCAGTTGTTTATGCCGTTTTCAGCACAATGATTCCTATGGTGCTTGAAATGGTTGTCAACGCAACAGGGCAGTCCTGGCAGCTTATAACACTTGTTTTTGCAATTATCTTCGGTCTTGGCGGAGCAATGATTTCCAAGAGGGCAGACAGAACACAGGAAAGAATCCGTGTTGTTCAGGAAACAAAGCAGGAAAGCCTTGTTGAAAGCTTTTCTCTTCTGTTCAAAAACAGGATTTTGATGCTTGTAACGCTTGCAAATCTTATAGGTGCTTTAGGTTTTGGCATAAATCTTGTTACATATTTCTTTAAATATGAAATTCCCTCTGATTTCCTTGGTAACGGAATTATCGGCGCACTCGGTCTTTCCACATTATATTATGCAATAACAGGTGCTCCTGCCTTCATCGGTATGGTTTTTGCAGATAAAATGAAAAAGCTTTTCGGCAACAGCTATATCAATGTGCTTATCTTTATGCAATTGTTTAACTGTGCTTTAAGAGTTGTTGCGTTTATGGTTGGCTTTGAGGGCAAAAAGCTCTGGCTTTCAATGATTATTATGGGTATTGCTTCTATTCCTACGGGTGCAAGCAGTATCGCGCAGACCTCTCTTTTCTGCGACGGTATTGATTACACGGAATGGAAAACAGGTAAAAGAACAGAGGGAATTACATTCTCAATGCAAACCTCATTTACCAAGATTTCAAGCGGTATAACGGCAGGGCTTGCAACACTCGCCCTTTCACTCCTTAAATATAATGCTATAGACAGTGCAGAGGTTTATATCGGCACGCAGTCTGCAGCGTTTGATAAATGGATATGGCCGCTTGTTGTGCTTACCCCTGCGGTAGCAAGCATTCTCTATATTATTCCTCTTCTATTTGTAAGATATGGTCCTAAAGAAAGAGCAAAGGTATCGGCAGATTTAATTGCAAGAAGAGCACAGGCGGAAGAATCAGACACATCAGTTAATAATAATTAGACAACAGAAAACAAAACCCCGGCTTGTGTCAAGCCGGGGTTGAATGATATATATGGTTGTCTTTGATGAACCATTGCACTTGTTACTTTAGTTGCTTTCACATCCTCAATACCATATTTTAGTTATTTCCTTGCTTAATTTCTCTTTATGTAGTATGATGAAAACAGGTAATAAAAAGCCATACTGTGGAGGTGGTATTTATGGCACAGAAGAGTGCTTTAACCAAAAAGAAGAAAACAGGCTATGCTTTCGGTATTTTCACCGAATCCCTTATTTATAATATGTTTTACACATATTACTTAACCTTCCTTAATGAAATTGTTGGAATTCAGCCAAAATACAGCTCTGTAATTATTTTCATTTCCATTGCATGGGATGCAGTAACAGACCCGATGATAGGAAATTATACTGACAGGGTAGGCGTTGATAAACGCAAGGTTATGAAAAAGGCTTTACTTCCTCTTGGTATAATATTTATAGTTGCGTGGACAAATATCGGAGCAGGACTTGATTCTCAGCTTTTAAAAATACTGCTTTACACAGTTATTTCAATGGCAATATGGGTGTTCTATACTATGTATACCATTCCTTATTATGCCGTTGTTGCTGAAATCACGGAGGATTATGACGAAAGAACACAGATTCGCTCTTTTTCATCCCTTCTGAATGCGATGGCTGTTGGGCTTGGAAATATTCTTCCCGCACTTGTGCCTACGGTTGCAGTACTGCTTACGGAAAGATATGAAAGCAACGCATATGCCGTTATAGCTGCTGTTATCAGCATTATGGCAATACTGCTTGGCTTTGTATGCTGCAAGTCCTTAAACGGTGTTTATGAGCCGAAAAAGATTATTGCAGGTGAGCCTGTTAAGAAAACAACACTTAAAGGCACAATGAAATCCTTTGGAGAAATATTAAGGCTGAAGCCTGCAAAATATTTTCTTTTGTTTGTATTTTTCTTTCTTGCTGCATCTTCTATGATTCAGGCAAATCTAACCTATATGGTTATAGATTGTATCGGCATGGATTATGATACGGGAATCGTTTTTGTTATTCTCTCTCTTGTAATCTCTATGGCTGTTGTTGTGCCGATTGTTGAAGCGGTTGCCAAGAAGAAGGACAGACGCTTTGCCGCAATTCTTTTCCTTTCATTAGCCACAGCGGGTGAAGTTATTCTTAAATTGGTTGGTCTTGATGCCGAAATCGGCGGCTTCAGAATTATGTGCATAATCAGCCCCTGTGTGCTTGGCTTGGGTGTGGGCACATTCTGGACCTTGTTTTACTCAATGGGCTATGACCTTGTTGAGCTTGATGAATTCAAAACAGGCGAAAGAAGAGAGTCAACAATTACGGCTCTTCCGCAGCTTATTCAGAATATTATGGATTATGATTCCGGTAAGTCCTGTGCGAAAGGCTTTCTTGTGTTTTGGGTAGTCATGTTTATTCTGTACGCTTTTATGCTGGTACAGTTTGCGTGGAAATATTATACCTTTAAAAAGAAGGTTGTCCGGTAAGAGGCGGAGGACAGCTGTTTTGAACGACAGAGCCGGGAATAGCGCAGCAATGCGTGAGCATTGAGGGGATTCACAAGGGTTCCTCCCATCATGCTGTAAATATGCCCGTCAGGATATGTCAGGAATTCTTACGGAAGATCTCATCTATGAAATACTGTCGGTGGTGGAAGAAATACCAGAGGGAAAAGTCGCTTCCTACGGACAGATCGCGAAGCTGATCGGCAGGGATAAGAATGCAAGGCTGGTGGGGAAAGTGCTCAGCATGGCGGAGTATTACGGAGAATACCCCTGCCACCGGGTTGT
>OFGP01002549.1_pt1 | contig 10454 bp, 10 predicted proteins | sample 1521781 | NCBI WGS metagenome assembly OFGP01 (sample SAMEA3504113, study PRJEB24116) | mouse gut metagenome | biome: mouse gut; feature: mouse-associated habitat; material: faeces | place: Denmark | collected 2011 | reverse complement strand
ACTATCTTTTGTGATATTCATTTTAAATTCTCCTTTCCGAAATTTTCATTTACTCTGTTAACTAATTTTCCAAGTTTTATAAGTTCTGAAACAGTGATATTTTTTAAATTGTTTTTATTCTCATTATGGCCATGTTCTAAATTGAAAATAAGACGGGTATTTTCTTTGGATAATAAGGGTTTTAGTTCACTTTTAACTTCTTCTGTTATTGCGAGAGTAAATCTTTTCAAATCGCGGAATTCAGCAATAAAAATTCCTTGCTGTTCTGTAAGTTGTGTAATCATTTGAGCCGTTTTTATAGATTTGTTGTGTGTTTTTGTATAGTTTTTTTAGTTTATGTTATGTATTTTTTGTGTCTTGTTCTTTACAAAGAACTTGTCGAAAATATGACAATTTGTATAAATAACCAAATGTTTTTTCTAAGAAAAAAGAATTAGCTGCTTTTAAAAATAAAGAAAAATGAAGTGGAAAAAACAGATATAAATTATATATTTGCCAAGCATTTCAGATGCTAACGTTTGCATTTTTTCATTAACTTACAATTTTTAAGTTCAGAATTAAATTTAATTATAAAGAAATGAAGACAACTCCTTTTACTCATTTTCATGAAGCACTTGGTGCACGTATGGCTCCTTTTGCCGGGTATAACATGCCTATAGAATATACTGGTATAAAAGAAGAGCATTTGACGGTACGTCATAAATTGGGCGTTTTTGACGTTTCGCATATGGGAGAGTTTTGGATTAAAGGTCCCAAAGCTTTTGAATTGGTACAAAAACTGACAACCAATGATGTGGCTGCGTTGGTGGATGGTAAAGTGCAATATAGTTGTTTCCCCAATGATAAAGGAGGGATTGTGGATGATTTGCTGGTATATCGTTTTGGACCTGAAAAATATTTATTGGTGGTGAATGCTGCTAATATTGAAAAAGATTGGAATTGGGTAGTTAAATATGGGGAAGAACTGGGAATGAAGCCTGGAGTAGAGCTTGAAAATGCTTCTGACCGGATTTGTCAATTGGCCATACAAGGGCCTTTGGCTTTGCAGGCTATGCAAAAGTTGACGAATGAAAATGTGGTTGATATGGAATATTACACTTTTAAGGAAATTCCTTTTGCTGGTATTGACAAAGTGATTTTTTCAACAACCGGGTATACAGGTGCTGGAGGTTGTGAGGTGTATGCTTACAACGAAGATGCAGATAAGTTGTGGAATGCTGTTTTTGAAGCTGGTAAAGAATTTGGTATTCAGCCGATTGGTTTAGGGGCCAGAGATACGCTTCGCCTGGAAGCCGGTTTCTGTCTATATGGACATGAGATTGACGATGAGCATTCTCCGATAGAAGCTGGATTGGGCTGGATTACAAAATTTGTTCCGGGCAATGATTTTATTATGCGGGAATATCATGAGAAGATGAAAAATGATAAGCCGACCCGTTACCTGAAGCCTTTTGAGATTGTAGACAGGGGAATTGCACGCCAGGGATATCCGATTGAAGATGCTGATGGCAATGAAATAGGAGTGGTATGTTCCGGAACAGTTTCTCCTTTGACAGGAAAATCAATAGGTACGGGGTATGTAAAGAGTGGTTTCCATAAATTAGATACAGAAATATTCATACGTGTGAGAAATAAAGCATTAAAGGCAAAGGTGGTAAAAACTCCTTTTTTTTAATGTAAAAATGGAATAAAAAGAGGTGATAAGCAAATCTGAATTATTTCTTTTTAAAAATGTTATTTTTTAAAGAGAAGTTTGCATATTTGTAACGTTTGAAAAATGAGATTTTAAAATAATAACCTTTAATTATTTATTATAAAATGAGAAAACATATTTTTAATGCAGGTCCTTGCAAATTGCCGGATATGACATTGGAAAATACAGCTAAGGCTGTAACTGAGTTAGGAAACTGTGGTCAGTCTATACTGGAAGTATCTCACCGTTCTGCAGATTTTCAAGCTGTTTACGACGAAACAGTAGCTTTGTTTAAAGAAGTATTAAATATCCCGGATAATTATAGTGTTATTTTCCTGGGTGGTGGTGCTAGTATGCAATTCTGTATGATTCCTTATAACTTTCTGGGGAAAAAAGCTGCTTATGTAAATACAGGAGTGTGGTCTAAAAAGGCTATTGCTGAGGCAAAATTGTGGGGTGAAGTGGAAGTAATTGCTTCTTCTGAAGACCGGAATTTTACTTATTTTCCTAAAGGTTTTAAGATTCCTGCCGATGTGGATTATTTGCATATTACTTCTAATAATACTATCCGGGGTACTGAAATTTTTGAAGACCTGGATAGCCCTGTGCCTGTAATTGCTGATATGTCATCTGATATTTGCAGCCGTCCGGTGGATGTAAAGAAATATATGATGATTTATGGAGGTTGTCAGAAGAATCTGGGTCCTGCTGGTGCCACTTTTGTTATCATTCGCAATGATTATTTGGATAAAGTAGTAGCAGATCGTAAAATTCCGACAATGTTGAAGTATCAGACTCATGTAGAAAATGGGTCTATGTTTAATACTCCTCCTTGTATCAATATTTTTGCTGTTGGTCAGACTTTGAAGTGGATTAAACAGATGGGTGGCGTTGAAGCCATGGAAAAACTTGCCATAGAAAGATGTGATGCTTTATATGCAGAGTTTGACCGTAACACAGTATTCCGTGCAGTTGTTGAAGAAGGTTCCCGTTCTCGTATGAATATTCCGTTTGTTATGGCAGAGGGATATGAAGAATTGGAAAAAGAATTCTTGGATTTCTGTAAAGCTAAAAATATTGTGGGTGTAAAAGGACATCGTTTGGTTGGTGGTTTCCGAGCTTCTACCTACAATGCTTGTACGATGGATGATGTGCGTGCGTTGATTGCTGCAATGCAGGAATTTGAAAAAACGCATAAGAAATAATATTACTAATTTTTGATTTACGATTTATGATTCAATGCTGATATGCTTTGTTTTCATAAATCGTAAATTGTAAATCTGAAAATTATGACGAAAGTTCTGATAGCTACTGATAAACCTTTTGCATCTGTTGCTGTGAAAGGAATCCGTGAGATAGTAGAAACTCAGGGATATGAACTTGTTTTATTGGAAAAATATACTTCTCAGGAAGAGTTAATTGCTGCAGTTGCTGATGTGGATGCAATGATTATTCGTTCAGATAAAGCAACCAAAGAAGTGATTGATGCTGCAAAAAAATTGAAAGTGATTGTGCGTGCAGGTGCCGGATATGACAATATTGACTTACAGGCTTGTACTGAACGTGGAGTTGTGGCAATGAATACTCCGGGCCAAAACTCTAATGCTGTGGCTGAGTTGGTATTTGGTATGGCTGTATATTTGGCACGTAATTTCTATAATGGGAAATCAGGTCACGAACTGAAAGGTAAAAAAATAGGTGTTCATGCTTATGGAAATGTGGGACAGAATGTAGGACGTATTGCTAAAGGGTTTGGAATGGAAGTGTATGCTTTTGACCCTTTTATGACTGATGAACAGATTCAGGCTGCCGGTGCTGTTCCGTTGCATTCTGCTGAGGAAATGTATGGAATGTGTGATTATGTTTCTTTGCATATTCCTGCAACAGAAAAAACTAAAAAATCAATTAATTACGAGTTATTGAACCGGATGCCGGAAGGGGCTGTGCTGATTAATACTGCCCGGAAGGAAGTAATTGATGAGGAAGGGTTATTGAAATTAATGGCTGATCGTCCTGATTTCAAGTATATTTCAGATATTGCTCCTGATAATGCGGCAGAATATGCTTCTTTTGAAGGTCGTTATTTCTTTACTCCGAAGAAAATGGGAGCTCAGACTGAGGAGGCAAATGTGAATGCGGGACTTGCAGCAGCCCGTCAGATTGTGGCTTTCCTGGAGCACGGAGATGCAAAATTCAAAGTAAACAAATAATAATCGTTAACCGATATTTTATGGCTATAGTAAAACCATTCAGAGGCCTGCGTACTCCTAGTCAGGAAGTATGCGAAGAATTGGCTTGTTTACCGTATGATGTCATGAATTCGGAAGAGGCAGCCCAAATGGCTGCCGGAAAGCCGAAATCATTGTTACATGTTACCCGTGCTGAGATAGATTGTCCTGCTGGTACTGATATTCACTCGGAAGTTGTTTATAACAAGAGTGTGGAAAATTTTAAGATGTTCCAGGAAAAAGGATGGTTGGTACAGGATGAAGCCCCTAAATTTTATATTTATGCTCAAACGATGGAGGGGCGTACTCAATATGGTATTGTGGGGTGTGCTGCGTGTGAAGATTATATGAACGGGATTATCAAAAAACATGAGTTAACCCGTCCGGATAAGGAAGAGGACCGCATGATTCTAACCCGTTATGTAAATGCGAATCTGGAGCCTGTATTTTTTGCTTACCGTGCTGTTGCCGAGATAGATGCCATTGTGGAAGATATTGTTAAAAACCAGAAGGCAGATTATGACTTTGTGGCAGAAGATGGTTTCGGGCATCATTTCTGGGCGATTAATAGTCCGGAAACGAATAGACGCCTTGAAGAATTGTTTGCTACTAAGGTTCCTTACACTTATGTGGCAGACGGGCATCATCGGACAGCTGCTGCGGCACGTATCGGTGCCGAATATAAGGCAAAGAATCCGAAGCATACCGGAAATGAAGAATATAACTTTTTCATGGCTGTACATTTTCCGGATCATCAGTTGAAAATTATTGATTACAATCGGGTTGTAAAAGATTTGAATGGCTTGACTGATGCTCAATTGCTGGAAAAACTGAAAGTTCATTTTGAAGTGGAAGATATGGGTACAGAAATTTACCATCCGGCAAAATTGCATGAATTTAGTATGTATCTGGGAGGTAAATGGTATCGTTTGACAGCTAAAGCCGGCTCTTATAATGACAATGATCCTATCGGAGTACTGGACGTGACAATCCTTTCCAATCATGTATTGGCAGATATTTTGGATATTCAGGATTTGCGAACCTCAAAACGTATTGATTTTGTCGGAGGTATCCGGGGCTTAGGAGAATTGAAGAAAAGAGTGGATAGCGGTGAAATGAAAGTGGCTTTTGCACTTTATCCTGTGTCTATGGAACAGTTGTTGAATATTGCTGATACGGGCAATATCATGCCGCCGAAAACCACTTGGTTTGAACCTAAATTGCGTTCGGGTTTAGTTATTCATAAAATTTGAAAAAGAGGACTGAGTGAAAAGTTAACGTGTTGACTTTTAAATTGTGTTTCTTTGGAAAACTACTCAGTACGATACTGGTTGGCTGGCTAAAATTCTTGATATTATCTTTGTTTATCAGAACTTTGGTCTGCCAATCAGAAATCTGAATATTTTTTACATATCGGGCTTGAAAAGCCGCTTATTGGTCCAAAATTTTTTTGGACTTTTTTAATTTATTAGGATTTGTCTGATTGAGTGTGGATTTGGCGGTGTGAATATTTTTACGTAACTTTGAAATAAATCATTTTAATTTCACTGTTATGAAAGCATTTTGTATTCTGGTAGTGTTTCTGTTACTGGGTAATTTTGCAGAGGCCCGAAAAGTTTTCAAAGCGGATAGAATAGTTGAAAATGCAAAGGCTTTTCAAGAAATACAAAGACTTGTTGCGGGGAAACATTTTGTGGTAGAGATAAACCGGGTTTATCCTCAAAGTGGTTTTGATGTTTCCCGTTTTAATCCGACCGGCAAAATTATAGTGAATGACAGTGTAGCTCAGGGACACCTTCCTTTTTTCGGAAGGGCTTATTCTCTCCCCTATAATGAAGGTGGGGGGATTAGCTTTGATAATACTATGCAGGCTGTTTCCATTAAAACTATTGAAAAACGGAAGAAGCAAGTTGTTTCCATTAATTTTACTGTATGGGGAAATAATGATGTCTATCAGATTACAATAGAAGCTGTTCCTGACGGTAGTTGTTCAGTAAATCTTACTAGTAATAACCGGGCTCAGATTGCGTATAGCGGAACTATTTCCTTGCCGGAAGAAAAATAAACCATTTTTGGCTATAAGCGTATAAAACAGAAATCAGTTTGAAATATATTGCTTATGCTTAAAAATATTCTTCTGTGGTTTATTTGTTTGCTTGTTGTTTCACCTGCTAAAGCCCAGACTCCTGTTCCTGTCACAAAATTTAGTACCATACAAAGGTTGGTAGACAGTAACCGGTTTGAAATGGTCTATACAATTGCTACTACTCACCATTCCTTTTATTTGCAACCTAGCACTCCTTATAGTGACCAAAATATACGAATAACCCGGGATAGTGCTTTTGTTATTATTCAGGACAGTATAGCTGCCGGCTATTTGCCTTATTTCGGGAGTGGTTATTTTATACCCCAGACCGGAATGAAAGGGATTGTATTTTATAATAAAATGTTTGACCAGACTAAATCTGTTTTGGGGAAGGGACCCCGGCAAAGTATAGCTTACCGGTTTACTGTAACCGGACAGGAAGATATCTATAAAATCAGTATCGATATCCGGCATAACGGGCAATGTTATATGTTTGTTAATGGCTTGAAAAGAGCTCCCATCAGTTATGTTGGACAAATTGTAGAAAAGGTAGAATAGGGGAGGGGGTGGTTTTTGAGGACTTGTTTAATTGTGAAAAAAACTAAATAAATAGTTAAAAAATAATCTTCAAACTGTTATCCTGCTTGGATATTGTATTTCGTTTGATAGCAAGAGTGTTTTTTAAGTCATTTTTTTTCTGTAATCTTGCAGTTTGAATGGTGTGTAAATTCCTTTATTCAGGAATGCACAATTTATTAACAAAATAAATTATTATGTCGCTTAAAAGAAATATTCTTGACTTAAGAAAAAGGAAAGAGATTGTACTTCAGGGTGGTGGCGAAGATGCAATTAAGAAACAGGCTGCAATGGGGAAACTCACAGCCCGTGAACGTATAGAAGGTATTCTGGACAAAGGTTCTTTCCACGAGTATGATATGTTCGTAGAGCACCAGTCTAAAGATTTTGATATGGATAAAAAGGTTCTCCACGGAGACGGTGTTGTTATCGGCACCGGTACAGTATACGGAGAGCCTGTTGCTATTTATGCACAGGATTTTACGGTTGCAGGAGGTTCGTTAGGATTGATGCATGCCCGTAAGATTACCAAAATAATGGACCATGCTATTAAAATGCGGATGCCAATCATTGGAATCAACGATTCAGGTGGTGCCCGTATTCAGGAAGGGGTGGATTCGCTGGCTGGTTACGGAGAGATTTTCTTCCGGAACACTCAGGCTTCTGGTGTTATTCCTCAATTGTCTGTAATTTTGGGACCGTGTGCCGGTGGTGCTGTTTATTCTCCGGCTTTGACAGATTTTGTATTTGTTGTAGATAACATTTCCAAAATGTTTATTACAGGTCCTGAAGTAGTAAAGACGGTTTTGGGAGAAGAAGTAAGTATGGAAGATCTGGGAGGTGCCCGTGTTCATGCTTGTGTGAGTGGTAATGCACATTTCTTTGCTGTGACGGAGCAGGAATGTTTCGAGCAAATCAAGAAGTTGCTGACTTTTATTCCCTGGAATAATCAGCGTAAGGCGAAAGCTTTTCCGGCTAAGGCACCAAAAGCAGAATATAATATTGAAAAAATCTTACCTGCTGATCCGACCCAGCCTTATGATGTCCGGGATATTATTAAGGCGGTGGCTGATGATTCTGATTTCTTTGAAGTGCAGGAAAATTTTGCACAAAACATTGTTGTCGGTTTTGGTCGCATAGATGGTGAAACGATAGGTTTTGTAGCCAATCAGCCACTGGTATTAGCCGGTGTGTTGGATTGTGATTCTGCCGATAAAGCAGGACGATTTATCCGTTTTTGTGATGCTTTCAATATTCCTCTTGTAACTTTTGAGGATATGCCGGGTTATTTGCCGGGAGTTGAACAGGAATATATGGGTGTTATTCGTCATGGAGCAAAGGTATTGTATGCATATAGTGAAGCAACGGTGCCTAAGGTGACAGTTATTTTGCGTAAGGCATATGGCGGTGGTTATATCGCTATGAACTCCCGTCACCTGAAAGCTGATTTTATGTTTGCCTGGCCGACTGCTGAAATTGCTGTTATGGGACCAGAGGGTGCTGCCAATATTATTTTCCGCAAAGAAATTAAGGAGGCTGCTAATCCGGAAGAGATGCGTAAACAGAAAGTTGCCGAATATCGTGAAAAGTTTGCGAATCCTTATGTGGCTGCTTCTAAAGGATATATTGATTCTGTTATTGAACCGGCAGAGACTCGTTTGCTGTTGAAACATTCTATTGAAGTTTCAGGCAACAAAACTGTGATGACTCCGGTGAAAAAACACGGAATCCCTCCGTTCTGATACAGGAGTTCGTAAAGTCTGTCAAGTTCTGAGGTTCCGAAAATTTGAGGTTAATTGTTCGGGATGGGACTGATTGTAAAAAGGGCTTACAGACTTTACGGTTTCAGGACTTGATAAGCTATAAATTAAAAAGGAGGAAAAATGACTGCAAAATTTGAAAAATTCATGCTGAATGGTGTGGAATATAAAACCCGGCTTACTCAGAAATGGATTAACCGGAAAAAATGGGAAGAACCTAATCCATATTTGTTATATTCTCACATTCCAGGTACGATAATGCATATTGAAGTAAAAGAAGGACAGATTGTTGAAGAAGGAGATACTTTATTGATTCTTCAGGCAATGAAAATGAATAATAAGCTGTCTGCTCCCTTTTCAGGAAAAATAAAGAAAATCAGTGTCAGTGTCGGGGATAAAATTCCTAAAGGGGCATTGATGGTTGAAATGGAAGAGAGCGAAGCTGAATAGGAATGGTTTTTATTATATGCTGATGTGCTAATGTGTTTATGTGCTAATCTGATTATACATTTCATGTTGACACATCAGCGTTTTTTATTATAATACAATCATGGGCTTTTTTGTTGCTAGGAACATTATAAAAAATTATGCCAATCACCGGGCTTTGGACAATGTATCCATTGAAATACCGGAAGGTGCTGTATACGGCTTGTTGGGTCCTAACGGAGCAGGGAAGACTTCGTTGATACGGATTATTACACAAATTACCGGTCCCGACTCCGGAGAATTATTTTTTAAAGGACGTCCTTTGGTGCCTGAGGATATGAATCGTATTGGTTATTTGCCTGAAGAACGAGGGCTTTATAAAAAAATGAAAGTCGGTGAACAGGCAGTGTATCTGGCGCGGTTGAAAGGTATAACTAAACATGATGCAATACAACAATTAAAAGTCTGGTTCGAAAAATTTGGAATTCAGGAGTGGTGGGACCGGAAGGTGGAAGAATTGTCCAAAGGAATGGCACAGAAAGTTCAGTTTATTACAACAGTACTTCATGAGCCTGAATTGCTGATATTTGATGAGCCTTTCAGTGGTTTCGATCCAATTAATGTGGAATTGCTGAAAAAAGAAATTCTGGAGTTGCGGAAGAAAGGGACTACTATTATTTTTTCTACCCATAACATGGCATCCGTGGAAGAAATTTGTAGTCATATTGCTTTAATTAATAAATCTCAAAAGATTATTGAGGGTCCGATTAATCAGATTCGGAATAAGTATGCCAATAATACTTATCGATTGGTATGTAGATACGAGTCCGGGCTTGATTTGCAGCAGATTGCGGGGCAGGAATATGAAATTCTGTCTGATAAGGCGGAGGACGGCCAACATGAAATTATTTTACAGCGTTTGGAGCCTTGCCCGGCGAATACTTTATTGCGTCGCTTGCTGGATAGTGTAAATATTATTTCTTACCAGAAAATAATTCCCGGAATGAATGATATATTTATAAAATTGGTCAAAGAGGGGAGTATAGTTCTGAATGAATAAGTCCGTCTCGGATTTTAAGTCAGAATAAGAATGGATGTTTTCCTTAAATCAAAAATTATAAATCGCAGGAAATGAACAAGACTCTTATCATTATAGGACGTGAATTTACTACCCGGGTACGTAAAAAAAGTTTTCTGGTATTGACTCTGGTAGTTCCCATCTTATTAGCCGGTTTTTATGCTTTTTTGATGTGGATGTTACTAAAAAATGACACACAGGAGCGTAAAATTGCTGTAATTAATCATTCAGAGTTGGAATATCCTTTAAATCAGATTAATAATACTATATTTGAATACACGGATACTGTACTTTCCGAAAGTTCGGTTCCGGAATTTTTAAAACAGAATGATTATTATGCTGTTATCCGGATACCTTCAAAGGTCATGGATAATCCGGATATTCCCGTATATTCTTTTTCGCAGGTTCCTATGGAATTGAAAAATGAGATTGCTTCACAGCTACGGAAAAAGATTGAGGATATAAAACTTGTGGTCAATGGCGCAGGAGCTGCCGCTGTGTCGTGTACCAAACTCTACATAGCCCTTGGTGTAAAGAAAGAGAATGTGGTGATGTGCGACAGCAAAGGGGTGATCTCCGACAAGCGCACTGACCTCAATCCCCAGAA
>OFGP01002546.1_pt1 | contig 10464 bp, 12 predicted proteins | sample 1521781 | NCBI WGS metagenome assembly OFGP01 (sample SAMEA3504113, study PRJEB24116) | mouse gut metagenome | biome: mouse gut; feature: mouse-associated habitat; material: faeces | place: Denmark | collected 2011 | reverse complement strand
GGGGAGCCCCGAATGGTCATGACCCCCTGGATGGACCACGAAATCCCTATGGCGGAGGCCGCCGAGATCGGCACCCGGAAGGTGATCCAGGAGCACTCCACCGTGGGCGTGGTCATCACTACGGACGGCTCCATCACCGACATCCCCCGGGAGGACTACCTGGAAGCGGAGGAGCGGGTCATTACCGAGCTCCAGGAGCTGGGCAAGCCCTTCGTGGTGCTGCTCAACTCCACGGACCCCCGGGGCGGCCGGGCGGCCAGCATCAGCCGGGACATCGCCAGCCGCTTCGGCGTCCAGTGCCTGCCGGTGAACTGCCTGGAGCTGACGGAGGAGTCCATCACGTACATCATCAAGTCCATCCTCTATGAGTTCCCCCTCCGGGAGCTGCGGTTCTTTCTGCCCGCCTGGGTGGACGCCCTGCCGGTGGGCCACCCCATCCAGTCGGCGGTCTACGGCGCGGTCCGGGAGGGCGGAAGCCGGATGGCCCATATCCGAGACGTGGAAACCGTGGTGAAGGAGATGGGAGAGCAGGAGAATATCTCCCTGAGCCGGGTGCTGTCCATCGACCTGGGGAAGGGGGTGGCCTCGGCGGAGCTCCAGCTGCCAAGGTCCCTGTTCTATGAGACGCTGTCCACCCAGTCCGGCTTTACCGTGTCTGACGACGGCGATTTGATGGAGCTGCTCACCCAGCTGGCGGGGGTGAAGGCCCGGTTCGACAAGGTGTCCGACGCCCTGACCAACGTCTACGAAACCGGCTACGGCATCGTCATGCCCACCATGGAGGAGCTGCTCCTGGAGGAGCCGGAGATCATGCGGCAGGGGGGACGCTACGGCGTGAAGCTGAAGGCCAGCGCCCCGTCCATCCACATGTTCAAGGTGGACATCGAGTCCACCGTATCCCCCATCGTGGGCAACGAGAAGCAGAGCGAGGACATGGTCAACTATCTCATGGACAAATTCTCCGGCGACCCGGCCCAGATCTGGGAGTCGAACATCTTCGGCCGCAGCTTCCATGAGCTGGTGAACGAGGATTTGCAGGCGAAGCTCTACCGGATGCCCATGGACGCGAGGCTGAAATTCCAGGAGACTCTGCAAAGGATTGTCAACGAGGGCAGCGGGGGACTGATCTGTATCATTCTGTAAACAGGAAACGAGAGCTTCCAGGGGATAGCCCCGGAAGCTCTCGTTTTACTGATAGGCCAGAAAATGGGCCTAAAACGACTCAATTTCCTTTTTCGCCGTCTCCTCAAAATACGGATTCATGCCCATCCCCGGCAGCAGGGAGAGAAGCCTCCGTTTGGTTTCCTCCAGCTTCTCCTCCTGACGCGTTTTCTGGTAGAAGGGCAGAAGGCTTCTGAGAAAACTAAATTCATCCTTCTCCCCGCAGGCCGCTAAGACGGACGGTACATGCCGTTCGATGAACTCTGCCGCACCTGTTTCGGCGGCAGCGTGGATGAACAGCCACCACAGGCTCAGGTTTTCCTCCGAAACCGGGCATATTATTTCCTGCGCCAGGGGCTCCGTTTCCTGGACGGACAGGAGCTCCTCATACTTCTGCAGCTCAAGCAGCATGTTGAGATAGAGGTGAAGGGTGATCGTATCCGGATGCTCCAAAAAGTTTTTCCGGCTCTCCTCCAGGGCCTCCCGTCCCCTGCCCAGGTTGGTGCGCAGCTGATTTCTTTGCAGCCGCATGCGCAGATACCATGGATGCGTCGGATTCCCCTCCGTTTTTTCCACAAAGGAATCCGTGATCCGCAAAGCCCGCTGGAAGGATTCCCGGCCCTGCTGAATCCAAAGGTGCAGCTTCTCGGCTTCCAGCTGGTCGCGGTCCGCTTCCAGTCCGGCGGCGTCCTCCTCGCGGCTTTTGAGGGCGGCGTCAATGGTCTGGAGCATGGAATTCACGCATTCCATGGCCTCATGAAAAGAGCGGTCGTCCCGCAGGACGGAGTATTTGCACACCAGGTCCTCCGCCCGTTCCAGGGAGGTCAGGCCAAATAGCTCGTCGATGCTTACGCCGAAGAAAGCCGCGATTTTGGGCAGCAGTGTGATTTCCGGCGCTCCGCTGCCGACTTCCCATCTGGAAATTGTCTGGGGGGCCAAAAAGAGGTACTCCGCCAGCTCCGTCTGGGTGATATTCCGTTCTTTCCGCAGCAGGGTGATTTTTTCTCCAATGGTCAGCTTCATAAACGCTCCTCCGATCTGATTTGACTTTAGGCGGCGCGGTCCCGTTGTATGGATACGCGCCCGTCCCGTTTGCCGGCATCTACAGTATGGCACAGAGGAAGCGGACTGTCCAGCAAGCCTTCCTTGTAAAATTTGCAATGCAGACGGAAAAAGTCCTCTGCGGCTTATTTCCGCAGAGGACTTCTTAGAATCAGTCAACGATGTCGATGGAGACTTTCTGCCCCGCACGCTGGGCGCAGGAGCGGACCAAGGTCCGAATTTCCTTGGCGATGCGGCCCTGACGGCCGATCACCTTGCCCATATCGTCCGGGTCGACGCGCAGCTCCAGCGTCAGCTCCTGGTCCCCCTCCACCTCCGTAACGGTCACGGCGTCGGGCTTTTCCACCAGGTTTCTGGCAATGTAGAGCAGCAGGTCTTTCATGCTGTGCTCTTTGACCTCATCCATTAGAGCACGTCAACTTTCTTGAGCAGAGCGCGGACCGTGTCGGTGGGCTGGGCGCCGGTCTTGATCCACTCCTTGGCGCGGTCGGCGTCAATTTTGATCTCGGCGGGGGAGACGCAGGGATTGTACGTGCCGATCTCCTCGATGAAGCGGCCGTCGCGGGGATAGCGGCTGTCGGCGACGACGACACGGTAGAAGGGAGCCTTTTTCGCGCCCATGCGGCGCAGTCTGATTTTAACCATGATGTGTTTCCTCCAATTAGTAAATAATATTTGTTAGTTGTATTGATAAATGCCGGGGCATTTATGACGATAGGGAAGGGGGCCCTATTTCAGCCGCTTCTTCCGGCCGAAGCCATGCATCTTGCTGGTGCCGGTGACCTTGCCCAGCTGGGGCATTTTGCCCAGATTAAAGGGCATCCTGCCCTTGGACAGGGACTTGGTCAGCTGGAGCATCATTTCGTACTGCTTGAGCAGGCGGTTGACGTCGGATACCTCCTGCCCGCAGCCCGCGGCAATGCGGCGCTTCCGGCTGGCGTCCAGCAGGCTGGGGTTGTTCCGCTCCTTGGCGGTCATGGAGAGGATAATGGCCTCCTGGCGGTTGAGCATCTTGTCGTCGATCTGCGCGCCCGCCATCTGCTTGCCCAGCTGTCCGGGGAACAGGGCGGCCATCTGGCCCAGATCGCCCATCTTCCGCAGCTGAGCCATCTGCTCCATGTAGTCGGTGAGGGTGAAGCGGTTCTTTTTCAGCTTCTCCTCCAGCTCCGCCGCCTTTTTCTCATCGAAGCTCTGCTCCGCCTTCTCAATGAGAGAGAGCATGTCGCCCATGCCCAGGATGCGGGAGGCCATGCGGTCCGGGTGGAACAGCTCGATCATGTCCAGCTTCTCGCCGGTGCCCACGAACTTGATGGGCTTACCGGTAGCCGCCCGGATGGAGAGGGCCGCGCCGCCTCGGGCGTCGCCGTCCAGCTTGGTCAGCAGTACGCCGTCGATGCCCAGGGCTTCGTCAAAGGCCGTGGCTGCGCTGACGGCGTCCTGACCGGTCATGGCGTCCACCACCAGGAGGATTTCGTTGGGGCTGACAGCGCTCTTGATGTTTTTCAGCTCGTTCATGAGCTGCTCGTCAATGTGCAGCCGTCCGGCGGTATCCAGAAGGATCGTATCAAAGCCATTGTCCCGGGCGTGGCGGATGGCGTGCTGGGCGATCTGCACCGGGTTGATCTGGCCCAGGGCGAAGACCGGGATGTCCAGCTGCTGGCCCACTACCTGCAGCTGGGTAATGGCGGCGGGACGATACACGTCGCAGGCCACCAGCAGGGGCCGCTTGCCCATGTTCTTCTTTAAGTAGCCCGCCAGCTTGGCGCCGTTGGTGGTTTTACCGGCGCCCTGGAGGCCCACCATCATAATGATCGTGGGGGGCTTGGAGGCCATGGAGATTTTTTCGTTTCCGCCGCCCATGAGCTCGGTGAGCTCCTCGTTGACGATCTTGATGATCTGCTGGGCGGGGGTCAGGCTCTCCAGCACGTCTACGCCGACGGCACGCTCGGTCACCTTGGCGACGAAATCCTTCACCACGCCGTAGCTGACGTCAGCGTCCAGCAGAGCCAGACGGACCTCCTTCATGGCCTCCTTGACGTCGGCCTCGGTAACGCGTCCCTTGCCGCGCAGGCGCCGGAACGCGGCATTCAGTTTTTCGGAAAGACCTTCAAATGCCATGGACTGTCACTCCTTATTCCTTCAATGCCTGGGCCGCCTGGGTAATGGCGTCCGCCAGCTGGTCGATGCGGGGGTCCTCGTACTGCCGGTAGTTGATGGTTTTCAGCTCCCCGGCGGCCTCCTCGATGACGGAGATATGCTGCTGCATCTGGAGGAAGCGGCGAATGAGCCCCGTCTTGTCCTCCACCTCCTGCATCACGCCCTCGGCCCGGACGATCACGTCCCGGACGCCCTGACGGCTGATGCCGCTGTTCTCCGCGATCTCGGAGAGGCTGAGGTCCTCATTGTAGTAGAGGTCGAAAAATTCCCGCTGCCTCTCAGTCAGGAGCTCCCCGTAAAAATCGAACAGCATGGTCATGCGGTAGGTCTGATTTTTCACGGTTCGCCCTCCTTTGTGTAAAGCGCGGGAGCTTTACAATGCCTGCTTATGATACCCTACTTTTTCGGAAAAGTCAAGGGGGAAATGGAGAAAAATTCTGTCCGTTCTCCGCCCCTCCGCCGCGCTGCCAAAGGAGAGCCGGGAATTTCTTGTAAAATCGTCCAAAATATTCATACTTCTTTTGTTGACGGTTGCCAATAGCTGGTATATAATAAAGTGATTTTTTGCATCAAGAGAAAACCGGGGAGGGACATGCCATGTGGATTGCCGACGGATGGAAGGACTATGAGCTGCTGGACTGCGGCAGGGGGGAGAAGCTGGAACGCTGGGGGGACAAGCTCCTGGTGCGCCCGGACCCCCAGGCCATTTGGAATACGCCCCGGACCCACGGCGGCTGGAAGCGTCCCGACGGGCGGTACCTCCGCTCCAGCGCCGGCGGCGGTAGCTGGGAAAAGGGGAGGCTCCCGGGACAGTGGCAGGTCCGGTACAAGAATCTGACCTTCCAGGTCAAGCCCATGAACTTCAAGCACACCGGCCTTTTTCCCGAGCAGGCGGTGAACTGGGATTTCGCTCAGGAGCGCATCCGCTCCGCCGGGCGGGAGGTGAGCGTGCTGAACCTCTTCGCCTACACCGGCGCCGCCAGCGCGGCCTGCGCCGCGGCGGGGGCGAAGGTCTGCCATGTGGACGCGGCTAAGGGCATGGTCCAGTGGGCCCGTGAGAACGCCAAAGCCTCCGGCTTGGAGGAGGCCCCCATCCGCTGGATCGTGGACGACTGCGCCAAATTTGTGGAGCGGGAGATCCGCCGGGGGCGGCGTTACGACGCCATCATCATGGACCCGCCCAGCTACGGGAGGGGTCCCACTGGCGAGGTGTGGAAGCTGGAGGACAACCTGTACCCTTTTGTGGAGCTGTGCGCCGGGGTGCTGTCGGACGAGCCGCTGTTTGTGATCATCAATTCCTACACCACAGGTCTGGCGCCCAGCGTGCTGACCTATATTCTGGAAACCGTCATATCCCGGAAGTTCGGAGGCCGCACCGTCAGCGACGAGATCGGCCTGCCGGTGACCGAATCCGGCCTGGTCCTGCCCTGCGGGGCCACGGGACGGTGGACAGGGGACCGGTAGCATGCGCGTCTTTTATTCTATTTTTGTGGAGGACTCTCTGCGCTACATCATCCGCATGTTTCCGGGATTCCTGCTGGCTGCGCTGATGTTCCTGGCCCTTCGTCCCTGGCGTGTCCGGCGTCTGGCGGGGCAGGGGCTCGCCAGCTCCCTCCTGCGGGAGGCGGCGCTGTTCCTGTTTTGGCTGTTTTGCGGCGGTATGGCGGTTTTGACGCTGACGCCGGGATGGTTCGACTGGCTGCCTCTTTTACAGGGACTGAAGCCCGTGCATGGTCCCTTTTTCAGCTTGGGAAGCTGGAACCTGATCCCGGGCCGCTGCTTTGAGGGCGGTCTGTGGCAGAGCTATATGCTGTTGGGGAACATCATCATGTTTGTGCCCTTCGGCTTTTTCTCCGCCCTCCTGTGGCGGGGATACGCCTGGAAGCGTGCGTTTCCCACCGGCCTCGGTATTACCGCTTTCATTGAGTGCTGGCAGCTGTGCGTAGGCCGCGCCTTCGATATCGATGACATTATATTGAACACCCTGGGCGTGTTCTGCGGCTATCTGCTGTGGCGGGGACTGAGAAGGCTTGCGCCCCGATTTACGAGGAGATTTCATGTTATGGATATTTTAGAATTAGTCGAACCAACCATGGAATATAAGGACCAGGTCATGGATTTCAAGGCCGAGATGTTGGAGTACGGCAGCGACTTTGAAGGCTGTTCAGGTCTGGAAAATACAGAAACATATGAGGAGTGGCTGGACTTCCGGGGCCGTGAGAAGCGCAAGGGCTGGCTTCCCTCCCACACCTATTTGACCGTCCGGCGGTCCGATGGCCGGGTGGTGGGCATTGTCAACTACCGTCCCAGCCCCCTGTCGGAGTTCGTGCTCCAGTACGGCGGGCACATCGGCTACAGCATCCGCCCGTCGGAGCGGCGGAAGGGGTACGCCAAGGAGCAGCTGCGCCTGACCCTGGAAAAATGCCGGGCGGCGGGGGAGGACCGGGTCCTGCTGACCTGTGACCATCAGGGAAACCCAGGCTCGGAGAAAACCATCCTCGCCAATGGCGGCGTGCTGGAAAATGAGGTAGAGGATACGCCCGGCCTGGGAAACTCCGGCAGAATCCGCCGGTATTGGATCACATTATAAACAGCGAGGAACATTCATGACGGAAATCATCAAAACCGAGAATTTAACCTTCTCCTATCCCCCCGATGAGGGAAAGGAGCCGGTTCCCGCTCTGAAGGGCGTGGAGCTTGCCATTGAGCAGGGCAGTTTTGTGGTAATCCTGGGCCACAACGGCTCCGGAAAATCCACCTTGGCCAAGCATATGAACGCGGTGCTGCTGCCGGGTGGCGGAACGGTCTGGGTGGACGGGATGGACACCTCCGACGAAAACCTTCTTCTGGAGGTCCGCCGCCGGGTGGGCATGGTGTTCCAGAATCCGGACAACCAGATCGTCGCCAACGTGGTGGAGGAGGACGTGGCCTTCGGCCCGGAGAACCTGGGCATTCCCACCGAGGAGCTGCAAAGGCGGGTGGCCGCCGCGCTGAAGGCGGTGGGCATGGAGGCGTTTACCCTCCACGCGCCCCACCACCTCTCCGGCGGACAGAAGCAGCGCATCGCCATTGCCGGGGTCATCGCCATGGAGCCGGCCTGCATCGTCCTGGACGAGTCCACCGCCATGCTGGACCCCCTGGGCCGGCGGGAGGTGCTGGACACCGTGCAGAAGCTGAACCGGGAGAAGGGCATCACCATCGTCCTCATCACCCACCACATCGACGAGGCCGCCCTGGCAGACCGGGTGGTGGTGATGGACAGCGGCAGCGTGGTCATGGACGGGACGCCCAAGGAGATCCTGGTCCGGGTGGAGGAGCTGCAGGCCATCGGCCTGGCCGCGCCCCATACCGTGGAGCTGCTCTACGGACTGCGGCAGGACGGCTTTGACGTGCCGCTGGATGCCCTGGGTATTCGGGAGTGCGCTGATGCGATAGTTGGCAGTTTGAAGAAGTAACTTCCTTTTCGGAATGCGGCAGATGGACATTTGATGTGCAGGGATAGATAAATCAGCGTTTATTGGAGAATGGTTATGAAAATATCATGTGTGTGGGAGCACAATGGTAGTGACAGCATTTTGCATGCCAGCAGCTATGTTGGGGCATATACGCGCGGCGAGACAAAGGATATTGCCCTTCAAAAGATGGCGGGAGAGATCGTATCTTATTTGAAATGGAAGGGTGAGGCGATCCCTGATGCTTTGGAGGTCATGATCGTACAGGAGAAAGCTTCTGGACTTATGATTTCAGATGCAGATTCGGATGTTCTTTTCGAGGAAGAGAGAAAGCCTCTGTCCGGAGCGGAATACGAAGAATTAAAAGCGCTTGCGCTGAAATCCGCACAGGATTTTCTGGATCTGTATGAGGCAATCCCTGACAGAGAGAAAAGCTGTCTGCCGGTCCGGATGACCTTCTATGGGCAAGTGCCCCGTACAGCATCTGAAATGTATGAACATACCAAAAATGTCAATGATTATTACTTTGGGGAGATTGGCGTTGAGACTAACCACGAGGGGACGATTGTAGAATGCCGGCAGCGGGGGTTTGCGATGCTGGAAAGCCAGCCAGATTTTTTGGAGAATATTGTCTATCCGGGCAGCTATGGCGAGGAATGGTCGCTGCGGAAAGTGCTGCGGCGGTTTATTTGGCATGACCGTATCCACGCAAAGGCAATGTATCGAATGGCGGTCAAAACGTTTGGCGGAGGCATTCCCGATCCGTTTCACTTCGTATGAAGCTTCCCGTTTATCAAAGAGCTGAGCTGCTGCAGCTCCTGTAATGATGCGTAAGGATATACACTGCGCTTTAGAATATGCATCTGGAACACTTTTCCGTAAAGTGAGAAATAATAAAAGCGAGGACGCCACATTGAAACCTATCATGCGCGTGGAAAATCTGACCCACACCTACGGAGAAAACACGCCCTTCTGCCGCAGCGCGGTGAAGGACGTGAATATGGAGATTATGGAGGGGGAGTTCCTGGGCATCATCGGCCACACCGGCTCGGGAAAGTCCACTCTGATCCAGCATCTCAACGGCCTCCTCAGGCCCACCGGCGGCAGAATCCTGCTGGGGGACCGGGACATCTGGGCGGAGCCGAAAAAGATCCGGGAGGTCCGTTTCCGGGTGGGGCTGGTGTTCCAGTACCCGGAGTACCAGCTCTTCGAGGAGAGCGTCTATAAGGATATCGCCTTTGGCCCGAAGAACATGGGCCTGGACGAGCGGGAGATTGACCGCCGGGTCCGCGCCTCCGCCGCCTTTGCGGGGCTGGAGGAGGACCTGCTGGAGAAATCCCCCTTCGACCTCTCCGGCGGGCAGAAGCGGCGGGTCGCCATCGCAGGCGTCATCGCGATGGAGCCGGAGGTATTGATTCTGGACGAGCCGTCGGCGGGACTGGACCCGGCGGGTCGCAAGAGCCTGCTGGAGAATATCCGCGCCTATCACAAGGAAAAGGGCACCACCGTGGTCATGGTCAGCCACAGCATGGACGAGGTGGCGGAGAACGTGGACCGCATCGTGGTGCTGGCTGACGCCGGCGTGGTCATGTCCGGTACGCCTCACGAGGTGTTCAGCCGGGCCCAGGAGCTGATTGACGTGGGGCTGAACGTGCCCCAGGTGACCCAGGTGGCCATGGACCTGGTGCGGCGGGGGATTGAGATCGATCCCGCCGTGTATACCGTAGCGGATCTGCGGAGCGCGCTGTCCGCGCTGAAAGGGGGGAGGGGCTGATGCTCAAGGATATTACCCTGGGCCAGTATTTCCCGGGAAATTCCCTGGCCCACCGCCTGGACCCCCGGACGAAGATTCTCTTAACGGTGGTCTATATCGTCATGCTGTTCTGCGCCAAGTCCTTTGTGTCCTATGGCGTGGTAGCGGCGCTGCTGATTGCGGAGGTCAAGATCTCCGGCGTGGCCCCCAAGGCGCTGGTGCGGGGCTTGAAGCCTATTTTGTTCATTATCTGCTTCACGGCGGTATTGAACCTGTTTTATACCCCGGGAGAGACGCTGGTTTCTTTCTGGATTTTTAAAATCACAAAAGAGGGCATTTTCACCGCCTTTTTCATGGTTTTGCGTATCACCATGCTGATTATGGGGACGTTTCTGCTGACCTATACCACCAGTCCCATTGCCCTGACGGACGGCCTGGAGACGCTGCTGGGGCCGCTGAAGAAAATCAGGGTGCCGGTTCACGAGCTGGCAATGATTATGTCGATTGCGCTGAGGATGATTCCCACGCTCATTGAGGAGACGGACAAGATCATGTCCGCCCAGCGGGCTCGCGGGGCGGATTTTGAGAGCGGGAGCCTCCTGCAGCGGGCGAAGGCGCTGGTACCGATCCTGGTGCCGCTGTTTGTCAGCGCGTTCCGCCGTGCGGACGAGCTGGCTGTGGCGATGGAGTGCCGCTGCTACCACGGCGGCGAGGGGAGGACCAAACTCCACGTCCTGCACTATCAAACGAGGGATTATTTAGTTTTTCTTGCGTATATGTGTGTGCTTTTTGGGGTGCTGGTACTGGCGCACTTTGGACTGTAGTTTTCTTCGCGCCCTTTGGGCGCGAACGGGACATTCTTCTCGAATCGGCCCGGAG
>OFGP01002545.1_pt1 | contig 10465 bp, 5 predicted proteins | sample 1521781 | NCBI WGS metagenome assembly OFGP01 (sample SAMEA3504113, study PRJEB24116) | mouse gut metagenome | biome: mouse gut; feature: mouse-associated habitat; material: faeces | place: Denmark | collected 2011 | reverse complement strand
ATCCACCGCGCCTATGTCCAGGCGGGGGCGGATATTCTGACCACTAACACCTTCGGGGCCAGCCGCCAGAAGCTGGGGGAAGACCCGGCCCCCTATATCGCCGCCGGCGTCGCCCTGGCCCGCCGGGCCGGGGGGAAGCTGACAGCCCTGGACGTGGGGCCCCTGGGGACGCTGCTGGAGCCTTTCGGCGAGATGTCCTTCGAGGAGGCTTACCGCCAGTTTGCGGACATCATGGAGGCGGGGGAGAAGGCTGGGGCTGACTTGGTCCTCGTCGAAACCATGAGCGACCTGCTGGAGGCCAAGGCCGCCCTGCTGGCGGCGAAGGAGCGGACAAGCCTGCCAGTGTTCGTCACCATGACCTTTGGGGAGGATGGAAGGACCTTCCTGGGGGTGGACCCGGCAGCGGCTGCGGTGACGCTGGCCAGCCTGGGGGCGGATGGGGTCGGCCTCAACTGCTCCCTGGGGCCGGAGGAGCTGCGGCCCGTGCTGGGAGAGATTCTGCGGAACACCTACCTGCCGGTGATGATTCAGCCCAACGCGGGCCTGCCCCGGCTGGTGGACGGGGAGACGGTCTACGATGTGACGCCGGAGGAATTCGCCCGGTGGGGCCGCACATTCCTGGAGGATGGCGCGGCCATCCTGGGCGGGTGCTGCGGCACGTCGCCGGCCCATATCCGGGCCCTGCGGCAGGTTCTGGATGCCGCCGCTCCGCCGGCGCGGCGGGAGAGGGACGGCGTGTGCCGTCTCTGCGGCTGGCAGGGGGCGGTATCGCTGACGGAAGCTTCCATCGCCGTAGTGGGGGAACGGCTGAATCCAACGGGCCGTCCGAAAATGAAGGAGGCCCTGTATGCCAAGGACTGGGACGCCGCCGCCGAAGACGCTATTGCCCAGCGGGAGGAGGGGGCGGACTTTCTGGTGGTGAACGCCGGACTGCCGGACATCGACCAGGCGGAGGCTCTGCCCAACCTGGTTCTGGCGATCCAAAAGGTTTCACCCCTGCCGCTGGTGATCGACTGCTCGGACCCCGCCGCTATGGAGAAGGCCCTGCGAGTCTGCCGGGGGCGGCCCATTCTCAACTCCGTCAACGGCAGGGCGGACAGCCTGACGGCTATGCTTCCTCTGGCTGTGAAGTACGGCACGGGGCTCATTGTGCTGGCTCTGGACGAAAACGGCATCAGCGGCAGTCCGGCGGCCCGACGGGACACAGCCCTGCAGGCCGCGCAGGCGGCGGAAAAGGCCGGCGTGCGCCGGGAGGATATTTTCATCGATACCCTGGCCCTGGCGGCCTCCGTGAGCCAGGAGGAGGCGCTTGCGGCGGCGGACGCCATCCGGCTGGTCCGGGCGGCGGGGTACAAGACCCTGCTGGGGGTGTCCAACGTCAGCTACGGCCTGCCGGGGAGGGACGAGCTGAACTGCGCCTTCCTGGCCGCTTGCCTGGCGGCAGGGCTGAACGTGCCCATCGTCAACACGGAGTCCGGCCGTATCCGGGACACCCTGGCGGCAATGAAGGTCCTGACCGGCGCGGACCGGGGCTGCGGTGCGTATATTTCCCGCTTTCAGCGCGTTGGCGGCGCGTCCCATGCCGTCGGGCCGGAGACGCCGCCCCTGGAGACGATGATCGTCACGGGGCAGAGGTCCGGCGTGCCGGCGGCGGTAGAGGCGCTGCTGGAGAGGGAGACGCCCCTGGAAGTAATTGATGGGCACATCATCCCCGCGCTGGACGAGGTGGGGGCGCAGTATGAGCGGGGGAGCCTGTTCCTGCCCCAGCTGATGGCCTCTGCGGAAGCGGTGAAGGCCGCCTTTGACGTGGTGCGCTCCCGCCTGCCCCAGGGGACGGGGGAGAAGGGGACCATCCTGCTTGCCACGGTGAAGAACGACGTCCACGATATTGGGAAGAACATTGTGAAAATGCTGCTGGAAAACTACGGCTACCAGGTAATCGACCTGGGCAGGGACGTACCGCCGGAGACAATCGTAAAAGCCGCCCTGGAAACCAGAGCGGCTTTGGTGGGGCTTTCTTCTCTTATGACCACCACGGCCCAGAATATCGCCGTGACCATCCGGGCTCTGCGGGAAGCGGGAGCCCCCTGCAGGATTATGGTGGGCGGCGCGGTGGTGACCCCGTCCTTCGCGGACCAGATCGGCGCGGATTTTTACGCCGGGGACGCCGCCCAGTCGGCCCGGATTGCCGCCCAAGTGTTCGGACGGTAGGAGTCAGGAGAGCAGCAGGGTGTCATCCGCCTCGTCGCTGCCGCTGACCTTTTCGAACAGTTCCAGCAGCTGGCGGACGGTAAGCTTCTTCTTCTCCTCGCCGGAGACGTCGATGACGATCCGTCCGTCGTACATCATGATCAGCCGGTCGCCGTAGACGATGGCGTCCTTCATGTTGTGGGTGATCATCAGGGTGGTCAGGCGATCCTTGCCCACAATGCGCTCGGTAGCGTCCAGCACCTTTGCCGCCGTCTTGGGGTCCAGGGCGGCGGTATGCTCGTCCAGGAGCAGCAGGCGGGGCTTTTGCAGCGTAGCCATGAGCAGGGTCAGGGCCTGCCGCTGACCGCCGGAGAGGAGGCCCACCTTGCTGGTCAGCCGGTCCTCCAGGCCCAGGTCCAGGATCTTCAGCATTTCCCGGTATCCCTCCCGCTCGGAACGGCTGATGCCGATGCGGAGGGTCCGCCGCTGGCCTCGGCGCATGGCAAGGGCCAGGTTCTCATCGATCTGCATGGTGGCGGCGGTGCCCATCATGGGGTCCTGGAACACTCGGCCGATATATTTGGCCCGCCTGTGCTCCGGCAGGCTGGTCACGTCCGCGCCGCCGATGGAGATAGTCCCCCGGTCCGCCGTCCACACGCCGGCCACGGCGTTGAGCAGGGTGGACTTGCCCGCGCCGTTGCCGCCGATGACGGTGACGAACTGGCCGTCCTCCATGTGGAGGTCTACCCCCCGCAGGGCGGTCTTTTCGTTGACGGTGCCGGGATTGAAGGTCTTATAGAGGTTCTTGACGTCAAGCATGCGCGCCGCCTCCCTTCTGCGTCCGCCTGGTGAAGCGGCGGCCCTTCCAGTAGGGGATCGCCAGGAAGGCCGCTACGATGGCGGCGGAGATCAGCTTGAGGTAGTTGGTGTCGATGCCGCTGAGGCTCACCACCGCCTGGATGACTACGTAATAGATGATCGCGCCGATGGATACCGCCAGAAGCTTCAGCGCGAAATTGGTGAAGAATTTGGAGAACAGCACCTCGCCGATGATGACGGCGGCCAGGCCGATAACGATAGCGCCCTTGCCCATGCTGGAGTCGGCGAAGGACTGGTACTGGCTCAAAAGGGCTCCGGACAGGGCCACCAGGCCGTTGGAGATCATCAGGCCCAGCACCTTGCCTACGCTGGTGTTGATGCCCTGGGCCCGGGCCATGCTGGGGTTGGCCCCGGTGGCCCGGAGGGACGCACCCAGCTCGGTGCCGAAGAACCAATACAGCCCGCCGATGATGGCCGCCGTGAACAGGCCCACCACGAGGATGGGGTGGCGGTAGAAGGGGCGGGTCCCCTTGGCTACGTCCTGGACGAAGCGGAGGGAAACCAGCAGCTTGTCCAGATTGGACTGGTCAATAATGTTGATCGCTACGTTGGCCTTCATGCCCATGATCGCCAGGTTGATGGACCACAGCCCCAGCTGGGTCAGGATGCCGGACAGAATGGCGGGAATGCCGCAGACGGTGTGGAGCAGGCCGGTGACCAGCCCCGCCAGCATTCCGGCCAGCAGCGCCGCCAGCAGCGCCAGCCAGAGGTTGACCCCCGCGCCGAAAAGCATGACGAACGCCGCCGCGTCGGTACAGAAGGACCCGTCTACCGTCAGGTCCGCGATGTCCAGAATCTTATAGGTAATATACACGCCGATGGCCATGATGCCCCAGATCAAGCCCTGGGATACGGCTCCCGGCAGCGCGCCGATGAAACCCATCATAAAAACAGTTGCCTCCTAATATACAAGAGAATGGCCGGCAGGCTTGGGAAATATACCGCAAAAGCGCGAAAAAGGGGGATTCCTTTTTCGCGTTTCTGCATTTTTCGGCCTGCCGGAAGGGGATCGCTTACTCTGCGGCGATGGCCTCGTAGCCGTCGGGCGGGGTGAGGCCCAGGGCGTCGCAGGTGACGGCGTTGTACTTCCTGGTGAACTCGGGCGCGTACTCGATGGGCATGGCGGAGACGTCCGCCTTGCCGGTCAGGATGTCCGCGGCCATTTCGCCGGTCTTATAGCCGATGTCGTAGTAGCTGATGGACAGCGTGGCGACGCCGCAGCCGGCGCAGATGCCCTCCTCGCCGCAGAATACGGGGATATTGCCCCGGCAGATGTTGTCAATCACCGGGGTGTTGGAGGCGGCGGAGTTGTCGGTGGGGATATAGAGCACGTCGCTGTTGTCCGCGGCGGTCTGGCAGACGGCGGCGATGTCGTTGGAGTCGGAGAAGGCGTACTGGGTGCAGGCGTAGCCCATGCCCTCCAGGTAGCTCTGGACGGTGTCCACCTGGTACTGGCTGTTGTCCTCGTTGGAGCAGTAGAGCAGGCCGATCTTCTGCGCGTCGGGGAACCACTCTTTAATCATTTCCGCCTGCTGGTCCAGGGGGGCCAGGTCGGAGGTGCCGGAGACGTTGCCGCCTACGGTGCCGGAGAAATCCTTGATGCCGAAGGCCACGCCGTACTCGGTGACGGAGGTGCCCAGGATGGGGATGTCGGCGGTGGCGGCGGCGGCGGCCTGAAGGGCCGGGGTGGCGTTCGCCATGATGAGGTCCACGCCGTCGGACACGAAGGAGGTGGCGATGGTGGCGCAGGTGGGGATGTCCTCGGCGGCGTTCTGGTAGTCAAATTCCACCTGTCCGGGCAGCAGCTCGTTCAGCGCGTCGCGGAAGCCCTCCGTGGCGGCGTCCAGGGCGGGATGGGTGACGTACTGGGAGATACCCACCATGTAGGAGGCCGCATCCGCGGGGGGCGTGTCCGCCTGATCGCCGGCTCCGGGCTGGGGGGCGTCGTCCCCGCTGCAGGCGGCGAGGGCCAGAGTCATGGCCAGGGCCAGAAGCAGGGCAAAGCATTTCTTTTTCATTTTTGATCGAATCTCCTTTTTGTAACCGTTTCATCCGCCTGCCGGCGGATTTTACTTTGACACTATATAGCATTAAAGCGATGAAGTCAACTGTCATTTTTTACAAAAGGCGGGGGGCGGTGGCGAAAAGCCTCGGCCGCCGGCAGAAAAAAGCGGAAAAAAAGGCAACGCCCGGGTCCGTTTGGTGAAAATTTCTGAAAAACACTTGCTTATGCCATTCAAGGCGTGCTATAATGGGATCGGGCTTCCGCAGGCTTGCGGAGCCGTACGCCGTTTTCCCGCGTTCCGATGCGGAGAAGGGCGGGAAAGGGGGGTGTCTCGCCCGGAAAACCGGGCTTGACATAAATCGCATTAAAGAAGGGAGGAGCTGCTGATGGCTGTATGTCCGGCAGTGGATCTGAGTCCGCCCGGCCCGGCGGCCCCGTCGTTTTGCACATCAAACGGCGGGGCGGGGGAGCAACGGACAAGATGGTCCGCATAAATTGAATGCGAAAATTGAACATTGGGCAGACCGCAAACAATTTTACTAGTATCATCAATTGGCAAACCATCGGAAACGGTGGGACGCAAAGCTATAGGGACTAAGGTGTTGCAGACTTTTGTCAGTACCGCTATGTCAGCCTGGTTGCTGATTTTGGCAAACCATTGGAAACGATGGGACGCAAAGCTATGGGAGCTACCGCGCGCAAGCGCCAGGCCAGCCCGGCTGCAAAATTAGCAAACCGCCAGAAATGACGGGACGCAAAGCTATGGGGCCTACGGCTGAAAAGCTATGGCAGCCCGGCCGCCGGATACTTTGCATCCGAACCAATCTGCAAAGAAAGGAAGAATTGATTGCATGAAGAATTTCAAGACCCTTAGCAAGCGCGGACTCGCCCTGTTCCTTGCCCTGATGATGTGTGTCAGTTTACTGCCTGCTACCGCCTTGGCGGCGGAGATGGCAGAGACAACCCATACTCACAACGAAGACGGCTGGACCTGTGTGGAAACCCGCGAACTTACCTGTGCGTATGGAGAGCATACCCATGATGAAACCTGCTGGGAAACCAGCGAAACCGCAATCTGTGGTCTGGAGGAGTCCGAGGAACATACTCATGACGCGGGGTGCTACATCATTCCAGCCTGCGGAATGGAAGAACATACCCACGATAGCGGGTGCTATGTGCCTGACTGGGACTGCGTTGAGCCCAGCGAGGCTGTCAAGCTGTTCCTGCGGATTGTGAAGGACATCCCTGTGGAGATCACGGTAGAGGACGAGGCGCTTATTAGCGAAGCCCGAAGCGCCTATGACGCCCTGACTGTGGAGGAACAGGCCATCGTTTCCGTTACGGAGGCTCTGGGGGTCCTAGTAAATGCCGAGGTTGCGCAGGAAGCGGCCAAAGCCGCTAGGGATGAGGCTGCTGCAGCTGCAGAGGTGCTTCAGCCTTTTGTGGACGCTGTGGCAAACATCCCTGAGATCAGTATGATCACTTTGGAGAATTTCGAAGAGGTTAGCAGCTATATCCAAGATGTATGCTATGTCCTCTACGAAGAGCTGCTTGTTACCGAATACACCGAGCTGGACAAGTTTGTGGCTGCAGAGGCAGATTTCCTGGCCGCTGTTGCCAGAATCGAAGATCTGGCGGGGCTGCAAAACATGACGCTGGGGGAGGATATCATCCTCACAGTTGGTGAGGAGACTACGATATTTGGTGAATCTGGCACTTGGAACAATGGTCACAGCTGGTCGGTTAAAAGTGATGGCTCAAATATTGTAAGCATTGTGTCCTCCTCTCGTAGAAGTGCAACAGTAAGGGGCATCTCTGCCGGTCGAACAGAGATTACGCATACATACCCAAAGGGTTCTAATGCGCAAACAGAGACGTTTACTATAATTGTGTCAGGCGGATCTGTAATTACCTATAAGAGTTCCCAGGGTGGTAGCGTGTCGCCTGTAAGCGAGACGGTAGAAGAAGGTGAAGATGCGCAGGGATCCACAGCAACGGCAAGTTACGGATACCTTTTCCGCGACTGGACAGATAGCACGGGAGAGGTAGTAAGTACGTCTGCTACGTATATGCCCGCCAGCAATACCTCCGCAACCTATACCGCGAATTTTGTTAAAGCAGAAACCCAAACTGCGTACTTCTACATCTTGAAGCCAGGTTCAAATTGGGAGACTGCTGGCAATTCGGACCAGTATAGAGATGCATGGTATTATGTTGGAACAGGAACCGTAAAGGGCACTTCCGCTGGTCCTAACGGTTTTGCTCAAGTGGGGAATGCACCGACCAGTTATCCATCTATCACCGTTGAGGAGGATGGCGAAACGCACATGTATACGTATGATCCAACCGGAAATGGTGGCGATTATACTTATACAGTTGAGTGGGTCCGTGTTATTTCGTCTTCCGGAGCCAATAACGGCGATACGGTGATTACTAATGATAGGTGCTGGCATGTCGACGGTATTGCTCACCTTCGCACTCCTAGCCGTGCTACAGTGACCTTTAAGTTCCAAGATTATAACCAAGGTAATTTTGTACTTGATAAGGTCGGTAATGCTGATGCAGTCTATCGCGTAAAGGTTGGCGAAAAGATTCCAGCGAACCATGTTCCCAGCCACGACGTGACTAAGACTGTGAATGGCGTAAAGTACACGTTCGAGGGCTGGTACACCAATCCAGAGTGTACAGGAACTAAGATCGCTGATCCATCGAGCCAAACTATTGATGGAGATATCACGTTCTATGGTAAGTATGCCGCGCGATATACAGTGACGTATGATCTGGATGGCGGTACTTCTAGCACTGCACAGCTGAGCTATTCTAATTTGAAGGCTGGTACGCCAACTCCGAGGATTGTAAATCCAACCAAAGAAGGATATTCGTTCATTGGTTGGGATCCCGAGGTTGCTGATACAGTGACCGAGAATGCAAATTATGTGGCACAGTGGGAGCCTGACAGCTACACCGTCACCTACACGGTGGACGGCGAGACGGTTGGCGAAGTCGAAACCTACGAGTTCGGAGCTGACGTGGCCATCCGCGACAAGTTCGTCAAGGAAGGCTACACGGTCACCGACTGGAGCGTCACCGAGGACTTCACGATGCCCGCGAACAACGTGGTCATCACGGCTACGACTTCCATCAACAGCTACACCGTCACCTACACGGTGGACGGCGAGATGGTTGGCGAAGTCGAAACCTACGAGTTCGGAGCTGACGTGGCCATCCGCGACAAGTTCGTCAAGGAAGGCTACACGGTCACCGACTGGAGCGTCACCGAGGACTTCACGATGCCCGCGAACAACGTGGTCATCACGGCTACGACTTCCATCAACGTTCCCACCGGACCCGTGTTCCCGCCGCCCGATCCCGGCCCCGGCCCTGGCGGCGGTACGACCACCATTCCCGAGAATCCCACGCCTCTGGGCCCCGATCCTGATGGCGCCACAACCATCCTGGACGAGGAAGTGCCTCTGGCGAATGCGGTGGGTCTGAACATCACGGATCACTTCGCGTACATCATCGGCTATGAGGACGACACCGTGCGGCCTCTGAAGAACATCACCCGCGCCGAGGCGGTGACCATCTTCTTCCGCTTGATGGAGGACGATTACCGCGCCGCCAACTGGAGCATGGAGAATCCCTTCAGCGATGTGAACGCGGGCAACTGGCACAACAACGCCGTTTCCACCTGCCTGAAGGCCGGCGCGCTGAAGCGCTTCGCTCAGGATGCCGCCTTCCTGCCCAACCAGGCCATCACCCGCGCGGAGTTCGCCTCCATCGCCGCCGGCTTCGTCAGCGACGAGATCACCGGCGAGAGCATTGGCGATTTCAGCGACACCGAGGGCCACTGGGCCGCCGCGGACATCCGCAAGGCCGTGGAGGCCGGCTGGATTAGGGGCGTTGGCGGCAACCGCTTTGCGCCTGACGAAACCATCACCCGCGCGGAGGTCATGACCATCGTCAACCGGATGCTGGACCGCGTTCCTGACGCGGAGCATATGCTCCCCGACATGAAGAAGTGGCTGGACAACCCGGAGGACGCCTGGTACTATGAGGCCGTGCAGGAGGCCACCAACGAGCACGACTATGATGTCGACGAGTTTGGCGCGGAGAGCTGGACCGAGATCCTAAAGGCCCGGGATTGGAAGTCTCTGGAGAACGAGTGGGCCAACAACGGCGGCATGTCCGCCTCCGCCGAGCCTGTCAAGCCCGAAGAGGGCGCAGAGGGCGAGGGAGAGGCAGAAGATGCCGGCGGCGAGGCCGAAGAAGCCTAAGCAGTCCCTAAGCTGTCCGTGAAGGACGGCTGAAACAAAGGCCCCGGAGACGTGCGAACGCCTCCGGGGCCGATTTATTGCATACGGACAGATTTGCGCAAAAAAAGACATGACAACCGGCCCCGCATCGTGTAGAATAAGCGCATCAAGCGGGAGGAGGGCATGGTATGGAGTGGACGGAAACCCTGCGGCGGACGGTGGACTGCCTGGAGGCGCACCTGCTGGAGGAGGACGCGGCGGAACGGGCGGTGAAGGAGGCATGCCTGTCCCCGGTCTATCTGCAAAAGGGGTTCAAGCTGGTGACCGGGTACTCCATCGCGGAGTACGTCCGGAACCGGCGGCTGTACCTGGCGGGATTGGAAATGATCGCCGGACGGGAAAAGGTCATCGACCTGGCCTACCAGTACGGCTATGACACGCCGGAGAGCTTCAGCAAGGCGTTCAGCCGGTTTCACGGCGTGTCGCCCGCCCAGCTGCGGCAGAATCCAGGCCGGCTGGTCCCGTTCCTTCCGCTGAAAATTACGCTGACGATTCGAGGAGGACATGGCATGGATTATACGTTGGACAAACGGGAGGAGCTCCGGTTCATCGGTCTGGAGCGGGAGTTCTCCGGGGAAACCTCCTATCGGGAAATTCCCCGGTTCTGGGACGAGTTCCTGGGGACCTTCTGCCGCCCCATGTGGGCGGGGAAAACGCCGGAGACGGCGCTGGAGAAGGCGGTCTGCGAATGCAATATCGGGGAATTCGGCGTGTGCGTTGAAGAGGGGGCCTCCCCGGAGCGGTTCCGGTATCTGATCGCCGGATGGTATGACGGCAGGGAGGTCCCGGAGGGTCTGACGGTGTGTACCCTGCCTGCCCAGGAGTGGGCCAGGTTCCGGTGCAGCGGGCCCATGCCGGAGGCGCTGCAGAGCGTCAACACGAAAATCTTCCAGGAGTGGCTGCCGGGGAATCCGGAATTTGAAATCGCGCTGGGCGCGAACGTGGAGTGGTATTCCATGGGAGATACCGCAGCGCCGGATTATGAGAGCGAGATATGGCTTCCGGTGAGGAGGCGGTGAGGCGCCGCGCCGCACTGCCATTTTGGATACGCAGAGAGCGCCGCCCGGGAAGGGCG
>OFGP01002543.1_pt1 | contig 10473 bp, 10 predicted proteins | sample 1521781 | NCBI WGS metagenome assembly OFGP01 (sample SAMEA3504113, study PRJEB24116) | mouse gut metagenome | biome: mouse gut; feature: mouse-associated habitat; material: faeces | place: Denmark | collected 2011 | reverse complement strand
TTTGAAAATTAAAAGGAGAATGAAAGATGTTAGAGAAAATAAAAGAACTGATTGCAGAACAGTTAAACACAGAGGCAGAAAAAATCACATTGGAGGATTCTTTTAAGGACGACCTGGGAGCAGATTCCCTGGATTTATTTGAGCTGGTAATGGCGCTGGAAGATGAATACTCTGTGGAAATTCCTTCGGAGGAGCTGGAAAAACTGGCAACTGTAGGAGATGTGGTAGAGTATCTGAAAGAAAAAGGCGTGGAATAAGAGGTGTGGCAATTGAAGACGAAGATAACAGAGCTGTTGCAGATAGAAGTGCCCATTATTCAGGGGGGCATGGCCTGGGTGGCAGAACATCATCTGGCGGCCGCTGTGTCGGCAGCCGGAGGGCTTGGAATTATCGGCGCTGCGAATGCGCCGGCAGACTGGGTGCGGGGTGAAATCCGCAAAGCCAGAGAGCTGACAGACCGGCCAATCGGCGTCAATGTCATGCTTTTAAGCCCATATGCAGATGAGGTGGCGCAGGTACTTGTGGAAGAAAAAGTTCCGGTGATTACCACTGGCGCCGGAAATCCTGGAAAATATATGGAAATGTGGAAAGAAAGCAAAAGTAAAGTCATTCCGGTGGTCGCCAGCGTGGCGCTGGCCAGGATGATGGAGCGTGGCGGTGCAGACGCAGTGATTGCGGAAGGGACCGAGTCCGGCGGCCATATCGGGGCTGCCACCACCATGACGCTGGTGCCTCAGGTGGCAGATGCAGTAAAGATTCCGGTGATTGCAGCCGGAGGTATTGGAGATGGAAGAGGCATTGCGGCAGCCTTTATGCTGGGGGCTCAGGCAGTTCAGATTGGAACCCGGTTTGTGGTGGCAGAGGAATCCATCTGTCACCCCAGTTACAAAGAGCGGATTATCAAAGCAAAAGACATTGATTCCGCAGTAACCGGAAGAAGTCATGGACACCCCATACGCCAGCTTCGCAATCAGATGACAAAAGACTACATAAAGAAGGAACAGGAAGGAGTTCCATTTGAAGAACTGGAACTGCTCACCGTAGGCTCTCTGCGGAATGCAGTGATAGACGGGGATGTAAAGAACGGAACTGTAATGGCAGGTCAGATTGCAGGATTAATTAAAAAAGAACAGAGCTGCCGGGAAATGATAGAGGAAATGATGGAAGAAGCCGCAGCTTTGATGCAGGGGGCAGGAAAATGAGAAAAATAGCATTTGTTTTTCCGGGGCAGGGCGCCCAGTATACCGGAATGGGAAAAGATTTTTATGAAAATTATGACAGGGCGAAAGAAGTGTTTGCCATTGCAGGAAAAGTATCCGGCATGTCCATGGAGGAACTGATTTTTCAGGAAAATGAAAATCTCAACATTACAGAATATACTCAGATAGCCATGCTTACTGTGGAACTGGCTATTTTGAAGGTGCTGGAAGAAAAAGGGATTTCCTCCTGCGTCAATGCCGGTTTAAGCCTGGGAGAATATGCGGCCCTGACTGCTTCCGGCGGGCTGTCGGTACATGACGCCCTGAAACTGATTGTAAAACGGGGCAGATTCATGCAGGAGGCAGTGCCCACAGGCGGAGCCATGACGGCAGTTATGGGCGCAGATACCGGTCTGGTGGAAAAAATCTGTGAAGAGACAAAAGGAATTGTATCCATAGCAAACTACAACTGCCCTGGCCAGATTGTGATTACCGGACAGGAACAGGCTGTGAAACAGGCAGCAGAAGAACTGAAGGAATCAGGCGTTAAGCGTTGTATTCCTCTGAAAGTCAGCGGGCCTTTCCATTCTGAAATGCTTGCAGATGCGGGGAAGAAGCTGGCGGCAGAACTGGAAAAAGTGGAAATCGAAGCGTTAAAGACACCTTATGTTTCCAATGTAACCGCTGATTATGTCAGAGACACAGAGGCTGTGAAAGAATTGCTGGAGAAGCAGATTTCCGCTCCGGTGCGCTGGCAGCAGAGCGTGGAACTTATGACAGCAGACGGAGTGGATACCTTTATTGAAATCGGGCCGAAAAAGACCCTTTCCGGATTTTTGAAAAAAATTGCACCTGATGCGGAAAGCCATCATGTGGAAACAGTGGAAGATATGGAAAAGCTGCTGGAAATTCTTAAGACAGAAGGATGAGAACACAGCCAGGGAACAGGAGGGAACCGGTATGGAATTAGCAGGAAAGACAGCTCTGGTGACAGGAGGCTCCCGCGGGATTGGCAGAGCCATTGCAAAAATGCTGGCTGCCAGAGGAGCCCATGTGGTGATAAACTACAATGGCTCCCAGGAACAGGCAGAGCGGACCAGAACAGAAATCCAGGCGGCGGGAGGAAGCGCATCACTGTTTCAGTGCAGTGTGGCAGATCCCGAAGCTGTGGAAGAGATGATAAAGCAGGTGGCGGCAGAATATAAAAGACTGGACATTCTGGTGAATAACGCAGGAATTACCAGAGATAACCTGATTTTAAAAATGACAGAAAAAGAGTTTGACGAGGTGCTGGACACCAATCTGAAAGGTGTGTTTCATACCTGCAAACATGCGGCAAAGCAAATGCTGCGCCAGAAATCCGGCAGTATTGTGAATATTTCTTCCATTTCCGGGATTATGGGAAATGCAGGTCAGACCAACTATGCTGCTTCCAAAGCAGGAGTGATTGGCCTTACCAAGTCTCTGGCCAGAGAACTTGCTTCCAGAGAAATCCGTGTCAATGCAGTTGCTCCGGGATTTATTGAAACGGAAATGACAGAAAAACTGCCGGAATCTGCGGTGGAAGCCGGGAAAGCTCAGATTCCTTTCCGGCGGTTCGGCACGGTGGAAGAGGTGGCGAAAGTTGTCTGCTTCCTGGCTTCTGAAGATGCATCTTATCTGACCGGGCAGGTGATTCAGGCAGACGGCGGCATGGGAATGTAAAAAAAGAGATGGAAATGGAAGGAGACAGAATGAAACGAGTTGTAGTAACCGGAATGGGCGCCATTACCCCCATCGGACTGAATACAGAAGAATTCTGGGAAAGCCTGAAGGCAGGAAAGACAGGATTCAGTGAGATTACCCAGTTTGACACTTCAGATTTCAAGGTGAAAATAGCGGCCAGTGTCAGAGGATTTGAGGGCAGGAATTACATGGATGTAAAATCTGCAAAGCGTATGGAGCTTTTCTGCCAGTATGCAGTGGCAGCGGCAAAGGAAGCGCTGGAGCAGTCCGGCATTCAGATGGATCAGGAGGACCCTTACCGGGCAGGGTGTGCAATTGGTTCCGGTGTGGGAAGCCTTCAGGCCATGGAGCGGGAGCATAAACGTCTGCTGGAAAAGGGACCGGGCAGAATCAATCCCCTGCTGGTGCCTCTGATGATTACCAATATGGCGGCCGGAAATGTTTCCATTCAGTTTGGTCTGAAAGGAAAAAGCATCAATGTGGTGACAGCCTGTGCCACAGGCACCCATTCCATCGGAGAAGCATTTCGGACCATACAGGTGGGAGATGCGGATGTGATGGTGGCCGGAGGAACAGAAAGCGCCATTACCCCCATCGGAATCGGCGGATTTACCGCTCTGACCGCATTGTCTTCCAGTAATGATGTGAACCGCTGTTCTATTCCCTTTGACCGGGAGCGCAGCGGATTTGTGATGGGAGAAGGAGCCGGCGCAGTGGTGTTAGAGGAACTGGAACATGCCAGAAAACGCGGTGCGGCCATTCTGGCAGAAGTAGTGGGATATGGCGCCACCAGCGATGCCTTTCACATTACTTCTCCGGCAGAAGACGGTATGGGAGCAGCCATGGCCATGAAACAGGCGCTGGCAGACGCGAAAATTGCACCGGAAGAGGTGGAATACATCAATGCACATGGTACCAGTACCCATCACAACGATTTATTCGAGACCAGAGCCATTAAACAGGCCTTTGGAGAACATGCTTATGAGCTGAAAATCAATTCCACCAAGTCCATGATCGGGCATCTGCTGGGAGCAGCCGGCGCAGTGGAAGTGATTGCATGTATTCTGCAGATGCAGCATGACTATATTCATGCTACAGTGGGACTGCAGGAGTCAGAGGAAGAACTTGATTTGAATTATATGAAAAATAATGGAAAAGACCAGAAGTTTAAGTATGCTTTAACAAATTCTCTGGGATTTGGCGGGCACAATGCCAGTCTGATTCTGAAAAAATTTGAGGAGCAGGAATCCTGAAAGGGGAAACCGACAATACAGTCAAAACAGGGAGTGGAGACAGCAGCATGGAATTTGAAAATCTTGTAAAACTGATTCAGACTGTTTCGGAGTCTGAACTGACCCGTTTTTCCTATGAGGAAAAAGGGGTAACGATTTCAATGAAAAAAGAGAAACAGCAGACACTGGTTGCGGTGGAACAGGGCACGGGAGGAGTACCGCTGGCGGCGGGAATTTCTCTGCCTGAGGCCGTTCCCTCTGCAGAAGTATCCACAGCCGTTCCAGCAGAAGGAAATGTGGTGAAATCTCCTCTGGTGGGAACTTTTTACAGCGGACCCGAACCGGAGGCAGAACCTTTTGTAAAGGTGGGCGATCATGTATCCAGAGGTCAGACCCTTGGAATTGTGGAAGCCATGAAACTGATGAATGAAATCGAAAGCGACTATGAGGGCGTGGTAAAGCAGATTCTGGTATCCAATGAAGATGTGATAGAATTTGGCCAGCCTTTGTTTGTGATAGGTTAGTGGAAAGCCGAAAGGAAAAGACAGGAGGAACTGCAATGTCACAGATGGGAACCAGAGAGATTATGGAAATTATTCCCCACCGGCAGCCTTTTTTACTGCTGGATACCATAGAGGAACTGGAGCCGGGAGTACGTGCTCTGGGGAAAAAATGCGTTACTTATAATGAGCCCTTTTTTGCAGGTCATTTTCCGGGAGAGCCGGTGATGCCGGGGGTACTGATTGTGGAAGCCCTGGCGCAGACCGGCGCGGTGGCCATTTTAAGCCAGCCGGATTTCCAGGGCAAAACCGCATATTTCGGAGCCATCAACAAGGCACGGTTCAAACAGAAAGTGGTACCGGGAGATGTACTGCTGCTGGAAGTTGAAATTGTGAAACAGAAAGGGCCGGTTGGAATCGGAAATGCAAAAGCGACGGTAAACGGAAAAACGGCCGTTTTGGCAGAACTGACTTTTGCTATTGGATAAAAGACCGGATCAGAGATAAGTATAAAAGTTAAAGGAGCATTTTATATGTTTCAGAAAATATTGATTGCCAACAGGGGAGAGATTGCTGTGCGTATCATCCGTGCCTGCCGGGAGATGGGAATACTCTCTGTGGCAGTATACTCAGAGGCAGACCGGGAAGCCCTCCATACCCAGCTGGCAGACGAAGCAGTCTGTATTGGGAAGGCTTCCGTATCGGACAGTTATCTGAATATGGAACGTATTCTGAGCGCAGCTATTGCCACAAAATCCCAGGCCATTCATCCTGGGTTTGGATTTTTGTCAGAAAATGAACATTTTGCAGATATGTGCGAAAAATGCGGAATAACCTTTATCGGCCCCTCCGGGGACATGATAGGAAAAATGGGAAATAAATCTCAGGCCAGGGTAACCATGATGGATGCCGGAGTTCCGGTGGTGCCAGGAACCAGAGAGCCGGTGTATGATGCAGAGCAGGGCCTGGAAATTGCAGAAAAAACAGGATTTCCCGTGATGATTAAAGCCTCCTCCGGAGGGGGTGGAAAAGGTATGCGTGCAGCATCGGACCGGGAAGAATTTGTGAACGCCTTTCATCTGGCACAGCAGGAGTCTGTCAATGGGTTCGGAGACAATACCATGTATATTGAAAAATATATGGAAGATCCCCGGCATATTGAAATCCAGATTCTGGCGGATAAATACGGTACGGTGCTCTGGCTGGGAGAGCGGGACTGCTCCATTCAGAGACGTCATCAGAAACTGCTGGAGGAATCACCCGGTACAGCCATAGACCAGGAACTGCGGGAGCGCATGGGAGAAACTGCCGTGCTTGCAGCCAGGGCTGTGGGCTATGAGAATGCAGGAACCGTTGAATTTCTGTTGGATAAAGATAAAAATTTTTACTTTATGGAAATGAATACCAGAATTCAGGTGGAGCATCCCGTTACGGAAATGGTCACAGGCGTGGATCTGGTAAAGGAGCAGATTCGGATTGCGGCAGGGGAGAAGCTCAAACTCCGGCAGGAGGATATTATGCTGAGAGGCCATGCCATTGAATGCCGCATTAACGCGGAAAATCCGGAAAAGAATTTTATGCCCTGTCCGGGAACCGTAAAAGACCTGCATTTTCCCGGAGGAAACGGTGTGCGGATTGAATCAGCCCTTTACAATGGATACACCATTCCTTCCTTTTACGATTCCATGGTGGCCAAGGTAATCGTACACGGAGAGGACAGAGAGGATGCGATTCGGAAAATGCGCAGTGCGCTGGGAGAAGTGGTGGTGGATGGAATTACCACCAACCTGGATTTTCAGTATGATATTCTAAATCATCCGGCTTTTCTTTCGGGAAAAGTAAACACCGGTTTTATACAGGAATATTTTGAAAAAATAAATCAGGAATAGATAACTGTGGCAATAATTTTGGAAGGAAGGCAGGAAAATAAATGCTGAAATTTAAAAAGACCGGATCTGTTCCAATGTCCGGAAAAGAACCGTCAGTACCGGAAGGTCTCTGGATTAAATGTGATGGCTGCGGAGAACTTCTCTATAAAGAAGATGTGAGACAGAATCATTATGTATGCTATAAATGCGGAAAGTATTTTCGAATTACCACAAAAAAGCGTCTGAGAATGGTTGTGGATAAAGGTACTTATGAAAAATGGGACGAAGAGCTGGAAAACAGAGATCCTCTGAATTATCCGGATTATCAGAGCAAAATTCTGTCCCTGCGGGAAAAACTGAAAATTGACGAGGCAGTTACCTGCGGCGTGGGTACTATTCACGGGGAACGGGCAGTGGTCTGTGTCTGTGACGGAAGGTTTCTCATGGGCAGCATGGGATCTGTCACAGGAGAAAAAATCACCAGAGCTGTGGAACGTGCCACCCGGGAAAGGCTTCCGGTGATTATTTTTACCTGTTCCGGCGGCGCCAGAATGCAGGAAGGTATGGTATCGCTCATGCAGATGGCAAAAACTTCCGGGGCCCTGAAACGCCATTCCGAGGCAGGGCTTTTCTATATTTCCGTACTGACAGACCCCACCACCGGAGGCGTAACCGCCAGTTTTGCCATGCTGGGGGATGTGATTCTGGCAGAACCTGGGGCACTGGTGGGATTTGCAGGGCCGCGGGTCATCGAACAGACCATCAGACAGAAACTGCCGGAGGGATTTCAGCGGGCGGAATTTCTGCTGGAGCACGGGCTCATTGACGGGATTGTGGAACGGGAAGACCTGAAAGATACCCTTGCAAAGCTCATTGCCATGCACCGGCAGGTGGAACCCAGAGAAGGACTGATACCAAACCGGAGAAAAAGGCCGGCGTCCCAGGAAGAATTCCGAAGAAAAAAAAAGGTATCTGCCTGGGAGCGGGTACAGCGGGCCAGAGCCCAGGACCGTCCCGGAGCCCTGGATTATATCCGGGAAATTTTTTCTGATTTTCTGGAGCTTCACGGAGACCGTCATTTTGCAGATGACGGGGCTGTTGTGGGAGGAATCGGATATTTTGACGGCTGCCCTGTGACTGTAATAGGACAGCAGAAGGGTAAAACCACCAAAGAGAATATTACCCGGAATTTCGGTATGCCCTCACCGGAAGGATACCGGAAAGCACTGCGTCTGATGAAACAGGCAGAGAAATTCCGTCGTCCCATCATCTGCTTTGTGGATACTCCGGGCGCTTTCTGCGGGATGGAAGCAGAAGAACGGGGACAGGGAGAGGCCATTGCCAGAAACCTGTTTGAAATGTCCGATTTGACGGTACCGGTTTTAAGCATTGTTATCGGTGAGGGCGGCAGCGGAGGAGCCCTTGCGCTGGCAGTGGGCAACGAGGTGTGGATGATGGAAAATGCCACCTATACCATATTGTCTCCGGAGGGATTTGCGTCCATTATGTGGAAGGATGCCCAGAAGGCCCCAAAGGCGGCAGAGCGGATGCGGGTAACAGCGGAAGATTTAAAGGAACTTGGAATCATTGAAAAAATCATCCGGGAGCCTCAGCCGGCAAATCCTCAGAATATTTCAGAAATTGCAGAGGGAATGCAGGAAGAAATCCGCAGGTTTCTCCATCAGTATCTCCCTTTGGAGAAAGAAGAACTGGCAAAGCAGCGTTATGAAAGATTTCGGAGGATGTAACCATGAGCAGAACACTTAAAATCGGTGATTTGGAAGTGCCCGTTCCTGTCATCCAGGGAGGTATGGGCGTAGGCGTCAGCCTTTCCGGGCTGGCGGGAGCTGTGGCAGGCTGCGGAGGCGTGGGCATTATTTCCACAGCACAGATTGGCTACCAGGAGAGGGGATTTGACCAGTCCCCCATTGAGACCAATCTGAAAGCTCTGGCAAAACACATCCATCAGGCCAGAGAACTGGCAAAGGGTGGCGTGATAGGCGTAAACATTATGGTGGCTACCAGAAAATACGGGGAATATGTTCGGGCTGCCGTAAAAGCAGGAGCAGATCTGATTATTTCCGGAGCCGGGCTTCCCACAATTCTGCCTTCTCTGGTGGAGGGAGCCGGAACGAAAATCGCTCCCATTGTGTCCTCTGTGAAGGCAGCCTCCGTTATCTGCAGGCTCTGGGACAGAAAGTACAGACGCTGCCCGGATCTTGTGGTAATTGAAGGACCCAGAGCAGGAGGTCATCTTGGGTTTTCCAGGGAGGAGCTGGAAACCATAACAGAAGAGTCCTATGAGCAGGAGATACAGGGCATTATGGAAGTGGTTCAGACATATGGCGAAAAGTATCAGCGCCATATTCCCGTGGTGTCCGCAGGCGGAATCTATGAAGGAAAAGATCTGCGGCATGCGTTGGAACTGGGCCTGGACGGAGTGCAGGCCGCTACCCGGTTTGTCACCACTTATGAATGCGATGCCAGCGAAGCATATAAGCAATCTTATATTCAGGCTGAAAAAAAGGATATACGGATTGTAAAAAGTCCCGTGGGAATGCCGGGACGCGCCATCTGCAATGAATTTGTCCTTCAGTCGGAGGGGCGGACAGGAAAAAATCTGAAAAAGACATGGAAATGCCGTCAGTGTCTGGAAAAATGTAATCCCGCAGAGATTCCCTACTGTATTACAGAGGCCCTTATCAATGCGGTAAAGGGTAATCTGGAGCATGGGCTGATTTTTTGCGGTGAAAATGCCTGGCGGGCCCGGAAACTGGAGCATGTGGCAGAAATTATGAAAGAATTCGCGAATGCGTAAAAATATGGTACTAAAGTGCAAAACTCCCGGAAAAAGTCCTTTCCAAATCTTTGAGAAGTTGCTATAATACAAAGGTAGACAGAAACAATTGTTCCAGAATCGGTTCTACTGGAGTGGTTTGAGAAGGCAGAACAAAAGAGACAGGACAGTTACAGAGAAGAGGAAGACATCAAGGGAGGCACATATGAATTTTCAAATCTGTTCCGGAAATCAGGAAAAGGCAGGCGTAACAAAACAAAAGGATATCATTTCGTTTTTCGTTCAGGCAGCAGGAAATTCCGCCTGCAATCTGCTGTTATATCCCAAAGATAATGGTCCGGTCCGGAAAATTCCCATGGAAGTGCAGAAAAATGATGAGACGGTATATACGGTAGGAATTCGCGGACTGGACTGGAAAAATTACGATTATAATTATGAAATTAACGGGGAAGAGGTGACAGACCTCTATGCCCGCAGAATTACCGGGCGGGAAATCTGGGCAGATGAGACCCGCAGGCCCAGAGAACAGAAGGCAGAACCCTTTGTCCCGGAAAAAGAAAAAAAGCGGATGGAGCGGGAACTTCCTGCAGTAAATCATGTTTCCTCAAAACAGCAACTCAGGGAAAAAGGTACAGCAGGAAAAATTAAAAGCTCTTTTTATTTTTCGGATTTTAGCTGGAAAGATAAGGATTTTCGAAGAATTAAAAAAGAAGATATGATAATTTATAAACTGCATGTGCGCGGATTTTCCATGGGTATGCAGGGCACTGACAGGCGTAAGGGAACAGTGGAAGCAGTAGAGCGGAAGCTGGATTATCTGAAAGAACTGGGGGTTACCACGCTGCTCTTTATGCCTTTGTATGAATTTGAAGAAATTATTATGCTGGATAAGACCAAGGTACAGGAGCATCCCAGGGATCTGATTAATTACTGGGGGTATACCTCAGGGAGTTATTTTGCTCCGAAAGCGTCTTATCTGGGTAAAAATCATGATCCCGACAACCTGAAACGACTGATTCAGAAAATGCATGAGAAGGAAATGGAATGTATTCTGGAGTTTTATTTTCCGGAAAAAACAAATCCTCATTTAATTATTGAAGTTTTGCATTACTGGCACAGGGAATACCATGTGGATGGATTTCATCTTCTGGG
>OFGP01002541.1_pt1 | contig 10489 bp, 6 predicted proteins | sample 1521781 | NCBI WGS metagenome assembly OFGP01 (sample SAMEA3504113, study PRJEB24116) | mouse gut metagenome | biome: mouse gut; feature: mouse-associated habitat; material: faeces | place: Denmark | collected 2011 | reverse complement strand
GCCGCCATTTCTACCATTGGCTGCAAGGCTGTTGAACCAACGATCGTAATATTTTGTTTATCATTTTTTTGTCCTGCACAGCCCGCAAGAAAAAAGACTGCCATCAAAAGTATTACAAAACTAACAATTGCTTTTTTCATCCTGAATTCTCCTAAAATATTAGAGTTAATTACACCTTTAATTTTATGCCTTTTTTGTAAAAACATTTGGGTCGTTATGTAAAGATTATGTAAAAAAAACACCGCGCTCACAAAAAAATAGTGTCTAGAAGATCACTCCTCTAAACACTATTTTGCTTAACAATTATCAGATGTTAACGTGATACTCTCAAACGGTCCAAATTCTTTACCGTTAGCCTTAGTCATCATGGCCCGCAGATTCCATTCATCATGGAATTGTTGCAATTTATCAGCATAAAATTCATTTGGTTTTTCACTAGCATTCAACAGATAGACTACTTTACGTCCTGCTTGATAGCGCCCAACTCCAAAGAAACCTTCACCAGCTAGCAAAGTCAATTCTCCTTTGATCAAAGCAGGTTCAGCTTGACGTTTAGCCGTCAATGAACGTACGTGCTCCAAAAGGCCGTGATCTTCACGCCCCCAAGGATAAAAGCGTCTATTATCTGGATCAGTTCCACCAGGCAAACCGACTTCATCACCATAATAAATACATGGTACCCCTGGGAACATGAAAAGTAATTCAAAAGCACGCTTGACTTTAGTCACATCGCCTCCCAAAGCAGTCAAGACCCGCTTTGTATCATGAGTCCCGATATTATTGAGCGAATTTAGATAAAAGTCTAATGGATAATTTTCCCGTAATTTCATCATCTCTTTAGCGATCGTTTCAGCAGAACGCTTTTGTGCCAATAAGTCTAAGATCGCTTCACGCAAAGGATAGTTCATGACACCGTCTAACTCGTCTCCCTTGACATAGTGGCGCCGTTGACTATAAGCAACTTTATTAGAAGCATCTTCCCAAACTTCACCTAATAACAAGCGCTCACGATAACCGTCTAAGTTCTTACGGATCTTAGCAATAAATGGATCAGGTAACTCATCTGCGACATCTAAGCGCCAACCATCTACGCCTAATTGATTCCATTTAGCTAAAACACTGTTCTTTTCACCGTAGATGAACTGTTGAAATTGGGGATTGTTCTTATCTACAACTGGGAGATCTGCATTGCCCCACCAACAACGATATTTATCTGGATAGCGTTCAAAACTAAACCACGGATAATACTCGCTATTCTTATCTCGCGCAGCTCCAGCATGTTTGCCGTAGTTGCCGTTAAAGTTAAAGTACTTACTGTTACGCCCCACATGGGAGAAGACTCCATCTAAGATCAAATGGATCCCAGCTTTATGCAACTTAGTCAATAATTCTTTAAAAATTTTTTCATTGCCCAACATCGGATCGATCTTGAAATAATCGCTAGTATCATAACGGTGATTACTTGCCGCTTCAAAGATCGGATTCAAATAAATGATCGAAATACCTAATTTTTTTAGATACGGGATCTTTTTAATGATCCCTTTGAGATTTCCACCATAGAAATCCCAACGGGCAATACTGCCGTCGTGATTTCTGATGTACATTGGATCATCTTGGATCGTTGCATAGATAAAGGTATCCCGCTTTTTACCTTCGATATAACCATCTAGATTTCCATTATAAAAACGGTCAGGAAAGATCTGATAACAGATCCCATTTTGATACCATTCAGGTGCATTAACGGTTTTATCATAACAGGTCAGCTGGTAAGAATTATTTTCCAATACTTCGCTATTCTCGATCAACTGACCTTGCCCTCCGTCATTAGCACAGTAATAGCGTACAAGTTCATGTTCATGTTGCCGGATCACCAGTTTGAAATAATAGAAATACAAACCACTTTTTCTCGGGACATAGGTTGCATAATAACGCCCTGAACTCTTATTTTCCATTCCGACGATCTCTGGGATCAACTTTCCATCGGCATAGACGTAAAGTTCAACACTAGTAACATCAACGTCATAAGCCTCAAGCATGAATTCTACTGGTCGACCGACTTTGATCGCCCCAAACGGTTTTTTATACTTTTCTTGCCACGAATCAAAGTGGATATACATCTTTTGCTTTTCCCTTCATTTCAGTTGCGTTTGGTTGGATATTCCAAATCTCTTTAGCATATTTTTCAACCGTATCATCGGCTGAGAAATAGCCGGCATTGGCAATATTTACCAAACACATCTTATTCCAGTTTTGCTTATCTTTGTAAGCTTCACTAACAGCTTCTTGAACTTGGACATAGGAAGCAAAATCACGTAAAACAAAGTATTCATCATTGACCCGCAATAAGGAATCATAGATCTCATGCCCCTCAACTTCAATATTTGGGATCGTCCCATCAACGAAAGCATCCAAGACACGTTTGATGACCGGATCGTTATCGTAGTATTCGGTAGCATGATAGTTATGGTTCTTCTCGTATTCTAAAACTTCATCTTTTGTCAAACCAAAGATAAAGATGTTATCTTCACCAACATAGTCTTTGATCTCGATATTAGCTCCATCTAAGGTCGCTACTGTCAAAGCACCATTTAACATCAATTTCATATTAGAGGTCCCTGAAGCTTCCTTAGTTGCCGTTGAGATCTGTTCGCCAACATCAGCAGCCGGAATGATCTTTTCCGCCAATGAAACACCATAGTTTTCCAAGAAGACGACCTTTAACTTATCATTGATCGTCTCATCATTATTGATCATATTAGCAACTTCATTGATACACTTGATGATCGCTTTAGCATAGTGGTAACTTGGTGCAGCTTTAGCCCCAAAAATAAATACCCGTGGTTCAACATCGCGGTTTGGATCATCTTTAAGATCTAAATACAATTTAACAATGTGTAACAAGTTGAGTAATTGCCGTTTATAGGCATGCAGGCGCTTGATCTGAACATCAAAGATCGCATGCGGTGAAACTTCGATGCCAGTATCTTCTTTGATAAAGGCGGCTAACTTCTTCTTATTATCGAGTTTAGCTTTACCGATCTTTTCTAATAACTTTTTATCACCAACATGATTTTTTAGTTCATGCAATTTCTTAGCATCAAAGCGCCAAGCCGTTCCAATCGCTTGATCGATCGTCTTAGCTAGTTCAGGGTTAGCTACTTGGAGCCAACGCCGAACTGTGATCCCATTTGTCTTATTATTGAAACGTTCAGGGTACAATTCGTAGAAATCACGTAAAACATCATTTTCCAACAATTCTGTATGCAACTTAGCTACACCATTAGTACTATGTGAACCAATAATTGCTAAATGAGCCATCTTGACCATGCCGTCTTTGATGATCCGTGTCCGTTCGATGAAGTCATGATCTTTTTTACCTTCAAGTTCTAAAGCATAGCGCCGGTCGATCTCTTGGATGATCTGCAAGATACGCGGTTGGACTTTTGCCAACATTTCAACAGGCCATTTTTCCAAAGCTTCAGCCATGATCGTGTGATTAGTATAACTCATCGTCTTGACTGTTTGTTGCCAAGCTTCATCCCAGTCCATATGCTCTTTATCAAGCAAGATCCGCATAAATTCAGCCACACACATAGCAGGGTGCGTATCATTGATATGGATCGCAATATGTTCACTGATCTCATTTAACGGACGATCATATTTCTTATAGTGCCGAATGATGCTTTGGATCCCAGCCGACGTAAAGAAATATTCTTGCTTTAAGCGTAAAATACGGCCTTCATAGTTCGAATCATCAGGATAAAGCACTGAGGTCAGATCCTCGACCCGACGCCGGTCCTCGATCGTTGGATATTTAACTTCTTCTGAAGCTGGGATCTGAGCATCCCAAAGTCGCATCGTATTAACGTGATCATTGCGATAACCAACGATCCCCGTGTCATAAGGCACAGCCTTGATCACATCGGCGCCTTCATAGATTGCTTCTAAATATTTACCATTATCGATCAAATGAACTTGGCCACCCATCAAAACATCGACCGCTTTACTTTTACGCGCGACAGCCCAATTGTTACCATCAGTCAACCATTCATTTGGTAACTCGATCTGGTAACCATCAACAAATTTTTGCTTGAACAAACCATATTTGTAGCGGATACCATTTCCATTACCTGGTAAGCCATCTGAAGCTAAAGCATCCATAAAACAAGAAGCTAAACGACCTAAGCCCCCATTACCAAGTGCCATATCAACTTCGGACTCTGAGATCTTATCCAAGCTAAGTCCCATTTGCTTTAAGCCCTTATCGACCACATCGTACCAACCCATGTTCAAAAGATTGCTCTTTAATAACCGCCCTGGTAAAAATTCGATCGAAAAATAATAAACTTGCTTTTGATCATTTTTGACATAACTCTTCCAAGTATTGCGCCAAATTTCGGAATAACCCGATTTGACCACTGAAACTAAAGTCTGGTACAACTCGATCGGAGCAGCATCTTTGACATCCAGCGCAAATTTCTCTGCCAACCGCTTCTTAAACTCGTGTACAAAACGCCTGTGTGATTTTCATTAAATATCCTCCCTTATAAACCCGATAGCTGACAAACTCCTTGTGACTATCTTAAAATTTGTGCATACAAGTCTAAATAATTTTGACTTGCACTATCCCAACTAAAATCTGATTCCATTGCAATACGCATCATCTTCTGCCAGACCTTTGGTTGATCATTATAAACACTAAGCGCCGACTTGATCTCTTCCATCATCCAAAATGAAGAAAATTCCTCAAAACCAAAGCCAGTCCCGACCTGTTCAATTGGATTGTAAGCCCACACACTATCACGTAACCCACCGATCTGGTGAACGATCGGCAAAGTTCCGTAACGCATAGAGATCAACTGTGATAATCCACACGGTTCAAAAGCAGAGGGCATCAAGAACATGTCACAGCCAGCATAGATCTGCTGAGCTAAATCAACATCGAAGTTGATGCTGACGCTACATTTATCTGGATAACGTCCCGCAAAATAAGTAAAGTCATGCTCAAAATTCTCATATCCGGTGCCCAATAAGACAAATTGGACGTCAAATTGCATCAAATTTGCCATCTCTTGGACCACTAACTGAAAGCCCTTTTGATAGGTCAAACGACTGACGACCCCGATCAATGGGACGTCTTTTCTGACTGGCAAACCAAATTTCTTTTGCAAAGCAGCCTTATCTTTAGCTTTGCCCTTTAAATTCTTGCGATCGAATTTATACGGTAATGCTTTATCAGTCTTAGGATCAAAAGTATCATAATCGATCCCGTTCAAGATACCGGAAAGCTTATAATTGACCATCCGTAAAACTTCATCTAAGCCATACCCAAATTCAGGTGTCTGGATCTCAGCAGCATAAGTCGGGCTGACTGTATTGACCCGATCGGCGTAAAAAATACCGGCTTTCATAAAGTTCACAGCCGTCCCCATTTGGATCGTCCCATCATCATAGCGTTTAGTCGACATGCCAAAGAGTTCAGGCAAGACATCGCGCCCGTACTGCCCTTGAAATTCAAGGTTGTGGATCGTAAGCACAGTTGCAATATGACCAAAAGCTTTGATCCAACCGTATTTTTCCCGTAATAAGAAAGGAATAAAGGCAGTATGATAGTCATTGACATGTAAGATGTCAGGAATATAATCGATCCGCTCCATCAATTCGATCACGGCTTGTTGGAAAAAGGCAAAGCGTTCGCCATCATCGTAATAGCCGTAAAGATCAGGACGATCAAAATAATACTTGTTATCTAAGAAATAATACTCAACACCGTCTAACTCTAAAACTTTGACACCACAATACTCATTGCGCCAACCAACAGCAACATAAAAATTAAAGAGATCGGTCAACTGTGACTGATAATTTTCTGGCATTTTTGTGTAAAAAGGCAAAACGACTTTAACTTCATTTCCCTTTTTAGCCATGCTCTTAGGTAACGCCCCGGCAACATCACCGAGTCCCCCTGTTTTAAAAAATGGTGCGCATTCCGCTGCGGTAAATAAGATCTTCACTAATTTTCGCCCCCATAGATATCTGCCACAATATGACTATTCTTTGTGATCACAACTGGATTTTCAGGTGTTCCTTGAATCGTGACGCCAGCTTCGACTTCAACATTTTTATCTAAGATCGCATATTGCAACTTAGCTCCGCGTTTGATCTGCGCATTACTCATGATCACAGAATCCTTGACACGGGCGCCCTCTTCGATCGTAGTCCGCCGTGAAACTAAACTGCGATCAACTTTCCCTTTGATGACACAACCAGTCGCAATTTGACTGGAGTTGACATCAGAAGAATCATAAAAATGGGTCGCCACTTCGTTTTTAGTCCGCGTGATCACACGTTGACTGGAGAATAATAAAGTGTTGAAATGCTCGGGATCAAGCATATCCATGTTGGCATCATAGTAGCTCTTGATGTCATAAATATTGCTCAAGTAACCTGTATATTCGTAAGCGCGTGTGTTGGTCCGTGTCATTTCCCGGTTCAATAATTCCTGCACACTTGCTGGCGCGCCCGCATTTTGTCCCTTATGCAAAAGATCGATCAACCAATCAGTTTTGACTAAAAAGATGCTCATCGATAAGTTGTAAAGGTCTAAAGCTTCATCAAGCTCACTGAAAATATCCGTTTGCTTAACTCTATTATCTTCTTCGAGCGTCAAAATGCAATCATCAGGTGCGATTTTTTCTTTAGGTACCCGTTTAAAGACAACTGTGATCTTACTATCATGGGTTTGATGAACATCCAAGATCGAACGTAAGTCAACATTGCACAACATCTTATTGCCAAAGAAAACCGTATATTCTGATTTTGATTTCTTTAAAAAGCCGATCATATCGCTAAAATATGGCTTACCCTCAGCTTTTTTACGCAAGATATCTTGATAAAAGCCAAGATATTGGTAACTCCCGATACTATCCAAGCCCCATTCACGACTGCCACCTAAATGATCAAAAACTGACTTAAAGCGCCCTTCATTCAAGATCATATAAACAGTCCTGATATTGGCATTGACAGCACTTGATAATGCAAAATCCATGATCCGATATTTACAATCAAAATAAAGTGTAGAGAGTGGGCGATTTGCCGTTAATAGCAATAACCCGTTATATTCATGCTCATTACCTAAAATCGCACACATCTTATTAGCCTTCATTAATTGTCACCCCTAATACTTCTGAATTGCCAACTACTGCGATCTCATCTGTTCCATCGATCACAGCACCATCACCAATAATTGCATTTTCCCCGATGATCGCACGGTTGATAATTACATTTTTACCGATCGAAGCGCCCGTCATCACAACACTATCCTTCACGACTGAACCTTCTTTGACCTGAACGTTTGCTGCTAAAATACTGTGTTCGATCCTACCTGAAATAAAGCAACCATCCACGATCATTGAATTTTTAACGCGGGCAGTATTAGTAATAAATTGTGGTGGTGCGATCGGATTTTTCGAGTAGATCGGCCATGTTTTATCGCGCACATTCAGATCACCTTCATTGTCGATAAATTCCATATTCGTTGTCCATAAAGAATCGATCGTCCCAACATCTTTCCAGTAGCCCGAGAAGTGATAAGCCTGCACATTATCCCCACTCTTAATGTAAAATGGAATAACATTTTTACCAAAATCATACATATCAACGTCTTTTTTGAAACTATTCAACAACACATCGCGCAATCGGGCCCAAGTAAAGATATAGATCCCCATCGAAGCGTGGTTGCTCTTTGGTTTTTCTGGCTTTTCTTCAAATTCAATGATCCGGTCATTTTCATCGGTATTCATGATCCCAAAACGACTAGCCTCATCCCAAGGAACATCGATCACGGCTACACTAAGCGCGGCATTGCTCTTCTTGTGTTTAGCTAGCATATCTTCATAATCCATCTTGTAGATATGATCACCTGAAAGAACTAAAAGATACTCTGGATCCATTGACTCAATGTAGTCGATATTTTGGTAGATGGCATGTGAAGTACCCTCAAACCACTTAGAACCCTCATTATTTGAATAAGGTTGTAAGATCGTGACCCCAGAATCCAAACGATCCAAGCCCCAACTAGCCCCATTACCGATATGATTATTTAAAACAAGTGGTTGATATTGGGTTACGACTCCAATATTTTTGATCCCTGAATTGACACAGTTACTTAAAGTAAAATCGATGATACGATACCGTCCCCCAAACGGTACAGCGGGTTTAGCGATATTTTGCGTTAATTTCCCTAGTCTGGTCCCCTTACCACCAGCTAAGATCATTGCTAACATTTCGTTTTTCATTATTTTTCCAGACGCTTTTCTTGACGTCCTTTACCTCCCTTAGCTTGTTGTTTTTGCTTTTTAGTGACTGCTTTTGCTTTAACTTTCTTTGCCTTTTTAGATTCGAGATATTTCTTGTTGACGTAACGTAAATTCACATCTTCTGGTTTTAAGATCACGACACCTAGGGCCGGAACGGTCAAGCTGAGCACTTGATCGTAGTTCTTAAAGACTTTTTCTTTAGTCTTAGCCAACGGATTATGCTTGGTCCAAGTTCCACCAAACTCTTCCATTTCAGTATTCCAAACTTCACGATAACTTCCTGGATAAGGCACGCCGATCTCGAAGTTTTGCTGCTCGATCGTAGTGAGATTCATGACTACCACTAAGAAGTCTTTTTTCCGCTTACCATGCCGGATAAAACTCAAGATAGTCGCCGTCTTGTTATTAGCATCGATCACTTCTAAACTCTCTTCTTTATCCTCTAATTCCCATAGCGCACGGTGTTCACGATAAAATTCATTGAGTTTAGCTGTAAAATGTTGCATTTTCTTATTTAGTTCGTCATCTAAACTGTCCCAAGTCAAACCTTCGTAGTAACGCCATTCGATGAATTGTCCAAATTCGCCCCCCATAAAGAGTAATTTTTTCCCAGGGTGTGTTATTTGATAAGTGAGTAAATTCCTAAGTTGGGCAAATTGCTTGTAGCGATCCCCGCCCCACATTTTGTGCAACAGGCTCTTCTTACCATGGACGACTTCATCATGAGATAATGGCAAAATGTAATTCTCCGATAAACGATACATCCAAGAAAAGGTCAACATATCCAAGTGATCGCCTCTAAAGAGTGGATCCATTTGATAAAAGTTCAAGACGTCATTCATCCAGCCCATATTCCACTTGTAGTCAAAGCCCAATGAATCTTCTTCTAACATGCCCGTCACTTTTGTCCCAGCCGAACTTTCTTCAGCGATCAAGACCACTTTAGGATGAGCAAACTTGACTTCTTTGTTTAATTTGCGTAAAAAATGCCATCCTTCTAAATTTCGGTTCCCACCATAAATATTTGGTTTCCAAGGACCTTCATCATAATCCAAATAGATCATATTGGAGACTGCATCGACCCGTAAACCATCCAAATGGAATTTTTCGATCCAAAAAAAAGCACTTGAAAGCAAGAAAGATTGAACTTCTGGTTTACCCAAGTCAAAGTTTTGCGAACCCCAGCCGATATTTTTAGCTCGATCTGGATCTTCATACTCAAAAGTCCCATCGTAATATGGTAAGGTATCATCATTGATACAAAAATGACCTGGGACCCAATCCACGATCACTCCAATATTTTCTTTATGACACGCATCAACGAACGCTTGAAATTCTTCTGGAGTTCCATAAGCTGAACTGACCGCAAAATACCCGATCAATTGATACCCCCAAGAAGCACCTAAGGGATGTTCCATCAAAGGCATAAATTCAACGTGGGTATAATTCATTTTCTTTAAGTATGGGATCAATTCTTTTGTCAGATCCCCGATCGTATACAAAGTACCATCAGCATGTGACTTCCACGAACCCGGATGGATCTCATAAATGTTCATTGGGCGTTCAAAATAATTCGAACGTTTATGACGTCCGCGCCATAAACCATCATGCCATTTATATTCTGGAATGTCATAGATGATCGATGCATCATTTGGACGTTCTTCAAAGCGAAAGGCAAAAGGATCGATCTTATATACGATACGACCATCATGTTGTTTGACTTTAAATTTGTACATTTGTCCATGTTTAGCATTTGGCGCCACCACACTCCAAATACCATGATCTCCCAACTTCATTGGCAGATCTTCTTGCCAATCATTAAACTCACCAACTAGCCAAATTTGTTGAGCTTTTGGGGCCCACACACGAAAGACATATCCTGCTTTTGTAGCTGGATGTGCCCCCAAAAAAGTTTGTGCATGAAAATTTTCGCCTCTAGCAAACGTTTCCATTTCCTGAGACAAATCAAAACCAGCGGTCATTCCTCTTTCCTCCTTATCAAAATAATTAACACATATCCTATATACATAATAACATATAAATGTAAAAAACATTAGAAATATACCCTGTATTTTTAACACAAAAATATATAATATTCTATTACGACATTTCAAAATATCCATATTTTTGCAAAGGTTTTTGGTTGATACTTACTCCTTCAAGGTGTATAATTG
>OFGP01002540.1_pt1 | contig 10493 bp, 9 predicted proteins | sample 1521781 | NCBI WGS metagenome assembly OFGP01 (sample SAMEA3504113, study PRJEB24116) | mouse gut metagenome | biome: mouse gut; feature: mouse-associated habitat; material: faeces | place: Denmark | collected 2011 | reverse complement strand
TGGGCGCACCGGCGGAGCATGACCGCCAGCTGCTGCCGGGTGACGCTGGCCATGCCGCCGAAGGTGTTCTCATTGTACCCGTCCACGATGCCCTGGCCGTAGGCCCAGGTGAGGGCGGGCAGGTAGGGGGTTTCGGCGCTGATGTCGGTAAAGGGCAGGTCCCCGGCGCTGAAGGAGGTGGAGGGGCTGCCGGCGGCGGCGTACAGGGCCGAGACCACCTGGGCCCGGGTGGCGCTCTCCTGGGGCTGGAAGGTGAGGGGCGTCTCCCCCTCCATCAGGTCCTTGGCGCGGACGTAGTCCACCGCCTCGTGGTACCACGCGCCCTTGTTTACATCCGTTAGAATGGCCGCCGGGCACTCCGCAGCTGAGAGGGTCTCCAGATCATATACATACCCCACCGCGTTGGAGGCGTAGTCCTCCGCCGCCACGTAGATCTCCTCCGCGCCGGAGGCGGCGTCGCAGGCTGTGGCCACCACCTGGCAGTTGTAGGCCGCCCAGTTTACCACCTTCCGCAGGCCCTCTGAAATGATGGGCTCATCGTCCACCAGCACTACCTTGTACATGATCCATCACCTCTTGTTTCCATCATATCGGAAAAGCGGAGAAAAAGCAAGGGGATCAGCCCTTCACCGCCCCTGCGGTGAGGCCCTTGATGATGTGCTTTTGCAGCATCACATAGACTGCCAGCACCGGGGCCACGATCAGCACCACCGACGCGGCCATCAGGCCATAGTCCACGCCGGCCTGGGAGCTGATCTCGTTGAGTAGCAGGGTGATCGTCTTCTCCCGGGGCACCCGGAGGAAGAAGTTCTGGGTGAAGAGGTCGTTGTAGCTCCACAGGAAGGAGAAGATGGCCACCGTGGCAAAGGAGGACTTGGCCGCCGGCATGATGATGTGGAAGTAGACCTGGAACACGTGGCAGCCGTCCACATAGGCGCTCTCCTCCAGCTCAATGGGCACCGACTCGATGAAGCCCATGAGCACGATGATGGCAAAGCACAGGTTCCCCGCAATCTGGGGCAGGATCACCGCCAGCAGGCTCAGCCAACGGTTGCCGCTGCTGGCAATGCCCCAGGTGGCCTCCATGCGGAACACGGGAATGATGGTGGAGAACACCGGGAACATCATCCCCGCCATAATCAGACTGTAGAGAAATCCCCGCAGGCGGAAGCGGTAGCGCACCAGCCCGTAGGCCGCCAGCCCCGCTAAAATGACCACCGCCACCGTAACGGCCACGGAGACCAGCAGGCTGTTGAGGTAGGCGTTGCCGAAGTCAAAGCGGTCCATGGCCTTGGCGTAGTTGCCCATGGTCAGGCCGCTGCCGGGCAGGGGGATGGAGAAGGATTCCTTCCGGATGAGACCCTTTTCCCGGAAGGAGTTGAGGATAACCCACACAAAGGGGTACAGGGTGGTCAGCGCCCAGAAGATGAGGACCACATAGGTGGCGATCTTGGCGGGCGTCCATTTTTGCTTCATCATACTCCCTCCTCTCAGATGTCATGGCGGGGCCTGAAGACCCGATTGGCCACATTGGAGAGCACCACGCCCAGCACCACAATGAGGATGGCGATGGTGGAGCCGTAGTCCACGTTGCCCCGGTTGAAGGTCTGATCGTACATGTAGGTGCCGGTGAGCCACCCCTGGTCCTGGGGCATACCGGCCCCGAACATCACCCAGGGCAGGTCAAAGACCTTCAGTGCGCCGGTGATGGCCAGCACCAGGCAGGTGCACAGCACGTTGCGCAGCAGGGGCAGGGTGATGTAGCGCACCCGGTGCAGGCCCGTGCAGCCGTCCAGGGCCGCGGCCTCGTAGAGGTCCTGGGAGATGTTGTTCAGCCCCGTAATCATGATGACAAAGTAGAACCCGACGTACTGCCACATGACAGGGGCGAACATGGTGGCCATAAAGTGGCTGGGGTCCTTCCAGTCGATGTTCTCCGTGATGAGGCCCAGGTTGGTCAGCAGTTGGTTGAGCATCCCGCCGTTGTAGAGGAAAATGAGGTTAAACATCAAACCCAGGGCGGTGGCGGAGATGACGATGGGGAAAAAGTACAGGGTCCGGAACAGCTGGGCCCCCACCCGGATGGAGTCCACCAGCAGCGCCAGAATGAGGGCAATGCCCACCTGGAAGACCACAGTGCAGACGGTGAGAAGCACCGTGTTGCCCAGGGCTGTGCGCAGCTTGGGATCGGAGAAGAGGGTAACATAGTTGGCGTACCAGGGGGTATTGAGGCCGCTGGCCGGGGCCCCCAGGCCGGTGATGTCGGAAAAGCTGTTGATGATATTCTGAACAAACGGGTAGTACAGAAAAAGGATCAGAAAGAGGAAGGCCGGAACCAGAAAGATCACCAGCGGTCCCTTCCGCTTGTAGAGGGTAGAGCTTGCGTTCATGTGCGATCACTCCCTTGCCCGTTAAAGATAGATGGTGTCTTTTGAAAACAGGGCCGGAGGCCGCCTAGGGCGGTCCCCGGCCCGTGCTGTATGCGCGTCAGTTCAGGGCGATGGCGGAGGCTACGGCGTCCTCGGCGCTCATGGCGCCGGTGACCACGTTCTGCACATTGCCGAACAGGTCCATCTTGGCCTCGCTGGTGATGGTGTCCTGCACCGCGCCCACCACGCCGGTGATGTTGGCATTGGCGTCAGCGGCGGACTGCTGGAGGGGATTGAGGCCGGAGGGAGCGGCGCCGTTCTTCAGAGCGGTGACCTCGGTGGTGACAAAGGTGCTCATCACATCGTCGCTGGTCATGTGCTCAACAAAGGCCACAGCGGCCTCCCGCTTGGCGGGGTCGTCCCAGGCCTTCTAGTAGCCCATGGAGATGCCGCCGATGGCCTGGCCGGCGGTGCGCTGGCCCTTGGCGGGGACATAGGAGATAGCGAAGTTCTCCAGATCGTCGCCGTAGTTGTCCACGAAGTGGTTCACCTTCCAGGACCCGTCGATGAGGAACGCGGCGTCGCCGTCGCCAAAGAGCTGCACGGTCTCCGCGTCGGTGGCGGTGAGGGTGTTGGCAGGGAAGTAGCCCCGCTCATAGAGGTCCTTGATGTCGCCCAAGGCGGCGGCCCACTTCTGGCCCGCGGCGTCCGTGGCCTCAGCGGGAACGTCCAGCTGGTTTTCCAGGGTGCCGTTATTCATGACAGCGAACTCAAACCAGTAGTGGGGCACCTCGAAGAGGGAGCAGGCGATGGGGGCGTAGCCCTTGGCCTTGATGGTCTCGCAGTCCGTGAGGAACTGATCCCAGGTGTAGTCCGGGCCGGGGACCGCCACGCCGCAGTCGGCCAGGACCTTGGTGTTGACAAACATGTTCTCCCAGAAGCCGGAGGAGGGGACGGCGTAGCTCTTGCCGTCGGAGGCCACCGCCAGCATGGAGTCCTTCATGTTGCCCGCGTAGTCGGGGTACTCCGCCCGGATGGCCGCGATGTCCACCACCTTGCCGGCCTTGATGAAGGGCTCCGCGTCGGCGTTGGTGAAGAAAAAGAGCACGTCCGGCTCCGTGCCGGTCTCGAAGTCCGTGAGGACCTTGGCCTTCCACTCCTCGTTGGAGGAGGAGGAGGCGTCCAGGATGGTGTTGCCGGTGGCTGCCTCGTAGGAGGCCACGGCGTTCTCGTAGTTCTTGCGGTTGCCGTCGTCACCGCCGTAGGAGGTGACCACGTTCAGCTCCACAGGAGCGGCGGCCGGGGCTTTGGTGTCCTCGGGTGTCTGGGCGCTGGGCGCCTGGGTACTGGGTGCCTGGGTGTTGTCAGGGGCCTTGTCGCCGCAGCCGGCCAGCAGGCTCAGGGCCAGGATACCGGCCAGAAGCAGAGAGAGCATTCTTTTCTTTTTCATCGTATAACCTCCATCATTTTATCCGCGTATCTTGCTCTTTTTTTGTGCAATATCATAATACACCCTTTTGCCCCAGGAGCGAATAGCCTCGATTGCTATTTCTTGTCCGTCCTTGCGGGGACGTGCAGGCGGGGACAATCTGGGGCAAAAATGAGCAAGACAGGCCAACTCAGAACCTGTATTCATAACCGGGGGATACCGGATGGGCGAGGATTTTTCCCGCCAGGCAAGGGACGATTGTGCAATGACCGCATCGAGCGGTCATGCACAATTGCATTCTGCACGGCCCCTCGATGGGGCCGTTGCAGAATCCATAACGCAGTATGACGGGAAAAAGACCGGCCAGACAGCGTTCAACGGTTGGAAATACAGGTTCTCAACCCCGGGACAGGGCGATGGTCAGCCGGGCGGTGACCAGGGTTCCCTCGCCGGGGAAGATGGTCAGGCCGCAGGCCGGGCCGTAGAGAATGCGCAGGCGCAGGTTCACGTTGGCGATGCCGATGTTCCGGGAGGGCTCCCCCAGCACATCGTAGTCCGGGCTCAGCAGGCGGGCGATGTGGGCCTCGTCCTCCGGGGAGAGGCCCCCGTCGTTTTCGATCTCCAGAATGAGAAATCCCTCCCGCAGGCAGCCCCGCAGGGCAATGCGCCCTCTGCCGCCGGGGCCCACGCCGTGCTCCACCGCGTTTTCGATGACTGGCTGGAGGATGAGCCGGGGGACCATGCAGTCCATCAGCTCCTCCGGCAGATCAATGTCCACCTGAAGCCGCTTTCCGAACCGCTGAGCGATGATGTAGAGATAGGCGTTGACGTAGGTCATCTCCTCCGCCAGACGCACCTCCGGCCGGCCCTTGCGGTCCAGGGCCGCATCCAGCACCGTGGAGAGGGCCTCGATCATCTTCGACGCCGCCGTGTCTCCGGCCATCCGGGCCTGCCAGTTGATGCTCTCCAGGGTGTTGTTGAGGAAGTGGGGGTTGATGTGGGCCTGGAGGGCTTTGATCTGGGCGTCCCGCCGGGCCAGCTCCTCCTGGTAGAGGCGGTTGAACTGGTTTTGCAGCTGCGCGGACATCTGGTTGAAGGAGTCGGTGAGGTAGGTGAACTCCCTGCTGCCGGTCTGGCAGGCGATCTGCCGGCCCAGGGCCCCCTCCCGGATCTCCGATGCGCCGGCCATCAGCGCGTCAATGGGCTGGGAGATCTTTCGCCGGAAGAAGCGGAAGGTCAGCAGCAGAAGCAGCAGCAGCGAGAGCCCCATGGCCCCCAGCAGATAGCGGTAGGGGGCGAACCCGGCCAGGAGCACGTCGTAATCCAGGGCCGCCATGCCGCTGACCCGGCAGCTCCGTCCCTTCACCTCCTGCTCCAGAACGCCCCGGCCCGGCTGGGGCGCCTCGTCCCCCTTGATGGGCAGCCAGGTGTCCGGCTCCAGGTGGACCGTCACCTGGGAGGTCCAGCTCAGAAGGGACAGGTCCTCGAAGTAGTAGGATAGATTCAGCGCCAGGGCCAGTACGCCGATGGGCTCATACCGGGAGTCCATCAGGTTGCGCACCAGATACACCCGCCCATCCTGCTCCAGAAATCCAACGGCGGTGTCCAGCCCGCCGGCCAGCTCCTGGACAGCGGGGAAATCCAGCTGCCAGCAGTCCCGCACCTGGCTGTTGGGGAGACCGGAGGAGCCGCTGACCACGGTGATGGTCCGGTGCTGGGGGTCCTCGGAGAAGCAGAACACGCCGTAGAGGAACCGGCTGTCCGCCTGATAGAGGCGGGTGAACAGGGCGGAGGCCCGGCGGTAGAGGACGGGGTAGAAGCCGTCCCGCTCGTACTGGCTCCAGGCCTCCCGCAGGTCCGGGTCATAGGAGGGCAGCCTGGAGGCCTCGATGGCGCTGTCCACCCGGTCCGCCCCCATCTGCAAATTCAGCTGGAACTGCTCGGCCATAGCCTGTTCCGTCTGCCGGCCCAGACCGAAGGCCAGATAGCCCCCCAGGATGGCCGCCGCCAGCACCATGGGCAGCAGCCAGCAGGTGAGGATGATAAAGGACATCTGCCGGCCCAGGGAGCTGGCGTTGTCGGAATATGCCATGGGACACCTCCACGTCTTTTTCTGTCAGTATACCACAAAGAGCCGCCGGATTCCAGGCAGGGATGAATCCCGCTCACGAAAACCACCGCGCAGCCCTTGACGGCTGCGCGGTGGCTTTTTGTGTAACGCAGATGGTTTACTCGATTCCCAGCTCCACCCACAGCTCGGAGTAGAGGGCCAGGGTGTCGGCGGGCAGGTTCTCATAGACCTCGCACCGCTCCAGCACGTCCGCCGGGGCGGCCATGATCTGGTAGAGCGCCGGGTCCAGGGCTTCGCCGTTGTTCTCCTCGTAGTAGGCGGGGTAGGAGGCCAGGGCCTCCTGGTTGGGGGAGGCGTACCAGATGAAGTCCATGTTCGCCAGACAGGATTCCGTGCGGCAGAGGAAGTTGATCCACTCCTCCGCCTCCGCCTTGTGCTCCGCGCCGGCCAGCACGCACATGGCGTCCACAAACCAGTTGCTCCCCTCGTCGGGCACCACGTAGCGCAGGTCGGGGTTGTTGTCGTGCATGGAGAGGAAGTCGCCCGCGTAGTAGGCGCAGACGGCCGTCTCGCCGGCCTCCATCTTATCGTAGAGCTGATCCATGAAGAAGCCCTGGTAGATGCCGTTGGCCTTGGCGTCGGCGATGAGCTGATAGGCCTGCCGGATCTCATCCTCGCTGGTGGTGTTGACCGAGTAACCCAGGTACATCAGGGCCGCGCCGACGGCGTCCCGGGGGTTGCCGATCATGCCCACCTGCCCGGCGTACTTGGGATCAAACAGGGCGGACCAGCTGGTAATCTCCTCATCCACCATGGTGGAGTTATAGATAATGCCCAGGGTGCCCCAGGTGTAAGGAACCGTATATTCGTTCTGGGGGTCGTAGCTGAGGTTCTTGTACTGACTGTCAATGAGGTCAAAATTGGGGATGTTGCTGTAATCCAGCTTCTCCAGCAGCCCCTCGGAGATCATCTGGGCGATCATGTAGTCGCTGGGCACGATGACGTCGTAGTCCGCGCCGCCCTGCTTAATCAGGGAGTACATGGTCTCGTTGCTCTCCGCTGTCTGATAGTTGACATGGATGCCGGTCTCCTCTTCAAACTGACGGATCAGGTCCTCATCAATGTTCTCGCCCCATCCGCACACGTTGACTACCCGCTTGCCGCCGCCGCAGCCGGTCAGACAGAGCGTCAGCACCATGGTGAGCGCCAACAAAGTAGCAAACGATTTTTTCAATTTTTCATTCCTCCAAAAATAAATTTATTGCACGGCGATGCCGTTACAACCTCCGCTGGGCCATCTGCTTCTCCTGCCGCGCTTCCCGGATGTTGACGATGACCAGCAGCGCCAGCACGGTGACAAACAGCAGGGTGGAGATGGCGTTGATCTTGGGACTGATGCGCCGCTTGGTCATGCCATAGACCACCATGGCCAGGGTGGAGGTGGCGGACCCGGCGGTAAAGTAGGAGATGACAAAGTCGTCCACGCTCATGGTGAAGGCAATCAGTGCGCCGGAGACAATGCCCGGCTTGATCTCCGGCAGAACCACCTTCCAGAACGCCTGCATCCAGGTGCAGCCCAGGTCCTGGGCCGCGTCCACCAGGTTTTTGTCCATCTGGCGCAGCTTGGGCAGGACGTTGAGAATCACATAGGGGACATTGAAGGTGATGTGGGCGATCAGAAGGGTCCCAAAGCCCATGTGGAGCCGGGTGGGCAGGCGGATGAGGTCCTGGGCGGCGTTGACGCTCTGGGCGAAGCTCCCCCAGCCGGCGAAGAAGGCCACAAACAGCAGGCAGAGGCTCACGCCGGTGACGATATCCGCGTTGGTCATGGGGATGCTGTTGACGGTCAGCAGCGGCCTCCGCCAGCGCTTTTTCATGCTGAAAAAGCCCACGGCGGCCATGGTCCCCGCCGCGGTGGCGATCACCGTGGAGAGCAGGGAGACCAGCAGGGTGGCGGACAGAGCGCTCATGATCTGCCGGTCCTGCACCAGCTCCACATACCAGCGCAGGGTGAAGCCCTGCCAGACGGTGCGGCTGCTGGAGTCGTTGAAGGAGAAAGCGATAAGCACAAAGATGGGCGCGTAGAGAAAGAGAAACACCAGGGCCATCAACAGGCGGTTGAGCGTGCGTCCATGCCGTCTCATAGCATCACCGCCTGTTCTTCACCCTCGCCAAAGCGGTTCATCACCGCCATGCACACCACCACGATCACCATCATCACCAGGGCGATGGCGGAGCCCAGATAGGGGTTGTAGGCCGTGCCCAGAAACTGCTGCTCAATCAGATCGCCCAGCAGCAGCTCGTTGCTGCCGCCCAGCAGCTTTGAGATGGCAAAGGTGGATACCGACGGGACAAACACCATGGTCACCCCGGAGAGGACCCCGGGCAGGCTCAGGGGCAGGATCACCTTCCGGAACACCCGGGCGGAATTGGCCCCCAGGTCCCGGGCCGCCTCCAGGAGGCTCCCATCCAGCTTCTCGATCACCGAATAGATGGGGAGGATCATGAAGGGCAGGTAGTTGTACACCATGCCCAGAACCACTGCCCCCTGGGTGTTAATCATGGGGAAGTAGGCAAGATCCGTGCCGCACAGGCGGTTCACAAGGTCAATGAGGCCGATGGCGGAAAAGAAGCGGTTCAGGAGCCCGGTGTTCTCCAGGATGGACATCCAGGAGTAGGTCCGCAGCAGGAAGTTCATCCACATGGGCAGCATCACCAGCATCATGGCGATCCGCTGGAATCGGGGCCCCTCCCGGGAGATCATATAGGCCACCGGGTAGCCCACCAGCAGGCACACCGCCGTGGCGATGAGGGCCAGCTTGAAGGAGCGGGCGAATACCACCGCGTAGGTGCCCATGCGGGCGAAGTTGTCCAGGGTGAAGCCGCCGGAGGCGGCGGAGAAGGCGTAGATCACCACCATCACAATGGGTGCCGCCACAAAAAGAGCCATCCAGCCCACGTAGGGTACGGCGAACAGCGCCCGCTTATTCCTCATGGCCCGCCTCCGGCTCCTCCGCCCCCTCAAAGCCGCCGATCTCCTCGTACTCCTCGGAGTAGGAGGAGTAGTCGCCGAACATGCCGGAGTACTGGCTCTTGCGCATGATGTGGATGTCGTCGGGGTTGAGGACAATGCCGATGGTCTCCCCCTCCGGGTGGTAATCCGTGGTCTGGATAAGCCACTTGAAGCCCTTGAAATCCACGATGGTGTCGTAGTGGACGCCCTTGAAGGTGACGCTGGTCACCGTGCCCCGCAGCTGGCCCTTCTCCTGGGGCACAATGTCGATGTCCTCGGGCCGGATAACCACGTCCACGCTCTCCATGGGCGAGAAGCCCTTGTCCAGGCACTTGAACTTCCGGTTGAAGAACTCCACCACGTAGTCCTCGTGCATGACGCCGTCCAGGATGTTGCTCTCGCCGATGAAGTCCGCCACAAAGGCGTTTTTCGGCTCGTTGTAGATATCCTCCGGGGTGCCGATCTGCTGAATTGAACCCTTGTCCATGACCACGATGGTATCGGACATGGTCAGGGCCTCCTCCTGGTCGTGGGTGACATATATAAAGGTGATGCCCACCTGCTGCTGGATGCGCTTAAGCTCGATCTGCATGTCCTTGCGGAGCTTGAGATCCAGCGCGCCCAGAGGCTCGTCCAGAAGCAGCACCTTGGGCTTGTTCACCAGTGCCCGGGCAATGGCCACCCGCTGCTGCTGGCCGCCGGAGAGAGCGTCGGGCCTGCGGTTTTCAAAACCCTTCAGGCTGATGATCTCCAGCATCTCCATCACCCGCTCCCGGATCTCCTCCTCGGGGATCTTCGTCTTTTTCCGCGGGTCGGCGGGGTCCGGACGGCGCTGCATCCGGAGGCCGAAGGCGATGTTCTCATACACGTTCAGGTGCGGGAACAGCGCGTACTTCTGGAACACGGTGTTGATCTGCCGCTGGTGGGGCGGAACGTCATTGATCCTCACACCGTCAAAGAGGACGTCTCCCGACGTAGGTGTCGCGAAGCCGCCGATCATCCGCAGCGTGGTGGTCTTGCCGCACCCGCTGGGTCCTAGCAGTGTGAGGAATTCTTTGTCATTGATGTAAAGATTGATGTTGTTTAATACAAGTTCATCGTCAAACGCCATGCTGACATTCCGCAGGCGAATCAACTCTTTGGACATGTATCCTCCCCCGTTTCTTTTCTTGAAAGAAAAGAAACAAAAGAACTTTAACGCGCTACGGGGTCTGGTGGTTGATTTGGCTGAAGCGATGGCAACCAAGCGCAGAGTTCCTTGTGTCTCTTCTTTCCATCGCTTGAGATTTGAATTTCGGTCGAAATTCAGCGATACCTGCATGATAACGGAAGCGTTTCAAAATGTCAAGGGAATTGTTGGACGGCAACTATTGAATTTTTTATAGTAGTCTCTTGACTTTCAAAGGAGCCCGGATTATACTGGGAAAAACAGCTACTGATAAATTTATAGTAGTGTCGAAAGGGGCGGTATTATGCGGTGGGATTATCTTTTCCGGCTCAGCTTGGCGGCGAGGTGGTATCTGCCTCCGGCGGAGGCGGCGGAGGTGCTGGAGGATTACCGGGAGATCGTGGAAGGGCGGAGCGAGGAGGAGCTGCGGCGGGGCCTGGGGA